>Ga0208789_1000022_pt1 | contig 342905 bp, 283 predicted proteins | sample Methanotroph_Enr_FD_187368 | JGI IMG/M metagenome (GOLD analysis project Ga0208789, IMG submission 187368) | Enriched soil microbial communities from Old Woman Creek wetland in Ohio, USA - Methanotroph_Enrichment_5 (SPAdes) (version 2) | ecosystem: Environmental > Terrestrial > Soil > Wetlands... | reverse complement strand
GAGCGGCTTATTGCAATGCTTTCAGGGCAATGAAGCGCTGCTCGCAATAAGCAAGCGGAGGGGGCCTGTGCGACCGTGGCGTGAAAGCAGTCCGCGGTTTCGCAAAGCATGCAGTATTTTTAAAGTTTGTAGTCGCTGTTTTTGCGTGCGAAAATTGCCTTGGGCCGGGAAAGCGGTTTTGTTTACTTTTGACAAGACAAAAGTAAAATAAAGAAAACGAATGCTTTACGTGTGCAGTGCCGTTGGGAGAAAGACGAAAATAGGCATGGTGTCCTTTGAAGACTGAACCCATCCTCAGGTTTTCCGCTTGATCCCCGAAATGAATTCGGGATGACTGCTTGTTGCTATTATAGTGTAGCAGCCTGAGTATCGCTTATGATTTAACCTGTTTTTTACCTGCGATGATTCGAAATATTCGGCAGTGTCGCCGCGATTCCTTACTTTTGTATTATGCAAACATCCTTATCATACAGCCAGTTCGTGGCTACCACCCTCGCAGGCCTCGAAACCGTTTGTGCAGCTGAACTCGAATCGTTGGGCGCCACGCAGGTCGTGCCCCTGAACAGGGCAGTGCGCTTTAAAGGGGACAAATCCCTGATGTACAAAATGAATTACTGCAGCCGCACCGCACTGAGAATATTGGTGCCCCTGGCTGATTATGCAGTGGCGGACACAGAAGAATATTACCAGACACTTACCGGTTACGCCTGGGAGAAATTATTTACCTGCGATGACTTTTTCGCCATCGAGGTCGTGGGCTCTCATCCGGCGTTTACTAACAGTATGTTTGCCGCACAAAAATGTAAAGATGCCATTGCCGACCGCTTCCGTAAGATCTACGACCGCAGGCCCGGTGTAAACCTCGATAATCCTGATTTCCGCATCCATATCCACCTGCAGCAGGAGCGTATAACCGTATCGCTCGATAGTTCGGATGAACCTTTGTTTAAACGCGGCTATCGTATCGGGAGTGTTCCTGCCCCGCTGAATGAAGTGCTCGCGGCTGGATTGATCCTGCTCACCGGCTGGGACCGCAAGCTGCCCCTGTTCGATCCCTTCTGTGGTTCGGGCACTATTCCTACCGAAGCCGCACTGATGGCCAAACAGGTCCCTGCAGGCACGTTGCGTGCACAATGGGGTTTTATGCACTGGAAAGACTTTGATGCGGAACTCTGGAATACCGTAAAAGCCACCGCCGATGCGTTGCAGATTGAATCGGATACCGAAATATATGCTTCAGATATTGATGCGCATAATCTTAATATTGCCCGCCGGAATATGGAATCGGCAGGTATTTCGAAAATGGTTAAAACGTCCCTCTCCGCTTTCGAGCAATATCCTTTTCCGGCCAAACCGGGCATTATCGTTACCAATCCCCCTTACGGTGAACGTCTTCGCCCTTTCGATATGGTTTCGCAATACAAGGGAATCGGCGATACGTTAAAACAACACTGTCCCGGCTATCAGGCATGGCTCATCGGTTCCGATATGGAAACCATGAAGTTTATCGGACTCAAACCCGACAAAAAAATCCCTGTCTTCAACGGCCCCCTCGAATGTCGCTTCATGAAATTCAGCATCTTCGACGGCAGCCGGAAGGCTATGAAGACAAGGCCACCGGAGGCTGGTTGATTAGTTGATTAGTTGATTAGTCGGATGGTTGATTAGTTAACTTGGTGTTCAAACCCCTGATAGATGCGGTCATCCCGAACTCGATTCGGGATCCCCCAGCATTTAGTTGAATAGTTAACTAGTTGTTCAAAGGTTAGATAGATGCGGTCATCCCGAACTTGATTCGGGATCCCCCTGCTGTTAATAGTAAAAAAGCATTTCAAGTCGCTTCTCGATACACCACAAAAAAACCTATCTTTGCTATCCCTTCCTCCCATGATTTGTTGAACGATTATAATAATCTGAATGAAAAAAAATCTGATCACTCTATGCATCATGCTGTGCATAGCTGTTCCAACCTTTGCAGGAATTAAACTCGATGTTAAGATCTTTACAGGATACAATATTACCCAGCTGACCATTACTCCGCTTATTGGTAAATATTCTATATATGATAATGATAAGCTGATTGCGGAAGTCCTTAAAACAGAAGTATTGCAGTTGTCCATTCAGAACGATAGTGTGATGGTGCTTAAAAACGGCATGCCGGTCGGACGCTTTGGTACTTTAGGACTGAATGGCACCGGACTGATCAATAGCTTCCGCATAACGCCACTGGCGCCACTGGTAAAGGAAAGGGAGTATGATGATGATCTTGAAATTTCCGTGGTGAACGGAGTATTGCAAATCATCAACAGTGTCGATCTTGAACATTATGTGGCCGGGGTGGTGCAATCAGAAGGCGGGGGCAGTGCCAGGGAAAACGAATTTTATGTGGTGCAGGCCATTTGCTGCCGCACCTATGCTTTGAATAATGCGAAGAAGCATTCAGCGGATGGCTATCACCTTTGCGATAGTGTGCACTGTCAGCTCTATCTGGGTCGCTGCCGCAATCCCGATATTCAGGCGGCAACTTTTCAAACCCTGGGCGATGTGATTGTGGATAAGGACAACAAAATGATTTCTGCCGCATTCCACGCCAATAGCGGGGGAGAGACTGCCAATTCGGAAGATGTATGGACCATCAGCACCTCTTATCTTAAAACGGTTCGTGATACTTTCTCGATGAGCATGCCCAATGCCACCTGGGAAAAATCGATGCTTGTGGATGAATGGCTCGATTACTTATCTTCACATTTTAAATATCCCGTTAACGAACACTCAAAGCGCGTAGCCGCCTTAAACTTCACCCAGGAACACCGCAAAGTTTATTTCGCCGACTCCATAAAGCTCACTACCATCCGCAACGATCTTGGGTTAAAATCAACATTCTTCTCAATCAAACAATCAGGCGATAAAGTGATCTTTAGTGGTAAAGGTTACGGTCATGGCGTTGGAATGAGCCAGCAGGGCGCCATCCGCATGGTGCAACTCGGCTACGGCTACCGCGAAATCATCAAGTATTATTACAAAGGGGTGGAAATTATGAGCTATGAGCAGGTTTTGATCAGAAACTTTTAGTTCTTAGTCCCTGGTCCCTAGTTCGTAGTCCCTGGTCCCTAGTCCCTAGTTCGTAGTCCCTAGTCCCTAGTCCCTAGTCCCTAGTTCGTAGTCCCTAGTCCCTAGTTCGTAGTCCGCTAGATAGACGCTGTCATCCCGAACTCGTTTCGGGATCCCCCTGCCGAAAAACGAAATAAAAAAAATCAAGTCGCTTCTCGATACACCGCAAAAAACGCGGCACTCGAAGTGACGGTGTTTGTTTGTTGGAGCGTTAGCTGAATGAATAATGCTTTAGCTAATTGACAAATTAACTGGTTGACTAATTAACGGGTTATTCAAACCCTAGATAGATGCGGTCATCCCGAACTCCCTGCCCGGCTATGTCCTTCAGGCGGGGTTTCGGGATCCCCCTGGGATTAGTTGATTAGTTAAATGGTTAGACTGTTGTTCAAGCCCTAGATAGATGCGGTCATCCCGAACTTGTTTCGGGATCCCCCTGCCGTAAAACGAAATAAAAAGTACTTATGTCGCTTCTCGATACACCGCAAAAAACGCGGCACCCGAAGTGACGGTGTTTGTTTGTTGGAGCGTTAGCTGAATGAATAATGCTTAAACTACTTGGCTAGTCAATAAATTACCTTCAAACTTTCTACTTTCAAACTTTCAACTTTCAAACTTTCAAACTTTCCAACTTTCAACTTTCTAACTTCATTCCGTTACAATAACCCTCTTCGTCACCATCGTCCCGCCACTATTAATGCGAACAGTATAAGCGCCGGCGTTCAGAGCTCCCACCGAAACGTGCTCAGTGCTTACGTAATGGTTGAGTTCCTGCGTTTTTACCACCTGTCCCTGCAGACTGATAATCTCCAAAACTGCCGGCTGCTGCAGGTTTTCAATAGAAATGCTGAGGGTACCATTGCCCGAAACCGGGTTGGGATAAACGTCCAGACTGACTGCTTTCGCTGGTTCAGCAACACCATCCACTCCGGCACCGCCCATTACAGCTGCGGTGAAAATAAGGTCTGCGAGGGATTGTGAAGCGGCCTGACAAAGGGCTTTGATCTGCCGGCTGCTGCGAAACCATAAAGAGGGATAGTAATTGACATTTGAGTAGCTTCCGCTGATCGCATAAGCCCCGGCATCATTGGCCAGCAGGGAATCAACATAGATAAAGCTATTGTAGGTGTAATTAAAGATATATGAATTTACGTTTGTGACATACCGTGCGTTTCCGCCGGTAATCTGGATTTGCGAAAGGTAGGTGTTCACCATGGTGCTTTCGATGCGCGAATGCACACCATCCTGATCGGTTAACTGACCATTGTAGTTTTCGGTAAGATGAAGCGGCATATGTCCGTCCCCCACGTAATGCCCGAGGTCCGCCGCGTAATAAATAATATCCGTCATATCGTCCCTTGAAAAAGCATCCACCAGTGCATTAAATGTGGTAATGGTTGCGTAGGGCAGATATCCGTTGGTTTCCAGGAAACTGGCACCATAGACCATATTGGCCGAGTCCACGGTTTCAACCACCCGCCTGGTGGTACTCCAATTGGGAAATACTTCAAAATTGATGTAATGTCGGGGGGCTTCCGTGGGATCCCACGATTTACGGGCATCCGCATCCGATGCGTGATCTCCGAGCTCATTCGCCCAATCGGTAATGCTGAGCAAATCCTGCGGCATAAATGAACTGCTGCTGTAACTGATCAGGTAATGACCGTTGCCTCCCCACGAGCATAACAGGGTGGTAATCGAAAGTAAGAACACGAGTCTTAATAATTTTTTCATCTTCAAGGGTATAAGAGAGTAAAAATAGTGTTTTTTTAAATCGGTCTGTTAAAATGATATGTTATTATTATGGATTCATCGCAATCTTACGAAGTGAAATTAGAAAATTTTGGTTTCCGGTCCTTCGGACAGGCTCAGGAACCACCCTTCGTATACGGTTGCTTAAAAAACGTCGGCTTCCTGCGCTTAACCCCGCGGAAATAACTCCCCTCAAATCTGTCCCCCAATCCCCCCGAAACACCCACCAATCACCAAAAATCACCTCCCTGAAAAACTTGCCATTCGTTATTCACTTTTCAATTTTCAGGCTTGTTTATCCGCTAATTTTGAGAACGTTCCGGGAAGTTTGTTAGCCGCTGACAAAGACGAATGTCTATTGGTACGAAAAGGAATTGACCTCAAAATATATTAATTTTTTTCTTCTTGCCTTTAAGTCTTCGTGCCTTCGCGTCTTCGTGGCAAAAAAAAAAGAGTTCTCCCCGGAACGGGGTGAACTTAAATTTCTTCCAAAATGAGTAAGCGTATCCCTTACCCACTGATCCGACTGTTCTTCCCCTTCGCTGCAGGAATTCTCACCGCTATTTATTCCGGCTACAACCGGCATATTCCAACAGAAGTGTTTGTCGCTATTGTGTTAATGACCGCTTCCTATGTGTTTTATTTTGCCCGGAAAATATCGTATAAAACACGGTGGGTTTATGGTGTGTTGCTTTACGCGATGATGGCCTGCTGTGGATATGAACTTACGCTGCAACGAACGCCTGCCCTGGCAACGGACCATTTCCTTAACCTGAGCAATCCCTCTCAGAATTTGCTGGTGCGCATTTGTGCTCCTCCGCAAATCCGCGATAAAAGCGTGAAAGCGGAGGCGGAGATGTTATTGAATGGCGATTCTGCGAAAGCTGTTTCCTGCACCGGACTGCTGATGCTCTACCTGGTAAAGGATTCTGCTGCCATGCAGCTGGCTTACGGCGACCTGCTGCTGTTGCATGCCATCCCCGAAAGGGTGGCGCCTCCGGCAAATCCGGGCGCTTTCGATTACCAGACCTATCTCGCGAACCGGGGTGTGTATCATCAGGTTTTCGCCCGCAACAACGACTGGAAGCGGGTAGGAGTGGGGCAACAAAATCCGTTGTATGCGCTGGCCTACCGGGCACGGTCAAAAATTCTGGGAATCTTCAGTGATAACCACCTCGAAGGGCGTGAATTCGCCGTGACTTCAGCCCTGCTGGTCGGTTATACGGATAAGCTCGATGCCGATCTGCTCAACGATTATTCCGGTACCGGTGCGATGCACATCCTGAGCGTTTCCGGCATGCACGTCGGATTGATTTACGTTGTGCTGAACCTGCTGCTTTTTTTCTTTGATAAAATGCGCTATGGTAAAATTCCAAAAGCCTTGTTGTTGCTGCTGTTCATATGGGCGTATGCCATCATTTCCGGACTATCACCTTCGGTATTGCGCGCGGCAGCCATGTTCAGCCTGATTGTGCTGGGTAACAGTTTTAACCAGAGTTCGGATATCTTCAATAACCTCGCGGCTTCGGCTATGGTATTGCTGATGATCAATCCGTATTTCATCACCGATATGGGCTTCCAGCTTTCTTATGTGGCTGTTATCGGGATTGTGGCGTTACAGCCTGCTATCAGCGCCTGGTGGGTGCCAAAGGGATGGTTGCTGAAACAGGGATGGAGCATTACCAGTGTCTCCGTTGCCGCTCAGTTGGCGACTTTCCCGCTGGGCTTGTATTATTTTCATCAGTTCCCGAATTATTTTCTCCTCACCAATATCGTAGCACTTCCGCTTTCAACTGTGATCATTTACTTCGCACTGGTTGTGCTGGCAGTTTCTTTTTTTCCGGCCCTTTCGGTGATCCTTGCGAAATTGCTGAGCTGGATGGTGCTCGCATTGAATACCAGCATCAGCTGGATCGAGGGACTTCCCGGATCGGTTACCCGTGGCGCTTTCATAACCGGATATGAAACCCTTTGTATATATGCCATCATCCTGTGTGTGCTGTGGTTTTTATTCAGCCGGAAAAAACGGGCGCTGTTTGCGTCGTTGGTTATGGCTCTTTTATTATGCAGTTCTTTTTTATATCATAATGTGATCATTGAAAAGCAAAATCTCTGGGTAGTGTACGATGCCGGAAAATCTCCCGCTATGGATTTTATCCGGCAACGCGAACGCCTGATACTGGCCGATTCCGTGGTGCTGACCGATGGTCAGAAAATAGATTATGCCAGTGGCGGATTGATGGAAAGCAGGGGCATCAGGCATTTCAGCGGGATGAACCAGCGGGCGGATTTTGAAGGTGCTTTAAATGAAGGCGTATATAAATACCACTCCTTTATCCAGTTCTTGCAACACCGCGTGGCACTGGTGAAATCCAGGGAAGAAGCACAACAGCCGCTGGTGGTCGATTATGTAGTGCTCGGAGGTAATGTTGATATGAGTATAAGGGAAGTCATACAGAACTATCAAACAGGTATGATTATTATTGATGCCACCAACAGCCAGTATAAAGCAGATGCCTGGCTGCTCGAGTGCCAGAAACTAAAGATCAACTGTTGGTCGGTACCCAACTCCGGTGCATTTATCCTCGAGTAATGCTCGCCTACAGATCCTGGATTTCATGGGCGGCACGCGGAGGACTCAACCTCAACCTCAACCTTGACCTCAACCTGCTGCATATTTCCGCTTGTCCAAGGTTTTTTAATTGTCAATTCTCAATTGTCATTTGTCAATTGTCATTTGTCAATTATTTCCGTAATTTGCCCTAAATATTTCCCCGGCATGGAAACCGCCGCACTGGCCATTTTTATCATCACCTATATCGGCATCATCTTCACCCGCTTGCCCGGTATCAATATCGACCGGCCTTCAGCGGCATTTTTCGGATCGGTGGCCATGGTGGTTTTTGGCGTACTCACTTTTGAAGAGGCTGTGTACGCGGTCGATTACAACACCATCGCCTTGTTGCTCGGGATGATGATTATTATTTCCACCCTGCAGATTGATGGCTTCTTTTCGCTGGTGGCGCAAAAAACCATATCATATGCACACACGCAGTTCCGGCTATTGGTATTGGTAGTGGCAGTGACCGGCATTTCCAGCGCCTTCCTGGTGAATGATGCCGTGGTGCTGTTGTTCACACCGGTTATTATTACCATTTGCGTTTCTTCTCGTATCAACCCGGTGCCTTATCTGATCGCCGAAATTTTAGCGAGCAATGCGGGCAGCGTTATGACCATCACCGGAAATCCGCAGAACATGCTCATTGGCGTGAATTCCGGAATTTCGTATGGCAATTTTATGCTGACACTTTTACCGCTGTCCCTCTTAAGTATGTTGCTTATTATATTTACCATCCGCTTGCTGTATCCTGCCCATTTCCGCAATCGTATTCCTATCGTTTTCGAAGGGGCTGGATATGTCTATTCGTGGCGATCCATGCGGTTTTCCGTGCCTATTTTTGCTGCGGTGGTGATCTTGTTTTTTTTCAGCCATATGCTTGGACTCAGCATACCCCTGATTGCACTGATCGGTGGTTCGCTCGTGCTGATCTTCGGCAGCATCAAGCCTTCCACCATCATTAAGGAAGTCGATTGGGTACTGCTCCTGTTTTTTGCAGCCTTGTTTATTGTGGTGAAAGGGGTGGAGAAAGCCGGATTGCTCGATGCCGTGCTGCAGAATAATATTCTTACCGAAGACCTTCACGGGATATCCGCGATTCACGGGCTGAGCCTGTTGATGTCACAAATCGTCAGCAACGTACCCTTCACGGTGCTGATGTTACCCATCATGAAAAATGCCGGGAGCGATCTGTTATGGCTCAGTCTGGCTTCAGCCGCCACGCTCGCCGGTAATGCCACCATCATCGGGGCCATGGCCAACCTGATTGTGATTGAATCAGCAAAATCGCAGGGCATTCGTATTCGTTTTTTCGAATTCATGAAGGCCGGACTGATCGTAACATTGCTGAGTCTGGGGATTTCTGTGCTCTATTTTTGGTGGTTGTTGTAAAAAATTCAAGGATGTGCGCCAGAATATAAAAAATTGTATCTTTGCACTCCAAAATAACAGCGGGGTAGCTCAGATGGTTAGAGCGTCGGATTCATAACCCGGAGGTCACGAGTTCAATTCTCGTTCCCGCTACCGGATGGGACTTTTCAGTGTTTTCACAGGGAAGTCCCTTTTTAATTGTCAATTATCAATTATCAATTATCCATTGTTAATTTAAAGCTAATTGCCCCTGTTTCAGGTCAATTCAATTATTTTTCGTACCTTTGCACTCGCATTTTTACCGGTAGGGGATTTGCTCAAATTTTAATTATTTACTTTGAACTACAAAAAACTTTTCGTACTGCTTTTTGTGTTGCTTCTCACCGCTTTTAATTCCTTTTCACAGACATGGGAATTGAAAATGGATCAGGAAGGAATAAAGATCTATACCCGGAAAATTGAGGGCTCTAATGTGGTGCAATTCAAGGGTGAAGTTACCGTTAAATCGAATATAGGCGGGATTTTGGCGCTGATCGACAGCGTTCCGGAATATCCGAAATGGATGCACAATTGCGGCGACTCCAGGCGGATTAAAAAAATTAATAATTCATCAGGCTATTCCTATTATGTGATAAAAGCGCCATGGCCTGTTACCGACAGGGATGCCTGTGTTTATTATAAAGTGGCGCAGGACCCGGCAACCAAGATCGTAACCATTGCCATTACCGGAGTTAAAGACTATTTGCCCGAGAAACCCGATAAGGTCAGGGTGCCCTCAGTAACTGCTTTCTGGCAGATGATACCGGTCTCAAAGGGCGTCACAAAGATTGTATATCAGGCACATTCCGAAATCGGAGGTTATGTCCCCGCCGCTATTATTAATGCCTATATTACCGAAACTCCCTATAACAACTTGCTGAATCTAAGAGCTATAGTGGAGTCGCCCAATTATCCCAAGTTTGTCATGAAAGATGTTAAAGAACTGTAAGAAATCAGTTGTAATTTTTTCAGGGATTTAATGTGTTCCACGAAGGAAAACCTCAGTCATTATGATTGAGGTTTTCTTTTTGGATAAATCGGGGCTGGAACACCGGTCCCTGAGCGAAGGTCGCCTGTGCTTTTCATGCGGCCGCAGTCGAAGGGGTGTTCCTGAGTAAAGGGTGATCTTCTGGATTTCGAACGATTGCCCTATCAGGGAACCTGCAGGGAATACGACCGATTCTAAAGGGCCGCGGAAATTAATTTCCTGTTTTGCGCTGGTATAATTGCAGTAAATCAATTATTGTCCACTGTCCCCGCCCCCTTGATACTTTTTTCGGTTATTATTGTTATTTTTATGGGATAAATTCTTAAAAAAACAATTACCCCATGGAAAAGCATATCGTAAAAATAAATTCAATCAATTACCTCTCTCACGATGTGTTGAGAATTATAACAGAGAAACCTGACGGATATACCTTCACTCCCGGACAGGCAACGGATGTCGCCATTAATAAAGAAGGATGGATGGAAGAGAAAAGACCTTTTACTTTTACAAATTTACCCGGGGATGATCATCTGGAATTTAATATTAAAACCTATCCGGAACGTATGGGCGTTACCAGTGAATTGCTGCAACTAAAAAAGAATGACGAGTTGATTCTGCATGAAGTTTTTGGCGCCATTACGTATAAAGGGCCTGGTGTGTTCATAGCCGGTGGCGCTGGCATTACCCCGTTTATCGCCATCTTCAGACAGTTAAAAGCACAAAATCAGATCGGTGCCAACATGTTGGTGTTTGCTAATAAAACCAAAGCTGATATTATCCTCGAAGAAGAATTTTCAGATATGTTAGGAAAGGCATTTATAAATATCCTTTCAAAGGAACAGGCGAGGGGCTATTTTCATGGATATATTAATGAGGAATTTTTGAAATCATTAATCAGCGACTTCAATCAAAAGTTCTATGTATGCGGTCCCCCGCCTATGATGGATGCCATACTTAAACAATTAGCAAGTCTGGGTGTTGTTGAGGATGCCATTATCGTCGAAATTTAATTTCTCGAAATTCGGTTAGCAATGCGTTGTTGTCATAAATTGTGAGTATCTTTAATTTTAATATAAAGACAACTCTGCGTTTATTGTATAAATAATACGTTGAAATATGGATGAATCAATCATTGTGGGGTTATTGCAGAATACGGCCATATTGATTGCTTTCAGTATGATCTACGACTACCTGTGGTCGCGCTATGATAAACCCAAAAGCTTTTTAGAAAAAATTCTGGCGGGAATAGCCATGGGCGTATTTTGTATTGTGATCATTATGACTCCATGGAAATTTGTTCCGGGAATCGTGTTTGATGTCCGCTCAGTGTTACTTTCAATTTCGGGCCTGTTTATGGGGCCTGTGCCCACCATTATTGCCATGATCTTTGCCGGAGTGTATCGCTATTCCCTGGGTGGTGGTGGAGCCTGGATGGGGGTTGCCGTAATATTGAGCTCTGGAACCATAGGGTTGCTGTGGCGATACTTCAGGCCCCGCTGGCAAACGAAAAATCCTGCGCTTGAACTATTGGCCATGGGTGTATTGGTACATATTGTCATGCTTGCCTGTTCCTCATTATTGCCACGCGGTATCGGATGGACTACCGCCAAAATTATCATCATTCCCCTGCTTACCATATATCCTCTGGCAACAATGCTGCTTGGCCTTTTAATGATACACTATGCAAAAAATTGGCAGACCAGATTGGCCCTGAAAGTAAATGAAAAACGTTTCAGGACTATTATCGAAAAGGCGACAGATGCTATGTATTTATCAGACTTTGATGGGAATATTATTGATGTAAACGAGAATTCATGCAGGATTTCAGGATATACCCGTGAAGAAATGCTGAAATTGAATATTACAGACTTGGATGTTTTACATGACGATTTGGATAAAATCCGGGGAGTTTTTCAGAAAATAGTTATGGGAGAAAACTACCTCTTTGAAACGATGCTCTGGAATAAGGATGGAAGTTCTTTGCCGGTTGAGATTAGTGCAAGCGTTATCAGTTTAGATGATAAATTGTTTATTATTGGTTTTGCCCGTAATCTCACCGAGCGCAAACGGGTGGAAGAGGAAATTATAAAACTGAACGAAGAATTAGAACAACGGGTTATCCGGCGAACGGCACAGCTCGAGGCCGCCAATGCAGAACTTGAAGCGTTCAGCTATTCTGTGTCGCATGACCTGCGTGCACCACTCAGGGCAATCGATGGGTTTTCGAATATACTGCTTGAAGAATATTCCACTACCCTTGATGAGGAAGGAAACAGACTGCTTAAAGTAATTATTGGCAATGCGAACAGAATGGGCGGATTGATTGACGATCTCCTCGCATTTTCGCGTCTCAGCCGGAAGGAAGTCTTGTCTGTACGAATTAATATGCACGACATGGCTGCCTCTGTTTACCAGGAGCTGGCATCAGCAGAAGATAAGGAAATGATTGATTTTCGGCTAAAAGATATTCCGGATGCCTATGGAGACCCTTCCCTGGTAAGGCAGGTGTGGGTGAATTTATTAAGTAATGCAATTAAGTTTACTTCTAAAAAAACGGTCAGAAGTATTGAAGTAACTGCCTCTAATGACAATGGAGAAAATGTTTATGGCATCACTGATAATGGGGCAGGTTTCGATATGAAATATTTGAATAAATTGTTTGGCGTTTTTCAACGGCTGCACACCATAAATGAATTTGAAGGCACGGGCGTGGGACTCGCGATCGTTCGCAGGATACTGCTCCGTATGAACGGGCGGATTTGGGCAGAAGGAAAGGTTGATGAAGGAGCCTCGTTTCATTTTTCGTTGCCCTCAAAGCCATAAAAGACCGGAAAAGCACAAACTTTCTGATTCCCGGGATTGCCCGGATTTGGCTCTATGATATTTTATTATTCTTAAAAAAAGATCAATGGCGATTGAAGTCAGCGTAGTGTCCACCCATAAAGAACTGAGGAAATTCATTCATCTTCCGGCAGAAATTCATAAAGGTCATAAAACATGGCTTCCAAATATCTATATGGATGAGTGGAACTTTTTTAATCCCCAAAAAAACCATGCCTTCAGTTTTAGTGACACGCTGCTGTTGCTGGCATCGAAAAACGGGAAAGTCGTGGGTCGTATCATGGGTATTATCAACAGAAGGTATAATGAGCTTTCCAAAGAAAAAAATGCACGTTGGGGGTATCTCGAATGTTATGATGACCAGGAAGTAGCGCACGCCCTGTTATCTGCAGTCGAGAACTGGGCAAAAGAAAAGGGCATGGTAAAAATTATCGGACCTTACGGTTTTTCCGATAAAGATCCCCAGGGCTTATTGATCGAGGGTTTTGATTATTCGCCCCTCATCTCGAGTGCGTGCAATTTTCCTTATCTGGTCGACATTGTGATTAATGAAGGGTACACGAAAGAAGTCGATTGTATGGTGTATAAATTCCGGTTAACGGATCAATTACCGGAAATCTATCAGCGTATCAGCAAACGTATTTTTTCCCAAAACGGCTTTGAGGTAATCGAGTTTAAAAAGCGTAAAGATTTCAAACCCTATATCATTCCGATTTTAAGCCTGATGAATGAGACCTATAGTCACCTATACGGGTATCTGCCGATGGATGAAAAGGAAATGAATGATTTCGCCAAACGATATATGTCGATCGTCGACCCCCGCTTTGTTAAAGCAGTCCGTCTTGGAAACAGGATTCTTGCTTTTATGATCGCCTTACCGCATATGTCCGCTGGTATTCAAAAGTCCAAAGGTCATTTGTTTCCTTTTGGCATTTTTCAAATCCTTCGCGCTGCAAAAAAAACACAACAACTCGATCTTATGCTTGGGGCTGTCCATCCCGATTATCAAGGTCTGGGCATCGAAGTCTTAATGGCGTTAAAACTTTTTGATTCCATGACAGCATCGGGCTTTAAAGAGATAGAAATTCATCTGATGCTCGAAACCAATACTAAGGTACTAGCTGAAATGAAGCATGCAGATGCTAAACTTCATAAGCGATTCCGGGTTTTTCAAAAAAGCCTTGATTGAAATTTCTTCCGCTATTTTTTCGTAATCGGTCCGGTGGGAATCGTAAAGGAAAACACACTTCCTTTGCCTTCTGCGCTGCTCACTGAAATCGTACCGCCGAGTTTGTCAATAAATTCTTTGCACAGAATCAAACCCAGCCCTGTCCCATGTTCTTTCAGCGTGCCTGAGGTAGACGATTTGGTTTCGAGATGAAACAGCATCGACTGTGCAAGTTCCGACATTCCAACGCCAGTGTCAATAATCTCAGTATATATGCGGTCCTTTTGATCGGTCATTTTTATGGTTATAGTGCCCCCCGGTTGGGAATACTTTACAGCATTCGATACCAGATTTCTTAAAATCACATCAACCATATTCTTGTCAGCATAAACCAGATAAGGTGTTTTGGGGTAGATAATTTTTATGTCTTTATTTCCCAAATTCAATTTCATTCCGGTAATGCATTCTAAAACTCTTTCTGATAAATCAATGGTTTGAGGTTCAAATTTAATGGCCCCGGTTTGTGAAGTAGCCCATTCCAGAAGGTTTTCAAGTAGTTTGTAGCCGTCTTGTGTTCCCCTGAGAATGTTTTCAGAATACCTTTTCATGCGTTCCACATCCTCCGGATGATCCGCTATGGTCCTGAGCAACATTTCGGAGCTGCTGATAATAACTGCGAACGGGTTTTTCAGGTCATGGGCAATGATGGAAAAAAATTTATCTTTTGTTTTATTTAAAACTTCAAGTTCTTTAGTGCGTTCTTTGACGAGTTTGTTAAGATGTTTGTTTATATTTAATAATTCTTCTTCTGCTTTTTTACGTTTAGTGATATCTTGTACTGCGCCATATATTCCTGCCAGACAATTGTTTTTGTCGTCCCATACCGGATGTGCGTAAACGGTCACCCATAAAATCTCTCCATTCTTTTTTATATTTCTGATCTCAGAAATGACGACCTGGTTCGATTGTAATTTTTTTAAATCATTGTCGTCAATTTCAATATCATCAGGATGTACAATAGCACGCCAGCCCCCAATGGCTTTATATTCCTCAAAGGTATAACCGGTAATTTTTTCAAAAGCTCCCGCCACCCACTCTGGGTTAGCCCCGCTGCCGGGTTTGGTGAGGGTCGAAAACATATAATCACTGGTCACAGATGATATTAAACGATATCTTTCTTCGCTTGCGCGGATCCGTTCATCAGCAATGATGCGCTCCTGCCACATTTTCTTTTTTTCAAGCGCTTGAAGTACCGCCTGTTTCAGCCGGATATAATTTCCCTTGATTACATAATCCACCGCTCCTGCCTTTACGCTCTCAGCAGCAGTTTCTTCGTCGATAGCTCCGGTGAAAATAATTACCGGCGTAAGCGGAGAATGTTGTAGTGTGAGTTTTACCACAGTTAATCCGTCGAACGAAGGCATATCATAATCGGAAATAATCAGGTCCGGCTGGAAGTGGGTTACAGCGTTTAAAAAAGCTGCTTGCGTATCGACATGAAAAAATTCAGATGTCTCAATGACTTTTTTAACCTCCCTGATGGCAAGTTCAACGTCATTTGGCTGATCTTCAACTATAAGGATTCGTAAAGGGTTTCCCATGATTGCTAATTTTTAGAGGGTAGCGAAAAATAAAAGGTGGCCCCCTCGTTCATTTTGCCTTCTGCCCAAATGCGCCCACCATGCCTGAGTATGATATGGTGAACAATTGCCAGCCCGACTCCTGTCCCCTGGAAATCCTTTAGGGAATGAAGCCGCTGAAATACACCAAAAAGTTTGTTGTTGTATTTTGGGTTAAACCCGGCCCCTTTATCTTCGATGAAATAGATAATCTCGTCTTGTTTTTTTGTACAGCCTACCTTAATTTCAATATGCTCTTTTTTTGATGAGAATTTAAAAGCATTGGAAAACAGGTTTACCCATACCTGGCGCATTAAGTTTCTGTCGGCCATGGCCGGCAAAAGATGATTAAGCTCAAAAGTAACCTTTTTGTCGCTGTATTGTTTTTTTGTTTCCTCAAAAATTTCCGATACCAGCTCATTCATATCTGTCAGTGCGCTGTTCATGGATGATTTGTTTAAGCGTGAAAACGCCAGCAGATCATCGATGAGGTGCTCCATTCGGGTTGTTTCATCCTGAATTACATTGCATATCCGCTGGCCTTCGTCTCCGATTATTTTTGAATAATCCTCGGTCAGAATTTTTGTAAATCCACTAATGGCGCGCAATGGAGCACGAAGATCGTGCGAAACCGAATACGAAAAAGTTTCAAGTTCCTTATTGGCTTCCTCAAGTTGTCGGGTCCTTAACTGAACTTTTTCCTCAAGCTCTTCATTGATTTGCAGTATTCTGTTTTCAATTTGTTTGCGTTCGGTAATGTCGTGCAGGAATACCAGCTCAGCAGGGGCCCCCATATAATTGAAGATGGAAGCGGTTACTTCAACCGTCACGGTTTTATTTCCCTTGAGTATCACATTTAATTCGTAACCTATAGGTGCTTTTTCACCGCTGATCCTTTTCTGGTAATTTTGCATGACAACATTTTTTTGATCAGGGGCCACATGATCAATAAAGGGTTTTCCTATTACCTCTTCTTCTGAGTATCCGGAGAAGTTGAGGAGGCGCGGATTGACGTATTGGGTTATACCGTCTTTCAGAATCGCAATACTATCCGTTGCTGATTCAATCACTTTGCGATACTTTTCTTCACTCTCACGCAGGGCTTGCTCTGCTTTTTTCCTTTCCGTAATGTCATTTATTACGGCAATGCGGCAGTTCCTGTGTTCAAAGCTGATATCATGCGAAATGGCAAGTATATCAATCACGTCCCCGTTTGCTTTTACATGGCACCATTCCCCTGCATGCGCGTGGCCCACGATGCGATTGGCCAGCTCAACGATGGGGATTTTTTGTTCCTCTGGATAAAGGTCGGGCAGACGCATGGATTCTACCTGATCAAAGGAATATCCGTAATGTTTCAGAAAGGCTTCATTAACGGCGAGCAGTTGCAGGCTGACCCGCTCATAGATAAGCATAGGTGCCGGGTTGTGCTCAAATAAGTGACGATACCTTTTTTCAGATTCACGCAACTCGATTTCTGCTGTTTTACGCTCGGTGATATCCAGCAGTGATGCGACACTTTTGGTAGTACCCGGTACCATATCTATGGTGAGTAATATGTGTTTTATTGTCCCGGATTTATCAATGAACCTGAATTCATATGATCGAACTGCCAGTTCAGCGTCTTTTCTTCTCGATTTATGCCTTTCGGCCATGATTAACAGATCCTCCCTCACCACAAAATCCATCCAACTTTTTTTGTTCTCAATTTCCTGCTTGGTATATCCCGAAAGTTCTTCAAATTTTGTATTGGCGAGTGAAATAATTGTGTCTTCTTCAATGATGACAGTGGCTGTACCCGTATTTTCAAAAATGGTGCGGTAATGTAATTCCGATTCTTTAATCAGGGCTATAGTTTTTTTCCGTTCTGTAATGTCCCTGAAAATGGATTGATAGGTACCATCAGGCATCATTTTCGTGTGCATCTCAATAGCCACAATAGAGTCGTCTTTCCGTGTCAGGTACCTTTCATTAGTAATGGTTTTCCCTTCTTTCAACAAATCATAGCGCAAAGGGGTTCTTTTCTTTTCTTCCTCAGTAAAGAGCTGCCCCATATTCATAGTTAAGAGTTCTTCCCTTGTATAGCCTGTCATCTCCACACCTTTGGTGTTCACCCCGATGAAATTGCCCACCGGGTCGCCATGAAATATGCCATCAACAGCTTGCTCCAAAAGGATTCTGAAGCGTTCTTCACTTTCCTTCAGGGCCATGTTTGTTTTTTTCCGATCAGTAATATCTTGGAAAAAAATAGTGATACCATTTTCTGTGGGGAAAATGCGGTTTTCGAACCACTTGTCATAGGGAGGATAATATTCTTCCATGGTGATCACCACTTTTTCATTCATTACTTTCTCGTAATTCTTCTGAAAAGTTTGGCCAATGCCTTCAGGAAATTCTGTCCAGATATGTTTGCCGATGATTTCTTTGGGGTCTCTGTTGAAAATGAGCCCGGCCTTTTTGTTCATGTAAGTGTAGCACCAGTTCTTGTCGATCGATACAAAGGCATCCGACATGGATTCCAGCACATCAACCAATAATGTGTGCTCCTGCTTTAACCTGCTGTTCAATAGCTCACTGTCGGCGATAGTGCCGGGCGTATTGGAAGGCTTTTTCGGAATATTTTTCATGAGAATGTTCTCATCAGTTAGTATTGTTGCAGTAATTGCCGGCAACAGTTAACCGTAAAAATATACTTTTAAGCTGATTTGAGCAAATAAAATGTTAAATATATCCGAAAGTGTTAATTTTGATTCGGACGGAAACCGGTAATAAGTCTCTGAAAATAAGTGATCAGTGATTAATTATTTAATAAGTGCATTAACTTTTAAAAGGTTAATGCCTGGTGAGGGTTTAATGCTTTAGAAACTGTTTGGATTTTTGAAATCAAAAGAAGAAAAATCAATCGGAGCGGTCATCCCGGACTTACTTCGGCACTGCTCAGCACAAGTAACCCAGAATCCTTCGGAGCGGTCATCCCGGACTTACTTCGGCACTGCTCAGCACAAGTAACCCAGAATCCTTCGGAGCGGTCATCCCGGACTTGATCCGGGATCCCCTAGCAATACGTATTTTTGCAAAAACAAAAAAACGAATGAGCCAATTTCAGGATAGCACATTGAGGAAAACAAAAATTATTCTAATCAAGGGGATCCCGGATCCCCGCCTGAAGGACATAGTCGGGCAGGAAGTCCGGGATGACTGCTTTTTGGTTATATGTAGTATTTAATTAAGAAATCAAAACAGTTTCTTAGTTCTCCAGAATCAACCGATGCCTGAAATTCATTCCGTCAACCTTCACTACTATAAAATATACGCCCCGTTCAAACCCGCTGATATCAATGGTTTTTGTTGATCCTGCGGATTGCTCAACAAGTGCTGAATAGACCACCTGTCCTAAAATATTTTCGATGAGCAGTTGTCCGTGTTCGATCGCCGACCCGAAACTCAGGAAGACCATGCCATTGGTGGGATTGGGGTAGATGCTGATCCCGATCAGTGCGGAGTTTAAACCCATGCCAACCGTCGTCATGTTAAATATATTAGAGGTGTCAATGCATCCGTTAAGATCAGTGACCACCGAATAGTAGTCGCCGTTGGCTGTGGGAGCATAGGTCTGTGCGGTCGCCCCGGAAATGTTTCCGGAAATTTGCTCAACCCATTGATTACCGCTGGTGGCGGATGATTCCAGCGTGCCCATATTTTCTGTGATGGTAACGGGCTGCACCACATGAAGGCTTATGGTTAGTGGCAGTGCACCGGCCGTTAAGGGACTGGCGCAATCGGCAGTGGAGGTCATGGTGCAGTTGATGATTTGGCCGTCAGAAAATATTCCGGTCAGGGTGGATGCAGTACCTGCATTGGTTCCGTCAACGGTCCATTGGTAACCCGGCGTGCCGCCATTGGTTGGAAGGGCGGTGAATACTATGGTTGTCCCTGGACAAACCGTGTTATCCGGATTTGCTGCAATTGCAAGTGCAGGAATCAGTATTGGATTCACGCTGATATCAAGGGTGTTTGAAGCTACTGTAGCCGGAGAGGCGCAGTTTTCGCCGGAGGTCATGATACAACTGACTTCATCCCCATCTGCAAGTGCCGAAGTGGTATAAATTACATCAACATTACCTGTGCTGACTCCGTTCAGCAGCCACTGAAAAGTGGCGCTGCCGCCATTCACCGGCGTTGTATTAAAAGTCACTGCAGTTCCGTCACAAATGGTGGTCGCGGAAGCGCCGATAATAACGGAAGGCGTGAGCACCGGATTTACAGTCATCGCAACGGCATTGGAGGTAGCCGTGGTGGCTGAAATGCAGGCTGCATTGGAGGTCATGACACAGCTTACAACATCGCCCTGTGCCAGTGCCGAATTGCTGTAGGTACTGCCGGTGGCCACATTGCTGCCGTTCAGTTGCCACTGATAGGTGGGTGTGCCGCCATTGGTGGGGGTTGCAGAAAAGTTTACGGTGGTTTCGTCACAAATGGTGGTCGCGGAAGCACCGATAACAACCGAAGGCGTGAGCACCGGGTTTACAGTCATAGCCACCGCATTGGAGGTAGCCGTGGTGGCTGAAATGCAGGCTGCATTGGAGGTCATAACACAGGTCACAACATCACCCTGTGCCAGTGCCGAATTGCTGTAGGTACTGCCGGTGGCCACATTGCTGCCGTTCAGTTTCCACTGATAAGTGGGTGTACCGCCATTGGTGGGGGTTGTAGAAAAGTTTACGGTGGTTCCGTCACAAATGGTGGTCGCGGAAGCGCCGATAATAACCGAAGGCGTGAGTATCGGATTTACAGTCATCGCAACGGCATTGGAGGTAGCCGTGGTGGCTGAAATGCAGGCTGCATTGGAGGTCATGACACAGCTTACAACATCACCCTGTGCCAGTGCGGAATTGCTGTAAGTACTGCCGGTGGCCACATTGCTGCCGTTCAGTTTCCACTGATAAGTGGGTGTACCGCCATTGGTGGGGGTTGCAGAAAAGTTTACGGTGGTTCCGTCACAAATGGTGGTCGCGGAAGCGCCGATAATAACCGAAGGCGTGAGCACCGGGTTTACGGTCATAGCCACCGCATTGGAGGTAGCCGTGGTGGATGAAATGCAGGCTGCATTGGAGGTCATGACACAGGTCACAACATCACCCTGCGCCAGTGCGGAATTGCTGTAGGTGCTGCCAGTTGCCACATTGCCGCTGTTCAGTTTCCACTGATAAGTGGGTGTGCCGCCATTGGTGGGGGTTGCAGAAAAGTTTACGGTGGTTCCGTCACAAATGGTGGTCGCGGAAGCGCCGATAATAACCGAAGGCGTGAGTATCGGATTTACAGTCATCGCAACGGCATTGGAGGTGGCCGTGGTGGATGAAATGCAGGCTGCATTGGAGGTCATTACACAGCTGACAACATCGCCCTGTGCCAGTGCGGAATTGCTGTAGGTACTGCCGGTGGCCACATTGCTGCCGTTCAGTTTCCACTGATAAGTGGGTGTGCCGCCATTGGTGGGGGTTGCAGAAAAGTTTACGGTGGTTCCGTCACAAATGGTGGTCGCGGAAGCGCCGATAATAACCGAAGGCGTGAGGTTCGGATTAACCACCATGGCGATGGCATTTGAAGTTGCCGTTGTGGGCAATGCGCAGGCGGCGTTTGAGGTCATCACACAGGTTACAATATCGCCCTGTGCCAGTCCTGAATTATTGTAAGTGGTTCCGGTTCCCACGTTCCCACCGTTAAGTTTCCATTGATACGCTGGAGTTCCTCCATTGACGGGTGTTACGCTAAAGGTTACCCCGGTACCTGTGCATATGGCGCCTGCAGGCGAAGCAGCGATAGTGGCGGCAGGAACTACTGTGCTGATATTGATGGTAAAGTAGTTGGTGCGGATGAGCGAGTCAGAAGTCTTGCAGTTGTATGCTTTCAGTTTTACAGTGTAGGTTCCGCTGGTAGCATAGGTATGTGAAGGACTGGCTGCTGTTGAGGTCGTTCCGTCACCAAAATCCCAAAGATAGGATGAAGCAGAGGTGGAGTTGTTGGTGAATTGTGTGGTACCTGTGCAGGCATTGGTGATGGTGCCGGTAAACTGGGCGTCGGGATTAACCAGCGTGCTGGGCATCAGCTGCACATTGCGCACGGTAGCAGCACCATTTGCCAATACGATATTGCTGATGGTTTTTGAAATATATCCCGGGGCCGAGTAGGTAATGCTGTAAGTGCCTGCAATCATGTATTTGTGGTAGTTTCCGACGGGCAGGGCTGAATATACCTGCGAACTGTCGTTGACCTGATCGTAAGAGGTTACCCATACTTTAGCGCGGATAGGCAACCCGGTGCATGAATCAGTGATGATGCCCCTGACGCCGTAAAGGGATTCCTGCATATAATTTAATAATGCAGCATAATTCTCCGTCCACTTTAATTCCAGATCCGCTACGGCCGTGGTTTTTGTGCCATCCAGTTCCACGGTGAGTTCCCTGCAAAGGTGATAATAGTTTATGTAATCCTGCCGCCCCCCGGTAATCACATACCAGTCGCCCCCTTCGGTAACGCCGTCAGCATAGGTGTCGGTCATGTAAGTGGACGTAATGAGTCGCGTAGTATCGACGTATCCCCTGCAAACACGTTCCCACCAAAGCCTGTCAGCATTTGAATTCCCGGCGGTGGTCCAGGTGTCCCAGGGATAGTTAGTGACTTCAGCTCCCCCATGGAAATTAGCCGACATATTAAAATGATGGTTGCCCGCAAAGGTCATGTAAGCCTGCGTTTCCGGAGCATAGGCATTGCCATCGGGATGGGCGCCTGCCCGTGGATCTGCGAAATTACGGTTGATGTCGATCCCTGCAAGGTTACCCCTGACTGAATTGGTAATGGAACTACCTGCCGGACTTGAACTACGGTAAGTGCCTTCAGGATTGCCTAACGGACAAATCCATATTTCTGCATTACCTACAAGATTGGTTATTTTAGGCAGTACCCCGTAATTGGTCAGCAAATAATCGATCATCCGCAGCAACAAAATGTAACCAGTGGTTTCATCGCCATGAATGCTCGAACAAAACATAAGCTGGGGCTCATTCTCTGCAGTGTTTACATTATCCGAAATTTTGGCCACCAATATCTTATAATTGCCCGAAGGGGTCGAAGAGAGAATCGTATCAATATCACAAAGGGTGGGGTAGTTCGTGGCAAAGTTGGCCATCATCTGTGCATAGACGGAATAGGTGGGATAACGGTTCCAGCTGGCCATCTGCGCCACAGTGGTAGCCATCGTAAGGGCTTTGGGTACCAGCCGCGGGACGATGGTGTAAGGAATATTGCGTGTTAAAAAAACCTGGAATTCCTGTGGATTGGCATATGCCCTGACTTCATAACCCCCGTTGTCCGGGATTTCTTTCACCTGGTCAATTGACATAATATTTGTCAGGTCGTTGTTGATCTGGTCTTTGTTACTTACTATAAATGAAATAATAATTTCACCACGGTCCTGCAGTATTTGCGTGGCTTGCTGCGCCTGAGCTGCAGAATTGGTTTGCGCCGACAAAGGGCCTGCAATAATAATAATCAGTATGAGAAGTAAATATTTTTGCATCGGATGATAAATTTCCTCGAAAATTACATAAATATCTTAATAGCTCGATACATTCGATAGATTTTAAGAATATAATAACATATTTTTATATTGCACGGTAGAGACAGGGCATGCCCTGTCTCAACCGTATAAGACAAGGCATGCCTTGTCTCTACGCGCATTTTTTTCCTAATTTTGTGAATTATCCAACCCTTTCAATATGCGACTCTGGTCCTTTCATCCACAATATCTTGATGCCAAAGGCCTCGTTGCACTCTGGCGTGAAGCGCTGCTGGCGAAGCATGTGCTCGAAGGCCGCACCAAAGGATACACACATCATCCGCAACTTGAGCGGTTCAAAGCCACATCAGATCCCATCGCAGCAATTAACCATTATCTCCGGGAAGTGCATCATGAAGCCCGGCGCAGGAATTATTCTTTCGACGATTCAAAGGTCAATTGGGAAGCGCCGTCGCTTACAATTAGCGTTACTAAAGGACAGATGGCCTACGAACGTATGCATCTTTTGAGGAAACTCGAAATCCGCGACCCTGAAAAATTCGCCGCGTTAAAAAATATTCAGACCTTTGCAACTCACCCCATGTTCTGCATTATCGATGGTGACGTTGAGCGATGGGAAATACAGCAATAAGCAATTTAAACGATTTATGTATAATATTTTAAAATTACTCCCCCCCGCTCTGGTGGCCGAAATCATGACAAGGATTTACGAGCGGCAACTTACCACTCCTTCAGGTGGAAACCTTTCGATGCTGGATGATGAGGGTAACCTCTGGGTGAGTCCTTCGCAAATTGATAAGGGATCGCTGAAAGCTGATGATATCGTAATGATTTCGAAAAGTGGTGAAATTACCGGACAACATCAGCCTACGATGGAATACCTGTTCCATCAGGGCATCTATAAAACCCGTAAAAGTATTAAAGCCGTTACCCATGCGCATCCTTCCGGATTGGTAACCCTGAGTATGCTGGTCAAGCCCCCTGATTTCTCATTGATCCCAGCATTAACGAATGAAATCGGACCTGTAGGCTTGTCAGGATATGCCCTGCCCGGCAGTCAGGCTTTGGGCGATACCGTTAAGGCCGCTTTCAGCGGAAAGACCAATGCCATCCTGATGGAAAATCATGGCGTGATCACGATCGGAAAAAACCTCTTGCATTCATTCCACCGGTTGGAGAACCTGGAGCAAATGGCCAATATTTATATTAATGCAACCCGCCTTGGCGAGATGAATCTGATGCCCGAGATGAATTATCCGGCGCTGGTTAAAAATAGCCTGGGCAATTTGTCATTTATTAAAAAGCATTTGCCGGATGAAGCTGAAATGAAGATGCGTAAATCGCTGCTCGAATTCCTGAAAAGAGGTTATGCACGTCAGTTGATGACGGCTACATCGGGATGTATTTCGGTAAGGCTCGAAGGCAATCGTTTTTTAATTTCTCCCTTTGAAGAGGATGTCCGTTATATGGGGACTTCCGACATGGTATACATTGAGCAGGGTCAGTGTGAACGTGCTAAAAAACCTTCTGTTTACTGGAAACTTCACGAAGCCATTTACAGGGCACATCCCGGAGTTAACAGCATTGCCTGTATGCAACCGGCCGGCGTAGGAGCTTTTTGTATCAGTGAAATACCTTTTGAAACCCGCACCATTCCCGAGAGTTATTTAATGCTGAAAACGGTGCCTAAGGTTTTATTCGAAGATGCTTACCAGCATCCATACCGGATTTCTGAGGTTTTGTCGGAGGATGTTCACAATGTAATTGTTGAAAATGATTGCTTTTTAGCCACCGGGAGTTCGTTATTCCAACTGTTCGACCGTATTGAAGTGGCTGAATTTACGGCACGCTCATTAATACAATCCACCTCGCTGGGAAAAATCAGGCGAATCAAGGATGAACATATTAGTGAACTCGAAAAAGTTTTTTTCGGGAAAGCGTAAAGAGTGTACTTTTGCAATAATATCCTTCATATGAAAATTCGTGTACTTTTAGCAATGCCAATGTTATTGGTTGGACTGACTACGGCCGTTCAGGGCCAGGTGATGAACATTGAACAGGAACGTATTTCTACCGATACTACAGGTTGGGCAGGGACTGCCCAGGTTTCTTTTCAGTACTTCAAGAATAAGGCGGAAGTCTGGAATGCGGGCGGACATCTGCATCTGCAATATAAAACCAAAAAGAGTCTTTTTCTCGCCCTCTCCGATTACGTCCTTTCCAAATCAGCTGGCGATGATTTTGCCAATGCGGGTATTCAGCACTTGCGTTATAATTATAAAATCAATGACTGGTTTACCGCAGAAGCCTTCACTCAAGCGCAGTATAATAAACTGTTGAATGTTGATTTTCGCTGGCTGCTGGGGGCAGGTCCTCGGTTTAAGGTTGTTAAAACCAAACCTTTTCGCATGTACGCGGCGGCGCTGTATATGTATGAATACGAGGAACTGGCCGATACATCACTTATTCATCGCGATCATCGTTTGAGCAGTTATGTTTCGCTTACGCTGAAACTCAGGAAAAATCTGACACTGCTTAATACCACGTATTTTCAACCTAAGTTTACCGACTTTTCCGACTTCCGGCTTTCGTCGCAAACCGATATGAAAATCGCTATTTCAAAGCATTTTGCATTTAAACTTTCGTACGTTTATTTCTTTGATGCGGCACCGGCCGAAAATGTGCCCAATGAAACGCACGCCCTTCAAAATTCGCTGAGTTTCGAGTTTTAAAGAAAATTAAAACTTGATTTTAAACGCACGCATGGCGGATAATACCCACTGCCTGTTTTCTTTTTTGTACCAGAAAAAGAAACGGTTCTGCGATTGCTTATCTTCGATACTGCGCGCCACCACCAGCTTTTCGCCGGTGTAAGGGTCGAAGCCGCAGTAATACATCACCGATGATAAGGTCATGGGGGTGGGAGTAAAATCCTGCACCTGCTCCAAACGCATATCCAGCTTTTTCGTTTCCACCGCCAGGTGTGCCATGTCTTCCTGCCGGCAGCCGGGGTGACTGCTGATAAAATAGGGGATGATTTCCTGGTTTAATTTCGCTTCACGCGAGATGCGGTGGAAGAGGGTATGAAAAGCATAATAGTTTTTAAAAGAAGGCTTGCGCATGAGCTTTAACACTCCATCAGCAGTGTGTTCGGGCGCAATTTTTAAACGTCCCGATACATGGTGCAACACCAGCTGACGGATGTAGGCCCCGTAATGGTTCTGCTGATCGGCGGCATCGGTTTTATTTACCAGCATATCATAACGGATTCCGCTGCCAATAGTCACTTTCGTGATGCCCGGGACACTGAGTGCTTTTTGGTAAAGCCTGATCAACGGGCCATGATCGGTTTGCAGGTTGGGACATTGCATGGGGTAGATACACGACGGTCGCTTGCAGCGGGCACATTTTTTAAGATCCGCACCCACCATGCGATACATGTTGGCCGAGGGTCCGCCCAGATCGCTGATATGTCCTTTGAATCCGGGCAGTTCAGCTATTTTCTTCAATTCCTCCATGATGGACTTTTCGGAACGGCTTACAATAAATTTCCCCTGGTGCGCTGAAATCGTACAAAAGCTGCAGCCCCCGAAACATCCGCGATGAATGTTCACCGAAAAACGGATCATCTCGTAGGCGGGAATAACGCCGCGTTTGGCATAGCGCGGATGGGGCAGCCGTGTGTAGGGGAGCTCAAATGATGCATCCATTTCGTCAGGATTCATGGGTCCTGCAGAAGGATTCATTACCAATAGCCGCTTTCCGACTTTTTGAATCAGCCGTTTTTGTTTCAGCATATTGGAATCTTCTTCCAGCAGTTTGAAGTGCTCACCAAAATGCTTGCGCGACGACGTGCATTGCTCGTGCGACGGGAGTTCCAGGTTTTCCCAGCCTTCGGGCTGAGGTAAGGTTTTTGAACTGCTTACGTAAAAGGCCGTTTGCGGAATATCGTTGACTTCCTGTATGGTTTTGCCCTGCTGTAAAGCACGTGCAATCTGACGGATGCTTTGATCGCCCATACCGAAAACCAGCAGGTCGGCTTTGCTTTCCTCTAAAATGCCGGGCTTCAGCGTGTCGGACCAGTAATCATAATGCGTGGTCCGTCGCAGGGAGGATTCCACGCCTCCCAGTATAACAGGTGTTTCAGGAAATAACTTTTTCAGGATGTTGCTGTAAACGATGCTGGCGTAATCGGGACGAAATCCTGCCTGTCCGCCGGGCGTGTATGCATCGTCGGAACGCTTACGGCGAAAGGCGGTGTAATGGTTCACCATGCTGTCCATGCACCCCGCTGTTACACCGAAAAATAATCGCGGCTTACCGAGTTTTTTAAAATCGCGTAAATCGTCACGCCAGTTGGGTTGCGGGAGTATCGCCACCCTCAGTCCTTCATCTTCAAGGATACGCGCAATCACCGCCCCGCCAAAACTTGGGTGGTCAACATAAGCATCCCCGCTGACGATAATGACATCCACTTCGTCCCATCCGCGTTTTTCCATTTCTTCGCGGCTAACGGGCAGCCAATCTGTGATCTTGTGTTCCTTCATATAAGTTTCGTTTCGCCGTTGGCGAAACTTTTTTTTTGCCACGAAGACACGAAGGCACGAAGAATAAAATTTTTAATAAATATTTTTTACAAATACTTCGTGTCTTCGTGCCTTCGTGGCAATCTTTTTACACATACGTATCTTTCTGACCGCAGGTCAGAAAGGCAAAGTTAAGAAAATTGTCTTTTTCGTGTCTTATTTTTGTATTTTCGCACTACGATGTCAACCCCGATGCGCAAAGTAATTTTCATCAATATTCCCCATCCGGTCCTGCAGCAGCAACTTGAGGCAGCAGGCTATGTATGTGAACATGCAGTGCTTGAGCCAAAGGAAGTTATTGAGCAACGTATTGGTGAGTATTTCGGATTGGTGATTAATTCACGTTTTTTTCTGGATAAAGATTTTCTCGAAAAGGCCACTGCCCTGCGCTTCATTGCCAGGGTAGGTTCAGGCATGGAAAGTATCGATACGGTTTTTGCCGGTCAGAAAGGCATACAATGCTTTAATTCACCCGAAGGAAATCGTGATGCCGTGGGAGAACATACCCTGGGATTACTCCTTGGCGTGATGAATCACATTCCCCGCAGCGATCGCCAGGTGCGTAACCTGCAATGGTTGCGCGAGGCCAATCGCGGCACAGAGATCAAAGGTAAAACCATCGGGATTATCGGTTATGGGAATATGGGATCTGCTTTTGCCCGCCGGTTAAGTGGTTTTGAAGCTGAAGTTATTGCGTATGATAAATATAGAAGGGCTTTTACTGATCAGTATGCCAAGGAATGCACGCTTGAAGATATTTTCAATACCGCGGATATCATAAGTTTCCATGTGCCCCTTACCGCCGAAACGCATTATTATTTTGATACAGCATTTATCGCGCAATGCAAAAAACCTTTTTGGTTATTGAACGCTTCCCGCGGAAAAGTAGTGAATACCACGGCCCTTGTGCAGGGGTTGAAAGAAGGGAAAATCCTCGGGGCGGGACTGGACGTGCTGGAATATGAAGATGTATCCTTTGATAAAATGGAACTGAACGCACTTCCGCAACCATTAAAAGATTTATTTGAATATGAGAATGTCGTTCTGACCCCTCACGTTGCGGGCTGGACGGCCGAATCGAAAGTTAAACTGGCGAAAGTTCTGGCAGAAAAAATTCTGACAGCTTTTCCCTGGAATAATTGATAATTGACAATTGAAAATCGGGGTCAACCTGAGAAATGAATATTGAAACCTGAAATCTGAAACTAATATGGGCAAAGAAAACAAACTGTTTAAAGGCAAAACCCTGGCAATTCTGTCGGGAGGCGGTGATACCCCCGCCATTAATTCCAGTATTGAATCCATCAGGAACCGTGCGGCACTGCTCGGATTTAAAGTGTATGGCATTCGTAAAGGATGGAAAGGTTTATTGGGAGATGGTGATATCGTAGATCTCACCGATCAGCCCTACGATGGGTTCTATGGCGGAACCGCCCTGTTGTCGAGCCGTACCAATCCTTTTCCTTCGAAGAAGAATCCCGAAAACCGTGTTCCGCAAATCCTGCAGAACATCAAGCGATACAAAATCGATGTACTCGTCACCATCGGTGGTGACGATACCAATGGTGCTGCAAAAAGATTATACGAAACCGAAGGCATCCCTGTCATCGGTTTTCCAAAAACCATCGATAATGACCTTCGCACCCGCACTATTCACAATTATGCAGGAACGGATATCGAAGCCGTTATGTGCCCGGGTTTTCCTTCAGCCGTTAAAGGGATGATGGAATTCACCAACCGCATCAGGACCACCGCCGAATCGCATTCGCGCATTATGGTGTTGGAAGTGATGGGTCGCGATGCCGGCTGGTTAACAGGCGGAACTGTATTCGGTGGCGCTGATATGGCGCTGATTCCCGAAGTACCGATGAGTAAAGCACGCAAGGAATTATTTTTTGAAATGGTGAAGGAATATTATATGCGTTCACCCAAAAAAGCACTGATCATCGCTGTTTCAGAAGGTGTGCGCTGGTTCGATGAAGCCAAAGATAAGCTCGATGTGGTATACGCAAGTTCTGAGTTGGATGAGTATGGTCATCCCCGTTTTGGCGGTATCAGTGGCGTTATTGCTTCAGAGATTTCATCCAGGCTTAAAATTGATGCCCGTGCTCAGATCAGTGGTTATTACCCGCGTTCGGGTCAATGCCGGACCTATGATCGCAGGTTAACGCAGACCCTGGCGGATAAAGTGGTTGACCTTTTGTTGCGCGAAGATTACGGACAGATGCCGGTGTTGAGCAAGATCGTGAAGTATCAGGAACTCGAGGAGTTCAATACCAAATCGATCGACATGGGCGATGTGGGGAATCATCCCTTACCGGAAATTTATTACGATCCCAACCATTTTAAATTTACGGATGCCTACAGTCATTTCCTGTCGTACATCCTGGGTGAGCCCGATTTTCTGCAATTTGAACATAACTTTCCCGTTGTTATCCCAAAGTAACTCATGAATAATAGTTTTAGAAATATTCCATTCCTGCTGCTGTTTTTTGCAGCAGGAATTTTTTCTGTTCAGTCACAGACCGTTATTCCCGGTATGGATGTCATCGACAGCAAAGCCATGCTGAAAACCGTTCAAACCCTGAGCGCTCCCGAAATGGAAGGCCGGCAGCCCGGCAGTCCCGGATATGAAAGGGCGGTGAGCTTTATGGTTGAAAGCTTTGAAACACTTGGGTTGCAGCAAGCCGGTGAAGATGGATTCCTGCAGCATGTTCCGGCCGAATATGTCGCAATCGCTGAAACCCCTGAGCTTTTTATCATCGATGGGCAATCTAACCCACAGGCATACTCGATCGGTTCTGATTTTGTCTGTCGCGGACTTACCGGGTTTGGAAACGTTACGGCCCCGGTAGTATTTTGTGGATACGGCATCAGCGAGCCGGCTGCAGGGTACGATGACTATGCGGGTATTGATGTTAAAGGTAAGATCGTGCTGGTCTTCAAACAAAATCCCGATTGGAAATTGGAAGGATTGGATCTTACAAATAAATACAACCGCTACCGTGCCAATGTCGCTGCGGCCCATGGCGCAGTGGCGCTGTTGATGGTATCCACTCCGCTGTCTAAGGATCCGCAGAAGCCTATTGGTAGTCTCATGGATGGTGATGGCAAATACGATATTAATATGCCGCAAATTCATGTGAGTATTGATGTGGCTGAAGATTTTCTTGAGGGCTCCGTTATCAATCTGAAAAGTCTGCAGGCACAAATTGATTCGCTGAAACGGCCGCATTCCCTGGCATTAACGAGCAGTGCGCATATCATTATCCAGGGGGAATATGTCGCTGAAAAAACTTCTGACAATGTTGTTGCTTTACTGCCCGGCAGCGATCCGGAATTATCAAAACAATACATTGTAATCAGTGCCCATCTTGATCATGTGGGCATGCAAGGGGCAGGACTGGTTTTCCCCGGTGCCAACGACAACGCATCAGGGTCTGCTGCTGTGTTACAACTGGCCAGAGCCTTTGTAAAATCCGCTATTGAACCCCGCATGTCGGTGCTGTTTGTTTTATACACCGGCGAGGAGCAGGGCCTGGTAGGTTCAGATTATTTTGCACAACACCTTCCTTTTCCTCCGGAACAAATTACTGCAGCCTTCAATCTCGACTGCATTGCGTATGGCGACAGCATCCAGGTTGGGGGCGGCAAATCCAATCCCGTATTATGGAACATCGCCCGCACGCAGGACTCCCTCAATGCCCGCCGCATGATCAAATCCACCTGGGGTGGGGGTGGTGCCGATCTCACCGCCCTGTTCAACAAAGGCGTCCCGGGATTATACTTTGCCTCCCGCTACAGCTACACCCACCTTCACCTTCCTTCCGACACCCCCGAAACCCTCAATCCTGCGCTTTACCAGGAAATGGTCCGTCTCGTCTACCGTGTAACCCGCATCGTCAGCGACGGCGATTACGAGCGCGAAAAAGTGAAATGATGTGATGATGTGATGATGTGATGATGTGGTGATGTGGTGATGTGATGATGTGGTGATGTGGTGATGTGGTGATGTGGTGATGTGGTGATGTGATGATGTGATGATGTGATGAGTGATGATGGGGCTTGTCACGGGGCGACTGCCATGTGCGTCGGGATGGTGGGCAGTCACCCCGTGACTTAACCATAACTTTGTCGGGGTACGACTTCAGCCAGACTGGAGTGATGCCCTTTTAAACAGCAGAACATTCGCTACGCGTCGTGCCCCGACTTAATTTTAATGCCTGCAGCACTTGCCATTAAGGCAAGAAGGTTTTATGGCCTGCGGCGCTTGCCACGAAGGCTCTAAGGCACGAAGGAAACATCAAAAGATTCTCAATGCGTTGCATTTTCGAAGGCAATAATGGCCTGCGGCGCTTGCTACGAAGACGCTCTTTCGGCTTGTCACGGGGCGACTGCCCTGTGCGTCGGGATGGTGGGCAGTCACCCCGTGACTTAACCATAACCTTGTCGGGGTACGACTTTAGCCAGACTGGAGTGATGCCCTTTTAAACAGCAGAACATTCGCTACGCGTCGTGCCCCGACTTAATTTTAATGCCTGCAGCGCTTGCCATTAAGGCAAGAAGGTTTTATGGCCTGCGGCGCTTGCCACGAAGGCTCTAAGGCACGAAGGAAACATCAAAAGATTCTCAATGCGTTGCATTTTCGAAGGCAATAATGGCCTGCGGCGCTTGCTACGAAGACGCTCTTTCGGCTTGTCACGGGGCGACTGCCCTGTGCGTCGGGATGGTGGGCAGTCACCCCGTGACTAAACCATAACCTTGTCGGGGTACGACTTCAGCAAGACTCGAGTGAAGCTCTTTCAAACTGCAGAACATTCGCTACGCGTCGTGCCCCGACTTAATTTTAATACCTGCGGCGCTTGCCATTAAGGCAAGAAGTTTTTATGGCCTGCGGCGCTTGCCACGAAGGCTCTAAGGCACGAAGGAAACATTAAAAGATTCTCAATGCGTTGCATTTTCGAAGGCAATAATGGCCTGCGGCGCTTGCTACGAAGACGCTCTTTCGGCTTGTCACGGGGCGACTGCCCTGTGCGTCGGGATGGTGGGCAGTCACCCCGTGACTAAACCATAACCTTGTCGGGGTACGACTTTAGCCAGACTGGAGTGATGCCCTTTTAAACAGCAGAACATTCGCTACGCGTCGTGCCCCGACTTAATTTTAATGACTGCTTCACTGCTACGAAGAATCTTTAGGCATACCGCAGATAAACCCTAAGGGTTTTGGTGCAGACAGGCCGTGCCCCCTTTCAGCCCCCAACATACCTTATAACTATTATGCTATAAACCATACCTGATTCAATAATTTCCCTAATTTTACACATCACTGAAAGATTTTTCTTCCACATATTATAGATTAAGTCACATTAAAAAACCGTACGATTACCTTTTTAAAAACACAAGGTCCTGTTTATATGCTATTTGCCAGTATACAATCCACCAATGATTATTACCCCTTCGGCTCACCATTACCTAACAGAGGATTTGACATTGGGAGCTATAAATTCGGGTTTAATGGCAAAGAAAACGACGACGAAGTTTATGGTGATGGTAACTTCCAGGATTATGGGATGAGGATGTATGATACAAGAATTTGCAGGTTTGTTTCTGTGGATCCGTTGACATCTGAATACCCATGGTACTCTCCATATCAATTTGCTGGGAATAAACCAATTTGGGCTATGGATTTGGATGGCGCAGAAGAATGGTACAGAACTGATTATTTTGATGCAAATGGCAATTTTTATAAAACAGAAATACAAATGCTAACTAGTTTAGGCTCGTCGAAAAACGAACAAACTGTTCATCATTGTCAGGCAAGGCAAAATGAAAATGGTGATTTTGATGTACAATATATTAGGTCCACTACAGGTACAACAAAAGGTGCAAATGCGTTTACTTCGCCATTTGAGAATCAGACTTGGGATGAAAGCGCATTATCCTCGCAATTAAAACAATCTGCACTACAAGTTGACGATAAGGGTGCCCCCATTATTGTCCCGTCATCAGGAACTGCTAATGTCGAAAATAGTGATGTGAGCGTCAGTTATTCTGGGTCTTATAAAGTGCCTTTTTCTTCTCCATTTTCATTAGGAGAAACCGGTTATGCAATAATGCTGGTAGATGAACTTGGTGACGATTTGGGGCTTGAGCTTGAGAAAGATAGGAGCCCTAACGCTGGAGTTAATGAGAATAGAGTTAAAGTGTTAGATGATAATTTTGTGAAATATACTTTTACTATGAATAATTCAACGGTATATTCTGCAGCCCCACCAACAAATGACAAATCCGGGTTGCGTAAGGTGCCTCCATTTCAATCACAAAGGACACCTCAAGTAGGGTCAAATCATCCAGATAAATATAATGAATAAATATTATTCCGATGCTCAATTTTTTCTGTAAAACACACGCCAAAACAAAACCTCTAATATTGTTTTTTGGTTTATTTTTTTATACTTTTTGTGCTCATTGCCAAGAAGTAAGAAATTGCGTGTACTACAAAAATTGTGTGGTTGCTGATGATAGCATTTTAAACCAGATATCACATCAAGACTCATTAAGTATAATTCATGGTCTTAAGCAAGGTAACGTTTTCTCTTCGGATTATCTAACCTTGTTATCTTCCAGTGAATATTTTAGGATGGTGAATGAAATGAGGTCAATTCCACGGAGAAGTGTAAGAGTATATTATGAGGTCAGTAAAGATCTTAAAACAATATATATTATTGGCCTTACAAGAAACTATATGATTCAACTGAACAGTACATTTAGGTATAGAGCTGTCGGTGAGAACGAATTTGAAACCCGGCCTATATGTGCTGTTCCCTTTATATATTATACTTCTCTGCCAAAAAAGGATGTTGATTTTGCTATTAGTCAAGCGGAAGACATTTTGATCAATGACCTAGCATCAACATCACAAACCTCTGAAAACATCACTATTAGGTCAATCTTATTCGATTCAATAGAATATCTTCCTGGCTATAGCAGGGAAAAAATCTTAAGCGTTTTACGGGGCAATAATATAAGTGAGGAGCAACCTAAATATTATATGCCTGTTGATTCTTGTACAATTTTGAATGCTGATCAAGTCAATAAATATACTGTTTGCAGAAATGATTTTAACGATAGAACTACGCGAGATATCGATGGAATTGAGCTTTCAATTGATTGCAAAGTGACAAAGGGGAAGTATAGTTTAAATCAATTGGAAGGAGTATCAAAAATTCAAATATCTACTCAATTCATTGGTGTTAGATTTATACGTTGTTATTACTACCCTTTTGAAGTAAATACAACTTTGTGGATGCGATGGGATGATTTTTTTCACAATTACAATGATCCAGTTTTTGAGCAAGCTATTGAATGTAAACTCAACGAGTACCTATATAAAGAATTGATTTCTCCATATGTCGAAGAGATAAGGTATTGAGAAAAGCTTAAACCCTCTGATGAAATTTATCCTTCATCGGGTTTATAATTCGTTTTCGCAACTTGAATTTTGTCTGCGATCTCGCTAATTACACTCATCAAATCCTGGAAGATGTGGCCTGAGTATATACTGTCTGTAATTGCAACAGGTTCGATTTTTTTCAGAGCATAATTTTCAAGAAATTGCAACCGTTTGAATGGTTGCTAGCGAGGACTTTTCATTTCCTTCTTTCCCTCAAACGTTGTTTTGCCTAATCAAAATTTGAATTATGCAAACAACGAACTTCAACCAGACACAGCTAACAAACATTGTGGAGAGTAATCTTCCGGTCGTGCTATATGTGATGTATAGCAGTAAAGCCAGCAAAAAGAAAAAGAGAAATTCAAGTGATTATGATAATGAAGGTGCCGGGCACGGGCTGGGCTTTTTTGATCATGCCAGCGTTTCGACAACACTTTTGTGCAATACTGCCAATGCCGGGGAGATAGTGCAATCTGGGCATGCAATAGAGCCCATGCAGATGCCAATGCCGGTTCAGGTGCAGGAATCTGCAAAAGGCCAGGAAACCGGTTGTATTGCAAAGTGACGACAAAAATTATCCACCAGAATCTGATGGGGATTTTTACGATTTCTTTGCGAACTTCATTGAAAAGAGAAAGCCGCGCATCACCATCGGAACACTTCGCAATTATAGATCAGAACTCAGTAAGATAAAGAAATTCCGGCCCCGGTTACTGTTTTCTGAGATCACTATGGATTTTATCGGCGAGTATGAAAAATACATGCTGTGCAAATTGAACAACAAGCCCAACACCGTATCCAAGACCCTCCGCAAAATAAAGACTGTACTCAGAAATGCCTGTGTCAGAGGAAAAATGGCGCACGATCCTTTCCAGGGGATACGTTTGCTGAACGAACACACAACAAGAGAATACCTGAATTGGGAAGAACTGGACCGCCTTGAGCAACTATTGGACAGAACGCAGAGGTCTATGATTAAGAAAGTGCTCCGTCCCTTTTTATTTGCCTGCTATACCGGATTACGCTTTCAGGATGTTGCTCAACTTGGACCTCAACACATCCATGAAGGAATGATCATCCTCAACCTGCATAAAACCCGGGAAACCGTTCGCATTCCTTTGAATAAAAAAGCAATATCCTTGCTGCATGATCCGTACAATGGGCGATTTTTTCTATTGCCCTGCAACGGAAAAACAAACCTTGTTCTGAAACACGCAATGAAACAAGCCGGCATAACAAAAAAGGTGACCTTCCATGTCTCACGCCACACCTTCGCAACGCTATCGCTTAACCTTGGAATCCCGATGGAGGTCGTCAGCCGCTTACTTGGACATAACGATATTCAAACTACACAGATTTATGCTAAGGTGATGGATACGACAAGGGTGGAGATGATGAAGAAGTGGAATGAAGCGCGGTTTGAAAATTTTGTTCCCTGCCTGAATCCCGGTTATTGAATCAGTTTGGATCCAATGGTTCCCGAATAATTTGCGCGAGATTAACTAAGTTGCTTTGTAGGCAAATTTCTGCTTTACTGCAATGATAGGCAATTTATTTCAAGCGCAATAAAAAACTCCAGCTCAGCTTTCCGCTAAAATTCAAATATTGGAATTTTAGTGAAATTGGATGATTTTTAGTCGAAATCTTCTCAGTTTTATTCTAAAAAAGCTAAAGATTAATTCCGCTGTAAATATGGACAAGCCCACCCTAACGGCTAGTCTCCAACGATATACCTTTACCACATTCCTTTTTCGTTATATATACAATTGCATTTTGAAAATATGCGACGAATTCATTCAGAAAAATAAATTATAAAAACTCTAAAGAATTAAAATAGTAATTCTTGTCTTCAGTATAATTTTGAACTAACTGTTTCTTTGTTGACATACCTTGGATAATAAAATATCCTTTATAAATAAAACATTGATAATTAGTTACAGTTGTAGTCCATTTGTTGTATTTATATTTTTCTTTAACAATAATACCTGATTTACGTTTATATACAATGTATTTATAATCACTGTATATGATATCCCTTTTGAATACATCATGGGTGCCAATTCTCACTTTCTTTTTCGACTTATTATATAAATATTCCTTGAAGCATGTTTTAAGACTGTCTTTCGAAGAAACACATTTTTTGTTTTCAAAGGTTATTTTTGTTATATCTAAAATTGCTGTTGCGTTGGAATCAACGTAAGAAAAGATTCGATACTCTGCGATTGACGAACGTATTTTACTTGGTTTACTCGGCAACTCAATCGAGATGGAGTAAGCTGGAAGTTCATGTTTTTCCCAATTTCCTAAAAAAATTGGCACTACAGAAAACAAGAACATGAAAAATGTATTCATTATCGTAAACTTTTAGGTACATCATTTTCGGTCGCTTCACCATTCATAACCTTATCGGCAAAAGCCTTTTCATCAGGATACATTCCATCGCCAAGGACATCATAATAGTTATAAATTAAATTCCCAATAAAATTATCAGTAGTAACTTTTGTTAGTGTAAGAGTCGAAGACTTTGCGTTTGATCTCTGATCATTTGAATATATAAAATTTGATGTTTCACTCCCAGGTGTTCTATCGACATTTTCGGTAGGATCCTGGTAATATATTCCAATTATCCCAATATATCTGTTCTGACCGACTCCTACTTCATTTAACTCATTTTCATAAAATGCTGCACCTTGGGCATATGGGCTAGCTTCATCAACGTTGTAATAGGCACTGCGAAACTTTTGTTGATCATCTTGCTTTGGATAGGTTCCTTTTTTGGCAGCATCAACTCCAACCACTTTAGTATTCGAAATTACACCCTTTATCGCATTTGCCTTCGCTTTTAATACATCATCCTTCAACCCTTTGTAAGCTTTATTATATGCTTTTTCATTGATATTCGAGAATTTCTTTGTTTCAGAATTGTATGAATTCATAAGAACATTTGCCATTTCTGAACTCTCTCCAAAAGTGTTTGAAAAAGTCTGGTCAACAGCCTTTTTTGACTCCTCATCAGTTGGATCAATGATATCTCCCTTTCGATCACTATTTTTTATTGGATTGTCCATAAAACAGGAATAACTACTCATTCCTATGATCGGTTTTGGATCCATATTCCATCTTCTTCCTATCCTGCTATCATACTCCCAAAACATCGCGGTTGTATGTGTCCCATCAATACCAGTAATCTCGTTATCCTTCTCCTGCCCATTGAATCCGAATTTATACCTCCCCACATCAAATCCTCTACCGGGTAATCGCGAGCCAAAGGGGTAATAATCATTGGTGGATTGTGTATCGGTAAAAATCACAATATCGGTTGTTTGAGAATTAATGAAAATACGGATTGTTCTTTACTGCGTTGTTCAAACAAAGCGCGTGAAAAATGAAAACAATTTTTCTTCTTTTATAAAAATAGAAAATCTTGAAAGATTAACATATTGGCAAACGATCCCCCGTTACTCCCCCTTCCTCAACCTTTCAATGCTCAGCACAATGGTTTCGTGCGTTGCGGGAATGGCGAAGTCAGGCTCTTTGGCGTGCTGCGCGGTGGCGGAAATGGCGTCTTTAATGGCGAGCCATACCGAGAAGGCTAACATGAAAGGGGGTTCTCCCACAGCTTTGCTGCGTCGGATGGTGCCCGGTTGAGGAGCGCCCTGCAGGAGCGCTACATTGAATATCTCCGGTATGTCGCGTACGCCGGGGATTTTATAGGTGTCGGGTGAGGCATTTAAAATTAATCCCTGCTCGCTCCATTTGATTTCTTCGCCGGTACACCAGCCTACGCCCTGGATAAAGGCACCTTCTACCTGTCCTATGTCTATGGCTTCGTTCAGCGATTGACCTACGTCGTGCAGAATGTCGGTCCGTAGCAGTTTTACCCTTCCCGTAAGGCAATCAACGGAAACCTCTGAAACCGCCATACCATAAGCATAGTAGTGAAAGGGCCGTCCCTGGCCGGTTGCACGGTCAAAATAAATGTCGGGGGTGCGGTAATAGCCGGTGGCGCTCAAGCTGATCTGCGCCAGGTAGGCCGACTGCACCAGCTTTTCGAAGGAAATGGCTGCCGTCTTAAAATTTTTGTCAAATACCATGTCATTTTCAAATACGATGTTTTCAGCAACAACCTTGGTCATTTCCTTTTCAAACATCGTTTGTGCGTGTGCGCGCAGTCTTTCTTTCAGCGTGTCAATGGCATTTTTTACAGCCATTCCATTCAGGTCACTGCCCGATGAGGCCGCAGTAGCTGAAGTGTTGGGCACCCTGGAAGTATTGGTGGCGTTCACTTTGATGCGGCCGGCACTCACACCGAGTTCCGCGGAAGCGATCTGTAATATCTTCGTGTATAATCCCTGCCCCATTTCAATGCCACCGTGATTCACCTGTATCGTGCCATCGTTATAAATATTTACCAAAGCCCCTGCCTGGTTGAGAAAGGCGGTGGTGAACGAGATGCCGAATTTTACCGGGGTGAGGGCAATGCCGATTTTGTTGTGGGTATTTAAGGCATTGTATTTTGCCGCCTCCATTCTGCGTTCCTTGTACTGAGCGGTTTTCAGCAGGTTCTCCCAGATGTGGTAGAGGCGGTTGTGCTCGATGGTTTCTCCGTAAGGGGTGATGTTGCGGTCGAATAATCCATAAAAATTCTTCAAACGGATTTCTGCAGCATCAGTCTGCATGATGCGCGCAATGCGGTCTATAGCGGTTTCTATTACGGCGATTCCCTGCGGTCCGCCGAATCCGCGGAAAGCGACATTGCTCGGGAGATTGGTCTTCCATGCATTGGCCAGGATGCGGATGTTGGGAATGTAGTAAGCGTTCTCCGCATGAAGCATGGCCCTTTCCAGTATGGCCATGGTAAGATCGGCGGCGGCTCCGGCATCGCAATTCAGTTCTACGGTGTAGGCAAGGATGTGTCCTTCCTCATCAAACCCGGCCTTGTAGCGCGAAAGAAAGCGATGGCGCTTGCCGGTGATCTTCTGGTCCACTTCGCGTGATAAATGAAATTTCACGGGCCTTCCGGTTTTATCCGCTAATAAGGCTGCCCATGCGGCTACGTGATTTCCCGAGGTTTCTTTTCCTCCGAAAGCACCGCCTAAACGACGCGCTTCGCAGATCACCCGGTGTTTTCCAATTCCTAAAACTTCTGCAACGATGGCCTGCGTTTCTGAAGGATTTTGCGTGGAAGCGTACACCATCATTTCGCCGTCTTCGCCGGGAACACAAAGGCACGACTGTGTTTCGAGATACCAGTGTTCCTGGGCGCCGGTCCTGAGTTCGCCTTCAATAATATGTGCACATTGCTTAAACGCCTCTTCTGGATCGCCCCGTTCGATTTTGCGGGTGGGGGCAAGTAGGTTGTTTTTGGCTATGGCATCTTCAATGCTCAGAATGGGCTCCAGCGGTTCATACGTAATAATGATTTTCTTTTCCGCTTCACGCGCGGCTTCTTCAGAGTCGGCCGCAATGACCATGACTGCCTGCCCGATGAACGTTACGACTCCGTCGGCCAGACAAGGTTCATCATGAAATACGGGTCCCATCTGGTTCGCACCTGAAATGTCGTTGCACGCTAAAATGGCATAAACGCCTTCACAGCGCAGGGCTTCGGTTATCTCGGTTGAAATAATTTTTGCACTGGCGTAAGGACTTTGCACAATGTACCCATGCAACAAATTCTCGCCGGGGTTCATGTCGTTGATGTACACGGCTTCGCCTGTGACGTGTTTTATGGCACTTTCGTGAACAAACTGAGGATCGGATTTATCGGAATTCTTTTTCATGGACTTGCGTTTACTTGATGTTGCTTGTTTCGTTGAAAAATTTGATCAGCAGGTTACGGGCAATGATCGATCTGAATTCCTTACCTGAACGGGCATCGCTGATGGGGGAGAAGTCTGTGTCGAGCTGCGCGATAGCACGGCTGACCGATTCCGGCGACCAGGCTGCGCCCTGCAGGCTCTTTTCCGCAGCCTGCGCCCTTTTGGTGCATTCTGCCATGCCACCATAAGCCAGCACAATGTCGCTGATGAGTCCGTCTGCACCCAATTGCATGCGGAAACAGGCACTCACGGTGGAGATGTCGAGGTCCGTGCGTTTCGAAACTTTGTGCGACCAGAGGATGATATTTTCTGCAGGTTTCGGGAGTATGATGGTATGGATGATTTCTTCAGGAAGCAGGGATGTACTGCGGTATCCGGTAATGAATTCCTCAATGCCAATGGTCCGTTCTCCGCTTAATGATGCCAGCTTTAACGAGGCTTTGCATGCAAACAATACAGGAAGGATATCCCCGATGGGTGACGCTGATCCGATGTTGCCGCCGAGGGTTGCAATGTTGCGTATCTGTAGTGAGGCAAATACTTTCAGCATGTCGTTCATCACCGTGAGTTTTCTCTCAGTGAGGTTGCGCAGGGCTTCCAGGGTGGTGCCGCTTCCGATTTCGTATGAATCGTTTTTTTCGTTAAAGAAGTTCAGTTCCGAAACACCTGATAAATCAAGTAGTTTCGTGAAATGCTCGTGTTTCTTGGTTTGCCTTAGGGCGATGTCGGTAGCCCCGTTAAACATTACCGCGTCGGGATGTACCGAACGCAGGCGCAGCGCTTCTTTCAGCGTAGCCGGCCGGAAATATTTTTGCTGATCGGTCTCAATATGCACGTTGGGCTGGTCCTGCAGAATTTCGCTCAGCATATTTGCCATGCGTGTTTCCCCTGCTGTAAAATGGTCTTCTCCATGATTTACGCAGGCCATCATGGCGGCATCAATAATGGGGCGATAGCCGGTGCAACGGCACAGATTGCCTGTCAGTGCTTCTTCAGCAGTATCGCGCGAAGGTTGATGATGGTTTTTATATAAGCCAAACAGCGACATTACAATGCCGGGAGTACAGTATCCGCACTGACTTCCATGCAGGTCGACCATTTTTTGTTGCACTGGATGAAGGGTGAGTTGCCCGTCTTTTTTTTCAGCCAGATTCTCCACCGTGATCAATTGCTTTCCGTGAATCATGGGCAGAAACAACAGGCAGGAATCCAACGCCAGATAGCGTAATTTGCCCGTTCCATCTGGTTCTGCAACCACGATGGTGCAGGCACCGCAATCGCCTTCTGCGCAGCCTTCTTTAACCCCTTTATGTTCGCGTAGCGAACGGAGGTAATTCAGCACGGTGGTGGTGGGCCGGAGGTCTTTGCGTTCGCTGAAGTCGATGGTGTGGAGCTGATCATCGAGTATAAATTGTATGCAGTTCTGACTCGTTATCATTTTTTAAGGGTATTACGGGTATCAATAAGTTTTGCCACAATGCTGATGGCAATTTCTTCGGGGGTTTCAGCGGCAAAGGGCAGGCCGATGGGCATGTCCACCGTGTCGAGTTCTTCTTTCGTTAATATGCCCTCGGCAATAAATCTCTTACGGGCCTCAGCCACCTTACGCTTGCTCCCGATCATCCCGAGGTAGGCGTGGGGTTTACGGGCTACCGCTGCAAGAATGTTTTCGTCAAATTCGTGTTTAGGGGTGGTAATTACGATGTAGGTGTGCTCGTCAAACACCGTATTATTAATGGTTTCAAAGTAATTTCCGGTGATGCATTCCGCACCTTCCAGTTGAAATTCCTTGTAAATGTCGGGGCGCTCATCATAAAAAAAGATTCTGAAACCAAGGGTGGATGCGTATTTCCCAAGGGCACGACCAACGTGACCGGCCCCGTAAATATAAAGTTTCGGCAAGGTAAGAACCGGGTCAAAATATACGTCAACCGAACCCCCGCAGTGCATACTGAGGTCTTCCTCCAGCTGGTATTCCTTAAATCTTGGTTCCCCTGTTGAAAAAACCTGCAGGGCTTCTTTGATCACCGCCAGCTCAATGGATCCTCCGCCAATGGTGCCAAAAATACTGCCATCGGCCATAACCAGCATTTTTGATCCCGCTTTACGTGGCGTGGATCCTTTCGTGGCTGTAATGACACATAAGATACAGGGTGTATGGGCTGCCTGAAGTTCGGCGATCTTACTGAATATTTCCATTTGATAAAGTTTAGATCAAAGATACGAAAATCGATGAAAATCTTCATAAAATTGGTCTTAAAGAAAAAGGGTAAGAAACTTTTTTGATTCTTGAAATCAAAGCAGAAAAATCGATCAGAGCAGTCATCACGGGTTAACCCTCGATCCCCCCTACGGAGCTGTCATCCCGGACTTCCTGCCCGACTATGTCGTTCAGGCGGGGATCCGGGATCCCCATGATTGGCGTGGAGATGCTGAAACGAGTTCAGCATGACCGCTTTTTGGTTGGGTGTCGTATTTAATCAAGAAATCAAAACAGGTTCTATTTCTCGTCAATCCGGAAGCCCAGTGATCTCAGTACATTGAAATAACCGGGGAATGATTTCGAAACAACTTCAGTTTCGTCCAGATCTATTTCGGGAAAACGCGCTGCCAGCAGGGCAAACGACATTGCCATACGGTGATCGCCCTGAACGGAAAGAGTAGGGATCACGTCCAGAAAAGTCCAGGGATTGCCGGATTCAAGAATAAATTCACTGTTGGTGATTTGCACATCGAATCCGAGTTCTTTTAGTGCGTTTGCGGCGCCCTTCAGACGGTTCGATTCTTTAATGGCAAGGTTCTGCAAGCCCTTTGCGGAAAGCTTGACCCCACTGCCGGCACAGGCAATGGCCAACGGGAGAAAAAGATCAGGATGTCCCGAAAAATCAAGTTCTATTTGAGGGATTTTGATTCCCGTTTTGACTATCCGGACACCGTCCGGTTTAAAGGATGTATGCACACCCAGCGGTTCAAACCAGTGCTGAACAATCGCATCGCCCTGCAGGCTTTGCTCTTGTAATCCGGGAAGAAAAAAGGAGGCGCTTTCGGAAACGGCCGCCAGTGCATAAAAAAATGCTGCCGATGACCAGTCGCTTTCTATGGTAAATTTCGCGGGTTGGTAAATTGAAGGAGTGACCGTAATGATGTTTTCATGTTTTGAAATGGGGATGTGGCAATCCTTCATCAGCGCGATCGTCATGTCGATGTACGGTGCAGAAACTATTTCTCCGACAAGTTCAAGGTGGAGCGGCTGTTCAAAAAGCGGTGCCACCATCAGCAATGCGGAAATGTACTGACTGCTGGTCCCGGCATCAATGGTAATGGCTCCGCCGTTAAGGGTGCAGCCTTCGATGTCCAGGGGCGGAAATCCGGCTGCTCCGGTATATTGAATGTGGGCGCCGAGCTGTTGAAGCGCTTCAACCAGAGGTCCGACGGGTCGTTGATTCATTCGCGGACTGCCCTCCAGCGTCCATTTCCCTTCAGAAACCGCCAGCAGCGCGGTCATGAAACGCATCACCGTTCCGGCATTGTCGGTGAATAAATGGTCGCTGGTGCGATAGGTCTTAAGGCATTGTTGCATTAACACCGTGTCATCCGCACGACTCAGGTTATTGAGCAGTAGCTTGCCGCCGGATAATTCCTGCATAATCAACAACCGGTTGCTGATACTTTTGGAGGAGGGTAGTGTTACCTTCCCCGAAAAGTCTTGACTGGTGCAGGAAACAGTAGCCATGGTTGTTTGTTAGTGTTTCAGCGAGCTGTAATAATCAAGGCTTTCACTGATCCATTCATCCGGACAGGTTTGATTAATCAGTACCTGGCCAAAGCCAGCGATCAGCGTAAAGCATACTTCACCATTGATATTTTTCTTATCGGAACGCAGGAACGGCATGAGGTCGTTAAGGTCGCCGGGTAAAGCTTTCCATTGAAAATTTTCGAGCACCACATCACTGATTTCACCCAGTAGCGACTCGGGCATATTCAGCATTTTCCACGAAAGGTAGCTTTCGCAGATGATGCCGGCAGCAACGGCTTCGCCATGGTTCAGTGGTTTTTTATCCTTACGGGATGAAAGGGTTTCGAGGGCATGACCGATGGTGTGCCCGAAATTCAGCACCTTGCGCATTCCCGCTTCGTTGGGATCCAGCTCCACCACCGACATTTTAATCTGGGCAGATTTTTTCAGGAGGGGAAGCCAGTTGGTAATTTCGCTATATTTTTTCTTCACAAGGAGGTTCCATAAGTCCTCATCGGCGATCAGCGCATATTTGAGAATTTCGGCAAACCCTGAGCGGAGTTCCCTGTCGGGTAAGGTTTCCAGAAAGGGCGGATAGATGTAAACCCCTTGCGGGATCGCGAAAGCGCCGACCATATTTTTATACCCTTCGAGGTCAATGCCGGTCTTACCGCCCATGCCTGCATCGGCCATTCCCATGAGGGTGGTGGGGACATTGAAATAGCGCATTCCACGCATAAAAGTGGCTGCGGCAAAACCTCCGATATCCGTAACTGCACCGCCGCCCAGATTGATCAGGATTGAATCGCGTGTGGCACCCAACTCGAGCAGTGAGAGCCATACGCCCTTGCAGATGTCAAGGTCTTTATTTTCTGCGCCGGAAGGCACTTCGATAATTTCCGCTTCCTGTGCACGCAAAACGATGGATTCAAACAGGGGAAGGCATTTGCCAATCGTGTGCGAATCGGTTAATACAAAGATGCGGGCATTGATGTATTTGGAGTTGTTTAAGGTTTTTTCGAGATGCTGTAAAGCGCTGGCGCCGATAACAGGCGTGGGGTGGGTTTGATCTTTTTTCATTGTTGATTGTGTATAATCCTTAACCTGAGCGAAACAGGCAGGTTTGTGTTTGAAATATTAATGAAACAAAATTACTCATATTATGATATCTTTCAATACTTTCTTAATTTTATAGGACGAATAAAAAAAACCGACAACATGGGTTCAATAGAATTTTCAAATACGGCGATTGCCTTTGCGCGATACAGCAACGCGGACCTGCGAAAAGCAAGATTGTTGTTTCGTCTGATTCAAAAATCATGGGTGGTGCGATTTGGTAAAGGTATGCTGCGCGTGGCTCTGGCCATACATTTTCCTATAAAATGGATCATAAAACCTACGATTTTTAAGCACTTTTGTGGAGGAGAAACCATACAGGAATGCCTCAGTACAGCAGAGAAGCTGGCGGATTACCATGTTGATTCCATACCCGATTACAGTGCAGAAGGTCACGACAGTGAAACACATTTTGAGGGAGTGAAAAACGAAATCCTGAATGTGATTGCTGCTTCCGCCGGTCATGCGGATATGCCTTATGCGGTATTTAAACCTTCGGGGATTATCCGTGGCGGCTTGCTCGAAAAAGTCACGGCAGGTGAAATGCTGCAGCCTGCTGAGGAAGCGGAATACGAAAGAGGTAAGCTACGGTTTGAAGCATTGTGCAGTGCCGCTGTACAGGCAAAACTCCGGATCATGGTGGATGCTGAGCAAAGCTGGATTCAGGGCGCCATTGATGAACTCACCGAAGCGATGATGATGAAGTATAATCATGATGCTCCCTGGGTGTATCATACGGTGCAGATGTACCGCACCGACCGGCTGGAGTATATGAAAAAACTCTTTTCGCGCTTTGATGAAAAACATATTTATACCGGATTCAAGATCGTTCGCGGCGCTTACATGGAACGGGAGCGGCTCAGGGCTGCCTCCGAAAACCGGCCGTCGCCCATTTATCCTGATAAAGTTGGTACAGATAAGGCCTTCAACGAGGCCATGCTGTTATGCACCGGTCGTATTGATAAAACCGCGCTTTGTCTCGCCACACACAACGAGGAAAGCTCGCAGCTGCTCGTTGATCGCATGCTGGAACTGGGGCTGAATCCAAAACATCCTGATATTTGTTTCGCTCAACTTTTTGGTATGAGCGATCATATCACATTTAACCTGGCGCATGCCGGCTATAGTGTCGTTAAATACGTTCCCTACGGTCCGGTAAAAACGGTGATGCCCTATTTGATACGCAGGGCTGAAGAAAACACCTCGGTGGCCGGTCAGACTGGGCGCGAACTCCTGAATATTGCCAATGAAGTATCACGACGGAAAGCCGCCGGAATATGGTGAAACCGGATCGGAATCTAACGGTAACAAAGTTCCCGGAAAGGGCAAAGAATGCATTTTGTCTGATCTTCAGTTTGCAAAAAGGGCAGGGCAGGATCAAAAATATCAGTAAATAATTGCTGCAGATAGCGCTCAAAAGCAATCATCGTTTGCGGCGTGATTTCCTTGTCCTTTGCGATTTGCAGCGACATCAGCCCATGACTCAGGCTGCGGAAACTAACGATGCCCGATTCGATGGTGCCCTGGTACTCAGGATATTTTTTGAAATATAAATAGGCGTAAATCAGCAACTGCATGCTTTTGTCGTTCTTTTCCCCGTCAATCATCGCTTCCAGCGTTTGCCAGTTCAGCTCCGCATCCGCCACTTTTCCGGTTTTGTAATCAATAATCCGGATGCGGCCATTGATGCTGTCGATCCGGTCAGCGCGCCCTTTCAACAAAATCGTGGACGATTCCCCATCGGCGAAAGGGAAACGGGCTTCCAGCGGATGTTCGCAGTATTCAACAAATACCTGTTGTGTTGGATTTTCCTTGATTTGAGCGCTTTCATAATCCAGAAAATTCATCAGAAACGATTCAGCCACTTTGAATAAAAGCAGGTTTTTACCATAGCGGATGTCGCTTCCATTAAGGTTTTGCTGAAACTCGTCGCGCAGTATCTGCAGGGCTTTTGATTTTATATTGCTGAACAAATCCGGTGTGAAAACTGTTTGTAAATGGTCTTTGTAAATCTTATGTAGTGCTTCATGAATGGTGGTCCCCAGCGTGGCGGCATCCATGCTTTCGGTTGCTTCATTTTCTTCGCGCAGTCCCATCAGTTCCTGAAAATAGAAGCGGAGCGAACATCCCAGATAAGTATTAATGGAACTGGGCGCAAACCCTTTCACCGCCTTGTCTTTCAATAGCTGGATAATCGCAGGGTTTTTCTCTATAATGATATCAGCCGGGGGTAAATTCAAACGTGGCTCGAGTGAAATTATCCGTTCTTTAATAATAGCTGCAGGATTTTTTGTGGGTAATTCGTGCAGCAACTGTGCAATGAATCTGCTTTTATCGCCGGAACTCAGGCGATCTGCTTCGGTATTATAAAGCAGGTGGATATTCTCACTTCTTTGAAGCAGACGGTAAAAATGATAGGCATAAACGGCTTCTTTTTCTTTGTACGAGGGCAACCCGAATTCAGTCCGGATGTCTTGCGGAATGTACGATTGCTGCATCTTTCCACCCGGAATCACATCATCATTTACCGAAAGCATAATGATGTTTTTGAAATCCAGGTTACGGGTTTCGAGCACACCCATCAACTGAAAACCAATGAGCGGTTCTCCGTAAAACGGAATGGATGCGGAGGACGTAAGCTGCCGCAGTATCATGCCGGCGGAGGTGATATTTATACTGATGGCGTTTTCTGAAAGTGACTGACGGATCGATTGTACGATGAGCCCGTACTGATAGATGAATTCGCGCTCAAGTCCGGCCTGCTCTTCGCCTGTAAAGTAATCGCGCAGCGCCCCCAGCAGTTGCTCCAATAACTGCATAATGTCGGAGGATTCGTTATACCATGGTTCAAAAATTTGCGACAGCTTATTCCATGCTGATATTCCGTGGGGTTCGAACGATTTTTTCAGTTGGGATAACGGAACGGAAAACCGCTGTTCTTTGCGGAGCTGGTTGGTTACCGCCAGACTGACCGGAAGGTTGGGGTTGCTCTCTGACTTCCCCGCCCATTGGATAATGTAAGGGTGTCCGGTGATTTTAATAAGGTCGTTCAGATAATATTCCGGTTCACTGCGTTCATAGATTTCCTGCGCCCTGTGCGCGTTTTCGTGCATTTTCAGCACATCGGTGATCAGCGAATGCAGGGCTGACATTCCGAGGGGGAAGCCCATAGTGATGTTAAACTCGCCAATACCGGCCGGAATGGAATTCAATACAGGCAATAACAGATTTTCGTCGGCAAGCACCACACAGGTATCGTTGGCTTCTTCCGGACCCATAGCACTGAGGATGTTGCCGCAGGCCTTGGCCTGACCCACATAACCTGCCACGCCGATGATGTCGATTTTTTTATTTCCTTCCCAGCCCTTGCCTTCAAAATGAAATTCTTTCTGTTCCCATTCGGAGCGGTATTTCCGCAAAAAAGTTCCCGCTTCCTGACGAATATCATCGAGGTAATAGGTATCGCTATCCCAAATACATTCGGCCTTACCTTCATCCATTAAATACCGGATAATCTTTTCTTCGGCCGGCGTGAGCGCATTGAACCCGGCAAATATGTAATGAAAACCCTGTGATTCGTTGAAATAGGCCGGGGGATTTTCTGCCACTTTCCTGAAGGCAAACCCCGGATAAGCACTGTGTTTAGATTCGAGTTGTGCAGTGAGTTGTTCGTAATATTCGAGCAGCGACTGAAAAAACGAAAGATAATCTTTCTGAAATTCTGAAAGAGGCCTGCCGTCGGGGTTCCAGGAAGTAATAGCCCTGGCTGCATCCAGGTAGGTGTATAACTGACGGGCATCAGCGAGGTAAAGGTCGGTGTCGTTAAAATCTTTGATGAGGGTGCTGCCCCAGTGCAGAAATTCCTGAAATTCGTCGGCCTGGTCGCCTTTAATGTTACGGTGTACTTGAAATAATTCCAGCATCAGTGAAAAATGATCCATGAACCTTAAACCACTTTTTTCGCTGATCAGTTTTTCGATCGAAAGGATACGCGGAGCCCAGATGGTTTTTGAAGCTTCCTGCGCCAGGTGTTTTTTTAAATATAACCCGCCGCGCTTGTTGGGAAGCACCACGATTATTTTATCCATTTTATCCTGGTAGCGATTCCAGAGAAACCCTGCAAGATCCTGAAGAAATGTCTTCACGCGGTAATTATTTTTATGAGTTTTTATTTTTAAACCAGGCTTCAGCTGCGGACAATTCTTCGGGTTTTCCCACATCGCTCCAGTATCCGTTGTCGTGCACATAGCCCTTGATCACATGTGTGTTGCAGAGGTCCAGGTATAGTTGGGTCAGGCTGTAAGCGCCTTCATAATGCATAAATTGGAATATACCGGGCTCAACGATCTGCACGCCGCTGAAGGCAATCTCTTGCGTGTTCTGTAAGGCAGCGCCCGTTGGTTTGGTTTCACCGGTTTTGTGGTTGGTCCAGCCTTTCAGGCGGTGTTCCTGATCAAACAGGAAATAGCGTGAAGTGTCCCTGTGGCGCACCGCCAGTGTTGCCAGTGCCTTATTTTTCATATGGGCTATGCGAAGGGCGTCGAGGTCGAGATCCGTAATGATATCAACGTTATGTATGAGGAAGGGTTTGCCATCATTGAAAAAATATGATGCCTTTTGCAGACCACCGCCGGTGTCGAGCAGTGCATCACTTTCATCAGAAAACTCAATATGCTGACCAAAATAATTTTGCTGAACCACAAAGTCCTTAATCTGTCCGCCCAGGTGGTGCAGGTTAATGACTATTTCGTTATAACCTGCTGCAATCATCCGTCTGATGACGATTTCAATCAGTGGTATCCCGTTTATTTTTACCAGAGCTTTAGGTGTGTGGTCTGTCAGCGGCCTTAACCGCGACCCAACACCTGCAGCGAGCATCATTGCTTTCATTTCCAACTTTCTACTTTCTACTTTCTAACTTTCCAACTTTCTACTTTCTAACTTTCTAACTTTCAGATTTCCCTGTGATTCAGCTTAATACTGATATCGTATCTTCCTTCTAATCTTTTTTTCAGCATTTCTGCACAGTAAACCGACCGGTGTTGACCGCCTGTGCAGCCATAACTGACCATCAGGCTCGAAAATTTTCGTGAGGTATAATTCTTTACAGATTGTTCTACCAACTTGCGGGTGTTTTCGAAGAAGGTGATCACTTCCGCTTCATTTTCCAAAAACGAAACCACCGGCTGGTCTTTTCCCGTAAGGGTTTTGTAGGCATCGTAGCGTCCCGGATTGGGCAGGGCGCGACAGTCAAATACGAATCCTCCGCCATTCCCCGAAAGATCCTGTGGGAGACCGTTTTTATAGCTGAAACTGTGAATATGCAGGTTCAGTTTTTCCGGATCATGATTGCTGGCCTTAAGGTGTTCCTTTTCGGTGATAAGCTCCAAGCACCTGATTAATTCTGGTGTGCTGGTTTGTAAGGGGGCATTGTTGAGCAACCATTTCAGGTTGTTGACGGCGAAGGGAATACTCTGGAGAAAATGTTCCTTGCGTTCGTAAAACCCCCGGTAGCCATAGGCTCCCAGCGCCTGCATAATCCGGATATACACAAAAGCAAAATAGTACTGTGTGAATGGAACAACGTCAACCTTTATATATTTGGCCAATTGCAGAAGATAATACTTGAAAAGTTCTTCTCTTGATGCAATAGAAAGATCTGCTTTCGCATCCCATAATAATGAAGCAATATCGTATTGCAAGGCTCCTTTGCGACCCCCCTGGTAATCGATAAAGTATAGTTTTTCATCGCAAAGCATGATGTTGCGCGACTGAAAATCGCGGTACATGAAAAAGTCCGAAGGCACCTCAGAAAGATAGCCCGAAAACACTTCAAAATCGTTTTCAAGCGCTTGTTCATCAAAAGGGATTTTTGCCAGTTTCAGAAAATAGTATTTGAAATAATTGAGATCCCATATCATCGACTGGCGGTCAAACGCGGCCCGCGGATAGCAACGATCGTAATCAAGTCCCTGGTGACCGGTAATCTGAAACTTTGGCAGAAATTCGATCACACGCCGATATACGCTGGATATTTCTGTGGGGGAGCCGGATTGTTGTTTGATTGTGGTTAAAAATGAAAACAGGGTTTCATCCCCAAGGTCTTCCAGCAGGTAAATAAAAAGGTCGTAATCGATGGAGTATATTTTCGGAACAGGCAATCCCACGGATTGAAAGTGATCCGTAAAGGAGAAAAAGGCGTCGTTTTCAGCAGCGTCATGGTTATACGCTCCCAGAGCGGTGGTGGTGCCCGATCTCAGGCGATAATAACGCCGTGCTGATCCCGAACCGGGGAGTAGTTCAATGCTTTCTGCGTCAAGGCCCGACCAGTCCTTGAATAACTTCTTCAGACCATTCTGTATGGTAATGTTTGTCATGATTAGCGTTCTTTTTGATATAAAAATGCAGGTCTTTGAGTTCCTGATTTTCAGGACAAATATACAGAATGGCGCTGACAAATGAGCAGCTGATTTGTAGTGCGACTTTTGTTAAATTCTGTTAACTTCGTCAATTTAGAGCGAATTTAAACTATTTTTGTGCGGTGAAAAAAGTTATACTACATATGGTCCTTTTTACATTCGTTGCTGTTTTTGTAGCGGCATCGGGTGGATTATTTTTCATTATACACCATTGTAGTGCCCATCACGTTACCGAATTCAAGTTTGTGAAGCAGGAGGGTGAAGATTGCTGTCACCATGCTATTCACGAGAATCAGGCTTGTGAACAACAACAAAGCTGTTGCTCCGGGAACAGAGATATTGAACAGGCCGGACACTCAGGTAGCATTAATTGCTGCACCAACAGTTCGGTATTCCTGAAAGTTCCCTTTCAGTTCCTGAAATCATCTGTAGAGAAAATACAGGTCCCTGTGCTCTTTATCAGTGATGCGTTAGCTCCTGTTTTAAAGTTGACCAGCGGGGATGGATACTTATATAACACCCCTCAGTTTTGCCTGCCTCCCGGAGAATTTCCGGTCATGGTAGCCACTTTCACCTATTCCATGCTTCGCCTCTGAGATTTTTCTTATCATCCGTAAAGCCGTTTGTGCTTTTATTAATTGACGATTTGAAAAATTGAAGGAGATTCTTATATGCGATATGGAGTAATCAGAAAATATATATTTCTATTTGTTGTAATGCTTGCAATACTGCCCTCGGGCTTGTTGTACGGTCAGGATGTGTACAGAGGGTCCGTTAGTGGTGAGGCTCATGATGAGCATGTGGGCGGGCAACCGGCCGAACATGACGAAAAAGGCCATGGGCATCGGCTTGCTTTTGCCAATGTATACTGGGTTGGTGGCAACGAAAGTGTAACTGCGGATGAGTTCGGAGAATTTAAAATTGCTGCTCCGAAGAATGGAGTGACCCGGCTCGTGGCGAGTTATGTGGGTTTCCGCAACGATACTATCGATGTGCAGCCCGGCCAGAAACGGGTGGAATTTTTACTGGAGTCAAACTCCACACTCGAAACCGTTACCATCGACGGGGGGCAGGACGGGAGTTTTGTCTCAAAAATGAGTACCATTAAAACAGAAATTACCACCGAAACGGGCCTCCAGAAACTTGCCTGCTGTAATCTTTCTGAGAGCTTTGAGAATTCTGCAACTGTCGACGTTGGTTACTCAGACGCGGTTTCAGGGGCAAAGAAAATCCAGATGCTCGGATTATCGGGAATATACAGCCAGTTATTACTCGAGAATGTCCCCACTATGCGTGGCGTTGCCTCGAACTTTGGCCTGAATTATATCCCAGGCTCCTGGATGCAGTCTATTCAGGTTTCTAAAGGGACTTCTTCGGTCATCAATGGTTACGAATCCACCACCGGACAGATTAATGTGGAATTCAAAAAACCGGAGCATACGGAAGAAAGGTTATTTGTGAATATTTATGGCAGCGATGATGCCCGTTTTGAAGGGAATGTCAACCTGATGCATAAATTTAGTGAACGCGTAAGCACCATGTTACTCACCCATGGCTCGTTTAATCAGTGGAAAATTGATCATAATAAAGATGGATTTTTAGATATTCCTACGGGTTGGCAGGCTAATGTTACCAATCGCTGGACATTTGAGGACAAGCATGAGGGTCACACGCAGGTGATCCTGAATTATTTGCAGGAAGATCGTCAGGGCGGCCAGATGAATTATTACAATCCCCCAGAAGGGAATACTTCTTTCCTGTATGGGACGGCCGTAGCAACAAAGCGTGCCCAGGCCATTGTTAAGTCGGGTTTCCGTTTTAATAAACCCTATCAAAGTTTGGGCATTATTGCCTCAGGAACCTGGCATGATATGCAATCCTATTTCGGTAAAAAGCATTATAATGCAACACAAACCAGCGGATACGCCAATATTATTTACCAGACCATCATCAGCAACAGTAACCATCTGGTGAGTACCGGCGCAAGTTTTATGCTTGATGATACACGTGAACTGCTTAATGACTCTGCATTTAACCGGACGGAAATTGTGCCGGGAGCCTTTGGTCAGTACACGTTTATTGTACCTGAGAAAATTAATGTTATTCTGGGCTTGCGGGCAGATTATAACAGCCGTTACGGAGTATTGATAACCCCGAGATTTCATTTTCGCTGGAATATTACAGAGAAAACAACGCTGAGGGCTTCTGCTGGCAAGGGATACCGTTCGCCGAACCTGCTCGCTGAAAACATGAGCTTTTTGGCCAGTAACAGGGTGTTACAATTTAACGAAGATTTTAAAATTGAGCATGCCTGGAATTATGGCATAAATGCAACACAGGATTTTAATATCGACGAAAACAGGAAGATTACCCTGAGTGCCGATTTTTACCGGACCAATTTTACCAATCGTGTGGTAGTGGATATGGATCAGCATGTGAACACCATCGTGTTTTATAATTTAGATGGGAAATCCTTCTCCAATAGTTTCCAGACGGACATCATGGTTCAACCCCTGAAACGCTTTGAGGTTTCGGTGGCTTTCCGCTGGAACGATTCCAAAACCACCTATGATGGCGTCCTGAAAGAAACGCCCTTTGTAAGCAAATACAAAGGCCTGGTGACGCTTTCGTATGCGACGAAATTCGAACGCTGGAAATTTGATGTTACCGGACAGTATAACGGCCGCAGCCGCTTACCTTATACAGGAAGCAGTCCGGATGCCTACGCACGGCCCAACTACTCCTCAGAATTCTACATTCTGCACGCACAGATCACGAAAAAATTCCGTCTGCTCGACATTTATCTGGGTGGTGAAAACCTGCTCGATTATACGCAGCATCATCCGATTGTAAGTGCCGACAATACCGAAAGTCCTTATTTTGATGCCTCCATGATCTGGGGCCCGTTGATGGGACGGACGATATATGCGGGGTTGAGGTTGAAAATTAAATAGAGTTAGAAAGTAGAAAGTTGGAAAGTTAGAAAGTGGAAAGTTAGAAAGTAAAATATTAATTAAATAAAGGAGATAACAATGAAAACTAAAGTTTTGGCGACAGTCGCATTTGTACTGTTTTTCGTGATGGGCAGCATGGCCCAGAAGTCAGTGAACAGCACCACACAGGAAATTAAGATTAAAACATCTGCGCAGTGCGGTATGTGTAAAGACCGACTTGAAGGCGCTCTGGCCTATGAAAAAGGCGTGAAAAAATCGGTGCTGGATCTGACTGATAAGGTGCTTACCGTGACCTATGATTCAAAAAAGAGCAGTCCTGATAAAATCCGTCAGATTATTTCAAAAGCCGGTTATGACGCCGATGATGTAGCTGCTGACAAGGCTGCTTATGAAGCATTGCCTGCCTGCTGCAAGAAGAAAACATCGCAAACAGGCTGTAAGCCTGGCTGTGGTGGTCACTAGTGTCTGCCCATAAAGTCCGTCTGCGGCGTTGCCCTCGTGTCGAAAGGCAGTCATTTACGTCAGTAAACTCCTGCCTTCCAACACATCGGGCGCCTTGCATACGAACTTTTTGATCAGCCACCAGGTTTACAAGTAGCTACTGATTGATATAGATGTTTGATACTCCGGTCCTTTGTGGCCGGAGTTTTTTTGTGAAGCGTTGACCTGTTGTCAGAGGGCGACTGCCTGTGTGCATGCCTTGCGGGCAGTCACCCCCTGACTAATGGAGCGGGCTCGTCACGAAAGTGCAATGGGCCGGAGTTTTTTTTCTGGAATGCTGGCCTATTGTCAGAGGGCGACTGCCTGTGTGCGTGCCTTGCGGGCAGTCACCCCCTGACTAATGAAGCGAGCTCGTCACGAAAGTGCAATGAGCCTGATTTTTTTTTCAGGCAACCGCTTTCTTTTTCCTCCTTAATTTTATGACTGAATGTTTTTCGTATCATTATTTTCTTAATTTTGACCAACATTAAATATAATAACCATGGGACTATTTGACAAAATCAAAGGCGAATTTATTGACATCATTGAATATCTTGATGCAACAAACGATACCATGATCTATCGTTTCGACCGTTATGGCAACGAGATTAAAAATGGCGCAAAGCTGGTGGTGAGAGAATCACAGGTAGCAGTATTTGTGAACGAAGGCCAGATAGCGGATGTATTTACCCCCGGGATGTATACGCTTGAAACAAATAACCTTCCGATACTCAGCACCCTCAAGGGATGGAAATATGGGTTTAACAGCCCTTTTAAGGCAGAAGTTTATTTTATCAATACCAAGAATTTTACGGACCTCAAGTGGGGAACCAAGAATCCGATTACCATGCGCGATGCGGATTTCGGGATTGTACGCATCCGTGCTTTCGGAAGTTACTGCATTAAAATCATGAACCCCTCAAAGTTCATCAGGGAAATTGCCGGAACCGATGGGAAGTTCACCACAGATGAAATATATGAACAGTTAAAGAATATCATTGTAACCCGCTTTACGGATCTTTTGGGCGAAAGCAAGATTCCCGTTCTTGATCTGGCTTCAAATTATAATGAGTTTTCTGATTTTGTGTTTAAAAAAATCTCTTTTGAATTTGATGAGTACGGTCTTGAAATTACAAAATTCCTGATTGAAAACATCTCGTTGCCACCCGCTGTGGAAGAGGCGATCGATAAGCGTTCCAGCATGGGGGCTGTAGGGAATCTGGATAGTTATATGAAGTTTCAGACCGCCAATTCAATCGAAGAGGCTGCCAAGAATCCCGGAGGGGATGCAGGCGCCGGTATTGGTATGGGTATGGGTTTTGGCATGGCCAATCAGATGATGAACTCTATGAACCAGAACAATCAGCAAAACAATCAGCAGGCACCGCCACCGCCACCAATGGTGCAGTTTTTTGTAGCCGTTAATGGTCAGCAAACCGGCCCTTTTACGCTGCAGCAACTCACACAAATGGCGCAGCAGGCGCAATTCAATAAAGAATCTATGGTTTGGAAACAGGGCATGGCTGCCTGGGCTCCTGCCTCGCAGGTACCCGAGCTGGCACCGGTTTTTAATTCCATGCCACCACCGCCTCCCCCCGCTTTATAAATTTTAATGTCTAAATCACTAATTAATCTGTTTTAGCTTATGAATGACTTTACGGAAAAGATCGAAGATACTAACCAGGAACTCAAATGCCATCAGTGCGGAGCGATACTGAAATATAAACCGGGCACTACTTCCCTGAGCTGCGAATACTGCGGTGCACAGAACGATATTGAAATTAAAAGTGATGTGCCGATTGTTGAGATTGACTACATGGATTTCATCAACAATAAACTTAAAACCGAAGTTAAGCAGGAAGTTGCCACCGTGAAATGCACGTCCTGCGGCGCTTCCACTACATTAAAGCCCAATGTCACCAGCGACCAGTGTCCTTTTTGTGGCACCAGTCTGGTGATCAGCAATGGCACCACCAGTTCGCAACTCCGCCCCGAATCGATGCTCCCCTTTAAAATTGAACAGAAAAAGGCGATGGAACTGTTCGGGCAGTGGGTGAAGAAACTTTGGTTTGCACCGAATAAATTAAAAAAGTTCATTCATAGTATTGACAAACTTGTGGGGATGTACATCCCTTACTGGACCTACGATTCTGATACCTATTCAGATTATACCGGTGAACGCGGAACTTATTATTATGTCACGGAATCCTATACTACCACTGAGAATGGTCGCTCCGTAACCAAGACACGCCAGGTGCGGAAGATCCGCTGGGCGGCGGTCAGCGGTCATGTTAATCATTGGTTCGATGATGTATTGGTGCCTGCCAGCAATACCCTTCCAAAAAAATATGTGATGAACCTGGAGCCCTGGGATACCGAAAATCTGGTGCCCTTCGACGATAAGTTCCTGAGCGGTTTTAAAGCTGAAAGCTACCAGATTGACCTGAAACAGGGTTTTGAGGAAGCCAAAGGTATTATGGATGAAACCATACGTAACCTGATACGCCAGCACATCGGGGGCGATGAGCAACGTATTCATACGGTCGATACCAAATACAGCAATATCACTTTCAAGCACGTGTTGTTTCCCTTGTACATCAGTGCCTACCAGTTTCATAATAAAATATATCGTTTTCTGGTTAACGCACGCACGGGAGAAGTACAGGGCGAAAGGCCTTACAGCTTCTGGAAGATTTTCTTCTTCTCTCTGGGCGTTGCCGCAGTGATTGCAGCTTTGGTATACCTTTATTATACTTACGGACAATCTAGTTAATCAACTCACAACATGGGACTTTTCAATAAAAAAAAGCATACTGAAGAACCCAAAGGCAAACCTTTGGATTTTGATCCCCTGAATGTTCAGATTCGTGACCTGCGTATTGGATTTTTCGTGGACTACAATCTCAAAACCTTTGAAATTACAGGAGGTTTCGAAGTTACCACAAAAGAGGGCAGTTTCAGGTTCATGAAAATGGATGCTGCTGATGAAATATTCTGGTTATTGGTAGAAAACGGCACAGAAACCTACATCGCGCAAAGCGCTGAGGTGAATATGGTGAACCCGGGAATCCCCGCCATTATGCAGAATTTCGGAAAGGCTCCGGCTGGTTTGAACTATAGGGATATACTGTATAGCTGCATGAATCAGAGCGATGGGAAATTCCGCGACCTGGTAAAAAATGCGATGGACTGGAATAAGGCCACCTGTTGGAAATACAGCGGCAATGAAGGGACTGAACTGTTGTTGGTTTTACAGAAAGGTCAGAATACCTTTGAGGCCTGGACTGCTAAAAAGACCGACGCCACTGAGTTCTCGAATTTTTTACCGAGATACTGAAAAATAAATCAACAAAATTGCTTACCTTTAAGCATCATAATTTCTAAAGAAACACTTAAATAGCTAAAGAAAGTCAATTATTATTAACCCCTAAACCTAAAAAAGATGGGAATTTTCACAAGATTTAGTGATATCATTAAGGCGAACATTAATGACATGCTGGATAAAGCCGAAGATCCGGAAATTATGATCAAACAGATGATCATTGAAATGCAGGAAGCATTGCAGGATGCAACTTCTGGTGTGGCCGAATCGATGGCTAATCAGAAATCTCTTGAGCGTCAGTTGGCTAATTACAAACAACAATCGGCTGGCTGGGAGCAAAAAGCCATGGCCGCCCTTAAAATCAACAACGAAGAACTGGCACGCAAAGCCCTCGCCGAAAAGGCTGAAGTTGATGAGAATGTGGCACAGTACGAAAAACTGGTTAATTCTGCAACCGATACGACTTCAAAGTTGCGCGCCCAACTTGATCAGTTAAGAGATAAGATTGAAGATGCAAAGGCGAAAGAACAACTGCTGATTGCCCGCAGTAAAACAGCCAAAGCTTCTAAGGAAGTATCGGAACACCTTGGCAGCGTTAACAGCAGCTCGTTTTCGAAATTTGATGAATTTGAGCAGAAGATCGAGAAAACCGAAGCAGAAGCAGAACTTTTATCCGGCGACGATAGCGAAAGTGCCGATACGAAAAAGCAATTCGATGAACTCGAAAAGAACGCAAAAGTTGACGATGAACTCGCCAAACTTAAAGAAAAAATGAAAGGCGGTCAGTAATCCTGCATTACGAACGCCGTATTTGAATTATTTCAGGGCTGCCTTAACCGGGCAGCCTTTTTTTTATCAGTTTGTGTTTCCGAAAAGGCTGCAAAGTCTTGTATAAGTTGTATTTTTGTAGCTGGCTAATTCAAATTAAACAGTATGATTGTTATCACTGGTGCTGTAGGCTTTATCGGGAGTTGTCTGTTGTCGAAACTCAACAATAAAGGGATTAAGGAGATTATCCTGGTGGATGATTTTTCCAATGGGATGAAAAATATGAACATTCTTAACAAAGCATACCGCGACCGGGTGGACAGAAAGATGTTCTTTGAGTGGTTTGAGGAGCATCACGGTCAGGTGGAGTTCGTGTTCCATATTGGCGCCCGCACCGATACGGCAGAATTCAACTACAGCATTTTCGAGGAACTGAACCTCGGATATAGTCAGAAAATGTGGGAAGCCTGTACGCTTTACCATATCCCGATGGTTTACGCATCATCTGCTGCAACCTACGGTATGGGCGAATTTGGTTATGAAGATTCACACGAGATTGTGGAACAGCTCAAACCACTGAATCCATACGGTGTTTCGAAAAATGAATTTGATAAATGGGTGCTGAAACAAACCGCAACACCACCGTTTTGGGCCGGTCTGAAATTCTTTAATGTTTATGGACCGAACGAATATCATAAAGGCCGCATGGCATCTGTGATTTATCATACCTTTAAACAGATTGAAGAAACCGGGGCCATGAAATTGTTCCGTTCGCATAATCCCGATTTTGAGGATGGCAAACAGCAGCGCGATTTTATCTACGTAAAGGACCTGGTGAAAATCTTGTTGTTCTTTTATGTTCACCGCAAGGACAGCGGCTTGTACAATGTCGGAACCGGTGAAGCACGCACGTTTCTCGATCTTGCACTGAATACCTTCAGAAGCATGAGGAAAACACCGGAAATCAGTTTTATTGATACCCCAGAAGACATACGCGACAAATATCAATATTACACTCAGGCTGATATGAGAAAATTATTATCGATTGGCTACGATCAGCCCTTTCACTCGCTCGAAGAAGGCGTGGATGACTATGTACAGGGATATTTAATGTCGAAGACTTATTATTGATTTTATCCATAGCAGGAACAAATGCAGCATCATGAACTGATCGGACTCTATTACGGATCCGAAACGGTAAAGCAGATCGGGGGTTTTCTGGAACAGGGAAGGCAGCGACTGAAATGTACCGGCATGAGCGGATCTTCTCCTGCATTGATTATTGCTGCAGTATTTGAAACTACCGGACAGCACCAGGTGGTCATTCTTCAGGATAAAGAAAAAGCAGCTTACTTTCTGAATGACCTGGAAAACCTGTATGCCGAAGGCAGCAAAGATTTTTTCCAGAAAAAAATTCTTTTTTTCCCTTCCTCCTTTAACCGTCAGGGCGATTATATTACCAGCGATCCGTCGAATGTGCTGATGCGCACGGAAGTGCTGAACCGCATGCGGCAGGAAGATAAAAAAGTGATTGTGGTTACCTGGCCCGAAGCACTGGCGGAAAAGGTGGTGAGCCGCGATTTTTTCAGCGGAAATTCCCTTGCACTCAAGAAAGGAGAGGAGCATTCACTCGAGATCTTATCTGAAATACTTGCTGAAATGCATTTCGACCGGGTGGATTTTGTGATAGAACCCGGTCAATACTGCATCCGCGGGGGGATAATCGATGTGTTTTCTTTTTCGAATGATAAACCTTTTCGTATTGAATTTTTTGGCGACACCATCGAGACCATCCGTTCTTTTGACCCCGTATCGCAGCTTTCGGTAGATCAGCTCGAACACATCCGTATTGTGCCCGACATGAACCTTTCGGTGGTAGAAGCCGACAGGGTCAGCTTCGTCAGTTATATCCCAAAAGAAGCGCCTGTTTGGATTGATGATACCGGTTTTATGAACGATCGCATGGATCAGTTGTTTGCAAAAGCCGAAGAAAAGTTTGCTGAACTGAGCCCCAGTGGCGTGGATGAAACAAGCTTTCGATACTCTGACGGGAAATCCTGCCTTCGCGAAATGGTTCGCCTGAAAGTCATTGAATTCGGCGGACAGGGATTGTTTACGCCGGAGGAGATCATCCATTTCGAAATGGCGCCACAACCTTCTTTCAATAAAAACTTTGATCTTCTGATTTCTCAGATGGGACAGTTTGTGAAAGACCAGTATCGCGTGTTGATTTTGTCGGATGCCGAAAATCAACTTAACCGGATTTCGAAAATCATTCATGACCTTACGGATGGCAAACCGGATGAAAGGTACATGCAATTCGATGCGATCCGTTCTACCATGCACGAAGGCTTTATTGATCATCAGGCGAAAATTGTGGTCCTTACCGATCATCAGATCTTTGACCGTTATCACCGTTTCCGCTTGCGCGATAGTTATCAGCGTCGCGAAGCCATTACGCTGAAAGATATTTACAACCTGAAACCCGGCGATTATGTTACCCACATCGATCATGGAATCGGTCGCTACGGGGGCCTTGAAAAAATTATGGTCAATGGCAAGAACCAGGAAGCCATCCGGCTGGTATATGATAACAACGATTTGCTGTATGTGAGCATCCATTCGCTGCACCGGATATCGAAGTATGCAGGCAAAGATGGCGCAGTGCCTTCATTGAGCCGTCTGGGGGGCAATGCGTGGAATAAGCTCAAGACCAAAACCAAGCAAAAGGTTAAAGATATTGCGAGGGAACTCATTTCGTTATATGCTCAACGCCGCGCTGCGCAGGGATTTGCGTTTTCGCCTGACAATTATCTGCAGACAGAACTCGAAGCCTCGTTCATTTATCAGGATACCCCTGATCAGATGAAATCTACCATTGATGTTAAAAAGGATATGGAAGCGCCGCATCCGATGGACCGCCTGATATGCGGGGATGTGGGTTTCGGGAAAACCGAAATTGCCATCAGGGCGGCTTTTAAAGCGGTAAACGATTCAAAACAAGTGGCGGTACTGGTTCCCACAACCATTCTGGCGCTTCAGCATTATCATACGTTTCACGATCGTTTGGAAAATTTTCCCTGCAGGGTCGAGTATCTGAATCGCTTCCGCACAGCTGCTGACCAGAAGCGTATTCTGAACGACCTGAAGGATGGTAAGGTGGATATCCTGATTGGCACGCACAGACTGCTGGGTAAGGATGTGCTGTTTGAACGCGTCGGACTGCTGATCATTGATGAAGAACAGAAATTCGGAGTGGCCGCCAAAGAAAAACTTCGTCAGCTGCGTGTGAATGTGGATACCTTAACCCTTACGGCCACGCCTATTCCGCGCACCCTGCAGTTTTCACTGATGGGCGCCCGCGATTTATCTGTGATCAATACACCCCCGCCCAACAGGCATCCTATACAAACCGAACTCCGGGTGTTTCATGAGGAGGTGATCCGCGATGCCATTCAATATGAGATTTCACGGGGAGGTCAGGTGTTTTTTGTACATAATCGTGTTCAGAATATTCAGGACATTGCCCATCTGATCGAAAAACTCGTGCCCAATGCACGCGTTGCTGTGGGTCATGGGCAGATGAATGGCGATGCCCTTGAGAAGGTAATGATCAATTTTATCGACGGGTATTACGATGTGTTGCTATGCACAACAATCATTGAGTCGGGGCTCGATATTCCCAACGCCAATACCATCATCATTAACGATGCGCATCATTTCGGATTGAGCGACCTGCACCAGTTACGGGGCAGGGTAGGGCGTTCCAACGTGAAAGCGTTTTGCTATCTGTTGGCTCCGCCATTGTCGCTGCTTACCGATGAAGCACGAAAAAGACTTAAAGCCATCGAAGAATTTTCCGATCTTGGCAGCGGGTTCAATATCGCCATGCGCGACCTTGATATCCGCGGTGCGGGCAACATCCTGGGCGGAGAGCAGAGTGGATTTATTTCAGAAATCGGCTACGAAACCTACCAGAAAATTCTAGACGAAGCCCTGCATGAACTCAAAGAAACGGAATACAAAGATCTTTACAAAGAAGAGCTGCAGGATGAGCCCTTTGTCAGGGATTGCCATATAGAAACCGACCTTGAGATTTTACTTCCGGAAAGTTATATTGACAATATCAGCGAACGACTTATTTTATATAAAGAACTGGATAGTTTAGATAATGAACCTTCGCTGTTGGCCTTTGAATCGCGGCTGATTGACCGTTTCGGTCCTGTGCCGCCACAGACAAAGGAATTGCTGAATATTGTCAGGTTACGCTGGCTGGCTAAAAAAATCGGTTTGGAGAAGGTGTATCTCAGGGAGCATAAAATGACCGGCTATTTTCTTCAAAATCCAGATTCGGATTATTTCAAGTCGCCCATTTTTTCAGCCGTGTTGCAGTTTGTGAGGGATTATCCCGGTGTTTGCCGCATGAAGGAAAATAACGATAAACTCAGCATCACACTGCAGTCGATCAATAGCATCGCGGATGCGCTGAAATCCCTGGCACCACTCGAAAGTCTGGTGTCGTAAGATTATATTTGGCGAGCGCTCAAAATATTTATATCTTTGCTTCGTTTAAATCAGCAAATTAAATATTGTGTCAGAACGAATTGTAATCATCCCCACGTATAACGAAAAGGAAAACATCGAGCGGATCATCCGCAGGGTGTTCAACCTTGAGAAAGACTTCGATGTATTGGTGGTCGAGGATAACTCCCCCGATGGCACCGGCGACATTGTGCGTTCACTAATGAGTGAGTTCCCGGGACGTTTGTTCATGGAAGAGCGCAAAGGCAAGCTGGGTCTGGGAACCGCCTATATACACGGGTTCAAATGGTCATTAAACCATGGCTATGAGTACATATTCGAAATGGATGCCGATTTCTCGCATAATCCTGATGACCTGCTGAGGTTGTACGATGCCTGTGCCCATCAGGGTGCAGATCTGGCCATCGGATCAAGATATATCAAAGGCGTAAATGTCGTGAACTGGCCGATGGGAAGGGTTTTGATGTCGTATTATGCTTCTGCTTACGTAAGGATGGTCACCGGCATGAAAATCCGCGATACAACCGCAGGGTTTAAATGCTTTACCCGTCGCGTACTCGAGACCATCGACCTCGACAGGATCCATTTTACAGGATACGCTTTTCAGATCGAAATGAAATTCACCGCATGGAAACATGGTTTCAGAATACTTGAAGTTCCTATTATTTTTACCGACCGCACCGAAGGCCAGTCGAAAATGAGCAAAGGGATTTTTAAGGAAGCTATTTTCGGTGTGATTTCCATGAAAGTAAAAAGCTGGGGAAGAAAATATAAAAAAGTCAACAAGGAATAGTTGACGCATTCACCCATACTATGAATTCCCGCTTCCTGATTCACAATGCCATCATCATTAACGAAGGGAAGGTTTTTCCCGGTTACCTCACCGTTGAAAACGGACTGATTGCTGATATCGGCGAAGGTACCTGCAATTCAATTCCTTTCTTTAGCGACAATTCCTACAACATTATCGATGCGGACCAGGCTTACCTGATTCCCGGTGGTATCGACGACCAGGTGCATTTCAGGGAGCCCGGATTAACCCACAAGGCCGATATTTATTCCGAAAGCCGCGCTGCTGTTGCAGGAGGGATTACTTCCTTTATGGACATGCCCAATACGGTTCCGCAAACCATCACCAATGAGTTGTTGATGGATAAACATAAAATTGCTGCGGAAACTTCGCTGGCTAATTTTTCGTTCTTTCCTGGCGCCACCAATAATAATATTAAAGAGCTTCTTGCTGCCGATCCGTCAATCATTCCCGGCGTAAAAGTTTTTCTGGGGGCTTCTACCGGCAATATGCTGGTGGACCAGGATGAAGCGCTGGAAGCCATTTTCAGGGACCTGCCGCATCTCATCGCCATCCATAGCGAATATGAACCGGTCATTCAGGCCAACCTTGCCCATTACAAAGCCTTTTACGGGGACGATATCCCCATCAGCATGCATCCCCTGATACGCAGCACTGAAGCGTGTTTCCATTCGACACAGAAGGCGGTGGCTTTAGCGAAAAAATTCGGGAGCCGGTTGCATGTCCTTCACCTATCCACAGCGGATGAGCTGGGTTTATTTGATGATACGGCCCTATCAGCGCAAAAGCGCATTACGGCAGAAGCCTGTGTGCATCATCTCTGGTTCGATAACAGTAGCTATGACAGGTTGGGATCACTGATCAAGTGGAATCCTGCCATAAAGACTGCCGCAGACCGTGAGGCATTATTGAGAGGTGTGGCAGGTAATTTAATTGATATTGTAGCAACAGATCACGCGCCCCATACCCTTGAAGAAAAATCGAAAGCATACAACCAGTGTCCTTCCGGTGCTCCCGCAATACAGCATTCGCTGTTGCTGATGTTCGAATTATCCCTGCAGGGGCATTTTCCCCTGGAAACAGTGGTGCAAAAGATGTGTCACAACGTGGCCCTGTGCTTTGGTATAGAGAAACGCGGATATCTCCGTAAAGGTTATCATGCCGACCTCGTGCTCGTGCATCCCGCAAAGGAATGGACCATTGAAAAAAAGGATCTGCATTATAAATGCGGATGGTCGCCCTGGGAGGGAGAGAACTTACATTCAAAAGTTACCCATACCTTTGTAAACGGTAACCTGGTGTATTGCGAAGGTGTTTTTAATGAAACGATTAAGGGAAAAGCCCTGAAATACAACGGGAATAAGTAGTTTAGTGATGAAAAGAAATTATTATTTAATAGCGGTTGTGGCTCTTTTGTTCTTCCTGTCGTGCAGGGGTGGAGAAGACAATGTGATAGTCCCTTCCGGGATAATTCCACCGGATACGTTGGTGTTTGTGTTGGCAGATTTTCATCTGGTTGAGGCAGCAGTTCTTGAAAAGCAACTACAAAAAGCATCTCCGGATCCCTATGCTAATTATTATTATCAGGCGATTTTCGATAAGTATAAAATAAGCCGTAAAAGGTTTAACGAGGCGATGGTATTTTATAGCTCCCACCCTAAGCTATATCGCGAAACCTATGACAAAGTGCTGGAAGAATTGAGCCGGATGCAAACAGAATCGATGCAGTAAAAATCGGATCAGGCAGGATTCTTTAGGAGGGTAATCCCTGTATTCATACTTAATCTTATGCAGTCATCCCGAGAAATCATTTCGCGCGCAAAAATCATTATGATGATGACAATTCAGCGGTTCGGATCTCGATATACAGCCGCGAAAAACACGCGTCTGCACTCGATCTGACCCCTGAAGGTGATTTGAATAGGGCGCTTCTGGCGACCTCTCTGCACGGTCACTTCGAGTGCCGCGCTTTTTGCGGCGTATCGAGAAGCGACTTATAACTTATTAACAGTCAGTGATGACTGCATAAGATATGTAGGAATATAAGGAATTACGCTCCTTAACAATTCGGCTTGATTCGACAAAATCCTCATGAAAGTCAAAAAAAAAGGCCGCCTGTTAAGGCAGCCTTTTTTTGTTTGCAATAATGCTACTTTGTATAAGTTGCATTGATTGTATCTATGGTGGAGTGGTTATTTACGTAGTATTTGAGGGTGATTTTATTGGCGTTTGTCAGGGTGCCGCTTCCATTGATGGTGTTGTTACATAATTCCTGAGAAGGGATGGTCAGGTTGTTTGCGGTAGCGATGGCATAAGCTTTTTCGTTAACGCCTAACATATGGAAGTTTCCCATCAATACCTGTGTGGAATTTGCGGGATCTTCTGTAATCACTACTGAATAGGTCAATCCGCCCAGTTCCTGACAAGTCCAGGTATAGGTGTAATTTGCCCGTGGATCGGTATCATCGGGAACCGCAGGTTCGTCGCAGGAAGAAAGACCGACCATGGTCAGTATCATAAGTGACAACGCGAAATATAGGATCTTTTTCATCGGAGTTTAAATTTGGGCCGGGTGATTAGCAAAAATGATGCCCTGTACAAAATTACAAAATTCTGCGTAAAAACCAAAACCTTAAATGAATGCACCATAGCCTGGTGCAGACCTGTGTTACCCGTTATAAACTTTCGGGGTGATCAATACGAAATATTAAAACCCGGATTACTCGAACAGCTTATCGATCGACCCCGGTTTTACCAGGTTAGGAACCGTGACTTTCAACCGTGGTTCTGCCTGCATTGCGCGCTTGATGGCGAAAATAGCTCCTTCGTTGCGTGCCCATGAGCGGCGCGAAATGCCGTTGTTTACATCCCAGAACAGCATATTCTGCAAACGACGGTCAGCATCAGCGCTGCCATCGAGTACCATTCCGAAACCTCCGTTAATAACTTCGCCCCAGCCTACGCCGCCGCCGTTATGGATAGAAACCCAGGTGGCGCCACGGAATGAATCGCCAATGACGTTCTGTATGGCCATATCTGCGGTAAAGCGGCTGCCATCATAAATGTTGGAAGTTTCGCGGTAGGGTGAATCGGTGCCCGAAACATCGTGATGGTCGCGGCCCAGCACAATGGGTGCAGATATTTTTCCATCGCGTATGGCTTTATTAAAAGCGGCAGCAATTTGCGTTCTGCCATCAGCATCAGCATAAAGGATACGTGCCTGAGAGCCCACCACCAGCTTGTTCGCCTTGGCTCCCCGGATCCAGGTGATGTTATCGGTCATTTGTTGTTTGATCTCTGCAGGGGCTGTTTTGCTGAGGTTTTCAAGGACTTCCATGGCAATTTTGTCGCTCAGGTCGAGATCTTCAGGTTTGGAGGAGGTGCACACCCAGCGGAACGGCCCAAAGCCGTAGTCGAAGCACATCGGACCCATGATATCCTGCACATAGGATGAATATCTGAAGCTTCCGTCGGGCTTCATAATATCGGCACCGGCGCGGCCCGATTCGAGCAGGAAGGCATTGCCATAATCGAAAAAGTACATGCCGTTGGCCGTAAGTTTATTGATGGCCGCTACTTGTCGCCGCAGGGATTCCTGAACTTTTTCTTTGAACAGCACAGGATTTTCAGCCATCATTTTCTGGCTTTCTTCAAAACTCTGGCCTACGGGATAATATCCGCCCGCCCATGGATTATGAAGTGAAGTCTGGTCGGAACCCAGGTCGATCTTTACATTTTTCTCAGCGAAAAATTCCCAAAGTTCTACGATATTTCCCTGGTAAGCCAGCGAAACAGCCTCTTTCCCGGCTTGTGCTTTCTGAATACGGACCAATAGTTTTTCAAGATCATCATATACTTCATCAACCCATCCCTGGGAATGGCGGGTGTGGGTTGCTTTGGGATTCACTTCCGCAACAACACCGATAGCGCCGGCAATAACAGAAGCTTTGGGCTGTGCACCTGACATACCGCCTAATCCGGAAGTAACAAATAGTTTCCCGCCAAGGTCTTCACCTTTTTTTGCCACAAGCCTTCCGGCATTGAGCACGGTGATGGTGGTTCCATGCACGATGCCCTGGGGGCCGATGTACATAAAAGAACCTGCCGTCATTTGTCCGTATTGCGAAACCCCTAATGCGTTAAACCGTTCCCAGTCGTCGGGTTTGGAATAATTGGGGATAACCATCCCGTTGGTAACCACCACGCGAGGGGCATCGGGATGGGAGGGATATAATCCCATGGGGTGTCCTGAATACATGGCTAAAGTTTGTTCGTTGGTCATATTGGCCAGATATTGCATGGTGAGCAGGTATTGCGCCCAGTTCTGGAATACGGCTCCATTTCCACCATAGGTGATGAGTTCGTGCGGATGTTGCGCCACGGCCACATCAAGGTTATTGGAAAGCATCAGCATGATGGCTGCTGCCTGTTTTGACTGGTGTGGAAATTCCTCAATGCTGCGGGCAGAAATCTTGTAGGTCGGACGGAAGCGGTACATGTATATGCGGCCATAGTCGTGCAGTTCCTTAAGAAATTCAGGCGCCAGCACCTCGTGGTGCTTCGGGTCGAAATAACGGAGCGCGTTTTCAAGCGCCAGTTTTTTCTCTTCCTTTGTCAGGATATCCTTGCGTTTGGGGGCGTGGTTGATGTTTTTATCATAGGGCTGAGGTTCCGGTAAAGTGTCGGGTATGCCCTGAAGTATCTGTGTTTGAAAATCTGTTAACATGGTATTTTGAAGTTTTTTGCAAAGTTATAATATTTGATTGATTGGTAAAAGAGGCAATGGGTTAATTGTTCCAATGAAAAAAATCTAATTCAATTTACGGGGATTTTGTATTTTTAAGCAGAATTTCATCCGCAATGAAAAAATCCTTTTTTATCCTTTTGGTTTTATTATCCGCAATGGGTTACCATGCGTTTGGAATTATTACACCTACCATGGTTGACAGCGTGACGATGCGCGATGGTAAAAAACTGGCGGTGGATATCTACATCCCGGACGGAGGAACGGGTACTGCTTATCCGGTGATCCTGGTTCAAACTCCGTACAACCGTCAGGCATACAGGGTGATTGGTTTGCCCCTGGCCGGGAATGATGTGGCGGGAAGCCACTATGCCTTTGTAATTGCCGACTGGCGCGGTTTTTTCGGATCCATGGATGCGAATGTTATGGGCTACGAACGCGGAAAAGATGGCTATGACCTGGTGGAATGGATTGCCACCCAGCCCTGGTCGAACGGGCGCCTTGGTACCTGGGGCCCATCCGCATTAGGGAAAATTCAGTTTCAGACGGCTAAAACCCGCCCGCCCCATTTGGTGTGCTGCGTTCCCCTCGTGGCGTCGCCGCAGTTTGAATATCAGGAATATTATCCGGGTGGCGTATATCGCACCGAGTATGTCGAACAACTCGACGCGCTTGGATTCGGCATTTCAACCTTCATCAAACCTTATCCCACCTACGATAATATCTGGCAGTTTATCTTCGAGCCTACAGGCTGGTATCCCGATTCCATCGCGGTTCCCATGCTGATGATCGGTGGGTGGTACGACCACGGAACGGTGGGGATACTCGAAATGTATAATGCACTTCGTACGAATGCTGCAATTCCGGTCAGGGATGACCAGTTTTTACTGATGGGTCCCTGGGCACATGGCGGATTCGGTCCTGTACAGGTGGGGTCGGCACAGCAGGGCGAATTGTTCTATTACGAAGCGGATGGCTGGAGTGATTCGCTGGCGCTGAGTTTTCTCGATCATTATCTCGACCAGACCGACAGTACCTGGAATTCCGCTCCCTTTGTAAAGTACTTCCAGATGGGGAGCAACGAATGGATGGAGGCCACAGAATGGCCTGTTACCGATGTCGCCCCTTACCAGCTCTATTTCCATCCCGGCGGCGGACTTTATGCCGAGATGCCCTTTCTCACGGGTGATTTCGGTATCATTACCTATGATCCTGCGGATCCTTCACCCACCATTGGTGGCGCTACACTCAGGCAGGATCTTGAGCAGGGGCCTTACGATCAATCGCTGCTGGTGGAAAGCCGCAATGACCTTCTGAAATTTTCATCTGTTGCATTAGGGCAGGATGTCGTGATGAGAGGAAAATCAAAAGTTCATTTGTTTGTGAGCAGCGACCGGAAAGATACCGATTTTGCCGTCCGTTTAACGGATGTTTATCCCGATGGAAGGTCGATGCTGCTGGCTGAAGGCATCCGGCGGTTACGCTTTCGCGATGGGTTCCGTCCGGCTGATACGGCGGTGGCTGTACCGGGCACCCTATACGAAATTGAGATTGAATTACCGGATGTGGCGAATACCTTTCTTGCCGGACACCGTATCAGGGTTGACGTGAGCTCATCCAACTACCCGCGCTACGACTGCAATCTGAATAACGGATTGGCCATGTACACGGCCGGAGATACTTTGATCGCAATCACCTATGTGTATATCAATCCGGCGAATGCTTCGTATGTTGAACTTCCGCTGATGAATTATTTCGGGGGGCAGCCTGAACATCCGCAGCCCCTGACAGAACCTGTTATTTCGCCCAATCCTGCCAGCACTTATTTTGATATTAATTATCCGTTTCCGGCGGGCGAAAAGCGCGAAGTATCTTTGTTCAGTATGAATGGTGCCTGTGTTTATCAGCAGACGATTCCACAAGGAGCTGATCATTTGCGTGTCGATATCAGTGGCTGGGCAACCGGAGTTTATTACCTTCGTGACCATGAGCATATTTCAAAAATTATTATAACACATTGATATTAAAAACCACTACTATGATGACTTTTAACGATTATCCGGAGTATACCCCGGAACAGATGGAACAACATATCAAAAATATTAAAGCCGAAGGTTTTCGCACGCTCGACAGGAAAGCCGCGTTGAGCCTGGTGTTGAGTTGCATCGATCTGACCACCCTGGAAGGGGCTGACACACATGAAAAAGTTATCATGATGTGTAAAAAGGCCATGATGTTTTCGCCGAATACCGCTGCTGTGTGTGTATATCCTCCTTTTGTCGCTACAGCGAAAGAAACCCTCAAAGGGAGCGGCGTTCATGTGGCCGCAGTGGCCGGAGCGTTCCCTTCCGGACAGTCACCCATTCACGTAAAAGTGGCTGAGGTGGAATGGACCGCGAAGCAGGGGGCCGATGAAATTGATATGGTAATTTCGCGTGGCACTTTTCTGGAAGGCAGGTATGATGTGGTTTCTGAAGAGATTGCTGCGATTAAAAAAGTCTGTGGCGATGCCCATCTGAAGGTTATCCTGGAAACAGGGGAGCTGCAAACTTCAGCCAATATCCGCAAAGCGAGCGAACTGGCCATACTGGCAGGAGGTAATTTTATTAAAACTTCCACCGGTAAAATTCCTGTGGCTGCTACTGAATTCGCCGCGGTGGTAATGCTTGAAACCATCAAAGAATACTACGAAAAAACCGGCATCATGATCGGCTTCAAGCCAGCAGGAGGTATTTCAGAACCTGATGTGGCGCTTGGTTTTCTGTTGCTGGTTGACCGCATCCTGGGCGAAAAATGGCTGAATAATACCTGGCTGAGATTTGGTGCCAGTCGTCTGGCTGATAAGCTTGTGGCGGAACTCAATAGTTAAGGTGCCCTTGTTAATTCAATCGTTAACCCTGTTGAATAAGCTGTTCTGTATATAGCTTTCTTCCGATTGAAGGATAGAGATGTTAATCCTCTTTTTTTCTGCCAATAATATTATTAGTTTTGGTGATTATTAATTTTACGCTAATTACAATTCTTAATAGATGCATATATGAAAGATCTGAAAAATTATATTGAAGAAAACAAAGACCGTTTTCTGAAAGAATTATTTGAACTGATCCGCATCCCTTCGGTGAGTGCGAAACCAGAGAACAAGCCAGATATGGTACATGCTGCCGAATTTCTGCGTGATCATTTATTGCAGTGTGGCGCTGATAAAGCCGAGGTGATGCCAGCACAGGGGAATCCCATTGTGTATGCCGAAAAAATTATTGATCCTTCCAAACCGACCATTATGGTGTATGCACACTACGATGTGCAACCGGCGGAACCCCTCGAATTATGGACCATACAGAATCCTTTTGAGGCACAGATCATCGACGGGAAAATTTTTGCCCGTGGTGCTGATGATGACAAAGGACAGCTTTTTATGCAGGCAAAGGCTTTTGAATACATGGTGAAAACCAATCAGCTTCCCTGTAATGTGAAGTTCATGATTGAAGGCGAAGAGGAAATTGGCAGTCCGAGTCTTGGCCCCTTTTGCAGGGAACATACGGAATTGCTGAAATCGGATATCATTCTGGTGAGCGATACCGGTATGATTGCACAGGACATTCCAAGTATTACCTGCGGTTTGCGGGGATTGAGTTTTATGGAGGTGGAAGTCACCGGACCGGATCATGACCTGCATTCGGGCATTTTCGGCGGCGCGGTCGCAAATCCGGCCAACGTATTATGTCAGATGATTGCTTCGTTAAAAGATGAAATGAACCGTGTAACCATTCCCGGTTTTTATGACGATGTAATGGCGCTTTCGGCGGAGGAACGGGCGGAAATGAATCGCGCTCCGTTTAATCTGGATAACTACAAGAAAAATCTCGGCATTACCGATATTTCCGGAGAAGAAGGGTACACCAGCCTGGAGCGCACCGGAATCCGTCCCACACTCGATGTAAATGGCATCTGGGGCGGTTATACCGATGAGGGCGCCAAGACCATCATCCCGTCGAAGGCCTCTGCAAAAATATCCATGCGTTTGGTGCCGCATCAGAATTCGAAAAAGATTTCTAAGCTATTTGAAGCACATTTTAAATCCATCGCACCGAAAGGCGTTACCGTGAAGGTATCCGACCTGCACGGGGGCGAAGGATATGTGTCGCCCACCAATACCAAAGCCTATCTGGCAGCCAGCAAGGCTTACGAAACCACCTTTGGCAAAAAGCCCATTCCGACCCGCAGCGGCGGCAGCATTCCCATCATTGCCCTGTTCGAAGAAGTGCTGGGAGTGAAGTCAATACTTATGGGATTTGGTCTGGAGAGCGATGCCATTCATTCACCCAACGAGAACTTCCCATTGTTTAACCTTTATAAGGGCATCGAAACCATTCCCTGGTTCTACAAATTCTTTACAGAAGATTAATTAGTGTTTGTCTATAAAGTCCGATTTCGTCGTTACCCTTGCTGAAAAAACCAGTCATCCCGACATGAATTGTCGGGACTCCTGATTTTTTCAGCGTCGGGTGCCTCGTCTCGCCTCAGGCGAGAGAACTTTATAGCCTAAACACTAGGTTTATGGACAAGATCTAATTAGAAAGCATTTCATCCATGGAAGAAATAATACCAGACGAAGGAAAACTGTATTGGTCCATCGGGGAGGTAGCCGCGTTATTTAACGTGAAGCCTTCCCTGATAAGGTTTTGGGAAAAAGAATTTCCGCAGATCAAGCCTCATAAAAACAAAAAGGGCGACCGCTTATTCACGCGTGAAGATGTCAAAACCTTTGGACTGATCTTTCATTTAGTCAAAGACCGCGGCTACACCCTGCAGGGCGCACGCGACCATCTTCGCGAAAAGCCCGAAGGCATTTCCACCACCGCCGATGTAGTGGAAGCACTGAAAAGCATCCGGGGATTTCTGGTGGATTTGAAGAAAGAGATTTCTGATAATGAAGAATGATGTGATGATGTGATGATGTGATGATGTGATGATGTGATGATGTGATGATGTGATGATGTGATGATGTGATGAGGTGATGAGGTGATTAGGTGATTAGGTGATGTGATGATGGTAAAAGAAAGGCAGTCATCCCGAATTTATTTCGGGATCCCCTTGTTAAACAGAAATGCTGAAATACCTGTGCTGAGTGCAGCCGAAGCAGGTTTAGCATGACAGCTTCAAGCTGAGGTAAAAGAACAATTTCGTGATTTTTAAAAAGCTGAACATTTCCTTAACTTTGTCTTAGGGCGAATGGTTTAATGGCCTGACTAAATCATTGTGATATGTCCGACATCAATGGTGTTATGATGCAATACTTCCATTGGTACACACCCGCTGATGGTACATTGTGGAAACAGCTAATAGAAAATGCTGCCGCCCTGGCTGATTCCGGGATTACTGCGGTATGGCTGCCTCCGGCCTTCAAAGGTAACAGCGGGGCGGACGATGTGGGTTATGGGGTTTACGACTTTTTTGATTTGGGAGAGTTTGACCAGAAGGGTTCAGTGCGCACCAAATATGGAACCCGTGATGAATACCTTAACGCAATCAGGTCAGCGCAGGCGGCTAAAATGCAGGTCTATGCCGATATCGAGATCAATCATAAAATGGGGGCTGATTTTACAGAAGAATGTAAAGCAATCCCTTTCGACCAGCAAAACCGTAACAGACCTATCGGTGAGTTACAGACCATAAAAGCCTGGACCCATTTTACGTTCCCCGGACGCAAGGGTAAATACTCTGCCTTTCTATGGCACTGGTGGCACTTTAATGCAGCAGACTTTAATGTTTTAGATGATAAAAAGGATACGGTATATCTCTTTGAAGGCAAAAGTTTTGACAAATGTGTTGACCTTGAAAGAGGAAATTTTGATTATCTGATGGGATGTGATCTGGATTTTAGTCATCCCGAGGTACAGAAAGAACTTTATACCTGGGGCGAGTGGTACCTTGAAACCACTGGTGTTGATGGATTTCGCTTCGATGCCGTAAAGCATGTTAAGTCCAGCTTCTTTCCCGAATGGATGAATTATCTGCGCAAGCATAGTAACCGTAAGCTTTTTGCGGTGGGAGAATACTGGTCAAATCAAATGGCAGCACTGAGGAATTTTATTAAAATCACCAGGGGTGGCATGATGTTATTTGATCCCGGGTTATACTACAATTTTGCCTATGCGAGTGTACAGGGCAAGGACTATAATCTGCAGCAAATTTTTGATAATACCCTGGTAAAAGAATATCCGGATCTGGCAGTGACCTTTGTGTGTAATCACGACGCACAACCTTTGCGGCCCCTCGAACCTACCGTAGAAGCGTGGTTTAAGCCGCTGGCTTATGCATTGATCTTGTTAAGAAGGGATGGGTACCCCTGTGTATTTAGTGCCGACTACTATGGTGCGGAATATAAAGCTGCGGGGAAGGATGGTAAGGAATACGAAATCAGCATGACCAGCTTTAAAGCGATCATTGATACATTTCTGAGCGCACGTAAAAAGTTTGCCTGGGGCGATCAGGTTGATTACTTTGACCAACCCGGTTGCGTGGGCTGGGTCAGGAAAGGTGATGCAGCGCACCCGGGCGGCCTCGCAGTATTAATGAGTAATGGGGCTGCAGCCTCCAAAAAAATGCAGACAACAAACCCTGGCAAACGCTACATTGACATCACAGGGAGTATTAGCGAGTCCGTGACGACCAATAAGGATGGCTGGGGAACATTCCGTTGTAACGCCGGTTCTGTTGCTGTCTGGATCCCAAAATGAGAGGTTGAGTTTTCGTTGCACATACTGTCTCTCGCTTCGTACACAGACTTTTCCACCTTCTAAAAAAACATACCATCTGTTTATTTTAATGAGTTGAATATTTTATTATATTTGCTTTCGGGCGATTCGTTGGGGATTGTTCAAGAATTTATCGGGCCGGTTTTTACTATCAAGCCAGCTGCAAGATGTTTGCACGGTTTCATGAAGTGTTACATATAAATAAATTAGAAATAATTAAGTATGAGAATCAGTGGCTTTACAATGGTACGAAATGCTACCAAGTATTATTTTCCGATAAAAGAGTCAATTTTATCTGTACTTCCAATTGTAGACGAATTTATCGTTGCCCTGGGGAAAGGTGATCATAACGACAGGACAAGAGAAGAAATCGGGTCGATAAATTCGGATAAAATTAAAATAATTGATCGTATCTGGTCAGAACAAGACTTTATTGATGGAAAGATTTTCGCAAACGAAACCTCCTTTGCTTTGTCGCAATGCACTGGTGATTGGAGTATCTACCTGCAAGCCGATGAAGTGATTCATGAAAACGATTTAAAAAAGATAGTCCAATGCTGTTCTGATCATTTGAACAATAGCGCTGTTGATGGTTTCCTTTTCAATTATTATCATTTTTTTGGTGATTATAATCATTATTTGCCTTTTCACGGATGGTATAAAAATGAGATCAGAATCATTAGAAATAACATAAATGTTTATTCATATAAAGATGCTCAGTCGTTCAGAAAAGATCAAAATCAAAAGCTGAATGTTCTTCCTGTTGATGCACACATTTATCATTATGGTTGGGTACGTCCGCCTGAATTAATGCAATCAAAAAAGAAAGAGCAGGACTCAATGCATCATGGAAAGAAAAAAATCCAGGAAGAATACGAATCTAAGCCGAAAAACTTTGATTACGGAGCTATTGGCAGGCTCCCGGTTTTTAAAAAAGAGCACCCTAAAGTAATGGATGATTTTCGCTCCAAAATTAGTTGGACAGATCAGCTTGACTATTCCAGGAAATCCTTGGTGGTCAGGGATAAAATGAAGCACGAGAAATTCAAATATCGTTTAATTACGTATTTTGAGAATTTACTTAACGGTGGGAGGGATTTTTCAGGATACTCTAATTGGAACAAAATATCCATTTCTAAAAAGTAATAAGCACTATTAAAACGGGTGTTCTATAAGCGGGGCCGACGGGTTACAGAATAGTGCAGTTCTTTTATCTATCATAGGTGTGTCAGCACTTGATACTTTAATCAGGCACCATAGTGGCCATTTAAGCCCCTATCCCGGCCTTTCCCCAAACGGGGAAAGGTGACTGTATGTCTATTCCCGGAACTTTTTAGTGTAGTTTTCAGATAGCTGCTGATTTGATAATAACTTATAAAAAGACATTTCAATTTGTGCTCAAATAGTATTTCATTTCCTACAAATCTCAGATCAGAGAAACGACATTTTCCCGTTCGGGGAAAGTATAGGGATAGGGGCTAAAACCGGCCGCTGTATCAAATCCCAACCACAAATCGCCACCGACAGACATAGCGTCACCTTTCCCCGTTTGGGGAAAGGCCGGGATAGGGGCTGATAACGGCCGGGATAGCTGCTGATAATGGTTTGTAAAACAAAAATTAATATCTTTGGGTAAGTCATTCGTCTTCGTGTGAATTTCTGCGCCGATGAAGACAGCAATTTTATCCATGAAAATGACCATTGAAAAATAAAATATTCGCCAGAAAACCGATGATTAGGCCTATATGCGAAAACATCGTCATGAACGTAAAAAATATACCCCTTTTATTATAGCATGCTGAATAAGTAAATCATCAGGAGGTACAACATGGAAAATTTCAACTGTGATTCGTATTGTGGAATTTATTGCGGAGCCTGTGATATCATGAGGACGTTCAAAACGGGTGAAAAAAGCAGACTTGCTGCTTTCTGGGATGAACGTACCGTAAAAACCTTTCAGCATAAGCTGGGTATCGGATATGACGATAATAGGCCCTTCACCTATGAATGTCATGGCTGTAAAAGCGATATGCTGTTCGTAAACTGTGCCGTCTGCCAGATACGACAGTGCGCCATCAACAGCAAAGTGGAACATTGCATTGATTGTGAAAAATATCCCTGCAATCTTATTGCTGATTCAAAAAAGATCGAAAAGATTCTTCCCCATTTGAAGAGTAACCCTGGCAATATGGAAACAATTAAAAGATCCGGGGTTTCACAATGGTTATCTGAACAGGAAAATAAGTGGAAATGTCCGGCCTGTGGCAAAAGCTTTTCGTGGTATACAAGAAAATGTAAAAACTGCGGACAAGACCTTAAAAAAGTTACCTTTAAATATTCTTTTTGGAAATCAGCCCTCTTGAAGATGAGTATAAAGTTTTCTTCAGGTAAGCAAAAGTGATTTTGCTGTAGCTGGTTTTCAGGAATATTTAACATAAGGAACAATACAACATGACCCTATTATATTCAACACTGGCGCGGGTTTATCACGAGATGTACCAGCACATCTTTGACTACGATCAGGAATTTAGTTTTTACGACGCGATATTAAAAAAGAATCATTGTAAAAAAATCCTGGAGGTTGGCTGTGGCTCGGGTATGCTGGCACAACGGTTTATCGGAAACGGATATGATTATACCGGCTTGGATTTGTATAACGAAATGCTCGACATTGCCCGGACAGAGGTTAAATCCGGAAATTTTGTACAATGCGACATGCGCAATTTGTCCTATCAGCAGGAATTCGATGCCGTTTTAATTACTGGCCGCTCCCTGGCGTATATACCCGGGAACAGGGGGATTCTGGATACCTTAAACGGGGTTCACAACGCACTGAAAGATCAGGGGGTGTTTGTCTTTGGGATATTTGAAGCAAACAGCATCTTTGACAACTTCAGCGATTTTGAGCAAACGATTGAACACAACAACAAAACACTTCGAAGGATCAGTAAATTAAAGATGAATCTTGAAACGGGCTGGACCTGGGACTGGTCGGCAAAGTATATCATTGAAGAGGACGGAAAAGTTTCGGAATTTGACGATTTGACCACGTTGCGGGCTTTCACCAAAGAGGAGATTTCGCTGTTTTTAAAGTTAACGGGCTTCAAGGTGAATGAGATCATTGAAGAGGAAAAGGCGTTGACATTAATTGCTGAGAAAAAGTAGTAATGCATTATTCATGGCTTCGATCTAACGGCACTGCATCCCGGCTACAATTATTTTTTCTTCCCCTTCTACCTTTTGCATGAACAAAAGGTAGAGCCAAAATTCTAGTCAAGGCCCTGCCTGACTGCGTCACGCAGGCAGGAAAGCTATCCCCCGCTCTCAAAAAAACTTTTTTCGATTCACGCCCGCGCACGCCCGCTGCTTTGACAAGGCCACCGCACACGCTCTTAGCTAAGTGACTGCAAAGCCAAAATGGATAAAGCGAGCAACGATTATTTCCTTTTGCAGCGAGTTATCTACGGGCATCCTGATTGCTCTGAAAGAGCAAACTCCCGGCATACAGCAATAGCGGCTGCTGAACGAAGGGTAATCCCGGAGCGCTTATTCCATTGTCTTTGGGGCAAAGAAGCGCTGCTCGCAATAAGCAAGCGGAGGGGGCCTGTGCGACCGTGGCGTGAAAGCAGTCCGCGGTTTCGCAAAGCATGCAGTAATTTTTACAATTAGCAGTCGCTGTTTTTGCGTGCGAAAATTGCCTTGGGCCGGGAAAGCGGTTTTGTTTACTTTTGACAAGACAAAAGTAAAATAAAGAAAATGAATGCTTTACGGTTGCAGTGCCGTTGGATCGGAGCTGAAATCATTCATATTATCTATTGATTTCACCCCAATCCTCAGGTATTCTGCTTAATTTTGATAGGTAAACCTGATAACTATTTTTTATGGAACAGGAAGATTACTTAGTTCGGGAAATCGAAAAAATTGGAATGCTGTTACGGGGTATTTTAAACAGCCTGATGCACCGCAATGAAAACCTGGCAATAACAGTAGTGAATCCTTTTGAAGAGACGAAAGAGATGCTCAGAGATGAAATTAATTTTGAGTTGGATAAGTTCGTCAGTCTTGATGAATCGTCAGCAAAAGAATACTTGTTGCAGTTTTCCGGAATGAATATCGTGAACCTGGAATTAATGGCGGATGTGCTGTTTCAATGTCGAATAATAACGCCATCGGAGAACAGCAGAAGCTTGCTTGAAAAGGCGTTGCAACTTTATGAATTGTGCAACACGGAAGATAAAACATTTTCCCGTTCCCGGGAAGATAAAATGAATGAGATAAAAAAAGCACTGCAATAAAAGAATAGTATCAGCTAAACCATGATTGGTATGCAGGTTAGGTTTGTCTGAAATAGTCTTAAATTGTCACAAGAAAAATACAATCATGAAAGCAATCATAGTTTTTTTAATCTGCCTGACGACAACTGTTGTTTCTTCGCAAACAACTCCTGTAAAGATGCCCGCCATATTTAGGCAGTTGAAATTTGGCGTAACGACCATTGATGACCTTAAAACGGATTTCAAAAAGCCTGATACGATTTTGAATTTTGTTGTTGAAGAATCGTATAGCGATGGCGGGGGTGGCCTGTCAGGGACCATGGATGCCAGTTACGACAAAGACAAATTAGTGCTCCATTTTAAGTTGAACGAAACCACGATAATTCCTCAACTGGTCTCAATAGATATTCTGGTAGGATCGCCGGTAAAAGTTGAAGATTCAATTGATGTGGGCAAATCCACGAGGCAGGAAGTAATCAGAATTCACGGAACCGCTGTCAGTACTGGTAATCCTGTTGTGGATGAAAACATGCTCAGATACAACATGGCCGGGAACTTACTCTGTGTTTTTTATTTTGAGCACGACATTCTGACGCTGGTCAGAATCATGCGCAACCCGGCAACGGAATAACTAGATGCCGGAACACCGGTCCCTGAGCGAAGGTCGACGACGTTTTTTCAGTCGACCATAGTCGAAGGGTGGTTACAATATCCCGGACAATCGCTTTCCTGAAACCATACGCGAATAAGACCGCAGTCGATGGGCAGTGGAGTCCAATCGAAAAACTACTTCTTTTAAAACTGCGTACAATCGAATATTTAATATCTTTGGTGTAGAAACATAGATTCAATCCTATGCGAAAAACTGAAAGCATCAGGGGAAAACCCAATTCGTATAAATTAACCAAACCTCTTTGTAATATGAAACGCAGCATTTTATTCGTCGTCTTTATTTTAAGTTTCTTTTTGGTAACGGTTGGTTATTCGCAAGATTCGGAAGCGGATAAACTGTGCAAGGAAGCTGTTTCGAAAATGGATAATGAACAGGATTTTCCGGGGGCAATTGCCTTGCTCAACCAGGCGATAAAGCTGGAGCCGAAAAATCTGAGTTTTCAATACGAAAAGGCCTTTGCGTATCATAAAATGGGCGATTATAATAATTCCGTGAAAATTCTTGAAAAATTAGTCAAATCCTCTGCAGCGGAACCTTTATATTTTCAGTTGCTCGGTAACTCGTATAACCGTTTGGGGGAAGCCGATAAGTCAGACGAGATTTATCAGAAAGGGATTAAGAAATTCCCCGATGCCGGCATTTTATATTCAGGAAAGGGTTTGGTAGAATTCAATATGGAGCGTTACGAAGAGGCACTGGGATGGTTTGAAAAGGGCATTGAGATGGATCCAAACTACAGGTCGAATTATTATTTTTCATCCATTCTCTTTGCCGGATCTACAGAGACCGTTTGGTCGGTGCTGTATGGCGAGATCTTCTGCAACCTGGAGCCCGAGGGAAAAAGATATGATTACATGAGCAAAGCGCTTTTTGATACCTACGATACCTGCATCACATTTAAAGATTCATCGATTGCGGTGAGTTTCACAAAAAATATTACGATCAGTATTGATGATATACAAAATTTTAAACTTCCCTTTGCCAATACTGCATTTGAAATGAATTTGATGTTAAGTCTGGTAGGCGAAACAGAGATCAGCATCGCAACGTTGAGTGCAACAAGAACGAAATTTATCGGGATGTACTATTCGAACAAGCAAAATATTGAGTATCCCAACATCCTGTTTGAGTATCACAAAAAACTTATCGATGCGGGTTTTTTCGACTGTTATAATTACTGGTTGTTTTATGAGGGAAATAAGGCAGAAGCGGATGCCTGGCTTTCACAACACAAAGAGAAATACGCGCAATTCGCCAAATGGTTTGCTCAAAATCCATTAGAACTATCCAGCAATAGCAAGTTTTACCGGATGCAATACTCGCAGTAATTCCTGACGGTATTGCATTATCCGGACTTTCTAATTGTTGCAGTATACGTCCTCAATGGAGCTCGGGGTGCGACTCCCGCCCACAAACAGGGATCAAGCGGAAAAGTTGAGGAGCGAAATGCCAACAAACGCCCCTTGGCTTCAAAGAAATCAGTTTATCAGCTAAAGATTATTAAAGTTCTCTGAAAACTGAAAAGGCCCCTTGGCTCTGCAACGACATGCGCTTAAAACGATTATATGGCAAGACTTCTTGGACTGCTAAGGCCCCTCGGCCATTTGTTGCGAAAGTTATAAATCCATATAGGAACCGCGGAGCCAAGGGGTTTTCGCTGCTAGCAGAGACCTTGTAAGATAGCCTGTTTTCTTGCAGTCAAGTGGTACTATTCGCACCCTGTCCTCAACTTTTCGGCTTGATCCCCCAAACCCCCAAAAAAATAACCCTCAAAGTTATTTTGATGAATTAAATATTTAATTATATTTGTCTTTGGGCGATGATTTACGTTTCGATCGGAAATTTTTAGGCCGGTTATTAGTATCGGGCCAACAGCCTGTTGGTTACAAGGTGTTAAAAGATGGGGCAGATAAGTAGGTGTGCGTAATAGGTGAGATTGAAAAATATAATCGAAAAAAAATGAAGTTCAAAGCATTAGAAGTCGTTAATGATTGTAGAATAGCTTGCCGAGAATTAGATGAAGCAGAGAAGGAAAATAATAAAAGGTTAATAAGAATTAGATGGTTTACGTGTTTAGCTCTGTTAAGATCAGTGGGACATGTTTTAGAAAAAGTTGATCAAAAATCATATTCTGAATACGATATGATTTTTAAGGAGAAATTTAATTCATTCAAAAATGATAGTATATATCTGAATTTTATTAAAAACGATAGAGATTTAATTCTAAAGGAATATAAATTTTTTATAATTGAGGGTGAAAGCGAAAGGATTGAATCAAATTTTATTGTAATAAATGATGAAGGTGACTTTTTAGGAATTGGCGGTGGAAAAATATTAAAAGTAGCTGATGATAAGATAATCAAAAGATTTTTTAAAAAAGGAGAAGGATTTGATAAATATAATCTTTTACATGAAATTGTTTCAGATGCAATTATATGGTGGCAAAGATATATAGACAGTATTATAATTGAGATAAATAGAAGATAGCCAACTATGCACAACACTTTTATAAGCAATGGCTTGGTCTGTTGTGCATAGGACATACTACGTCGCATGTTATTCTATACTGGAATACATACAGCAAGCGGAATAGTGCTACCATCCATTATAAATTCTGATAATCCCGAAATATGAAAAAACTATTTATCATTTTGTTCTATTTAACAAACATAATTTGGACAACCACCGGACAACCATATAAATCACTATTTGGATCAGCCCAGACTTCGTGGAATGTGGCTTTTCATATTATGCCAGACTGGACATTGACTGATTCACTCGTTGTCTGTAACGACACAATGATAAACGGTCACATCTATAAATATGTTAAAGATTATGGCACGTCGGGCTTTGATGGTTATTTAAGAGAAGATACTATGACAGGCAAAGCCTGGTATCTGGACAATTCATGGCTTAAGAATGAGTTTTTAATTATGGATTTAAGTCTGAATGTGGGCGACACTTTTATAATTCATCAAGAGTCATTCCCGGAAGATTCAATCGCCATCGTTGATTCAATAAAATATGTGGGCGGAAATAAAGTAATATTTTTATCTAAATGTGGCTATGGAATTTTATTAGGATCCGAATGCTTATCTTTTATAGAAGGTATCGGACCCAATGCGGGTATAATTTTTCAGCTTTATCAATCTTCTAATTATTTTGCAGAAGGAAGTTTATTGTTGTGTTCACACAAGGATAATGTTCAGGTTTATTCTAACAGTAGCCCTTATTTTTATGGAAAATGTTATGTTCATTATGGCGGTATAAAGGAGAATCCGGCTGCGTACTTAAAACTCAGTATATATCCAAATCCTTCAGGCGACAAAATACATATTGAATATAATGGACCCCGCCCTTATACAATTCAAATCTACGATTATTCCGGAAAATGTATTTCATCAAAAACAGATATTAATTCATCGCCATTTGATTTTGACATGATTGAATATCCACATGGAATTTATTTATTAAAAGTAAAAGGAAATGATGGGAAATATGCGACCGGCAAATTTTTAAAGTTGTAGCATTTGTGGTAGGAACTACATTAAAACGTATAAATATTGGCTAGTAACAAGGATATTCTGCAAGAGATGCTGACGGTTTGTTGAACAAGTTCGTTCTATTAATTAACTTTGGGGTATTCGGACACGAAATAGCTTCGGTTCTTGCGCCGAATAGCAAGTCCAAAAATGTGTGTGTAATTTTATAAAAATGACACCAATGAAGAAACCACTACTATTTTTTGTTTTAATTTGTCAAACTGTCACGATATTCGGACAAGTTTTGTGTGGAGGAATTGCAATGCCAGAAGATTGGAGCTTTGACGGTTATACACCTGAAGATTATTCGGTGCGAATTGATACTGTTTCAAATCCAAATAACATTTGGCAAATTGGCGTTCCACAAAAAACTACCATTAATACTGCATACTCGTCTCCGAATGTAATAATTACAGACACCATTAATTCATACCCAATAAATGACACATCGGTTTTTATTTTCAAATATTTTAATCATGATGGGTATGGAGGTAATCATGCTCAAGTTGCGGGCTATTATGAAGTCAGCTCAGATTCTTTAAAGGACTATGGAACAATTGAAATATCCCTTGACGGTGGATTTACCTGGATAAATTTAATTACTGATTATGATTACGATTCATATTATTATTGGATGTCACCTAAACCAGTATTAACAGGCAACTCCCATGGATGGCAATATTTTATTGTTGAACTTTCAGGGTTGGGGAATGTCTTTAACCTAAGTTATGGAGATTCAATTCTTCTAAAATTCGCTTTTATTAGTGACTCCATAGCTGATACTCTTGATGGACTTGCCTATGATAGTTTTCAATTTTGTGATGGTAGTGAGGGCATCGAAGAAAAAACGAATGCTAGCCTTATTTCAATTTTTCCAAATCCAACGGATGATATTCTTTATATAACCAGACTAACTCAACCTGAAAGAGAATCAGTACAAATATTTAATTACATAGGTCAGCTTGTCTATGAGGACCATTGCTTCAAATCAGACAATATCATTACAAAAAAATTGAATCTAAAAGATGGATTGTATTTTCTGAAATATTCGGATACGAAAAGTTATGTGATAAAACAGTTTATTGTAATACACTAACAAGGTTAATAGAAGGAATAAATAAGCACAGCAGCGGGTCGCGGGCTGTTGCCGAGCAAAACAGAATAACCAGGACAAAAAGAAATCAGTATGAAAAAACTACTACTCTGTCTGACATGTTTAATGACAAGTTATATTGCATATCCACAAATTATGTTTGAGAAAACATATGGGGGTGATAGCACCGAATACGGTTTTTCAGTCGTACAGACTAATGATGGTGGATATATGATTATAGGTACTACATTGAGCTATGGTGCAGGGAATGAGGACATTTATGCAATAAAAACAAATGAATACGGCGATACTCTGTGGACTAAGACATATGGTGGGGCTACTCATGATCATGGTAGGTGCATTTTAAAAACTGATGATGCAAATTATCTTATTTCTGGAAAAATAGCTGGTATTGGTGCATATTTCCTTAAAATCAATGATAATGGGGATACTCTTTGGACAAGAACTTATACAAATAGTGTAGATGCACGTTTCACTTCTAAAACAAATAATAGCGGTTATATTACAACGGGACAAATATTTCATGCGAATCCGCAAGGCCTGCATTTTATATTTTTAATGAAAACAAATCTTAATGGTAACGAATTATGGTACAAAGAATATGGTTTGTATTATGATCTTGAAGCAAATTATGTTGCACAAACCAACGATGGTGGTTATATCATTGCCGGTGAAAAATGGGTGACTCAAACATGGCCCAACCAACGCGATATATTTATTATAAAAACAGATTCAGTTGGAGATACAATTTGGACAAAGACTTATGGAACTATAAATCATGAATATTGCCGTTCACTTTCAATGACAAGTGATGGAGGCTATCTGGTGACAGGATCAACACATTCTTCTGGAAAAGGTAGTGACCATATATATTTATTAAAATTAAATTCTTCGGGAGATTCATTGTGGAAAAAAACGTATAATGGTGAGGATAGCTTTTGTATTATAGCAACATCTGATGGTGGATATGCTATTACAGGTTGGAACGGAGATGTTTATTTATTAAAATTAGATTCAGTTGGAGATTCTTTATGGGCTAAATCATTTGGTGGAATTAGTTTTTTGGACGTTGGATCTTCCTTAGCACAAACTAACGATGGGGGTTATATAATTGTCGGATATACCAAAAGTTTTGGTGCAGGGGATGCTGATGTTTATTTAATAAAAACAGATGAAAGTGGAATTGTTGGAATTGACAATGGGGAACAAATTCAACCTCAAAAATTTACCATTTACCCCAATCCGACAACTGGTAAATCAACAATTTGGACTCCACAACAATTTGGACAGATTAAATCGTTTAGGATATACGACTGCATTGGACAGAAGCAAATAGAAAAAACAGACAAATTCTCAGATATTGATATTGGTTCACTGACGAGCGGTCTTTACTTTATTGTGTTGACAAATTTTAACAACGAACGGTTGACAAGTAAAATAATAAAAGAGTAACGTCTGCTAATAGCAATATAGGGAACCCATTGATAACCAACCGGGCAAAAATTATTAATATGATTGTTAAGATTAGTGTCTTCATCGCTTTGTTTTTTCTTCTCTTTCAATCATCTTATGGACAAACCGACAGCTCAGCCAAATTCCGAAGAATTCAAAATAATAGTATCTATTTTGAGCTTTTGGGAAATGGCGCTCCATCCTTTTATTCGCTTGATTATGAACGGATATTTTTCTTCAAAAAAGGATATTATATTGCGGGCAGAATTGGTGCTGGATATACGAGATTTTTGAGGGAGAGTTTTGCAACGACACCAATAATATTATTAAATCAGTATTATCAATTCAGCAATTGTTTTCTCATGGAAGCAAGTATAGGATGGGGTTATAAATGGAGATATTTTGACGATTATTACAATGATCCGTACGATGTGGAAACTAATGTAGAATCTAGTGATTTTCTAACCGGAACTATTGGATTGCGGTATCAGAATGTGAAGGGATTCACACTACGCATAGGGTTTACACCACATTATAATATCTCAAATTATTTTTCTTATAACAAATTCCAGGCTTTTGCCGGACTCAGTATAGGGTACAGTTTTAAATAGAAAACACAGCAATGACGAAATTAATTATTAAATCACAATAATGAATCTGGTATTATCTCTTAAGAAGGTCAGATATATTTCTTTTTTGAATACTGTTTCGATTTCATTATTCAGCTTTGCTCTTGTGTGTTTTTCCATATTCTTGTGCTTAAATGGGAATTATATCATACATCCAACTACATCTCCATTCTTCAATCTGGGGGCGCCCTTTGGAGATGGGCCGGCAAAATTTGAGTTTTTTGGTATTATTACACCGCTAAACATTTTTGCATTTCTTATTCTTCTGCATCTGATAACTTTAATAAATCTGTTGATTTCGAAGAAATTAATCCCATTATACCCTGTTGTTTTTCTTGGAGTAGGAATATTAGTGTTTAATTTGTTTTATCCAGGACCATGCGATACTTGCCAACTTACTTATGGGATCTTTGCGATGGTGTTCTTGAAATATTTGGATTTCATTTCAATTGATCTGGGATTTCTCTCGTTCGTTTATGTTGCCTTACTTTGTATACTACTTATAGTGATCATAGCCATTAAAACAAAGTTTAAGCTTCACCGGGTATTTTTGATAACCAGTTTTTTTAACACAATTCTTTTTTTAATAATTTGTGTATTGAACTTTATTTTATTTTTTGATTGATATTGATCAGTATCATAGGAAAACAAGGTACATTAGATGAGGCATCATGAGCCTCATTTTTTAAAGACAGAAAAGTAGCAGGCAGGGCCGTATAAAGCAGAATAACACAGAGAACCACAGAGGAAACACAGAGAACCACCGAGGGAATGCTGCTGCTTGTCTCCCCTTGAGAGACTGCCCCCATGGTGAGCTCCCCCCCAATCTTGTTTCTTCTTACTTGTTTCTTTTAACTTTCTTGTGTCTTGTCTCTTGTGTCTTGTCTCTTTTTTCATCTGCTAGTCGCCCCCGTGACAACCCAGCCCTAAGCTCAACCCCAATCTTGTTTCTTCTTACTTGTTTCTTTTAACCTTCTTGTGTCTTGTGTCTTGTCTCTTGTGTCTTTTTTTCATCGGTTAGTCGCCCCCGTCACAACCCAGCCCTGAGCCCCCCCCCAATCCCCCGGTTTTCCGCTTGATCCGCAACCACACTGCGTGCATATCTAAAAGTTTTTTATATTTGATGGCGTTTACTATAAAATATAAATCCTTCATCCGGTCAGGTCTGGTCAGTGGCCTATCGTTGCAGTTAGTGTTAAAGCAAAAAACCATCACAATGCAAATTAATACATATGTTTTAACAGTACTTTTTGTTCTTTGTTATAACCTGTCAGATGGGCAGGGCACATGGACGCAAAAAGCAAATCTTCCTGGGCTGGGTAAGAATTGTCCTGCTGGTTTTTCAATCGGTACAAAAGCATATATTGGAACGGGACAAGAACTATTTACCGGACTTACTAATGATTTTTGGGAATATGACTCAGAATTGGATACCTGGACACAGAAGGCAAATGTTCCAGGGCCTAAAAGATGGGCAGCATGCGGTTTTTCAATAGGAAATAAAGGCTATTGTGGTCTTGGAATCAGTAATGATAGTATTTATGCTTGTTTGAATGATTTTTATGAATATGACCCAAATACTGATACATGGACTCAGCTCGCAGATTTCCCGGGAGGAACAAGAGCACTCCCAGTAACCTTTACCATAGGTCAGAAAGGATATGTAGCAACAGGGTTGATGTCTTTCACATACCCAATGCCATATGCTGCTGATTTATGGGAATATGATCCAGCTACTAATTTATGGACTCAAAAGGCTGATTTCCCCGGAGGAGCAAGACAGGGTTGCGTTGGGTTTTCAATAGATAAACAGGGTTATATCGGAGGTGGATTTCTTCAAGGTGGAAGTGTTTTAAAAGGTGATTTTTGGGAGTGGAATCAGGTAACAAATATCTGGACTCAGAAAGCAGATTTTGGTGGTGGCTTAATTTGCGAGGCTACTAGTTTTTCACTTTGTTCGAAAGGGTATGTTTGTACAGGTGAAATAATTAATGGTGCTTTTACAAATGAATTATGGCAGTATTCTCCTGCAACCGATACATGGGTGCAAAAATCAGACTTTGGGGGTTCGGCAAGAGATGAGGCTATAGGGTTAACAATGGATAATAAAGCATATGTTGGTTTTGGTGCGGATACCAATGGTTTTCCAATTGATTTTTGGGAGTATACTCCTGACTCTTCTTGCTCTGGGTTTATAAATGAAACTTATAATGATAATGTTTTCTCAATTGTCCCTAATCCCTTTTCTTTCTTCACCTCTATAAGGACAAATGAGGCTTTCAATGAGGCGACTTTAGTACTTTTCAATTCATATGGACAGCAAGTAAAAAAAATAGGCTATATTTCTGGTCAGTCAATAAAACTATATCGTGACAATTTACCAATTGGTTTGTATTTTCTTCGTTTGATACAAGACAATAAAGTTGTGGGGACAGAAAAATTAATAATTACAGAATGAATAGCGCAGGCACTAATAATAAAACCTTCCAGTTGCTCCAGCCCAACATGAGACCTTATTGCACGAATGGCTTCGGAATGTACACAACAAGATGCGAAATCTTTTTGCATCCTGCAATTTGAGATTTAATATTGTTACATATATTTGCGTTACCAGACATCAACAAATATGAAAAAGTTATTCGCAATCATTTTCGGACTCTGCATGCTTCTTGGTTTGACCGGTAATGCTCAGATAAATCTCGGCCTATATTTCAATCCTACCCGCGACTTCGTAATTAACGATGCTCACCGGTTTAATTATTCTGCCGGTGTCAAGAGCGACATTAGTGTTTACAGGAATTTTTCAATTAAAGCTGGATTGGGCTACGAACACATCTATTCCGATTTTTCACATATCATATATTTTGCTCCGGGAAACGAATTTGTGTACTATAAAACTGATATCATCAAAACGGATTGTCATATTAAATTTGATTTCCTGAATAAAAGCAAAGGTTTCTCATTTTATGTTTTTGGTGGCCCAACTTTTAATACAAGTTTTCACGAGTGGAAAGGTGCAAAATTCAGTAATATTACGATCGAAAGCTATAAATGCCGGCTTTCCAATGTTTTAATAGTTGGAGGACTTGGTTATGGCTGGACAGTAAAAAATATCATTTTTATTCATATTGAACCAACTTACGCGAAAACTGTCTGGAATAATAAGAACATCTGGCCATTCTTAGGTAATCGCGTCGGACTAAACGTGGGATTATCGTATAAATTTATGAAGGAAGATAAGTAAACAGATAGTAATAGTTAAGCTTTCCTGTAAAGCCTACCCAATATTTAGCCTTCTTAAAAAACCGGCTTCGGACTCAGCACAAAGAGATGTCAAAGCTTTTTGCAAATGTGCGATTGTGTATTCCATAATGTTACATATATTTGTGATAGAAGAGGAATCCCTGTTTGAATTAAGAGGTTTACGCAAGTATTTTTGAGAGCTCCAGGGTGATGATTCCTACAATGATTTGCAAGGTCACGGGTTATAGAATTATTAAATCAATCTACACAATTAATATGTTTAAGCAAAAGACCGTTAAAGCGTTTTCGATTGTAGCCATAGTTTTATCAAGTATAGGCCTGTTGATAAGCATTTTGTCTTCTTTTTTATTGATTGATCCTAATCAGACGATTCATTTTTTATTTGGAATTCTGTCCTGGATTATTTTATTATCGACAAGTATTGTTGGCTATATACTGTGCCGTCGATACAAACTGTATGAGGACGAATATAAAAAAGTCGGAATAAGAATATATTTAGTTATCATTGCTTTCTTTCTGTTCTTTTTTGTTGGGCTTATCGTAGGACTAATCATATCTGTTTCTTTATTAGCAACAGTATTGGCGCTTAAGCTCAACTATGACGACTGGGAAAATAAATATGGAAAAGAAATAAATGATGCCGCAAATACAGATGAAACGACATGATCAAACTAAAATAGTGTGCATTTACCTGAGCTCATTAATTGATATAAAGGATTTGGGGTCTGACAACAAAACATACCAATGAAGAAAATTATATTCTTATTTTTGACTTTAACCTTTTGCATTAATTTGTTGTATGGGCAATGGCAGCAAGTGGGTGATTTTTATTACGGAGATATTCATTATTTTTCAACGATTGGAACAAAAATAATTGCTGGAACCGAAGATGGTGTCTACATTTCCAATGATTACGGTGAGAACTGGGCAATCAGCAGTAACGGTATGACAGATTTAAAGTACCGTTTAAACGTTCAATCATTAGCAGTCACAGAAAATTCTATCATTGCTTCAATTCCTGATGGCATGTTTTTATCGGCAGATTCAGGTTTAAGTTGGAAAATAACCAGTGGCGATTTTCATGCTGCAGAAATGTTTATTGAGGGCTCGACTGTTTACGCAGCTTCAAACAAAGGCGTTTTTGTTTCGTCCGATTGTGGTTCAAGTTGGCATAGCATCAATGATGTTGTTGTTGGATCAATAGCCAAATTTGGATCACGACTATTTGTCGGGACACCCGATAGTGGTGCATTTGTTTCGTCAGATAATGGAAAATCGTGGATGCCAATCAACAACGGATTACCAAACTGGAAGGGTATGGATAGGTATTATGAGATTTCATCATTGGTGGTTAATGGTAATCATCTATTTGCAGGAACATCGGCTGGAGTTTATTTGTTAAGTGACAAAGGGGAAAGTTGGACTGCTTTAAATTATGGGTTGCCTAAAGATTTCCGGCACATGAATTTGACAACTAAAGGGGCAATCATGTTTGTTCAGACAAGTGGCAATGTTTATTTATCAACGGATAATGCTCAAAATTGGAATTTGATACTTACCGGCAATAATATTGGTTCAATTGGCATTATTGGGGATTTTGTTTTTGTTGGAACTTGTGGTGAAGGCTTATGGCGCTGTCGTTTGGACAGCTTAATTATTAATAGAAAGACCACTGAATTAAAAGGTAAAAATTCTATTCTTATCGAGAAAATTGAGAAATCATATACGGAACGCATGCCTGAGAACAATGGTGATGATGAAATTTATAAACAAGTTATTTTAGACATTAATCGTTGGGCCGATTGTGTTGGGCGAAAGTTACCTGTTGTTGTTAATTCCACCATCGGTAATAAATACTTATTTGATCATAAATTTTCTGATATTAAATTCCAAGCTTTAAAACAAACATATTTTGACATACTGGATAGTACGACTTATATTGATTTTATTATAAAAAATAAAAGAAAGACAACGGTTGATTCTTTTGATATAATGGGCGGAGAAATAAAGTATATCGATACTACTACATTATATGCATTATATTCTAAAGCGGATCCGGATTTTGGAATAGAAAAAGAATTAGAAATTCTTTTTGCAGGTACTATGGGATATCTGGAATTTTCACGTATCGGATATAACACTGACCAAACACAGGCACTGGTTTATTATGGCGAAACAGATGCTCCATTTGCCGGAGTTGGATGTCTGGTATTATATGAGCTAAAAAATGGTAAATGGACATTGTATAAGGAATATATGCTTTGGATATCATAGAGCTAACATGAAAGGAGATTTTGGATTGCATGAAATCAGACCCACTAATTTAATGACATCGGTTAATTAAAATATTGATATTTATGCCTATCCTGGTTTTGATAGTCTTTGGGTTATTTGTTTTAGGGTTGTGTCTGTTTTTAATTATTTTATTCATTTCGATGAATAACAACATCGAGTTTGGTGTTAGTGATATGCAGCATCTCTCAGGCTATATATGGTTTTTTCAAGAATTTAGAGAATTTGCTTACAAAAAGGAAAAGCCTGGTTTATTGGTTTTACTTTATAGTTGTTATAGTATATATTGTATTGCCATGATATTATTATTTGTGTGTGTTTGCATTGCAGTATTTAATTGATATCAGATTGAGTCTTTGTTCATTCTTGAAAACCAGTCGATATGAAAATTAGCAGGGACGTTAATTTGTTTTCTGCCACCTCCATTAGCCACCAGAAAAAAAACAACAAATGATAATGCCCATCAGTGTGTTCACAACATTACCTATATGACAAAAGAACAGGAATTGTTTATTAAAATAGGGCAGAAACTGAACGACACGGAACAAAGTCAGATGTTTGGGAAGCCCTGTTTTAAAATAAACGGAAAAGCATTTGTGTGTTTTTTTCAAAACGAAATGGTGTTTAAATTAACGGGCGACAGTCATAGTGAAGCATTAAGTTTAGACGGGTCACAATTATTTGATCCGTCAGGGAAAAACAGACCTATGAAAGAATGGGTGCAAGTTCCTTTTGATTACAGCAAAAAATGGGAACAATATGCACGGGAAGCCTTAAAATATGTGTGCAAAAAAAAAGCATGATGCCTGTAGCGAAGAGATTGGGTTTCGTAGTTCAAAAGCCTGATGCAGGCCCTACCCCTGAACATGATGTTTTAACAGAAAAAGCAATATATGTCCCCAACAAAAATGTACCTGTTCACTGAAAAAGATTTTAAAATATTTCCTAACTTCGGGTAAGAAATTTAAGCGCTTTTATTCACCTTAAAAAGGAGGTTATGATGAAAACAAAATTGTTATTAATTGTTTCTTGGGTAATGCTTTTGGTTTTACAAACTAATTTTGTTATTGCTCACTGTGATACCATGGATGGTCCTACAGTCGCTGACGCAAAGAAAGCCATTGATAAAAATAACGTAAACTATGTCCTTAAATGGGTGCAAGTCGCAGATGAAAAGGTAATAAAAGAGGCTTTTGCGCTCACCATGAAAGTCAGGTTACTAAGTCCTGAAGCCAGGACACTCGCCGATAATTATTTCTTTGAAACCTTAGTCAGGATTCACAGAAGCGGCGAAGGAGTGGCATACACGGGCGTTAAGCCCTCAGGAACCCCAATTGATGAGAAAATTCTGGCTGCTGATCAAGCGATCGCATTGGGTAATCTTTCTCCGTTAAATGACTTAGTTCCGAAAGATAAGTTCCCTGAATTGCAGAAACTTTTTGACAAAGTAATGGCCCTAAAAAATTTCGACGTTAACAATGTTCCGGCAGGAAGAGCATATATCGAGGCCTATGTCCAATTCTTTCATTTCGCCGAAGGTGAAGAAGGAGGGCATAATCATGGTCATGCCGAAGAAGGAGAAGGCAATGATGCCAGACATGCTGAAGGGGAAGCACCGGTTACCGGTCATTCAGAAGAAGGCGGTCATTTGGGGCTTTTACCCTGGATTTTAGCTGGATTTTTCTGTTTAACAAGCCTTATTTTTGGAATCTTATACTTTCGGCGTCAAAAAAAATATTGAAATGTCAACAAACAAGATTAATGAATCTAACTTTAGAAATGGAGGTCAAAATGGTTCAATCACAAAATCAGTTTTCAGGTATTATTGATACGGAAAAACAATGGAGAAGCATTTACGCGCTGGGTGGTATCGCTACCATTATTGCGTTAATTGGCGTATTGCTCGATGTTATTGTGGGCAATATTTCGGGCGGAAATCTGTCAGCATTGCCCCAAACAGCCATTGACAGGTTTACTGAGTTTCACAACAACACCTTTCAGGGACTTTACAACCTTGACTTGTTGAATGTAATTAACCAGATGATTTTAATCCCGGCCTATTTTGCACTTTATGCAGCGCATCGCAATGTTAGCAGGCCATACAGTTTATTGGCATTTATCATCTTTCTGTTCGGCAGTGTAATTATGGTGGCAAACAATACCGCTTTACCAATGTATGAATTAAGCGGAAAATATTTTGCAACATCCATTGAATCACAAAAGGCGTTTTATGCAGCAGCAGGCGAATCAATGCTTGCGAGAGGCTCACATGGGAGTACAGGAATGTTTTTTGGATTTTTTATTCCAAATATCGCCGGACTGATAATGTCGATTGCAATGCTGAAAGGAAGGGTATTCAGCAAAATAAATTCCTGGATGGGCATCATTGGCAGTACATTAATCATGTTGTATATTGTTTTGGTCACCTTTGTTTCTGGCGTCGAAACCATGGCAACGGCTTTTGCCATGCCAGGGGGGCTTTTACTTATGGCCTGGATGATCATGTTTACGATCAGGCTGTTCAGGCTAAGCCGGCAACAAGGTTGATTTCTTTTTACTTGTTTCTTTTAACTTTCTTGTGTCTTGTGTCTTGTCTCTTGTGTCTTTTTCCCATCCGTTAGTCACGGGTTGATTGCCCGCAAAGCCCGCGCTAATGGCAGTCGCCCCGTGACAAGCCAGCCCTGAGCCCCCCCAATCCCCCGGTTTCCAGATTGATCCGCAACCACACTGCGTGCATATCTAAAAGTTTTTTATATTTGATGGCGGTTATTGCAGAACAATAAAACCTTACACAGTCTGAGCGGGCCAGTTGCCAGCCCCGGACTGTTAGCAATAATTTTTAGAATGAAAAAGCTAACTCACATAATAATTATATTTCTGCTCATTCTAAGTGGGTGCAGGAAAGACAATCAGTCTGACAAAATTAATTCCGACATAATAATAAAATTGTTTGAGACCGTCGACAGCACTCAACGGTCATTGCAGGTTAATTGTTGGACTGAAAACCAATATGAATGCTCTAACTATGAAATAGGAAAAATGTTCAGTATTTCATCTGACAAAATTGTTATCGATTTTAATGGAATCATAAGGTCTGACTTTTGTTTAACATCAACCGGACCGGCTTCAACAACTATTGACCTTGGGAGCCTCTCTAATGGAAATTACGACCTTGAAATACAGGTTGAAGGTAAAAAAAGCGTCGGATTATTAATCGTTACACCTGATTTTTATGCAATCAATCTTGACAAACCCCGACAACTTCAAATAAAATTTTCTCCTCTGATCAGGGTCCCAGATAATACAATCTGGGGAACTATTGGATATGCTTCAAGTTCGTATTCAGCCATGGCTCAAACATTCATCGACTCATTACAATATTTTGGGGCAACGCCTGGGAGTTATCTGCCTGGCGATTATAATTACTTTGAGATTAATTCAAGCGGACAAATTATTTCACCTTCCAATGGCGGGGGTTATTATTTTGCGCAATCGTATATTTTCAATTATGCTGAAAATACTTCAACATTAAAGACACTTGTGAATAATTACGGACATAATTCAGGGGACACATTAAGCATCATTCTTTATACAACAAAAGGAGAAATCTTTAGAAGCTGGATGCATTAAAAGGATCATGTAAAAAGCTTGCCGATGCAAATTTTTTTTCATGCTGTATAATCCGTAAAAAAAATAACTGATTTCAAGATTAACCTATATCAACAATGGACTTCGGACTTTTTTCTGAACACACCGAAACACTTTCGTTAGAGAACCTGACCCCTGAACAATTTTTGCAGATTGCACGCGAAACTGCCACTAAGTTGGGTTGGAGCATAAGTCAAACCAGTGATAAGGGTTTTGTGGCTTATACTACGTTTTCGATGGGTTCATGGAGCGACGGGGTATCCATCGAAATTATCGGCGGTTTAGCCCTGATTAAAAGCGAGAGTAGCGTGAATCAGATGATAGAGGGTGATAAAAATAAAGAGAATATAGCGGACTTCATTACATCATTCAATAAAACAAAAAATGCTTTTTCATACCAGGGTATGGCTTCAAAAATTCCTGAAATTCCACGGTCTTCAGCAACACCAGGATTTGTTACCTACAGCCAGCCGCCAAAGCCTAAAGAGAGTAAGATTAAAATATTTTTTTCGTTTTTCATACCCCGGCAGGATTATTTTATCACACCGATATTGGTATGCCTGAATGTGGCAATTTTTATATTGATGGCTTTATCAGGGGTTAATGTAATTTTCCCCAACGCTGAAAGTCTGATACCCTGGGGTGCCAATTACCGCCCGGAAACCTTAGATGGCGAGTGGTGGCGGTTGGTGACCAATTGCTTTCTGCATTTCGGGTTTTTACATCTGTTTATGAATATGTTCGCTTTGGTGTACATCGGATTGCTGCTCGAAACGTATCTGGGAAGATCCAGGTTCCTCATGGCCTATCTGTTAACAGGTATTTCGGCAAGCGTAACAAGCTTGTGGTGGCACGATTTCTCAGTATGTGCAGGTGCCTCCGGAGCAATATTCGGAATGTCCGGTGTTTTTCTTGCCATGCTTACTACCAATCTGATCGAAAAATCAAAACGAAAACCGTTGCTGATCGGTGTTGGGGTTTTTGTGGGATATAATCTGCTTAACGGAATCAATGGAAATATTGACAATGCTGCCCATATCGGGGGATTGATCAGTGGCCTTGGGATAGGTTATGCTTATTTGCCCAGTCTGAAACGGCCTGATGAATTAAACCTGAAATATATTACCATCGGGATTCTTGCCATGGCTACGTTTTTTTCAACATCATTCGTGTATCATCAAATTCCGGATGTGAGTGTGAGCGAGCTCTCTGGAGATTATGGGGAATATAATAAAGGAATGGAAAAATTCGATGTAATGGAGTCAATGGCACTCGAAGTCTACGACCTGCCCTACGATACCCCCAAAGAAAAAATGCTGGGCGAAATCAAGTCAAGAGGACTTTATTATTGGAATGAAAATATTAATTTAGTGAGTGAACTTGATAAGCTGAATTTGAATGATCGGTTACATTACCAAAACAAATTGCTTATACAGTATTGCGATTTGCGCGTTAAAAGCTATGAACTCTGGTACAAGACGGTTGAAGAAGACACGGATATTTACAAACAGCAAATGGAACAATACGACCAGCAGATAGAACAAGTACTTCTTGAAGTGGAGGAAAACGGCAAGGACGACAGCTGAAACGGATAAATCAACCAGGACAAATTCATTTTAATTTTTTTCCCACGAACAGGTCCTGTTAAAATGATGCTTGCATTTTCCGAAGCCCCTGCAATGAGCAGCACAAATCATACACAACCCTTAAACCCACAAAACACCCCATACCGCAATGCGAAAGTACTGGATTCTGATAATGATTTTTTTTGCCGGATTAATCTGGTCGGGGATTCGTCCGCACGATTATTTCACCTGGATGCTCGAGATATTTCCGGCAGTCGCAGGTTTTGTGATATTAGCCCTTACCTTTAAAAAGTTTCAATTCACATACCTGACCTATATATTTATCGTGATACACTGCTATATCCTCTTTGTTGGCGGACACTACACCTATGCGGAAGTCCCGCTTTTTGACTGGGTGAGAGAGGTGTTTCATCAAAGCAGAAATAATTACGACAAGGTGGGCCACTTTGCACAGGGATTTATTCCGGCCATGATTGTGAGGGAACTTTTTATCAGAAAAGCGGTGGTGAAGAAAGGCGGATGGATGTCATTCCTTACTGTATGCGTTTGTTTGAGTATAAGTGCACTTTATGAATTCATCGAATGGCTGGTTGCGATCCTATCCGGTGAGTCGGCAGAATCGTTTTTAGGAACACAGGGTTATATCTGGGATACACAATCCGATATGCTGTATGCTGCGATCGGTGCGGTTTGTATGGTTGTTTTGTTGGGGGGGATTCAGAATAGGGAAGTTAGAAAGTTAGAAAGTTCAAAGTTTGAAAGTTAGAAAGTTGAAAGTTAGAAAGTTGAAAGTTAGAAAGTTGAAAGTTGGAAAGTTGAAAGTTGGAAAGTTGAAAGTTGGGAGCAAGCAGTATGCTTCGATAAGAAGGTAGAAAGCAAAAATTAACTTCACTCTGACAACCCAGCCCTGGAGCCCAACCCCAATCTTGTTTCTTCTTACTTGTTTCTTTTAACTTTCTTGTGTCATGTGTCTTGTCTCTTGTGTCTTTTTTTCATCCGTTAGTCATGGGGTGACTGCCCGCAAGGCCCCCGCCACTGGCAGTCGCCCCGTGACCACACGAAACTGTGTCTTCGTGGCAAGCGCCGCAGGCACAAAGTCCTCCTTACTGTAATGCTTATTTTAACCCGGTCAGTGAGCAGTATTTGTCTTTCATCTGCTGCAAAAATTCCGGTGTGATTCCTTTGGAGTAAATCCTTATCATATCTGTAATTTCAGCATGCTGATAGATGAAGCTTTTGGCGGCATCGAAAGAATGTCCTGACCAGTTGTTGCGCAGCAGGGTGATGTTTTTGGCGAACAGATCCCAGGGCAAATCGGCTGAGGTGGTGAAGAAACCGATATCGGGGTTTTTGGCATCCATAAAGATGTCTTCGGAAACGTCAATCAGGTTATAGAACTTCCTGATCTTGATAACCGCTTCTTCGTTTTCAATGTCCCTGACTTTTTTCTTCAGCACCAATCCTTTGTCGCGGTAGGTTTCCTGCAATTGTTTAATGTGGGCGTAATCGGAGATCCCCGTTATCCTGACGGCATTGCAGGTGGTGCACCTCATTGTAAGTTCAGTGATGGCGGCATCGAAGGGATAGGGGTAAACTTGCTTAACTTCTTTGGTGATGCGGGTGACCTGTTCGAGGGTGTATTTTTCGCCGGCAACAATATATATATATCTTGGTTTTGTTTCATCCGGGACCTTGCTGTAATATCCGGGGAAGATATCGAACGATTCGAGCAGGCAGGTGTTGGGAATCCCGAGTTTCTCGAGACACCAGAGGTTCTCAACCTTGGTGAGGCATCCATAATGTTCTGTAGTGTTTTTCATATGGTTGGTTGGGTTAGGTTCCGTATTTAGATTTGAACACCACCGCGTACAACTTCATCTGCTTAATCATGGCGAGTAGTCCGTTCGAGCGGGTGGGCGAGAGGTGTTCGCGCAGTCCGATGGCATCGATGTATTCCAGTTTGGCACTGATGATTTCGTCGGGCGTGCGGTGCGAAAGTACGCGTACCAGCAGGTTCACGATTCCTTTGGTGATAATGGCGTCGCTGTCGGCCGTAAAAATAACCTGGCCATTATCATAGGCTGCATGCAGCCATACCTGCGACTGGCAGCCGGAAATCAGGAACTGATCTGTTTTATATTGAGGATCGATCACCGGCAAGGTGTTTCCCATTTCGATGATGTATTGGTATTTATCCATCCAGTCATCAAACATGCTGAATTCCTGCATTATTTCATTTTCGGCATCGAGAATTGTCATGACTTAAGTTTTAAATTATACCCCAAACATTTTTTTTGTACGTGCAATCCCTTCTATCATGATGTCGATTTCCTGGGTGGTGTTATACACGGCAAAGCTGGCCCTCATGGTTCCGGGAATACCGTAATGATCCATGATCGGTTGTGTGCAATGGTGTCCGGTGCGCAGCGCGATGCCCAGCTTATCCAGGATGGTTCCTGCGTCGAATGGGTGGATATTATTTATCAGGAATGAAACAACACCTGTTTTGTTTTTAGCGGTCCCGATGAAACGTATGCCTCCCGCTTCTGTTAAGCGCTGGGTGGCATATTCCAGCAGATGTTGCTCATGGGCTGCAATTTCATCGATACCAGTGGCGGTCATAAAATCAATGGCAGCGCCCAGTCCCAGCACATCGCCCACATTGGGGGTGCCGGCTTCAAATTTAAACGGCAATTCATTAAAGGTGGTGCCGCTGAAACTAACGGTTTTAATCATTTCGCCTCCGCCCTGGTAGGGGGGCATGGCGTTCAGAAATTCTTCCTTCCCGAACAACACCCCGATTCCCATGGGGGCGTACATTTTATGACCCGAGAAGCAGTAAAAATCGCAGCCGAGTTCCTGTACATCCACGCGCATATGGGATACTGCCTGGGCTCCGTCGATCAAAACGGGAATGCCCTGACTGTGGGCTATTTCAATAATTTCCTTCACGGGATTGATGGTTCCGAGGGTATTCGAAACATGGGTAACAGCAACGATTTTTGTGCGGTTGTTCAGCAAAGTCGGAAACACCTCCATATCCAGTTCTCCCGTGGCGGTAATGGGAATCACCACCAGCCGGGCTTTGCGGTCTTCGCAGGCCATTTGCCAGGGCACCAGGTTGGAATGGTGTTCCATTTCTGAGATCAGGATCTCGTCGCCCTCCTGCACAAATCTTTTACAGAAGGATGATGCAACGAGGTTGATGGATTCTGTAGTCCCGCGGGTGAAAATGATCTCGTGTGCATTGGGGGCATTGATGAATTGCTGCACCTGGCGCCGTGTTGCTTCAAAAGCATCAGTAGCCTGTTGCGATAAATAATGCACTCCCCGGTGGATGTTGCTGTTTTGTTTCTCGTAATAACGGATCAATGCATCAATGACCTGACGCGGCTTTTGCGTGGTGGCTGCATTGTCGAAATAAACCAGCGGCTTGTTATATACCTCCTGGTGAAGTATCGGAAATTGTTCTCTTATTTTATTTATGTCCAACATATATTTTTCGTTAGGATTCGCAAGCGATCCTTATACTTTTGTCATGTCAATTTCGAAGGTAATTCCCCGTTCATCTTTACAATGAAGTACACACTGATCGCAGATTGATAATTCGCCTTTAAGACGTTTCTGCACCATCACATCCACGCGTTCGCGCAGAATGCCAATGTTGATCTTCTGGATAACTTCTGCTGCAAAGGCATACATGAGGAGCATACGGGCATTACGTTCGCATATTCCCCGTGACCGGATATAAAACATGGCGTCGGGATCTAATTGTCCCACGGTTGCGCCATGAGAGCACTTTACATCATCCGCATAAATTTCGAGGAAGGGTTTGGTGGTAACGCGTGCATTTTCGCTCAGCAGAATATTACGGTTGGTCTGAAAGGCTGAGGTGCGCTGCGCATCGCGCTGTACCTCGATATGACCGTTAAACACCGCACTGGCTTCATCGTCGATAATGCCTTTGTATAGCTGTTTGCTGGTATTGTCGGGTTTTGCATGGTTTACATATACCTGGTTGTCGATGTGTTGTTTTTTATCAACGAGGTAGAGTCCGTTCAGTTGGGTGTCGCAGCCATTGCCCTGAAGGTCGGCATACACCTCATTCCTGAGTGTGCCACCGTTCAGTGTGAGCGTGTGTGTGGAGACGCTGCTGTGATCTTTCTGGTGGATGAACAGTGAGGTAACTACGGTGGATCCTGCATCTTTATTCTGCATTTTGTAATGATCCATGGTGCTGCCCTCATCCAGAAATACTTCGGTGACGGAGTTAATGAAGGTGCGCTCTTCTTTGGTGCTGTCGTCGCAATGCACCAGTGTGAGTTTACTATTTTTACCGACCACGATCAGGTGGCGGGGTTGGATAAACAACGCCTCATCAGATTGAACAATGTTCACCATCTGAATGGGTTTTTTGACTTCGATATTATCGGGAACGTAGATGAACAGTCCGTCCTGCGCAAACGCTGTGTTCAGGGCTACCATGCCATTGAATTCATTCCGGGCATATTTCCCGTAATGGGTTTCAAAAATTTCCGGATATTTTTTAATGGCTTCCCAGAGGCTTCCTACGATGACACCGTCGGGCAGGGTCGTCAGAGGTGCTTGTTCGTATAGGTTCCAGCCGTTCAGCTGGGTAAACAGATAGGTTTCGAAATTATGGATTTCGCATCTGAAAATAGAGCGGGGGTTAGCCTGCTCTTCCGGTGGCTGGATATCGAATACGTATTCTTTATCCAGTGCGGTTTCGAGTGAGGTATTCTTCCAGGCTTCCAGCTTTTGGGTCGGAAAACCCTGCTCTTCAAATGAGGCAATGGCTTTCTGGCGCAACGCAGCGACGTATGGATGGTCGTTTTTGCCAATGTGGGCGATATGCTTCCTGAAAAAATCCGCCGTGGATTCCTGCAACGGGTTCAGGTTATTCTGATCATTCATGATTTTTCATTTTACAGTCGCACAGTCTATGCTTCAAGCTCTTTTTTAATCCAGTCGTAGCCTTTTTCTTCCAGTTCGAAGGCCAGTTCCTTGCCACCCGATTTTACGATGCGACCTTCAAAAAGTACATGTACATAATCGGGAACGATGTAATCCAGCAAACGCTGGTAGTGGGTAATAACAATGGTGGCGTTGTCGGGCCTGCGAAGTTTGTTCACCCCGTTGGCCACAATTTTCAGCGCATCAATGTCGAGTCCGGAATCCGTTTCGTCAAGAATAGAAAGGGTAGGTTCCAGCATGGCCATTTGGAAAATCTCATTCTTTTTTTTCTCCCCACCGCTGAAGCCTTCATTTACCGAGCGGTTGGTGAGGTTTGACTGGATTTCAACCATTTTCTTTTTTTCTTCCATAAACTTCAGGAACTCTGAAGCGGTCAATGCAGGCTGGTTACGGAATTTTCTGATTTCTTCTATAGCAGTCTTCATGAAGTTGGTCATGCTGACCCCCGGAATCTCCACCGGGTACTGAAAACCAATAAAAATACCTTCGCGGGCACGGTCCTCAATGGGCATCCCGAGCAGATTTTTTCCTTTATAGGTAATGCTGCCTTCGGTAATTTCGTACACTTCCTTGCCGCCGATGACGTTGGCCAGGGTGCTTTTGCCGGTTCCGTTAGGACCCATGATGGCATGAACCTCACCAATGTTAACGTTAAGATTCAGTCCCTTGATGATTTTTTTCTGATTGATGGAAACCTTAAGGTCTTTTATTTCTAGTAACATAATTCAAATGTTTTGATTCGTTTTTGGTAGCACAAAAATACTGAAAAAATTAATGTCGGCGGTTTGTTATTTAAAATAATTTTAAATTACGTTTGGGCAGTGACGCAAGCCGTGCGTCACTACAATGTCCGGAGGATATAATCCGTCATTCGCTGATACAGGTGCAGGCGGGTATAGGCGCCCAGGATGCTGTGGTTTTTATTGGGATAAATCTGCATTTCGAATTGCTTGTTTTCTTCCACCAGGGCTGCCACCATTTCCATGGTATTCTGCATATGCACGTTGTCGTCGCTGCCCCCGTGAATGATCAGGATTTTGCCCTTTAGCAGGGAAGCAAAATTCAGCGGGCTATTGTCGTCGTAGCCTTCCGGATTTTCCTGCGGGGTGCGCATAAATCGTTCGGTATAGATGTTATCGTAATATCGCCAGTTGGTGACGGGGGCGACAGCGATGCCCATTTTGAAGACATCGGCTCCTTTGGTTAAGCACAACGCGGTCATATACCCACCATAACTCCATCCCCAGATGCCGATACGCGTGGCATCCACATAAGGAAGGCTGGCGAGGTACTGGGCCGAGGCGATAAAATCGAGGGTTTCGAGGTTGCCCAGCTGGCGGTAAGTGCATTTCCGGAATTCTTCTCCTCTTGCCCCGGTGCCGCGGTTATCGACCGATACCACCACATATCCTTTTTGTGCAAGCATCTGGTACCACAGGTAATCGTAATATCCCCAGTTATTTTTGACCGATTGTGAATTGGGTCCTCCGTAAACATACATCAGCACCGGATATTTTTTGGTGGCATCGAAGTCAGGAGGTTTGATCATCCAGGCATTCAGCTCCACTTCGTTTCCGTTTACAATGGTGAAAAATTCCTTGGGGGAGAATTGGTATTCTTTAATTTTTTCGCGGAGCGGCTGGTTGTTTTCAAGCTCCCTGAGTACTTTTCCTTTGTTGTCGCAAAGGGTGATCAGTGGAGGGGTGTTGGCGTCGGACCAGCGCGAGATGTAGTAGTTGAAATTTTTGGTAAAATCCGCCGTGGTAATCCCGGGACTGACCGAAAGGAGGGTGTTTTTTGTTCCGTTTAAACGGACCGAATAGAGTTCCTGATCTTTCGGACTGATGGCGGCAGCGGTATAATAGAGTGTGTTGTTTTTCTCATCCACCGCAGCAATCGATATCACGTCATGGCCGCCTGCAGTCAGCAAGGATGCTTCCGGCGCATCCAGTGCGAATTTCCAGACATGGTTGTATCCGTCACGTTCGCTGAGCCAAAGGAAGTGAATGTTGTCGTTCAGTAAAAAGAAATTATCTGTAATATCTACATAATATTTATTTGATTCAGTCCAGGCCACATGGCTTTTCCCTGTTGATGGATTGGCGAGCAGCAGGTCCAGCTTGTTCTGCAAGCGGTTTAACCGGAAGATGATCACATTTTTGCTATCGTGTGTCCAGTAAATGCGGGGTATGTACTGATCTGTTTCCAGACCGGCATCGAGTGGGGTGGTGGTTTCGCTTGCAAGGTCGTATACATAGAGGGTGATAATGGAATTTGCTTCCCCGGCTTTGGGATATTTGTATGAAAACTGTGTGGGATACAGTTCGCCATATTCCGCAAAGGTGAATTCCTTAACGGCAGTTTCATCAAATTTATAAAAAGCGATTTTTGTTCCATCGGGTGACCAGGAAAAAGCTTTGGTGAGGTCGAGCTCCTCTTCATACACCCAGTCGGTACTGCCGTTGATGATGCTTCCCCATTTACCGTCGAAGGTGAGTTGTTTCTCAACACCAAATACAAGATTTTTATAAAACAGGTTATTATCGCGCACGAACGCAACATTTTTGGCATTGGGCGAAAATGTTGCAAGCCTTTGCTTGCCTCCTTCTGAGAGCGCCTGTATCGATTGGTCGGTGAGGTTTACGACATAGCAGGCCGATTTTTCGGAGTAGCGGTATATGGCTTCGCTCTCGCTGGTGATCAGTAGTTTGGTTTCATCGTCGCTCAGACTGAAGTCTTCAACGGTGAGGGTATCGCCTGTGCCCGGTTTTAAGAATACCCCGGCAGCTACAAGCACTTCCTCATGATTTCCCGTAAGGTAATCATTCCTGAAAAGGCCATTTTTATTGAGGTAAGCGTAATGTTCACCACTGTTCAGATGATACATGGCGCCCACGGAGCGTGGGAAAAACTTGCGGGAGGTCCAGATGTCCTCAAGAGTAAGCGATTTATTGGTGGTTTGGGTGCTGCAGAGTAAAGGAATGAGGCTGATGCCGGCGATCAGAATGAGTTTTTTGAGAAAGTGGTTCATCGGGTAATATTTCGGTTTTTAGAATGGGGTAAATTTTGGTAAATAATGTACATTTGCAACCGTATTAAGACTTTGTAAATCTACGAATAATCAATAAAGGTATGGACAAAAAAGTTAAGGTGAAAACCACCACCCGCTACAATTACGTGTATAATCAGGAAAAAGAAGAATGGGTGGTTGCTAATCATTATGTCACCGACATACAAATCCGTGATGAAGCGGGACATCTGACTTCCGAAAAGAGTTTTAACAGCGAGGGAGAAAGCGGGGAGCATAATGAATACCGTTATAATGAGCAGGGACAGGTTGTTGAAGAGCGGATCTATTTTGAAGGGGAGGAGCTGGCAGAGCGTCATACCTTTGAGTATCGTGAGGATGGAAAAATGTCGGTAGAGCATGTTGAATATCAGGATTCATACAGCGACCAGATTTTATACACGTATGATTCTTATGGAAACCTGATTGAGCGTAAGCAGATCGATGACGAGGGCGAGGTTGAAAGTTGCGAAACTTATGTGTATGAAGGAGAGGTACTGAAGAAGGAAACCGTAATTGACGGTGATGGTGAGTTGGTTTCAGAAGCGGTTCATATTTACGATGAAGAGGGGAGCCTGATCGAAACGCAGATGCGGGGCAAAGAAGATCATGAAGAGATCCGCATTGTATATGAATATGATGAACAGGGTAACCGTGATTGCATGGAGCGGTTTAACAAAGCCGGACAGATTATGGCCCGGACAACCTATACTTTTAATGAACAAGGGGTGGTGGTTGAGATGTTCGAAGAAGACACCACTACGTCAAAAACCATCCGTTTTCAGCACGACGAGAAGGGAAATGTTACACTTCAGGAAGAATTTAACGATAAAGAAGAACTCAATCACCGGATCGAACGTATGTATGATCCCGATGGAGAACTGATTGAATCCATTATCTATGTTGACCGGCACGATCAGGGTCCGGATCAGTATTATTCCGTGAAGCAGGAGTTTATTTACTACTGATCTGCTATTCTTTAATTGCGTGGGTAACCAGTTGTGCCGCTTCTTCCAGCAAGGTAACCGGCATTATTTTCAGTCCGGATTCATCGAGGATTTTTCTGGCTTCTTCAGCATTGGTGCCCTGAAGGCGCACAATGATAGGGATATTGATATCACCAATGGTTTTATAGGCTTCTACAATACCGTTAGCTACGCGGTCGCAGCGCACGATCCCCCCGAAGATATTGATCAGGATGGCTTTTACATTTTTATCCGCAAGGATAATCTGGAAGGCTTCCTTTACTGTTTTGGCGCTTGCTGAGCCGCCCACATCGAGAAAGTTGGCAGGTTCCCCGCCTGAGAGTTTGATGATGTCCATGGTGGCCATGGCCAGTCCGGCCCCGTTCACCATGCAACCCACGTTCCCCTCGAGTTTAATGAAGTTCAGTCCGTACTTTCCTGCTTCTACTTCGGCAGGATCTTCTTCATCGTAATCGCGCATTTCGGCAATTCCGGGGTGGCGGTAAAGCGCGCTGTTGTCGACCACAACCTTAGCATCGGCAGCAACAATCTGATTGTCGGATGTTTTGATAACCGGGTTGATCTCGAACAGAGAAGCATCAATTCCTACATAAGTCTTGTAGAGGTTCGCTGCGAAATTCAGCATATCCTTGTAGGCTGCGCCTTCGAGGCCGAGGTTAAAGGCGATTTTACGGCATTGAAAAGCTTGCAATCCGGTACCGGGACAAATTTCTTCGCGGAAAATAAGTTCAGGTGTTTCTTCGGCAACTTTTTCGATATCCATGCCCCCTTTGGGAGAATACACCACCATATGTTTCCCGATACTTCGGTCGAGCAGAATGCTCATATAGAATTCCCTGATCGGGAAATCTCCGGGGGCATATATGTTTTGTTCAATCAGGACCTTTCTCACCAGTTTTCCTTCCTTCCGGGTTTGCGGTGTTACCAGATGCATTCCAAGGATTTCAGACGCCAGGTGGTGCACCTGTTCTACTGAATTGGCTATTTTGACGCCACCACCTTTTCCGCGACCACCGGCATGAATCTGGGCCTTAACGGCAAAGCGGTCGGTATGGGTAGTTTCGTATAGGCTTTTGGCAGCATTTTCAGCCTCAACCGGGGTAGTTGCCAGAATGCCCTCAGGGACCTTGACGCCGTATTTACGCAACAGGATTTTGCCTTGATATTCGTGAAGATTCATGTGTGAAAGGTATTAGATTGAAGATAAAACGTCCGCAAAAATAAACCAAAAAGGCGACCGTAGCCGCCTTTAAGATTCAATATTTAATGATTATTCAATGCCTGCAAAGTATTTCATGAACTGAACCCTTTCGAGTGCAGCGGGATTATCTGATTTTTTATAACTCATTTTTCCCCTGAAATCTTCGATGCAGTTGAAGTTGTGTTTCTTCATCCATTCTTCCAGTTCTTTAAGCATGGTAGCTGCGTAACCTGTGCCCTTGCCGTAGAACACGGAAGTAGCCTGAACAGCTTTTGCGCCAGCAAGTAACTGTTTAATGATGCCTGATCCGTCGTGTACCCCGGTGGAAGCAGCGATATCGCAATAGATACGGTCGGAAAGCATGGCTACCCAACGCAGGCTGTCGTGCAGTTCTTCCGGCTTACTCAAAACGGATGAGGGGATAACTTTGAAATTGTCGATATCAAAATCAGGACTGAAGAACCTGTTAAACATTACCAGCGCTGCAGGTCCGCCCCATGAAAGCTTGGTGGCAAAGCGTGCCAGGCTCGAGAAATAGGGACTGATCTTAATAGCGATGGGGATTTTAACCTGTTTTTTTACATCATTGAAGATTTTAAAATACAGTTCCTCGTTATGGGTTCCTTCCTTATCCGGGTCGGAGGGAAGAATGAACATGTTAAGTTCAAGGGCATCGGCGCCGGCAGCTTCGATTTTAGAAGCAAAGGCAGTCCATTCCGAATTTGTGTTGCAGTTAACGCTGGCAATAATTGGAATAGCGCAACTCTTTTTAGCATCTTGAATTAGTTGAAGGTATTCACCGAGGCTTTTATCCTTTGAGTACGATCTGATATAATCGAGTGCTTCGGGATAGGAATCGCCCGCTGCTTCATCGTATGCTTGTTTAACTTCGTAGCTGATCTGCTCTTCAAATAACGATTTAAGGACCACAGCCCCTACACCGCTTTTTTCGAATTCTTTAATGGTGGTCAGCGAACGTGTCATTCCTGAACTTCCCGCGATCAAGGGACTTTTCAGATGCAGTCCCATATACGTAGTGCTTATGTCCATTGCTTGATAGGTTTATGGTTGTTTACAGTATTTTCAAAATTACAAAAAATAATTTAGGTGCAAATGTAATTTAAAATAAATATAAAAATCAGGCAGGTCTATTTTTTTAGTGCAGCATTTCAGGATCCGGAAATGATGTACCCGTCGCGCATGAGAATCTTACGGTCGGCCATGGTGGCGAGTTCTTCGTTGTGGGTAACGATAATAAATGTTTGTCCGAACTTTTCCCGTAAGGTGAAAAACATTTTGTGCAGCTCGCGGGCATTCACCGAATCAAGATTCCCGGAAGGTTCATCAGCAAGTATCACGTCAGGATCGTTGATCAGTGCGCGTGCAACCGCTACCCTTTGCTGTTCCCCGCCGGAAAGTTGGGAAGGCTTATGGGAGCTTCGGTCGCTAAGACCCAGAAAGTTCAGGATTTCCATGGCTTTTTGCTCGGCAACTTTTTTGGGCGTATGCGCGATAAATGCGGGGATGCAAACATTTTCGAGGGCCGTAAATTCTGGAAGCAGGTGATGAAACTGAAAGATAAAACCAATGTGTTTATTACGGAATTCGGCCAGTTTGCGGTCGTTCAGCTTCAGAATTTCGTTTTGATGAATGGTGACCGTGCCGTTATCCGGTTTATCCAGACTTCCTATAATGTGCAGAAATGTGGTTTTTCCGGCCCCGGAGGCGCCAACGATGGAAACAATTTCGCTTTTTTGTACTTCGAGACTGATATCTTTCAACACCTGAAGGGGGCCGAAAGATTTAGAAATATGACTGGCAACAATCATGTTTATGTGTTTTGATGAAACAGAAACATCTGCTCAGGGGATAAAAATAGTGCATTCCCCTGAGCGGACAATATTTCAACAGATTTTATTGGTTCACAAAAGTGAACTGATCCTTTTTAAAGTCAACAAGGATGACGCTGTCTTTCTGAACGTTTCCTTCCAGTATTTTTTTGGATAAGGCATTCATGATTTCTTTCTGAATTACCCGTTTGACGGGTCGCGCACCAAATTGAGGATCATATCCCAAAAGTGCAAGCCGGTCAATGGCGGCATCCTGGACGTTGAGGGTGATATCGTTTTGGATAAGCATATCCTGAAGTCTTTTTAACTGCAGAATCACGACCTGGCGGATTTCATCCCGGGTGAGTGGGTTGAATACAATCACTTCATCAATACGGTTCAGGAATTCGGGACTGATGGATTCCCTAAGCTGATCAAGGACTTTCTGCTGCATTTTCCCGATCATCTCCGTTCTGTTATGGTCGTTCATCATGGCAAAATGATCCTGTATCAGCGCCGATCCGATGTTGGAGGTCATAATCACGATGGTGTTTTTAAAGTCAGCCAGTCGTCCTTTGTTATCCGTAAGCCGTCCGTCATCAAGCAATTGCAGCAGGATATTAAATACGTCGGGGTGGGCTTTTTCGATTTCATCCAGCAGCAGCACGCTGTAGGGTTTGCGTCGGACGGCTTCGGTAAGCTGGCCCCCTTCGTCGTAACCTACGTATCCCGGAGGCGCTCCAACCAAACGGGAAACAGTATGGCGTTCCTGGTACTCCGACATATCAATACGGATCATGGCATTTTCGTCGCTGAACAGAAATTCGGCAAGGGCTTTAGCCAGTTCCGTTTTACCGACACCGGTAGTTCCCAGGAAAATAAAAGAGCCGATCGGTTTCTTGGCATCCTGCAATCCGGCCCGGCTACGCCGTATGGCATCAGAAATGGCTACGATGGCATCATCCTGACCCACCACTCGCTTGTGCAGTTCATCTTCGAGGTGAAGTAGTTTTTCGCGCTCACCCTGCAACATTTTCTGCACAGGGATTCCGGTCCATCGGCTCACAATATCGGCAATCTGCTCGGCGCCCACTTCTTCGTTCACCATGGCAGCATCGCCCTGAAGGCTGATCAGCTTATTGCGTAGGATTTCCAGCTCTTTTTCGGCCTCCTGTATCCTTCCATAGCGTATTTCTGCGACCTTTCCATAGTCACCTTCACGCTCAGCGCGATCGGCTTCGAATTTATAATTTTCGATGTCCTTTTTTTTGTTCTGAATGGCTTCAGCCATTTCTTTTTCGGCCAGCCACTTCGATTTTAAGATATTCCGTTCCTCGCTTAAATTGGCAATATCCTGATTGAGCTGCTCCAGTTTTTCCTTGTCGTTTTCGCGGCGGATGGCTTCCCGCTCAATTTCGAGCTGACGGATGTGACGTTCGATTTCATCCAGGTTTTCGGGAACAGAATTTATCTCGAGGCGGAGTTTGGAGGCTGCTTCGTCAATCAGGTCGATGGCCTTATCCGGCAGGAACCTGCCACTGATATAGCGGTGCGATAATTCGGCCGCAGCAATAATGGCTTCATCTTTAATTCTGACTTTATGGTGGGTTTCATAACGCTCCTTCAGACCCCTGAGAATTGAAATGGTGTCGGCAACGGAGGGTTCGTCGATAAGTACTGATTGAAACCTGCGCTCCAGCGCTTTGTCTCTTTCAAAATATTTCTGGTATTCTTTGGGGGTGGTGGCGCCGATAGCCCGCAGTTCGCCTCTTGCCAGGGCAGGTTTTAAAATATTGGCGGCATCCATGGCGCCTTCACTGGCGCCGGCACCCACGAGGGTGTGAATTTCGTCGATAAAGAGGATGATTTCACCTTCGGAGGCAATCACTTCCTTGATTACACTTTTCAACCGTTCTTCAAATTCACCTTTATATTTTGCTCCTGCAATCAGGGCACCCATATCGAGACTGAAAACCTGTTTTGTTTTCAGATTCTCCGGAATATCTCCGTTGATGATCCGGTGTGCAATGCCTTCGGCTATGGCTGTTTTTCCGACGCCAGGCTCGCCCAGCAATATGGGGTTGTTCTTGGTGCGTCGTGATAGGATTTGCAGGATGCGCCGGATCTCCTCGTCCCGTCCAATAACCGGATCCAGCTTGCCACTGCGGGCCAGCTCATTCAGGTTACGGGCGTATTTATTCAGCGAATTAAAAGTGTCTTCAGCATTGGGGCTGTTTACTTTGCTGCCTTTTCTTAATTCGGTAATAACGCTTTTTAGATCCTTTTCAGTGATACTATTGTCCTTCATCAGTTGAGCCGCGGTATCGCCGCTGGCCAGAATTCCTAAAAGCAGATGTTCCAGTGAAACAAATTCATCTTTGAATTCATTGGCATAATCCATTGCCCTGGTAAGGGCTTTATTGGCTTGCGGTGATAAATATTGCTCACCGGCGCTCACTTTAGGAAGGGATTTGATGATCCGGTCGACGGTTTGTGTAAAAATGTTGACGTTTACACTGAGTTTATTCAGAATATACGGTGTAATATTTTCATCGATCAGTAATAATCCCTTAAGGATATGAATATTTTCTACCGACTGTTGCTGGTTCTCAGCGGCAATTTCCGTCGCCTTTCGTAAGGCCTCCTGCGATTTTAAAGTGAATTTGTCAAAGTTCATCATGATTGTTTTTTTTTACGGGGTCATCAAAACAGGCTCCAATGGTAATTTGCTGCAGTTTTGTCAAAGTTACATCATAAATAATGACAATGTGTCGCAGGTTTTTTGATTTTAGCTCCCAGATATGCCACCTATTGAAAATTGTTTAATTTTATCACGTTTTGAAAACTGTTCACCATGAAATTAAAATGTGCTTTAATCCTTACTGGGATCTTATTTATGGTATCTTTCCAACTCACCGCACAACGCGGTAAGGATGGAGCGGTTACCGTTACCACTGCCAACCAGATATTGAATGAATACACCACGCTGACGGTAAATGCAGCAGCCGGTTCCACAAACCTGCAGGTAGCTTCTTCGGGTTTGAATGCCAATGGCCGTTTTTCAAGCGCGTTGGCAGCCGGGGACCTCATTTATATTATTCAGGTTCAGGGAGCCACCATCGATGGAGGTTCCTTTTGGTCTGGTTTCGGATACATCAGCAATTATAACAACAGCGGTAATAATGAGTTTGCCCAGGTGCTTGCAGTACCCAATGCTACAACCATCACACTGAGCTGTCCGCTATCAAAGAATTACACCGTTTCCGGGAAAGTACAGGTAGTCCGTGTGCCGCGCTTAACAACGCTTACCGTTAACAGTGGCGCGAGTGTTACCTGTGATACATGGAATGGCGCTACCGGTGGCGCATTGGTGCTTGAGGTGAGCGGCTTAACCAATATTATCGCGGGGGGTGAAATTCATGCCAATGCAAAGGGATTCAGAGGTGGTTTTAATTCGGATATGCTTTCGATAACAGGCTCTACGATATATGCTTCGCCGAACAACACTGATGGTGCTGAGAAAGGGGAGGGTATTGCCGGCAACTGGGCCGATTATGATCTGATTGGTGGACGGTATGGCAAAAATGCCGCGGCCAATGGTGGTGGGGGCGGTAATGCCCACAACGGCGGCGGCGGCGGCGGGGGCAATGGCAGTAAAATATATTCGTGGAATGGAAAAGGAAACCCTGATACCACAACGGCTTCATGGAAAGCTGCATGGGACCTGGAATCAGCTAATTTTCATAAAAACCAATCGGATGGCGGTGGCCGCGGAGGCTATACCTTTTCGTGGAACGACCTTGATGCAACCCTGGTGGGTCCGAACGACGTCTCCTGGGGCGGAGATAACCGCAGAAATGAAGGTGGGCAGGGTGGAAGACCTCTGGACTATTCGGGTGGCCGTGTCTTTTTCGGTGGCGGCGGTGGTGCCGGTGATCAGGGTCCGAATACCAATTGGGGCGGCAATGGTGGCAACGGGGGCGGTTTGGTTTATTTGCTGACCTACGGTCAGGTAAACGGGTCGGGACAAATCACCAGCCACGGAAATCCGGGTACCGATGCTCAGGGCGCAGCGCCTTTTATGGACCATGGCGGTATTGATGGTGCAGGAGGTGGCGGTGCAGGAGGAACGATCATGGTGGAGTCTGCAGGAAATATAGCTATTACGATCACCCTGTCTGCCAATGGAGGCAAGGGCGGCGATCAGAATAAAACCCGATGGCTCGAAGCCGCCGACGGTGAAGCAGAAGGCCCCGGCGGCGGGGGCGGCGGCGGATTTCTTGGTATCACCGGTGGCTCACCGGCACGCATCACGGATGGCGGAAATAATGGAATCTGTTATGCTGAATCGGCCGCTGATTGCGGCGTTAATGAGTTTCCGCCAAACGGCGCTACCAAAGGCGGGGGCGGAACAGCTTATTCTTTTCTTTCGGTTTATTCGTTTGCTGCGGCTAATGATACTGTTTGTGAGGGATCAACAGCTCAGTTGTGGGTGGTATATACCGGAGCAGCCCCGCCGGGAACACTGATGCAATGGTATGATGCCGCTGTTGGCGGGAATCTTTTAGGAACAGGGGACACCCTGTTGTTGCCCGGAATTGCAGCGTCCATGACGGTATACGCCGGTACTTGTCCGGGTACCTACCGGATTCCGGTTCAGGTAGTTGTTAATGCTTTCGGTATTGATGCGGGTAACGATCTGTATCTGTGTAACGGAGCAACCGACACGCTGCATGCGAGTGGCGGTGTTACGTATAGCTGGCTTCCATCAGCACCCTTGAGTAATGCGTTTAGTGCAGATCCAATTGTTACTGTAGCAGCAACTACCGAATTCTTTGTGAGCGTCACCAATAGCGCCGGCTGTACCGGGGTTGATTCCGTTATGGTTTATATGAATACGGTGAGTGCCTGGGTCAGCAACGATACCTCCGTTTGTGCCGGACAATCGCTGAATTTAACCTCCGGAGGGGGTACCGGGTATCTGTGGAATACAGGGGATACTACAGCTAATATTAATGTTTTACCCGCCACCGGTCAGGTTTACCTGGTGACAGTCAGTGCCGACTACTGCATAGATACAGCAGGGGTTTTTGTAGGAGTAAATCCTGCACCCCTGGTAAATTTAGGAAACGATACCACCACTTGTGACGGTTTTAACCTGGACTTAAATGCAGGGAATCCCGGGAGTGCTTTTTTGTGGCAGGATGGTTTTTCACAACAGGTGTACAGTGTTTTTATGAATGGAATTTATTCCGTTACTGTTACCAATAGCTTTGGCTGCACTGCAAAGGATACCCTTATTGTTACCGTGCTCCCATGGGCCAATGCGTTTATAACGCAGGTTCCTCCGCTTTGCTTTAATGCCCCCGAAATTACACTTCAGGCGGCACAAACCGGCGGAACATGGTCGGGAACCGGTATCACCAGCTCGATTGGTGGTATCTTTAATCCTTCTTATGCTGGGATTGGTAATAACGAGGTGTATTACATCATTCCGGGTCTCTGTGGGGATTTTGATCAGATGACCATCACCGTTCTTGAAGTGGCAAGCTTAACTACAACGAAGGGAACAGACCTTTGCGGAGCAACCCTGAATGGCTGGATTGATCTGAGCGTCAGCGGTGGATTGCCCCCATATTCTATATTATGGAGCAACGGGGCCGTAACCGAAGACCTGGAATCGGTTCAGACCGCAGGGGTTTATGAAGTTACGGTGACGGATGATAATGGTTGTGTGGCAAAAACAAGTGAATTGCTGGAGGCTCCGCTGGTCGATTGTTACGAGCCCCATATTTATCTTCCGAATGTCTTTTCGCCTGACGGAGATGGGTTCAATGATGTTTTGCTGCTCAGAGGAGCGGGAATATTAACTATGCAACTGGTGATTTATGACCGTTGGGGACAAAAGGTTTTTGAAAGTACTGCCATGTCTCTGGGTTGGGATGGTAAGATCAGTGGCAGCGACTGCGAAACAGGTGTATATTATTATTCGCTGAAAGCAGAGCTTTCCGACGGGCAACAGATAAAGAAAGGTGGCAATGTTACCTTATTGAGATGATAGGGGATCAAGGGGAAAGTTGAGAATTGCTGTGACTTCATGGGCGCCATGGGATGTTCGCTTCGATCCAACAGAACTGCATACCGGCTACAATTATTTTTTCTTCCCCATCAACCTTTTGCATGAACAAAAGGTTGAGCCAAAATTCTAGTCAAAGCCCTGCCTGACTGCGTCACGCAGGCAGGAAAGCTATCCCCCCGCTCTCAAAAAAGGCCGCAAATCACGCAAGGTAGTGCCGAAAATTACCGCTGGCGGCTTTCTCCGAAAGATCTTCAACGAAAACCATTCTTCGAGTAAAGATTTTCTCGTCCATTTTCGGCAAAGCCGGCAGCGATAAAACTGCTGCCTGGCCCCTTGCGGATTTGCAGGCCTTTTTCGATTCACGCCCGCGCACGCCCGCTGCTTTGACAAGGCCACCGCACACGCTCTTAGCTAAGTGACTGCAAAGTCAAAATGGATAAAGCGAGCAACGGTTAATTCGACTTGCAGCGGGTTATCTACGGGCGTCCTGATTGCTCTGAAAGAGCAAACTCCCGGCACACAGCAATAGCGGCTGCTGAACGAAGGGTAATCCCGGAGCTGCTTATTGCACTGCCTTCAGAGCAATGAAATGCTGCTTGCAATAAGCAAGCGGAGGGGGCCTGTGCGACCGTGGCGTGAAAGCAGTCCGCGGTTTCGCAAAGCATGCAGTAGTTTTAAAATTAGTAGTCGCTGTTTTTGCGTGCGAAAATTGCCTTGGGCCGGGAAAGCGGTTTTGTTTACTTTTGACAAGACAAAAGTAAAATAATGAAAATGAATGATTTGCTGGTGCAGCGCCGTTGAATCGAAGCCGGATTTATAGGTGGGGTCCGCTGAAATCAACCCACCCATATTCGCCCCGGATGGGTCAGCTATACTCTTCAGGTTTTCAGCTTTGGTTATGATAAGAAACTGTATGATAAAAAAAAAAGCCCGCTTGAGCGGGCTTTTTTTTATTTTGCTTTTACAGCAATACGTTTCTCTTTGATCTTTGCTTTTTTACCTGTTAAGTTTCTCAGGTAGAAAATGCGTGCGCGCCTTACATCACCAACTTTATTAACAATGATTTTGTCAATATTGGGGGTTGTGATTGGGAAAATACGCTCAACGCCGATATTTCCGGACATTTTACGAACGGTAAAAGTCAAGGTCGGACCCTGACCTGCTCTTTGCAGGACTACGCCCTGAAATTGCTGGATACGTTCTTTGTTTCCTTCTTTGATTTTATAATGAACGGTAACAGTATCTCCTGCTTTAAACTTAGGATGCTCCGGCATAGGATTAAGCTGTTCCTCGACATACTTGATTAATTCTGGCTTGCCCATATAGATAATGATTTGAATTTCCTGACAAAAATTGAGGTGCAAAGATAGAAAATTTTTTAATTCAAATCAAAATCGATTGAAAAATAATTCATTTTCCGTCTTTTTTATTCATTTTCCCCTAAAAGTCCGGGTCTGCGGAGTTTTGTCCGCTGAATGGCCTGTTCCGTTTTCCATTTATGGATGAGTTTATCGTTGCCCGAAAGCAAAACCTCGGGGACTTTCCACCCTTTATAGTCCGATGGCCGGGTATAAATAGGAGGGGCCAGCAGCCCATCCTGAAAAGAATCTGAAAGGGCGCTGCATTCATCGCCCAGCACCCCGGGAATCAACCTGGTGATGCTGTCGCAGATTACGATGGCGGCGTATTCTCCCCCGCTTAATACGTAATCTCCAATAGATATCTCTTTGGTAATCAGATGTTCGCGTATACGCTCATCGATACCTTTATAATGTCCGCAAAGAATGATGATGTTTTTTTGGAGCGACAGTTTATTGGCAATGCCCTGATCCAGTTTTTCACCGTCGGGACTGGTGTAAATAATTTCGTCGTAGGTACAGGTGGATTTCAGATCCTGTATGCACAGGTCAACGGGTTCGATCATCATCACCATGCCTGCGCCCCCGCCGAACGGATAATCATCAACGCTTTTGTGTTTGCTGGTGGAGTAATCGCGTAAGTTGTGCAGGTGAATCTCTGCCAGACCTTTATCTATTGCCCTTTTAATCATACTGTGCTGAAAAGGGCCATCGAAGATTTCCGGAAAGAGGGTAATAATATCAATGCGCATGCAGATCGTGTGTTTAATGATCAAGCGGAAAAGTTGAGGAGTCCGATAACATAGCCTATGGGTGTCATGCTGAACTCGTTTCAGCATCTCCTTGCCTTTCAAGGGGATCCCGGATCAAGTCCGGGATGACTGCTTATGATAAGGATGAATATAAGGGATTACACTCCTCAACAATACGGATTGATCCGTGTTTAATGATGCAAAATAACAGAATTATTCGGCTACGATTAAACATTTTTTCTCTTTTTCTTTGTTCCTCGATATATTTATCTACTTTTGCAATTTATAATACGTCTAAATAATGCTGTTAACAGAACTACCGCAGGGTGAAAAAGCTATTATTTCGAGGATACGTGGAAGGTCTTCCTTCCGCAAACGTATTCTGGAGATGGGTTTTGTTCCGGGTAAGGAAGTTAAAACCATCCGCAGGGCATCGTTTAAAGGGCCGATTGAATTTTCGATCCTGGGTTCATATGTTGTATTGCGATACAGCGAAGCTGAATTAATCGAATACGAACCCACGGATTATACAGCCGAACCTGAGGTGGGTAGTTTTTCAACCTTTTCGGAAGATGATTTTCTGATTCCGAGAAGTCCCGTTCGTTCAGAAATTAATGTGGTGCTGATCGGAAATCCCATTTCGGGTAAGACCAGCTTATTTAATTATTTAACCGGTTCGCATGAGCGGGTGGGGAATTATAGTGGAGTAACGGTAGAGCCGATTGCCAGTATCATTGAATACAAGGGGTATCATCTTAAAATTGTGGACCTTCCTGGCACCTATTCCGTTGGTTCCGATCAGCATGTGAACCGGGTAATCAGGGATTATATTTTTCAGGAAGTCCCGGATGTAGTTATTAATGTGGTGGATGCCACCAATTTAGAACGAAATCTTTTTCTGACCACCGACCTGATCGATATGGATGTCCGCCTGGTAATGGCCCTGAATACGTTTGGTGCCAGAAGTCAATCCCGCGACCAGTTCGATTATCATGCCTTCGGAAAAATAACCGGGGTGCCGGTGGTTCCGGTGGATGCAATACACGGTGAAGGAAAAACAGCTTTGTGTGAAGCTATTCTCGCAATGTACACCGATAGTCAGCCCGATTACCGCCATATACATATATATTATGGTGCAGAAGTCGAACAATCAATCCGGTTGGTACAATCGAAAATACGAATTCCGGAAAATTCGTTTTTAACGGACAGGTTTTCAAGCCGGTTTCTTTCGATACGTTTGCTGAATAAAGATAACATTGCCCTTTTTCGTATTGAGAATTGCCCCAACAAGGAAGAAATTATCAGGGTTGCAGAAGAGGAAATGCTTCGGTTGAGGAAGGTACATGGCCAGAGCAGTGAAGGGGTGATAAGCGATGCAAAGTATGGCTTTATTGCCGGGGCTTTAAAAGAGACCCTTACTGAGGCCGTACAGGAAAAACGCAAATTTTCTGATCGTATTGACGGCATTCTGATGCATAAGTGGTTTGGCTTTCCGATTTTTATCGCATTAATGTGGCTGATGTTTTTTTCAACGTTCAAGCTGGGGGTGTATCCCATGAACTGGATCGGATCAGGCGTGGTGTGGATTTCCTCAGTGGTTACCCAATTCATGGCTCCGGGAATGTTGCGCGATCTTATCGTAGATGGCGTGATCAGCGGCATGGGGGGTGTTATCGTCTTTTTACCCAACATATTGATTCTGTATTTCTTTATTGCGCTGATGGAGGATACCGGTTATATGTCGCGGGCTGTTTTTCTGATGGACCGCCTGATGCATAAGATCGGACTGCACGGAAAATCGTTTATTCCGCTGGTCATGGGGTTTGGTTGTAATGTCCCTGCTATTTTATCTTCCAGAATACTGGAAAATAAAAATGAACGGCTGATTACCATCTTAATTAACCCTTTTATTTCGTGTAATGCGCGATTGCCGGTGTATGTATTGTTCATCAGTGCTTTTTTTCCGAACAACAGCGGTACCGTTTTGTTTTCCATTTATGCGCTGGGCGTGGCCATTGCCATTCTAACAGCACTGGTATTACGCAAGACATTGTTTAAAACGGCTGCCCAGCCTTTCGTTATGGAATTACCCCCGTACAGGATGCCAACCCGTAAAGCCCTGCTGATGCATATGTGGCGCCGGGGTGCCCAATACCTCAAAAAAATAGGCGGAGTGATTCTAATTGCCTCGGTGATTTTCTGGGCTTTAAGCTATTTTCCACGTCATCCTGCTCCCGCTGAGGTGCATCAGAAAAAATCCATTGAAGTTGCACAGGGTTACGATCAGCAGCTGAATCGCCTTACTGTCAACGATTCTATTCAACGAAATATAATTGAACTGGAACGGGCGGATGCATTAAGTCAGTTAAAACTGGCCGAAAAGCGCGAGCAGAAGGAACACTCCTACCTTGGCCGTATCGGGCGTTTTATCGAGCCGGTAATCCGGCCTCTGGGTTTCGACTGGCGGATTGGGATCAGCATTATCAGTGGTATCCCTGCAAAGGAGATTATTGTCAGCAGTCTGAGCATACTCTACCAGGTCGACGAAACCGCCGAAAACCGCGAAGGGACGCTGGTGAATAAGTTGCGGACATTTCACCAGGAGCCGGGTAAGGAGCGCTTGCCCGGGGCCATCACGCCTTTAATCGCGTTGTCGTTTATGGTCTTTGTTCTGCTCTATCTTCCCTGTATCGGTACCCTCACGGCCATTAGCCGCGAAACGGGAAGCTGGAAATGGGGAGCATTTATGTTGGTATATTCTTTTTCAGTAGCCTGGTTGCTGTCGTTCATTATTTTTCAGGTTGGAACATTGTTAGGATATTAATATGATTCAGATAATAATTACCATAGGTATCATCATCGCTGCAGTCGTGGCAGTGATCATTCTGGCGGTGAGAAAGGTCCGCAGGTTAAAGCAAAACGATCCCTGCAGCAACTGCTCGGCTGATTGCGGCGATTGCGTAGTAAAAGAATTACAAAAAAAGAAAAAGTCCGGCAACGGAACATCCGGTTGCTGCAATTAGGTTCTCAGGGGCTTGGCGTATAAAATCACATCAGGACCGTCGATTTGCTTATCGCAAAGGATTACCATGCGTTCGATCACATTGCGTAATTCCCGGATATTCCCGGTCCACCTGATTTTTTTGAGTTCAGAAATGGCTGCATCAGTTATTCTTAATGGAGGACGTCCCTGATTTTCGCAGAAGTCGGCAATAAAATGACTGGCCAGCAGGGGGATGTCTTCCAGTCTGTTGTGCAGGGGTGGAACCTGGATCAGGATCACACTTAAACGGTGATAAAGGTCTTCCCTGAAATTCTTCCGTTCGATTTCTTCTACAAGGTCTTTATTGGTAGCGGCCACCACCCTGACATTCACAGGGATTTCTTTTTCACCGCCCACCCTGGTGATTTTATTTTCCTGAAGCGCCCTGAGCACCTTAGCCTGGGCTGAAAGGCTCATGTCGCCTATTTCATCCAGAAAGATGGTACCTCCGTCGGCCAGTTCAAAGTCACCTTTGCGTTGCTTGATGGCTGAGGTAAACGATCCTTTTTCGTGTCCGAATAACTGGCTCTCGATCAGTTCGGAGGGAATGGCAGCGCAGTTTACTTCAATAAAGGGCATTTTAGCCCTGTTACTCTTTTCGTGCAGCCAGCGGGCAACAAGTTCTTTGCCGGTGCCGTTTTCGCCGGTAATGAGAACCCTGGCGTCAGTAGGGGCAACGCGTTCAATCAGGTCTTTCACCACTTTAATGGCAGGCGATTCGCCTATCATGTCCCAGCCTTTGATGACTTTCTTTTTCAGGATTTTCGTTTCGTTGATCAGCGAGGATTTTTCTGTAGCGTTACGGATGGTAATCAGCAGGCGGTTCAAATCCAGGGGTTTGCTGATGTAATCAAAAGCGCCCAGTTTAATGGCCTCTACAGCTGTTTCAATATTTCCATGACCTGAGATCATTACCACAGGGGTGTCGCATTGTTTCAATATGTGTTTCAATACTTCAATGCCGTCCATTTTCGGCATTTTGATATCGCAAAGGATGATATCGTATTTTTCTTTTTCGATCATTTGCAAACCGATAATCCCGTCAGCGGCTTCATCCACTTTGAACTTTTCGTACTCAAGAATTTCACGCAAAGTGCTACGGATACTCTGTTCATCATCAATAATCAGTATATGCGCCATGATCTTTTTTTTACAAATGTAGGGCAAAAACCTGACGCGGGAAGTCTTTACTAAAGGAAAAATTTTGATAATTGACCGCTGAAAAGCATGTGGTTACCTCATTTATTTTTCGATCCCTGCGAATTATTTTACTTTTGATGCCTGCGTTGAAAATATATTGGGAGTCTTGACGGTCAGTTATTTTTGAACCTTTGTCTTATGAAAAACAGAAAAGTAAAAATATTATTCCATGTTCTGGAGGTGCTGATTTTTCTGTCACTTCCAATCGTATTTGCCCCAAGGGATGTTGAACTATCGCATGTATTTGACTCGATGATTGTGAGAATCGATATGGCTTGTTACCTTTTTCTGGTAATCTATTTTTATTGTAATTACTATCTTGGCGTCCCAATATTATATCTTAAAAAGAAATATATATTTTTTGTTTTATTTACCCTCACGTTTTTTGTATGTCTCAACATTATCCCGGAATTGTTTTTCACTTTTAGTGATGGGATGCCTCCGCCACCCCCTCACGGATCTCCTCATGAAATGGGCATACCCCCAGGGTTCCGTCATTTTTTCATGCTGTTTTTGTTGGTGTTCTTCGTATCGCTGATGCTGAGAATAAATGCGCGCTGGAAGCAATCGGAGAAGGAACGTATGTCGGCAGAGTTAGCCCATCTCAAGGCCCAGATTAATCCGCATTTCCTGTTTAATACCCTGAACAGCATTTATTCTCTGGCCCTCGAAAAATCTGATGAAACGCCCAATGCCGTGGTGAGGTTATCCGGTATGATGCGTTATGTGATCAGTGAGGCTGATAATGATTTCGTTTCGCTGGATAAAGAAATTAAGTATATTTGCGACTATATTGATTTGCAGAAGATTCGCCTTGGAAGCACCACCAAACTCGATTTTATTGTTGAAGGGGATACCTCCGGAAAGCAGATTGCGCCGCTTATTTTAATTCCATTTGTAGAAAATGCATTTAAATTTGGGGTGAACCCTGAAGAAGATGCGACCATTTCGATCAGAATTGTTCTGAAGGATGGGCGGTTAGATATGCGGGTTAAAAATGATAAGGTCAATAAAATGCAACCAGAGGAACAGAAGAGCGGTTTGGGAATTCAAAATACGAAGGATAGGTTGCAACATATATATGCGTCACGTCATTTGCTGGATATCCGGGAAACCGAAACTGAATATACTGTTATACTGAACATGGTACTTTAATGATACAAGCGATCGCTCTGGATGATGAACCCCCTGCACTGAAAGTGCTGGAAAATTTCTGCAACCAAATTGAATTCGTTCAATTACAAAGAACCTTCACCCGGCCAAGTGAAGCGATGAAATATATCCGGAAATTTCCTGTGGATCTGATTTTCCTGGATATCCAGATGCCTTCACTTTCGGGTATAGACTTTTGCAAAGACCTTCCGCAAAGCACCATGGTGGTATTTGTTACAGCGCACAGTGAATTTGCGGTGGAGGGTTTTAACCTCAGTGCGCTCGATTATTTGCTGAAGCCCTATACCTTCGATCGTTTTAAACAGGCCATGGAGAAGGCTTCTGAATACTATCGCTTCATCACAGAAAAGAATTCTTCCGATGTTACCTATATTTTTATCCGTGCAGATTATCAGTTAATAAAAGTAAATACTTCCGATATTTTGTTTGTGGAGGGTTATGATGATTATGTGAAAATTGTGCTGAAGGGGGATAAAACTGTCGTGGCGCGTATGACGATGAAAGCCATACAGGAACGTTTGCCTTCACGGGAATTTGTCAGGGTGCACCGCTCTTATATTATTCCGGTTAACAAAATTGAAAGCATTAAGAATAAGGTAATTCTGATCGAAAACAAGGAGATTCCCATCGGAAATAGCTATGAAGCTAATTTGCAGCACCTTCTTGATGGGCAATAATTGTTTACCGCATAAAAAATTGTATTGACCTCTTTTATTTGCGTATTACAGGATTTAAGGAAATTTTTGTAACCTACTTTCAACTCGAAAAAGCGAAAATTTATGGTAAACAAAATCAAATTATTATGGTTCGTAGCGCTGCTGCTTTCATTTTCATCTGAACTTTTTGCCCAACAGCAGGAAGCCTACACCTTCTGTACTGGTGGAAGTTATGCCTATTTATTGGATACGGCAACCACGTCAACTTCTACGTATTATAAAAGATGGACTATTGGTACAACGGCCTATACAGCGCATATGTCTAAAGATACCATCTACCAAACCACTGGCACGAGTGGTTTGCCGGGAGGATATGGGACAATAAAAAAGTATGCCTGGGATGGTAGTGTTACCTGGACTTATGCCGTAACGAATGCGCATCACGATATTTGCCCAATGCCCAATGGTAATGTGTTGATTTTTGTACGCGAAACAAAAACAGCTGCAGCGGTGCAGGCCATCGGAGGGAGTACGAGTTCCAGTATCGCTTTTGATATCATACGCGAAATTCATCCTACCGGAGCAACTACCGGAACGGTTGTATGGGAATGGAAATTATGGGATCATTTATGCCAAAGTGTAAATTCATCATACCCCAATTATTATTCTAATGTGGCTAACGCTCCGCAACTGTGGAATATCAACTGTAATCTGCAATCTGACGGTTTTCATCCTAATGGCATTGATTATAATCCCACTCTTGATCAGATTGTTTTCAGTTCACATAACAATGATGAACTCTATGTTATTGACCATAGCACTACCACAGCTCAGGCAGCAACACATGCCGGAGGCAATGCCGGCAAGGGCGGCGATTTTATATGGCGCTGGGGTAAACCTCAAAATTATAACTGTACAACCAATGGCAATGGAATCACACTCAATGTGATCCACGACGCCCGCTGGGTGCCCGCCTCCAATTCGAAATGGCCCAATTATATAAGCATCTATCATAATAATGGTGGCGCTGCCGTACAGTGTGTGCTGCATCTGCCCGATTATAATGGATATTCTTATAACTACACCCCCGGCAGTGTTATTGGAACGAATACTCCTGTACTGCCCGCGGTGCCCTCAATAACCGGGGTTAATTCCCAGGGTGGAGCCATGGTGTGCGATAATGGCAATGTTATTATTACCAAACCCAACAATTATTTTAAGGAAACCAATGGCGTTTCAATAACAGCCTTGCAATCTGTAACTGTGAGTACAGTGCAGGCTGACAGAATGAAATTATGTGATGTGAGATATCCGACCGCGGCAGCCACAGTTACACCGGCAACCGTTTGTGCCAATACTGCCGTAACTTTAGGTTCGTCGGCAACTTCAATAACCGAAACCAGCCCAACCTATACCTATTCATGGGCATCGGTCCCTGCCGGATTTTCTTCCACAGCCCAAAACCCAACAGCTACGCCTTCAACAGCAGGGTCATATACGTATACTGTTACCGTGACTAATAATGTGGGTTGTACCAGCACAGCTGCGGTAAATGTTACCGTTAACACCTGTACCGATGTTGAGGAAAACACAATTGAAAAAACTGAATTAATTATTTATCCCAACCCAACAACCGGCATTATTAATTTGAATGAGGAATTCATCCTCAACAATGATTTTGAAATATGGGTGTGTAATTCTTTTGGTAAAATTATTTTTAAGGCCGAAAACAACGGTGTTGTTGATCTGTCAGCCTTTGCAAACGGAGTATATTATCTTACGGTTGTCACGGAGGGCAGGAATGCCGTAAACAGAAAAGTTATTTTGATGAGGTAAATGGTTAAGGGTAAAACTCCCCTTTGGTGTATATTGAAAACAAACTAAGATCTAAAACTATTTTATGAGAAAATTCTCTTTCTGCTTAATTACCGTTTGTCTTCTTGCTTTCGCAAGTGCAAATGCGCAACAACAGGAATCTTATACTTTTTGTGTGGCAGACAGCTATGCTTATTTGTTTGATACCTCGGCCGCAACCTCCTCTTCCTATTATAAAAGATGGACGCTGAGCTCTCCGACTGCCTATGCAGCCTATTTTCTGACGGGCGATACCATTCTTCAGTCGGTGGAATATAAAATAACAGGTTCACCCGGAACGGGCGGAACTACAGGAAAGGCACGGAAAATCAGATGGGATGGAACCGTTGTGTGGGAGTATTCCGTTTCGACCGCCACTACCCAGATGCACCACGATATGTACGGCATGCCCAATGGGAATGTGCTCTTTATAATTTATGAGGAGCAAAGCGCTTCGCCAACTACCGTGGGCTGTTCACAAACACTTACGGTCTGGTCCGAAAAAATCATAGAGGTCAAACCTACTGGCGTAGCGCCTTCAGGCGCCTGGGGAGGAACCGTGGTTTGGGAATGGCATTTATGGGATCACATTTGTCAGAGCGTTTATCCTGCCGTTACCTCAACCTATGTAACTTCAGTTTCAGATCATCCTGAGCTGCTCAATGTAAACTATAACATGACCCAGGACTGGATTCACATGAATGGTGTTGATTATAATGCGGAGCTTGATCAGGTTATTTTTAGCTCTCACATGATGAATGAAGTATATGTGATCGATCACAGCACGACAACCGCCGAAGCTGCATCGCATTCAGGAGGCAGATCAGGTAAGGGGGGCGACTTTCTTTACCGCTGGGGTAACCCTGCTGCTTATGGCCTGACAGCTGGAGGCAACAATAGCGGATTCAACGTAATTCACGATGCACACTGGGTTCCATCCACCAATCCTGACTGGCCCGATTACATGTGTGCCTATAATAATAATACTGTGGGCAATGTGCAAATCGTGATTTGGGAACCGCCCTACGATACTGTTGCAGGATATGTGGGCTACGATTTTACACCGGGTTCAATTATAGGACCTACAACATGTACCAAACCCACGATACCTTCTTTTACAGCCTCCAACGAGGGAAATTCACAACAACTCGATAACGGAAATATCCTCCTCACCAAACCCGCGGTGGGTCCAAGTGGTGGGACGTTTTACGAAGTTTCCGGATCTGGAACTACTTACCAGACGGTCTCAGTCAAATCAAGCCACGCATACCGGGTTAGCAAATGTCAGGTCAGAGGCCCTTCAGCAACTGCTGGTGCTTCAGCAACCAATGTTACTTCCGGAACGGTTATAAATTTGAGTTCATCAGCAATCGCCCCTTCGGAAACAAACCCGGTTTACACCTATTCCTGGTCATCGGTTCCCGCCGGATTTTCTTCTGTTGATCAAAACCCAACGGCCACTGTGACTGCTGACACCCGATATATTGTTACCATTACCAATACCGAGCTTGGTTGTTCCGATACCGCATCCGTCCTGGTTGCCCTCGGATCCGGAATCAACGATGCAGCGTTTCATAACGATCTGGCCATCTATCCGAATCCTACCACGGGGATTGTCAATTTAAGTGAAGCCTTTATTACTACTACGGATTTTACGATTGTTGTCTACAATTCCTTCGGTGAAAGCATCATCAGCGGGAAAAACCTGAAATCTTTTGACTTGTCAGAACAGGCCAACGGAATTTATTTTCTGGCAATTGCAACTGAAGATGGTTCTATAATCAATAAAAAAGTAATTTTAATGAAGTAATAGGTCATGTTTATTCATTCATGCCAATAATGGTTATCAAAAAAGTCACCCGTTAAAAGGAACTAATAATTCATAAAATGAGAAAATTAAAGTCAGCAGCATTATATATTTTAATGCTTGGAATGGTAAGCAGTGTGAGTGCTCAATTCACAAATTACGATACCATTAACAGCGATCTGCCCAGTAACTTCGTTTGCGGCGGCGTGGCCATAGATACCAACAACAATGTGTGGGTCGGTACCGATGCCGGAGTGGCTAAATTTGACGGAACAAACTGGACGGTTTTTACCACGGCTGACGGTCTTCCGGTTAATATTATTTCATGCATAGCAGTTGATGCGCTAAACAACGTATGGATAGGTACTGATGGCGACGGTGTGGCAAGGTATAATGGCAGCACATGGGCCCCTTATACGTTTGCTGACGGTTTATGCGATAACGGCATTCATCACATTGCCTGTGGTAACGACAGCAGCGTTTGGTTTGGATCGTGGGGCGCCGGCGTATCAAAATACCAGGGTTCAACCTGGACAACCTACAATGCTGATGATGGCTTTCCAACGTTTGAAGGTATCCTTGCTACAGTTTATTACATTACCACAGATGCCGCTAATAATAAATGGTTTGGTACTGATTTAGGCTTGGTGAAATATAATAATGTAACCTTTGATACGATTAATCAGACCACCACGCCTGAACTGAAAAGCAATTACATCACTTCAGTGGCTGTGGATGCGGACAATAATAAATGGATGGGCGTATTGTCAAAGGGTTTGACAAAGCTAAACAGTTCGGATGCCTGGGTGGCAAATTATGATACGCTGAATGGCATTTGTGATAATGGTATTACTGATATCAAAATAGATGATGCCGGAAAAGTCTGGCTCGGAGAATATACAAAATATGGTGCGCTGATTAAAGGCGGTATTACCAAATTTGACCCCGCAACGGGAAGTGGCGTTTCGTATAAGGAAACGGATGGACTGATCGATGAGCAGATATTCAGATTGGCTGTTGACCGGAATGGGGATATTTGGGTGGCAACAGGAGATGGTCTGTCGAAATTTCACGATGCCCTCGGCATCAAAGAGAGCAGTACCAATATGTCTGTGAGTTTATACCCGAATCCCGCTCATGATTATCTGAATGCTGATTGCGACGTGCGCTCTGGCATTGCTCAGATTGCTGATATTACCGGCCGCATTATTTCAGTACAAAACGTTACTTCCCCTGTGAAAATAAATGTAGAAAATCTTATTAATGGACTATATTTTTTGCGGATTACTGAAAACGAAATGACCTATCTCGGGAAGTTTATTAAGCAGTAATTATCTTCCGGCTTTCTGGAAATTAATGAGGATGCATTGTGGCGAAAGTAAACACTTTTATATTATACATTATTTTATCTGTTTTCAGTATTAATCAGGCTGTTTCGCAAACCGATTTTTACAATACAAACAGCATAAGAGAAGTCCGGATATACTTCACCGAGAGCAACTGGGATCACATTCTGGATAGCCTGCACGAGTATGTGGGTGAGGACGGGCGTTTGCTGGGCGATGTAATGATAGAAGGTCAGATGTTTCATAATATAGGTGTGCGTTATAAAGGATACAGTTCTTTTGATCCTGATGCCATTAAAAGCCCCTTTAATATTGATCTGGAATATAATTACAACAATCAGAATTATCAGGGTCACACGAAACTGAAATTGAGTAATGTTATCCAGGACCCGTCGTTCGTGCGCGAAGTTTTATCGTACGAAATAGCGCGAAAATATGTGCCGGCATCGCTTGCCAATTTTGCCAATGTTTACGTTAACGACACATTAATTGGGTTATATACCAATGTAGAAGCTGTGGATAAGAGTTTTCTTAATCCCCGTTTTCACGGAAAGGATAACAGTTTCTTTAAAGGGGCACCTGAAAGTCTTATTATTCCCGACGGACAGAATGCAAACCTCGTGTATTATGATGCCGACACCACAAGCTACAAGCCTTTTTTCAAACTGGAATCTGATGATTCAGAAACTAGCTGGGTGGAGCTTTTGCGCTTCATTGACATCTTAAATAATGATACAGCGAATATCGATACCATACTGAATATCGACCGCGCCCTATGGATGCATGCCATTAATTATACCCTGGTAAATCTCGATAGTTATATAGGTTATTCGCAGAATTATTATCTGTACATGGATAATTTTGGACGGTTCAATCCCATCGTGTGGGATTTTAATATGTCCTTCGGTAGTTTTAATGAAACCGATGGAATATCTGCCCCTCCAGGCGGATTAACCATATTAAAAAGAAAAGCACTGGACCCTTTGAAAATGGCGACATCAACGCCGCTGTCGCCCCGACCTTTGATTGCCAATTTATTGAAAAACACCACACAAAAACGCATGTACCTGGCGCATATGCGCACCATCATTGATGAAAACTTTAAAAACAATTTTTATCTGACCCGTGGGGTTGAATTGCAAAACATGATCGACTCATCCGTTCAAACGGACCCCAACAAATTTTATCCCTATTCACAGTTTCATCTTAACCTTGATACCACTGTGGGTTCGGGTAATAATATTTTTCCGGGCATCAGGGATTTTATGGAGGCGCGTATGGCTTATCTTGACTCCTTTCCCGGGTTTACCGGTGCGCCTGTAATCAGTGAGATTGGACATAATCCCGAAAGCCCTTCACGCGATGAGCAGGTGTGGGTGAGGGCTATGGTCGCGGGATGCAGCGAGGTGTTTCTTGGATACAGGTACCAGACAGACGGTATATTCAAAAGAGTAGCAATGATGGATGATGGCAATCATCACGATAGCCTGGCGGGTGATGGCATATATGGAGCAGGAATTTCAACTTCAGGTGCTACGGTTCAGTATTATATTTACGCACAAAACGACAGTGCCGGAATATTTTCCCCGGAAAGAGCCGAATATGAGTTTTACAGCATCCAGCCACAGCTGAGCCCGGGAGATATTGTCTTTAATGAAATTATGGCGCTTAATTCAAATACAGTAAAAGATCAGGATAACGAATTCGATGGATGGATTGAACTTTATAATACAACTTCCGAAGAACAGAATCTGAAAAACCTCTATTTGACAGATGATATCGGTACGCTTAATAAATGGGCTTTCCCTGATACAGTAGTCCCTGCAAAGAGTTTTATTATTGTTTGGGCAGATGATGATGTTGCGCAGGACGGACTTCATGCAGGGTTTTCTCTGACAGAAGCAGGGAACGGTATTTATATTTTAAATGATGATGAGCAGATCATTGATAATGTTGAATATGGGTTGCAGGTTGTCGGCAAAACGTATGGTCGTTATCCTAACGGTTATGGCGCATTTGCCTATATGCTTCCTACTTTTGCAAGGAATAATTATGTGGGAACAAGCCCTTCTGCTGATGTTCTGCTGTATCCCAATCCGGCTGCAGGAGAAGTATATATTGAAATGATCAGCGCTGATAAAATTCTCGCTTACGCGATTTATGACTCCAAAGGACAGCAGGTTATTTCAAGCGATTTATATTATACCTCAAAAACGGGTTCGGAATTGTATAAAATAGATATTTCTTTTTTAAACAGTGGTTTGTATATCATCAGGGTTGAAACAACAGATCATTCAATTACTAAAAGATTCATCGTCGTTAATTAATATAGGTAGAAACACAAAAAGAGATAGTATGAAAAAGTATTTGATTAGTATATGCGCGGTTGCTTTTTTGGGTTTATGTTTTGCATCATGTAGTAAGGAAGCTGGCGAAGGAGGTACTTCAAGCGTTTTCGGAAAAGTCTATGTGAAGGATTATAACTCCACATACACGGTGCTGCAGGATGAGTATTATGCCCCTGAAGAGGATGTATATATTGTTTATGGTGACGACCGCACTTTCAGCGACCATGTCAATACCAATTATGACGGTACGTTTGAATTCAAATATCTCCGTAAGGGAACATACCATATATATGCATATTCCGAAGATTCAACCCTGCAGTCCAGCGGAAAATATGCGGTGATCCGGGATGTGGAAATCACCAAAAACAGTCAGGAAGTGGAAACATCCGAAATCGTTATTTATAAATAAAGTTGTTTCTGGCCTGCTCATCCTATTTTGTTGAAAGGAAAAATATGAAAAAGATCGTTGTTGTTTTGGTGTTCGGGGTGCTGTGTCTTCCTGCATTTGCGCAGGGGCGAAAAGATTTCAAAGAAGCGGGGATAAAAAGTGCCACGGTTTATAAATTCGAGTATAAGACGGGTAAGGAAGTAAAAACCCTTGATGAAAAAACCACTTACGATATCAATGGCAACCCCACCGAAGTGATCGAATATGATGATTTCGGGAAGGTAACCAAACATGAAAAGTACACCTACGATCAGAACAATGATGTGATCACTGAAATCATATATGACGCAGCCGGAAAAGTAAAAAAAGTCCTGAAGTCCACGTATAACGCCGAAAAACGTAAGGCAACAGAATCGGAATATGATGCCGCAGGAAAGTTGAAAAAGGTGTCCAGATATTCCTATTTCGGAAAATTCAAAACCGAAAAACTTACGTACGATGCCAACAACAAGCTGATTCAGAAGAAAGTTTATATCTACGAAAAATGATAAACACGGAAGCTGCAAATGATTTTCATCTGGTTTCCATCCGGAAACCTGGGTTGTTATCATCAGGGAACAGGATAGAAACGGACATCATTAATGATTTCCGGCCGGTTACCCTGAAGGAGCTCGATGCGTTGGCGCTGATGAACAGGACAGATACCAAGTATATTTTCAGGGCCGACCGGCTGGCTGAATTCCTGGAAAGGGTGAAGTCCTCATACCGGGTTCTTGAAATTGAAGAATGCCGCGTGATGCCCTACAGTTCTATTTATTTCGATACGCCTGATTATTTTTTATACCGCTGCCATCACAACGGGGTTCGCTGCCGGTATAAAGTCCGGTTGCGCGACTACCTGGTTTCCGACAGGAGTTTCTTCGAGATAAAACGCAAAACCAATAAAAACAAAACCAAGAAGAAAAGGATTGAAGTACCTTTTCAGACGGGTGAAATCAGTGTTGACAGCCTGGACTTTCTGGATAATAATAGTCCACTGGGTTCGTGCACACTGATCAGAAGCCTCGAAAATTCTTTTTCCCGTATTACGCTGGCCAGTTTTGAAACCCATGAGCGGGTTACCATCGATTTGGACGTTAAGTATCGTGTGGGTTCCAAAAGGCTTGAAATGGACCGGCTGATAATCGCTGAGGTTAAGCGAAGCAGCAGCAGTTCTGTAACACCTGTGCTGGAGGCATTACATGATATGAATATTGCACCCGGCAGTTTTAGTAAATACTGCATTGGAATTGTATCCATGGTAGAAGGCGTAAAATATAATAATTTCAAACCCAAGTTACGTAACATAAATAAAATAATAGCATGACTTTATTACAAGCGACAGTGGAGCAATTTAGCTTTCTTGATGTGAAACTTTTCGAAGGACAGAGTTTTCTTGAGTTCGCGGTACGTTTTTTCTTTAATACTTTAGTAATCTTCATCCTGGTCAGGGTATTTTATTATCCCCGCACACGGCGCCGCGATTATATGTTTACTTTTTTAATGATCGGCACCATAATCTTTCTTTTGTGTTATATGCTTGGGAATGTGAAATTGCAGATTGGGATGGCCCTGGGATTATTCGCCATCTTCGGAATTCTGCGTTACCGCACCGTACAGATTTCCATTAAAGAAATGACTTACCTGTTTGTGGTGATCGGCGTTTCAGTTATCAATGCACTCACCAACAAAAAGGTCACCTATGCTGAATTACTTTTCGCTAACGTAATAGCCTTAGGCATTACCTGGATCATGGAAATTGCGCTGTACCGCAAACCGATGCAAATACAGTCGATTGTTTACGACCGGATTGAATTAATTCATGAAGGAAGAAGAGCGGAACTGATTGCAGACCTTGAAGCACGACTTGGATTTAAAGTACGTAAAGTTGAAATTGAACGCATCAGTTTTTTGCGCGATACTGCGAAAATCAGGGTGTATTATTTTGAGCATGAAAAACTGGAAGCTAAAAAACCTTCTGAATGAGCCAGATATTTATAAATAGGGGAGTCAGGTCAGGCGGACGGTTATTAATGTTAGGAATAATCTTTTGTTGCTTACCTGTGATTGCAGAAGCGCAATTGGTTTTTAATAACCGCCCGGCTGTTTGGCCTTCGATTGCTGTGCGCAAGTCATTTGGTGATCACTGGAAAATCAAAGCGGAGCACAGTACACGCGTGCGTTTCATGCCGTGCCGTATCGACGAGTCTTACCTGCAACTTGCGGGTGAGTATCAGATCAGTTATAATATTTCTGTTGAAATGAATTACCGGTTTTCAGAAGTGTTTGATCCGGAAACCCGTTTTACGCCCGCTCATCGTATTTCCTTCGAAGCCGACTACCAGAGCCATGTCAGACGATGGGGAATTGCGGTGCATCCTGCAGTTCAGACGGTCATGAGCAGGGAAAGCCAAATGAAGGATCGTGACGCTGCATGGGCCTTCCGTCCGAAATTTACCGTGGATTATAATGTTTCGAAATCGTCGCTGGAGCCATATGTGTCGTTGGAGTTCTATATGGGGCGTCGCAGTGGAGAACCATTTTCGCTTTACAAATACCGTTTAAGCGCCGGTCTGAGCGGTGACCTGTCACAAAAAATCAAGCTGTCAGGATATCTTCGGCAGCAGGGAGGATTCTTTACAACGGCATTGCCTTCCTATAGTATTTTGGGGTTGGATCTATTGTATAAACTCTGAAATTTCAGCATTTCAGGCCTGTCCCTAACAGCGCCCTGATAACCCGGTTCCGCAACGGTTGGGGAAAAATCAACGCTTCGAAATAAAGCATAAAATCCTTTTCGAGCTGGTTGGAAAATTCCGACCCGCACAGGTAACTTTTTTCCACCCTGTATTCTGCCATATGGCCACTGCTGTCGATCCGCATATCCACGCTCAGCATTACACGCTCACAATGCGCGCAGCTCATTTTAATCTTGTGTTTCTTGAGTGTCGTCCAGTAAATGCTGTCCATCCAAACCGAATCGATCTTGTTCCAGGCCTTCCATGCATCATGTTCCAGATCCCAGGTTTTTACCACCGAATCAGCCGGTGCCTGAACCGTCTGCTCCTGGCTGTATCCAACAATACTTACGAATAAGAGGAAAAGAATGAAGAGCTGTTTCATGGTTGCAGTTGTTATAAAGATTTCATAGGATCAATCCTGTAAAGGTAACAGTTTTGAAAAAAAAAGGCAGTTGAAACAACTGCCTTTTTTTTATCTTTTATTATAGATTGACCTGTTTGTCTTTCGGATATTTCACCGAGTAGGAGAGCTTGATCTTTTTACTTTCTGAGGGTTTCAGATCGAGTTTCCATGTGACTTTTCCGGTGACTTCATCAAAAGTACCTCCTGATAATTCAAGATTTTCGATGATGATTTCTTTGTCGGTGGATATGGGAATCTGATCTTCAAGCACAATGCTGATGGGTAGTTTCTTCTTGTTTCTTACATTGATTTCGAAGGTAAAAGTTTCTTTTGTATTGGTGCCGATAAGCTTGGTACTGCTGAATTCGAGAAGTTTTTCGCGGGTAATACTGATGCTGTTGTCTCTTCCCAGTGAAATTTCCAGGGTGTCCTTGGTATAACGGGGATCAATATTGGATTTTCCTAAATACGTACCTTCGAAAAACAGGTTGGCTTCGCCAGGCAGCAGGTTGTATTGTTCCCATCCACTTACACGGGCCACGAGGAATGCGTCCTTGTCGAGCTTGGGTGCTGCGTAATATTTATATTCAGAGGGCAGGGTGTACTTCTGTACTTCCACAATTTTATATTTTCCGTCAGAGGGAACACTGTATGGAATAGAAATCTCAAATTCGATGTTGGTCTGGTTTTCCTGAACCGTTGTGTAATCGGCACCTGTTCTTGTGTCTTCAGCTTTTTTATCCATAACGCCCGTAGCAGCGCTGGGCGCCTGATCTACCTTGCTGCTTTTTTCATAATCTTCGTTATACGAATATTGCTGATAAAATGAGACGTACCAGGGGTATAATATGGGCCGTGAACCTGCCACTGTCGGGTTTCCGGTGCTCAGTGTGAGTTTTACATTGTCCCAGCTTTTGCCTGTAGTTTGCCATACGTTGGCTTTATAAACGAGTTCAATCGGGTTGTTCACGTCAATAGCGCGCAAATCGTACGAAGGAATCCAGCCCGCATTATAGACCATATATTGCAATGTGAATTTTGCGCTGGTAACAATATCCGAACTCAGAACCACCACAATTTCACTGGTAGGTTCATTATTGTTGGCATTCAGCGTGTTCCACTGGTTGTTCAGGATGACCAGGCGTTCATTAAGTTTTTTAATTTTTCCGGCAATGTTCAGTTTGTTGGTACGTATGTCGGTTAACCGCGTACGGTAAAAATCAGCCGCATCTTTGATGTCGATGGCTTTAACCCCGGTATTGTTGCCACCTAGTTCTTTATTCGCCAGCACAAGGCTTTCTTCGTCGAGAAATACCGAAAGCATGGCCGATTGATATTCGATATCTTTTTGAAGTAAAAAGATGGAGTCCTGCAATTGTTTGATCTCGGCAGTCTGTTCTTTGGATTTAAGATAGTTTAGCTGATGCGAAACAGAAAGGATGCTGAAGTTTCCTTCGCCTTTGACCTGGATACTTTGGGGATTGATATTCGAAGTGAGATCCTCAAAAATCAGGGTGCTTCCGCCGGTGGGAATGGTGGCTTCCGCCGAACTGGTAATTTGTGCTCCTGATAGAAACACGGTTACGGATTTTATTTTGGATTTTACAGTTTTAGGCTGATCATCCGCTTTAGCGGGATAAAGGATGCTTACACAAAGCATCAGGAAGATAAGTTTTTTCATAATAGGTTACGTTTTGATTTGTGAGGGCAGGTGGAGCAGGGTAGTGAAATTTTCCATAAATGTATAAATAAAATTTTTGTACCGGCAATATTTGTCCGGCGCTGATTGTTCGTTGCAAAACGCCCGGGCGGTCTGTGTTTCAATTAAAAGAGTCTCATAACACGCTGATTCAGGAATTTTGACGAACTTTGCACTAAAGAAAAACGGTTTATGTCGAGACCTTTAATACTAATTACCAACGATGACGGAATTCACGCACCGGGATTACGCAATCTTGTGACTTTTATGCTCCCGCTGGGCGATGTGGTGGTGGTGGCCCCTGATAAACCTCAATCGGGAATGGGACATGCAATCACAATCTCGATGCCCCTGCATATGCAGAAAGTAAAAAAGAGTCACGAGCATTCTGAATATAGCTGCAGTGGTACTCCTGTGGATTGTGTAAAACTGGCCATCGATAAAATATTGCCCCGAAAACCAGACCTTTTGGTTTCTGGCATTAATCACGGATCAAATTCTTCAGTAAACATTATTTATTCGGGCACTATGTCGGCCGCCATTGAAGGTGCCATGGAAGGGGTTCCCTCCATCGGGTTTTCCCTACTGGATTATTCTTACGATGCTGATTTTATTCCGGCGAAACCTTATATACACGCTATTTGCAAAAAAGTGATGGGAGAGGGTTTGCCCCTGAACACTTGTTTGAATGTGAATTTCCCAATAATGAAGGACGGTCTGATCAACGGCATCAAGGTTTGTCGCCAGGCTATGGCCTCATGGAAAGAAGGATTTGATCAGCGCAAAGATCCTCACGGCCGTGATTATTATTGGCTCACGGGCGTTTTTGAAAACAGGGATTTTGATCCTGATACCGATGAATGGGCGCTACAAAACGGTTATGTATCGGTTGTTCCGGTGCACTATGATTTTACAGCTTATCAATCAATGCAACAAATTAAAAACTGGGACCTGAATGTTTAAATTTCTGAAAAAAGATGCTTTTTGGCTTGGGATAACCATTGGAATCGTTGTGCCCGGCGTAATTTATCTTCTCTTACATTTTATCAATATCAATGTAAGAAACCATGTCAGCGACCGGCCTTACCTTACGGAGTCCATGGTGCAAATCCTTAGTCTGGTCATGAACCTGCTTTTGATGCGGTATTACCTCATCAATCTTAAAGCGGACAAAACCGGTCGCGGGATACTGCTGATAACTTTCATTCTCGGTATTACATTTTTTATTTTCAATATGTAATTCCGCAATAGTATGAAGTATTATATCATTGCTGGCGAGGTATCGGGCGATCTGCATGCGTCAAACCTGATGAGGGAACTGAAAAAGTCAGATCCCCTCGCGGAGTTCCGCGCATGGGGCGGTGATCTGATGCAAGAGCAGGGCGCTGAGATTGTGAGGCATATCCGCGATATTTCGTTCATGGGTTTTCTGGAAGTCGCAGTAAATCTAAAAACCATATTGAGGAACATCCGTTTCTGTAAACGCGATATTATGGAATACAAGCCAGATGTGGTTATTCTGGTTGATTATCCCGGATTTAATCTGCGTATTGCAGAATTTGTAAAAGCCCAAAACATTCGCGTTTTTTATTATATCTCGCCGCAGATATGGGCATGGAAGCAAGGTCGCGTAAAGAAAATCCGCCGCGTGGTCGACAGGATGTATGTTATTTTACCCTTCGAAAAGGACTTTTATAAGGGCTTTGGGATGGATGTTGATTTCTCGGGTCACCCGCTGCTCGATGCCATTGAGCAGTATAAGCAGCGCAGCGTGAGTGTGGAGAATAAACCGCAAGCCTCACTTGACCCTCGTCCGGTGATTGCGTTACTTCCCGGTAGCCGGCAGCAGGAACTGTCGAATATGCTGAAGCGCATGCTGAGTGTGATCCCTGAATTCCCCGAGTGCCGCTTTGTTGTTGCTGCTTCCGCAAATGTTCCCATCGAAACATACCAAACCCTGACCGCCGGAAGCACTGTTGAGGTGGTGGTGGGGCAAACCTACGATCTCTTAAGTCAGGCCCGGGCAGCCCTCGTTACCTCCGGAACAGCGACACTGGAAACAGCCTTGTTTGGGGTTCCTGAAGTGGTGTGTTATAAGGGCTCCGCCCTGTCATATGCCATTGCAAAACGGGTGGTGAAAATTAAATATATTTCGCTGGTAAATCTGATCCTGGACCGGCCGGCCGTAAAGGAACTAATTCAGGATGACCTGCGGACTGATTACCTGATTGCAGAACTCAAGCGTCTGCTCTACGATCAGGAATACCGGCAGCATATGCTGGATGACATGCAGGAACTCCGTATCAAATTGGGCGGACCGGGAGCATCGGCGCGAACAGCCCGGATGATGGTTGACCGCTTAAAACATTAGTTCCTTTAATAAAGTCCATCTACCGCATAGCCATCAGACTCAAAGGCAACCATCCGTGCTTTTAATGTCTTGATTACTGCCTGCCCATACTTCTGACGCTTTGCATCTCAATATATATGACAAGTGACAATGTTTATAGAAAGGTCTTGTTAAATGTGAATCACACATTCTGCGGATAGAGTTATACTAATCAGGATATCTTTATTTTTCCTGCTTAATCCGTTTGTTCTGCTGTCCTTGTACTTGTATTTTCCGCTTATTCCGTTTGCTCTGCTGTCCGTGTATTTGTATTTTCCGTTTAATCCGTATGTTCTGCTGTCCTGGTACTAGGATTTTCCCGCTTATTCCGTTTGCTCTACTGCCCTGGAACTAAGATTTTTCCGTTTATTCCGTTTGCTCTGCTGTCCTTGTATTTTGTATTTTCCGCTTTATCTGTTTGTTCTGCTGTCCTTACATGCAGCGGCTGATTACTTGGTTAGAAATTCCTGTAGATATTCATAGTCGGGTGTCAGCCGGCCCTTATGAAGAATGAGCGCTTTTTTAATCGCCCTGGGCAGATCAAGATCTTCGAACGGAAGGTTGTAGTCGGCAATGGTGATAGGCTTCACGAAATGCAGCAGTGCATCACCAAATCCATTCGAAGAATCCCTGGGTAGTTCGCTGGGCAGAATATCCACTGCCATTACGAGCATTCCCTCGCCTTCATGTCCCATAGTGGGTTTGCGGGTAAAAGGATTGTATACGAATAATGGATCTTCGATTAAAGTGCCCTCGTGAGTGCATTCAATGGCACCATCCGGATCACAGGAAATATCGCCGATCACCGTGAGTTTAGGCCGGCCTTTGGTATAAAGTTTTTCAAGATAATCTTTGGTGACAATTCTTGGATAGCGGGCATTCCAGTACATGCAGTTCATTAATATGGTCAGATGCGGAATGTACTGTTCAAACTGACTTTTGTAATTCTGCGGATTGGTATAATAATCCTGCAGGTCGAAGGTGGCATTTGGATCGATAGGTTTTGATAAATGCTCTTCTTTAAATATTACCTTATATATAATGTTGTTCGGTAGTTTTTTCCGGGCTTTCAGCGTGAGCAGTTTTTCGGGAGTGATTTCCTTAACCGGAAGCAAACCAAGAATTTCCTGCGCTCCATTAGAGACATTGCCGTATCCGGTAAAACCAACCACTGCGGGCATCAACTCTGAGGGGATTCCGTTTTCAGCGATCAACTGACCAATGGCCGAGATATCAGCCCTGGCCTCATCCAGTGAATGGTACAGGTGGGCCTGCTTAATTTTAAGCAACTTGGAATCATACCCATACTGCTTCAATCTTAGTGCAAATGCCCAAAGGGTATTGATCATTCCAGCCATACCGGCATAGCGACCGAAAAAGATCAGCCGTTTGTTCTGTTCATCCACGATACGCTCGTAGTCGATCAGGTTGCAGTTGAGTTCCATCATGCGTTTCAGCATGGGCATATTATAAGCCTGACCTTTGATTACATGCGAAAAGAATATGTATGTTTTCTCTGGTTCAAAGAAACTTTCGGGCATTTCTTTTACCCCAAATATGACGGAACATTTTTTAAGATCTTTAGCTATTTTGGCTCCGGCTTTTATATATTCTTCTTCTGTGAATATTCTTTTGTCCGAACTCTGAACGATGATGTCCAGCTTCTGATGATCTACCAACCACTTGACATGCTTAGGTGTTAACGGTGCCCTGCGCTCCGATGTGTATTTTGTCTCATGACGGATTCCGATAAATGTACTCATGCCTGTGCCTTTTTTAATTAAGGTGCAAACTTATGAAATCGCTGAAATATTTGTGCACTTGTAAAATGTTTTTTCAGGTCTTTTTTTCTTTGTACCTTTGCCATAGGTTTTTACGGTGCTAACTTTTTGGCATGATCCTTGGCAAAACGGCCGCCGGATTTTTTAAGGACACTGCTTGTGCTATTTATATATAACTAATATATACATAATTAAGTTTCATTAACCATTGGGATGTTGTACCGCACAATAATTGACCACCATTTTTAAAATTGTAAAGATTTAAATAATTATAAATTACTCACAAAAATTCATGAATATGAAAAAGTTCTTACTGTTCTTTGCACTGGTTGCCACGATGTCGCTTGGTGCCTTAGCTCAAATTACTTCCAGCGTTGTTGTCTTCAGTCAGGAAGGCGAAAAATTTTATGTAGTGGTTAATGGTGTTCGGCAGAACGATGCACCCCAGACCAATGTCAAAGTTACCGGGCTTTCAGCGCCCAATTATCTTTTCAAAGTCATTTTTGAAAATGAAAGCCTCCCCTCAATCGATCAGAATATCATGACCAAGGACGTCGATAATATCTATCAGGATATGACATACGTCATCAAGAAAAATAACAAAGGCGTTTACGTAATGCGCATGAACAGCTTTGCTGCTGCTACCGGAGTGATGACGGCAGATCCCAACCAATATGCAGCACCCTTAACCCTTCAGAATACCACCACTGGCGGTACCATTCAAACACAAACAGTGACCACCACTGTTGATCAGAATATGAACGCCAATCCTAACGGTGCTTCTATGAATGTGAATGTGGTCGATCCTGAGACCGGCGAAAATGTGAACATGAATATGAGTGTAAATATGAATGTTACCGGTGCACAAACGCAATCCTCCATGACCACCACCACCGTAACTACCACCACCAATGTTGTGAGCAGTGACCAGGTGATCGTGAACCAGGCGCAACCCGATCATTACATCATGCAAGGATACAACGGTCCCATTGGTTGTCCCTGGCCTATGAATGAAGCAGATTTTGCCGGTGCACAGCAAACCATCAACTCTAAATCTTTTGAAAGCGATAAACTGACGATTGCCAAGCAGGTGCTGGGTTCGAATTGCATGACCAGTGATCAGGTAAAGTGGGTCATGACGACCTTCAGCTTTGAAGACAGCAAAATTGATTTTGCAAAATTTGCTTACGGTCATGTGTACGATCCGGGCAATTATTATAAGGTTAACGATGCGTTTACCTTCTCAAGTTCCATTGATGAACTTAACCAGTATATTACAGGAAGACAATAATTATTTTTCGAAAAGGTAACAAAACCGGGTCATTCAGATCCGGTTTTTTTGTTTCCTCCTGACCCTCAAAAAATTCTTAAGAAAATGCGGAAGTAACATTCTTTTTTAATTACATTTGCGCTTAAATAAAAATAGCATCAATTTATTACTTATAATCAATTAATAATCAAGCAATAGGAGATCTTTATCTATGGCAAAGTCATTGAACACAAAATTTGTCTACTATTTTGGAGGAAAAAAGGCTGACGGAAAAGCCACTATGAAAAACCTTTTAGGAGGTAAAGGAGCCAATCTGGCCGAGATGGTCAATATTGGATTGCCGGTGCCTGCTGGTTTTACAATCACTACCGAAGTTTGTACTTTATATTACAAAAACAAAGGAAAATATCCTGCAGAATTAAAAGCACAGGTTATGGAAGCCCTTGCCAAGACTGAAAAGGAAATGGGCGCTAAATTCGGCGATAAAGTGAATCCTTTGCTCGTATCCGTTCGTTCAGGAGCACGTGCTTCGATGCCGGGTATGATGGAAACCGTATTGAATGTTGGTCTGAATAATGTCACCCGTGAAGGTCTTATCAAAAAAACCAAAAACCCGCGTTTTGTCTATGACTCACAACGTCGTCTTATCCAGATGTACTCCGATGTGGTTATGGAAAAAGCAGCCGGTATTGAGCCCAAAGAGGGCATGGGTGTTCGTCACCAGCTTGAGCAGGAACTTCACAAAATGATTGTGAAACGCAAAGTAAAAGGCGAAACCGATCTTAGTGCCGATGACTTAAAAGAACTCGTTGAAATCTATAAGAAAAAAGTAAAAGAAGTTTTAGGAAAACCTTTCCCGGAGGATGCATTAGAGCAGCTGTGGGGAGCCGTAAGCGCAGTTTTCCAGAGTTGGAATGGCAGAAGGGCTATTTCATATCGTCGTATCGAAGGCATTCCCGATGAATGGGGAACGGCAGTTAGTGTTCAGTCGATGGTATTCGGAAACATGGGCGAATCCTCCGCAACAGGTGTTGCTTTCACCCGTAATCCAGCTACCGGCGAAAACTATTTCTACGGCGAATGGCTTGTAAATGCTCAGGGAGAAGATGTGGTTGCCGGTATCCGTACACCAAATCCGATTAACGAAAGAGGCAAAGGCGAACAAAGCCAGCACCTGGTTTCGCTCGAAAAAGCCATGCCTGTTGTTTATAAAGAACTTCATAAAATTCAGCGCACACTCGAAGCACATTATCGTGATATGCTCGATGTTGAGTTTACCATTCAGGAGCAAAAACTGTATATGCTGCAATGTCGCGTTGGAAAACGTAACGGTCCGGCCGCAGTTAGAATGGCGCTTGATATGCTGAAAGAAAAAATTATCACCAAGCATGAAGCAATCATGCGCATCCAGCCTCCACAGCTTGATGAATTACTGCATGCTACCCTTGATGCTTCTGTTGAAAAGAAATTGAAAGTGCTGGCTAAAGGACTTCCTGCCGGACCTGGCGGAGCAGTTGGTCAAATCGTTTTCACTTCCGAAGAAGCCGTTGCATGGGCTAAAAAAGGCAAAACAGTCATTCTGGTAAGGGAAGAAACCAATCCTGAAGATATCGAAGGAATGCGTGCTGCTGAAGCCATTCTGACCGGTCGTGGTGGTATGACCTCTCACGCAGCCCTCGTTGCCCGTGGTTGGGGTAAATGCTGCATCGTTGGTGCTGGTGCCATCAAAATTGATCTGGCTAAAAGGATCATGATGGTAGGTAGTGTAACACTGAAAGAAGGAGATTACATTTCACTGAACGGCTCCAAAGGTTATGTTTATGAAGGCAGTGTTCCGATGAAAAAATCTGCTGAGGAGAATCCCGATTTTGTGGCGATCATGAAACTTTGCAATGAAGCACGCATACTGAAGGTACGTACCAATGCTGATACTCCGGACGATGCAATGAAAGCCCGCAACTTTGGTGCTGAAGGTATCGGTCTGTTCCGTACCGAACATATGTTCTATGGAAAAAATTCTGAAAAAGCCCTTTTCTTCTTACGCAAAATGATTGCTTCTAAAACTGAAGCTGAACGCCGTAAAGCATTAGATGAGCTTTTCCCATTTGTGAAAGCCGACATCAAGAGTACGTTAAGTGCTATGGACGGATATCCTGTTACTTTCAGAACCCTCGACCCACCTTTGCATGAGTTTATTCCTACCATGAAAGATGAGCGCGAAAAACTGGCTAAGTCACTGAATATTTCCGCAAAGGAATTCAATGAAAGAGCTGATGCACTTCACGAAACCAACCCGATGATGGGACACCGTGGCGTGCGTTTGGGTATTACCTATCCCGAAATTACCGAAATGCAGGTCAGGGCTATTTTTGAAGCTACGGCTGAATTGATTAAGGAAAAGAAAAAACCTTTCCCGGAAATCATGATTCCCGTTACCTGTGTTGATTCGGAACTGAAACATCAGTACGTGATTATCGAAAGGGTGTACCAGGAAGTTCTTGCCAAGTTTAAAATGAAAGAAATTAAACATATGGTTGGAACCATGATCGAGATTCCTAGGGCTGCGCTTACCGCTGACAAAATTGCCGGTGTTTCACAGTTCTTCTCCTTTGGTACCAATGACCTCACCCAGATGGGTTTCGGATTTTCACGCGATGATATCGGCGGTTTCCTCCCTGAATACCTCGACAAAAAGATTCTTCCTTACGATCCGTTCAATGTATTAGATCAGGAAGGTATTGGCCAGTTGATGCGTATTGCAGTCGAAAAAGGACGCAGTGTTCGCAAAGATCTGAAAATCGGTATTTGTGGTGAGCATGGTGGCGAACCTTCATCTGTTGAGTTCTGTCACTCTTTAGGATTCAACTATGTTAGTTGCTCACCTTTCCGCGTACCTATCGCTATTCTTTCTGCTGCACAGGCTGCAATTCGTGAAAGTATGGCCGCAGTACCTGCTAAAAAAGCAGTGGCTAAAAAAGCTCCTGCAAAAGCAAAGGTAGCAGCCAAAAAGGTTGCCCCTAAAGCGAAAGCAAGAAAATAGTTAGCAACAAAATGATTGAAAAGCTTCCCGGATTTCGGGGAGCTTTTTTTTTTGTAAACCCTTGTCAGATTTATGAATAAGTTTTTCTACTTTTGGGGTTTTAATAACTATCAAAATTAATATATATTATGAGTTCAGATTTAAATAATAATCTTCACGCTGATCTCGCGAAATACGGGATTACCGGTGCCTCTGCGATATATTACAATTTATCGTACGACGATTTATTCACCCATGAAACCAATCCTGAACTGGATGGATATGAGAAAGGGTTTCTTACCGATACAGGCGCTGTAACTGTAGATACCGGAGTGTTTACCGGTCGGTCACCAAAAGATAAATATATTGTAAAGGAAAGTAGTTCTGAAAACAATATCTGGTGGGCAGCACCTAACCGTAAAGGATCGGACAACAAACCCATTTCGGAAGAGATTTGGAAAGTCCTGGTGAGCACCAGCCAGAAGGAGTTAACCGGAAAAAAACTATATATCCAGGACGCTTTTTGCGGCGCCAACGAAAACACCCGTTTGAAAATCCGTATTGTAACGGAGGTTGCATGGGCTGCCCATTTTGTAAAGAATATGTTTATCCGTCCCACAGAGGAAGAACTGAAGTCGTTTCAGCCCGATTTTGTGATGCTTCATGCCTGCAAAACGACCAATCCTGATTGGAAAGAGCAGGGCTTGAACAGTGATGTTTATGCCGCTTTTAATATTAAAGAGCGTATGGCTGTTGTTGGTGGTACCTGGTATGGTGGCGAAATTAAAAAAGGGATGTTTTCCGTTATGAATTACTTCCTGCCCTTAAGTGGAATTGCCGCGATGCACTGCAGTGCCAATATGGGAAAAGAGGGCGATACCGCGTTGTTCTTCGGACTCAGCGGTACCGGAAAAACTACCCTTTCGGCCGACCCCAAGCGTTTCCTTATCGGCGATGATGAGCATGGATGGGATGATGATGGCGTTTTTAATTTCGAAGGCGGATGCTATGCAAAAACCATTAAGCTGAGCAAAGAAAACGAACCGGATATCTGGAATGCCATTAAACGCGATGCCTTACTGGAAAATGTCGCGTTCGACGCAAAGACCGGTGCCATTGATTTTAACGACGGTTCCAAAACGGAAAACACGCGTGTTTCCTATCCGATTTATCATATCCCCAATATTGTAAAACCAGTATCCAAAGGCGGTCACCCAAAGAATATTATTTTCCTTACGGCTGATGCTTTCGGCGTGTTACCTCCCGTTGCCCGATTGGATAAAGACCAGACCATGTATCATTTTCTGAGCGGTTATACTGCTAAAGTAGCAGGAACGGAGCGGGGTATCAAAGAGCCTCAGCCTACGTTCTCGAGTTGTTTTGGGGCTGCTTTTTTATTGCTTCATCCAACAAAATATGCCAATGAATTAGCCCGGAAAATGGAGCAATATGGTTCTTCCGCATGGTTGGTGAATACCGGCTGGATCCGCGGACCTTATGGCGTGGGTAACCGTATTGATATTCCCAGCACCCGTGCCATCATTGATGCTATTCTTGAAGGAACCCTGCTGCAGGAGGAATTTGAACACCTGCCCTTGCTGAACCTGATGATTCCGAAGAATGTGAAAGGGGTGAATCCTGAAATCCTGAATCCACGCAACCTTTGGGCAGACCCTACAAAATGGGATGCTGCAGCGACCGATCTGGCGCAGAAATTCATTAAAAATTTCGAGAATTTTACCGATAATGATGAAGGTAAAAGGCTGGTAGCTGCCGGACCAAAAATTTAATTTCAACAGCTTTGCTTTCCGACCCACTGTTCATTTTTGCAGATTTTTTTGCGGATGATCACAGCGGGTCGGCTGTTTTTAAACCCTGCCCTTTGAAAAGAAAAGCGGAATGAATTTCTGAAAAGAGGATCAATCGTTATTTTCCATCGGCGAAAGCGGTGTTTATTGTTATCAAAAAAATATATAAACAAACGGCAGGTGGCGTGTTTAAACGATTATTTTTGGAAGCGTAAAGGCTGCATGAATCCTGTTGGTTTTAACACCCCCCGGTTCGCACTTGATAAAAAAAATTCTTAGCTGTAAAACGCTTTTAATAGGAGCGGAACTGATAGAAATTATTGAAGCATCCGGTTTTTACGAAATTACCTCCCGCCGGTTTCCGGAGGATTTCAGGAAGTTTCAGCGCGAAGAATTTCATCCGCTCATCCATCGCCGTGCCTTTGCAAAAGGGTGCTATTGTATCCTCATTCTTGACAGAGGTGAACTGATATTTCATGATGAATGGTCACCCGTTGCCGGTATTAAAAAATCCTTACTTATCAGGGAGGAGATCATCTCACTGCTTGTTTTTTCCTGGTTAAACCGCAATCAGAGGCGACAGCTAAGAAAAAAAAGTGATCCCTTTAATATTAATCTGCAATCACCGCACTTTCGTAAGTTAATCATTCGCAATAGCGCAGTAGGTGAGTTGTTAAATGCAATACAAAAGGCATCTGCCTGATATCCCGGGCTGCTTTTGTTTAACTAAAACTTAAGTTTTTTTATTCAGGAGGTGCTATACTGATAATTCAAATTATCCATGCATTATCAGTGATTTCTGACATTATGCTTAATGTATCGTGCAAACTTTTTTATGTTAACGGGTGTATGTGAATTAACATTTTATTACCTTAGCTGGAAATTCACAAATCATTGTAGTACCCTGATGATTTTTGCAAAAATACAAGACCCGGGAAATGGAAGCGGACGAGAATAACCATAGTATGTCATCCCTGATAAAAGGGTCCGATATCGATGCATTGCAGCGAATGATTAATAATTTCAGCACGCTCACAGGTTATTGTATCGTCCTGCTGGACAGAAAAGGCTCGGTCACCATTCGGTCTGAAAACGAACTCGCCGGAAAGGGATTTGACGAGAAGAATGACCACCTGTGTTTTAATCAGGGAACTGAAAGGCATAAATTAGCGGGTGAATTGTTACGTGCCCGCGGTCCTGTGCTGAAAAGGTGTAATAACGGGTTAAACTATATAGCGATTCCGGTCCGTTTAAAGGGAAACATGTTTGGGAGCATAATGCTGTCACACTTTCGGCTTATATCAGGTAAAAGCGAGGAGCTGAATGTGAAATCCGGCGAACCCGGGCTTTCTGAGGACCGCGCAAGGAGGATCATCGGATTACTTGCGGATACCCTGAGTAAAGGACTACTTGAGCATATCGAACACATCGAAAAATTAAAAATTGACTTTGATCCCTTGAGCCTGACGGTTCCGCAGGTTCCGGATTGGATGATGAATTCCGAACCGGTGAGCGAAGTCAGTGCTGTTGAAGCCCTGATTCGCCTCGAACAGGTTCAGGCTGCACTCAAATCCAGCGAAGCAAGATACCGGACACTGGTGGCAAATATTCCAGCCACCGTGTATCGTTGTGAAATTTCCCCGCCTTGGTATATGCACTATATCAGCGACGCAATAACGCTGATTACTGGCTATGCTCCGGAAGATTTTTACAGGGGCGGAAAAAAGACCTATGCCGATATTATACATGCGGATGATCTGCAGCTGGTGATTGATGCAATACAAAACTCCCTGCAGGAGGAAGCTCACTATGAAGTTGAATACCGGATTATTGATGTCAACGGGGCAATCCACTGGGTATTTGAAAGAGGCCGTTATTATTTGGACGAACACAGATGCCCTCTCTATCTTGACGGTGTAATAATGGATATTACCGAGAAAAGGAGAAGCCAGAAGGAAAAGTTAGAGATTGAAATGCAGTTTAAAGAGATTTTTGATCATATGCTCGAAGGCGTTGCCCTGCACGAATTGATTTATGATGAGCAGGGAAACCAGATAGATTATATAATCCGGAATATGAATCCGTCATATGCTGAATTATTGAATCTAAAACCCGAAGAAACGATCAACCACAGGGCCAGCGAAGTATTTCCTTCCAATGGATTACCCTATCTCAGTGTAGTGTCTGAAGTATTACGCACAGGCGTTCCAATTACTATTGAAGATTATTTCGTTCAGCTGAATAAGTACCTTCATATTTCGATTTTTTCACTGGAACCTGGCCATTTTACTACTGTTTTACTCGATATTACACACTTGCACGAGATTCAGAACCAATTACAGTCGGCTCTTGACGAGAAGGAAGTGTTGATTAAAGAAGTCCATCACAGGGTCAAAAATAACCTGCAGTCCATTATCCATCTGATCGAAAATCAAATGGATGTTGTGAAGGATAAACAAAGTAAGATGGCTTTTCTGGAATTGAAAAATCAGGCATACACCATGGCGCTCGTGTACGATCAACTGAACAGGGCCAAACAGTTGTCGAAAATTGAGATGAAGCATTATTTGGAAGAGCTTACAATGAGTATCAGTGAAGCTTTTCATCGGTCTGATGCCATTCTGGCTACCGTGGAATCGGATGAGATATGGATGGATGTTTCCCTGGCTATGCCCTGTGCCATGATTATGAATGAACTGATCACCAATGTGCATAAATATGCTTTTCCCCCGGGAACACCCGGTGATCATCATTTATGGATCCGTTTGTTGAAAAAAGAACATCACTACGAACTTTTCGTAAGGGATAACGGTGTGGGTACGTCGCAGCCACTTGAACTGGATAAACTCACTTCATCAGGGTTGCAATTGGTTAAACTATGGGTGGTACACCAATTGGGCGGGGTATTATTAATAAATGGTCAGGGTGGGTTTACGATAGAGATAAGCTTTCCTGAAAAAAGTAAACATACGCTTTAGGAAACCTGGAAAATAACAATAATAATATATAAATATATGTCAGAAGCCAGTGTAATGATTGTTGATGATGATGCCCTTGTAGCAATGCATCTGCAAAAAGCATTGATATCACTAGGGTATACAGTGGTGGGCATATATGCCTCCGGCGAAGATGCCGTAGTGCAGGCAGACAACCTTCATCCTGATGTTATCATTATGGATATTATGCTAAGGGATCAGATGGATGGGATTGAAGCCGCCAGGATTATCCGCGAGAAGTTAGAGATTCCGGTTGTGTTTATTTCTGCCTATTCAGATGATGCTGTGATTAAGCAGGCAAGTGAAACAGAACCGTATGGTTATCTGGTAAAACCTGTTAATGAGCGTGAGTTGCAGGCGAACATTGAAATGGCCCTGTATAAAAGCAGGATGGACAAACAGTTAAAAAATTTGAATGAGGTTATATATGCCGTGCGAACAGTAAACCAGCTTATTACACGTGAAAAGGACATTCAGACCATTATTGATGAAACCAGTCGTATCCTTGTGTCGAAACGCAATTCTCAAATGGTGTGGATCGGACTTTTAAATGAGGACAAAAAGACCTTTCGCAATACAGGGTATGCTGGAAAAATTGAGCATGGACTCGAAATGGTTTCTTCCTGGGTTGATGATTACCGGAAGTGGCCGGATTTTTTTGCAGAACCGGCAAGTTTAGGGAATATACGAATTTGTCGGGAATCTGACCAAACGCCGAATCCGCCTTCATGGACAAATGATCTGTCTGGTTTGGATGTAAAATCTTTTTGTATTGTTCCGATCCGGTATGGTTCGAATATTTTCGGTCTTTTATGGGTTTTTGCTAAAGGTGAGGGCGCCTTTACTAATGATGAAATTGAACTGTTGTCTGAATTATCAGATGATATGGGCTTATTCATTCAAAATTCCAGGGAGGAAGAAAAGCGCAGGGCGACCGAGAAAGCATACCATGAAAGTGAGGAGTTGCTGAGCAATATTATTGAACAAACCGGGCAAATGGTCTATGATTACGATGTTAATAAAGGCCGCTTGCGATGGTTTGGGGCCATTGAGGATCTTTTAGGATTTGAACACGGTGAGTTTAATGAAACCGGTATTAAAGAGTGGGAGGATCGCATTCATCCGGATGATATGGATGTTATTGCCTTATTGGACAAAGCAATTAGTGAAAAGGGTCACTACAATGTTGAGTATCGGTTCAGACACAACAACGGCACGTATCACTTTATTGAGGATAATGGTATTGTTATTCCGGCCTTTTCCGGTAAGGGTTTGCGCATGATTGGAACCATGAAAGACATTACCGAAAAACGACAGACAGAAGACGCCCTTCAGAAAAGTGAGGAGCGCTTCCGCCAGCTTTTTGTTGACGCACCCCTTCCTTATCAGTCGCTTGATAATAATGGAATTCTGCTGGATGTCAATAAATCGTGGCTCAGTTTGCTGGGGTATGAAGAGGAAGAGGTTATCGGGCATCCGTTAGTGCAGTTTATTCATCCCGATTCAAAAGAATCCTTCCTGCGGGCGTTTCCGAAATTCATTGCGAGGGGCGAAACCATCTCTGTGATGGATATGGTTCAAAAAAACGGACAACGGTTAACCATTGAATTTGCGGGCAGGGTGGGGTATGATCGTGTCGGTAAGTTTAAACAAACCCACTGCATCCTAAAAAATATTACGGAACAGGTGGAGGTTGAAAGAGAACTGATGGCCTACAAAGAACATCTGGAAGAATTGGTGCAGGAGAGAACGGCGAATCTTAATAAAGCCGCATCACTGCTGGATGCAACGCTGGAATCTACGCCTGACGGAATTTTGGTTATTGCCCTTGATGGCAAAATCACAAAAGTGAACCGCAGGTTTCTCGAAATATTCAATCTCGAAGATGGGCTCAGTAATAATACTACCTATAATATCTTACTGAAGCAGATTTCTTCCAGTTTTATTACTCCTGAAACGATTGATGCACTCAGCGAAATGGTTAAAAGTCCCCTCAATGAAAACAAAATTGAAATAGAACTGAACAATGGAAAGAAATACGAATGTTATACCTTTCCGCAGATGCAGGAGCAGCAAGTCGTTGGTAAAGTATGGACCTTTAGCGACATTACCCTCCGGAAGAAAATTGAAGAAGACCTGACGATCGCTAAAACCCAGGCTGAGATGGCCTCCCGGGCAAAAAGTGAGTTTCTGGCCAACATGAGCCATGAGATCCGCACCCCAATGAATGCCGTTATCGGGTTTGCTGATATTCTCGACCGTAAGGTTGATCAACCCGAACTGAAGAATTATGTTCGTTCTATAAAATCAAGCGGGCATGCACTTTTGCATATAATCAATGATATTCTTGATATCTCTAAAATAGAAGCCGGCCGTATGGAAATCCATATGGAGCCTATCAGGTTGCAAACAGTGTTTACTGAGATAGAGAATATTTTCTCGATGAAAGTTTCAGAAAAATTACTGAATTTCAGTATGGAAATTCCGAAGGATTTTCCTTTTGCCATCATTATTGATGAATTACGCTTGCAGCAGATTCTCATGAATATTGTAGGTAATGCCATCAAATTTACCGAAAAGGGCAGTGTAAAAGTTAAGGCCACTTTTACCCGCAAAAGTGCCAGTACCATAAGCCTGAGAATCGATGTTAAGGACACGGGTATCGGGATTGACCCCGAAAACCAGAAAAAGTTGTTTCAGGCTTTTATGCAGGCCGATATTCAGGACCAGAAGAAGTATGGGGGCACCGGTTTGGGATTGTATATTTCCAAACGTTTTATCGAAATGATGGGCGGCACCATTGCGGTCAGCGGAAAACCCGGAAAAGGTAGCACCTTCAGCCTGTGTTTCGATGAAATCGAAACCTATGAAAAAGCGCTGGACAACAAACAGGAAATCGACAATATTGATTATACCTCCTTGTGGTTCGATAACCAGATTGTATTGATCGTAGATGATGTGGAAACCAACCGGACACTGGTTAAAAGTATGCTTGCCGACGCTAATCTGGTTTTGCTGGAAGCACACAACGGCCTGGAAGCCGTTAAAATGGCGAAAATTTATGCACCCGACCTGATCTTTATGGACATCCGTATGCCTGTGATGGATGGGTATATGGCCACACAGCAAATTAAGGCAGATCCGGAGTTAAAACGCATGGCCATCGTTGCCCTTACTGCCAGTACTGCGGAAGAAAGCGCAGATGAAAAAGAAATGGCCCGGCTATTTGACGGTTATTTACGCAAGCCTGTATTACTGTCGGATGTGATGGGGGAAATGATTAAATTTCTGGATTTTTCAGAAAAGAAGCCTGTACCAATAGAAGAGGTGCCTGCGGTCCCTAAAGTAAAACCGAAGAAAATGCATGGCAGCGCAATGGAGAATCTTGAGAAAGTTCTGAGGACCAAGGTGCTTCCCTTGTGGGATCAGTTAACTAAGCGCATTTCCATGGAGGAAGCGGGAAATATGGCCAATTTGCTGATCGGAATCGGAAAAGAATATGGTATTGAGGAGCTCAATCTTTTTGGGGAAGAATTGTTAAGCCAGATCAGATCTGATGATGCAACCCAGATAAAATCGCATTTGGTTAAGCTTCCGGCATTGCTCGAGGAAAAGCAGCTTCTTAACAGCTAGTCATAATCAAGTAAAATATTAAGCATAATACCCGGGTGAACATTTTTTATCAGGGATTTTTTAAGGATACCTGTTGCATTAGTTATACTTTTGTGGACTAAAATAAAAACATGGAAACCTTACCATTTATATTAACTGCTTCCTGGGCATTTACCTGGATCATTCTCCCCCTGTTGATATTTTGCTCAAGGATTGTTGATCAGAGTGTCGGCACCCTGCGAATGATATTTGTATCGAAGGGACTGAAGCAGGTGGTGCCTGTACTGGCCTTTTTCGAATCGCTGATCTGGCTGCTGGCCATTGGACAGATAATGCAGCACCTCGATAATTGGTTGTGTTACCTGGCCTATGCCGGCGGGTTTGCGATGGGAAATTACGTGGGGATGAAACTCGACGAAAGAATCTCTTTAGGGAATGTGATTATCCGCATCATTGTTAAAAAGGGTGCGGCGGAACTTGTGCAATACCTGCGCGAACAGAAATTCGGGTTGACCGTGCTGGATGCGGAAGGAGCCAAAGGAAAGGTGAAGGTTCTGTTTTCTATTGTAAAACGCAAGGATAGCAGTCGCGTAATTGAAATCATCAATGATTTTGATCCCAACTCTTTTTACACCATTGAGGAGGTGCGTGAGGTGAACGAGGGTGTGTTCCGCACCAATCGCCGCAGGCGGTTGTGGGATTTCCATATGGGACCCAAGAAAATTAAGTAAAAAAAAAGCAGCGTAAAGCTGCTTTTTTTTAATGCATCCAGAGATGAATTATTCGCAAACAACATTATAGTCGGTGCCATAAACAGTTTTGAAACTGCTTTCATAACTATCGATGGTAGCTTTGTTGCCACATGCTTCAGCTGATTCATAATAAACTGCGCCTGATGTTTTGTCAGTGGCTGTGCAGGTTGTGCATTTTTTGCAGGATGAAAAACTCATGCTGCCGATAATGGCTAATGTTGCTAATACGATGGATACTTTTTTCATTTGAATGAATTTGAGTTTATAAATTAACTATGAAACAAAAATACATTAATATTAAACATAGATTAAATAATTGTCATAATATTTTGTTAAATATCTTATGGAGTTGTTTTACAGTTTCTTAACGGAATAAATGGAATGGAGTGAGACGGGCGCGCAACGCTGATTAAGGATAGATTGTTACCGGGCTTGTTTGAAAGCAAAAAAAGCAGCGAAAAGCTGCTTTTTTTTGGTTCCGGTATTAACGAAAACCGGAGATGAACAAATTCGTGGGTTGTTACCCGGCTTGCATTTAGTCGCAGGTGACATCACTTACCAAACCCCAGGTGGATTTGAATGTATCTTCAGTATCTTCAACATACGTTTTGGTGCCACAGAATTCACCACTGGTGGCTATCTGAGTGCCTGTAGTTTTGTCTTTTGCAATGCAGGTTGAACATTTTTTGCAGGATACAAGACCCATACTTCCAACAAGTGCCAATGCTACGAATAATGCGGTTAACTTTTTCATGAGAATTATTTTTTGGTTATTAGTGTGTTTGATGAAGCAAAATAAGTAAATAAATCCGATATGTGAAAGAAAAAAATAATTAAAGTTTAATATTCTCTTAAACTATATAGGATCAATCAATTGATGCCACTTTATATTATTTTTTTTCATTGCCGGCATTTGGCTTTTGGATCCACTTCAGCATTTGCGCAACTTTAAGCAGTAAAAATGCTCCCAGGGCGCTGAATGCAACGATAAGTACAAAAACAAAATAGTATTTAACAGTCCATTCAAGGGCCACCATCAGGCGTTGGAAAAACGGAATGGTAGTTACGACATTCTTGTTTTCGGTCAGGGTGTACCTGATGGTGCAGAATTCATTTTCTTCATCATAATCGCCCAGTTGAACGCCAAGATCCTGTAGCTGCTGTTCATATTCCAGAATCTGTTGTTCCAGTTTCAGGTATTCATCAATTTTTCCGCCTTTGGATTTCAGGGCTGTGAGAGAAGTAATGGTTTTTTCGAGCGAAACTTTCTCGGCGTTGAGTTCCTTGTATTCATTGGTTTTGTCGACCTTATCAATTTGAATAGAGGCCAGCTTTTCCAGGGATTTCATGTCCGCAACCATGGCGTCGAAATTGGCGGGTGGTACCCCCATCACAAGGTTTAACAGGCGGTTTCCGGGCAAACCGGTTTTTTGTTCGTATTGAATCAGTGCTTCATATTTTTTTACGAGTGCACGGATCTTATTTTCTGTTTGTTCAAAATCTTTGGTGGTGGACGACAGGCTGCCTACCTTCTCATATTTCTGATCGGAGGAAGGCATTTGCGGGACTGTCATTTCCGTGGTTGCCGATTCTTTCGATTTGTATTTGGTACTGGCAATGTTCTTCCGGGTGTACCCGTCATCCGATTGTACGTTAAACTCGTAAGAGGTATATTGTTCCGTATTCACATAATGATCTGTTCCGCTGTCGTCATAACGCATGTATCCATAAAGGAGGCGAAGACCAAAGAAGACAACAAATCCAAGCAAAAAAAACAAGAGACCTTTCAGGATTTTCTTTTTCATCAGCGTGTGGTTTTAAGTTTATGAAATTGATTATTGATTGTTCTAAAAATTAAAAATGGATCAGTTCTGAAAAGAGTTTAATGGCAAAGTGATCCGTCATGGAGCTCAGGTAATCAGCTACAGCTTTTGTATAATCTGTGCGCGATTCGAGCTGATAAACCAAATGGTTGCCGAATTTTGTATGTGCTCTTTCCTCTAAATCCAGGTCGGAATATTTCATTAGCCAGTAGGCAAACGATCCTGCCAACGAAGGATAAATTTTTTCCAGAAGTTTTAGTTCATCCTTTAGGTGCGCAGGCGTTCCATACAATTGAATCAGTTGGTTGAATAACGATTCAAGCACCATGTTGGCGTAGGCCTGATAATGTTTTAGTCGTGGATGGTTATAGATATTCCGGTAATTAAAGTCCTTGACTTTATTGATGAGGTCGAGGTACTGATGCGAGAATTGAATGCCGGCCTCCGGGGTACTCATCCCGCAAAGGTTATTGATAAAATCGTTCATCAACAAAGTATTGCTGATCTGGTGTATTTCTACTTTCTTGATGCCTTCTACGATGCTGCCAAGTTCGCTGAGTTGCTCATGGCTCAATATTCCCAGTGACAACGCATCTTCGATGTCGCGGCCCAGGTAGGATATTTTATCTGCAATTTTCACCACACAGCCTTCCCAGGTAAAAGGGGGATATTGGTTAGGCTGCAGAATGGTATAAAGGTCGATGGGTTCTGTGCGCGGGAAAATGGCGTTTTCGTTTACTTCCCCGCAGTGGGAAATGATACCGTCGCGCACGGCATAGCATAGACAGAGGTTCGTTTCTTTGCCGTCGAGGTTAGGCAGGGTTTCCAGGTGATCAACAAAATGCAGGCTGTTGCGCTCATGCCAGAATAGCGGAAGTCCGGCGGTGGATAAAAGTTTCCGTAGAATATTCTCCCCAACATGCCCGAACGGGGCATGCCCCAGATCGTGTCCAAGGGCTATGGCGCCGGTTAACTCAGTGTTGAGCCCCAGAAAATGAGCGATGCTGTAACTTACCGAAGCCACGTGATTCACGTGCTCGATGCGTGTGCAGATATGGTCGTTGGTGGTAGCATAAAAAACCTGCGTTTTATGCTTCAGCCGCCGGTAGGCTTTACTGTGCAGAATACGGTTGTAGTCGCGGTTAAATTCGCTGCGGATTTCATCTTCTTTGGCGTACAGTGTGCCAAAACGTAAAATGCTTTCGTTCCACTTAGCGGAACCCGGCACGGCCGCCTCTTTGCTGAAAAGCCCCTTGGTCATATTATGGTGTTGGTTCACAAAGATATCAATACTAAATTAAGGATCAAGACCGGAGTGACTTTTTTTCGCTACGAGTACTAAAAGAACGGAGCCGATGTTAAAACCGGGGTGAAAATTACTTTAAAATCGTTGTAAATTTGTCCCATGACTATTCTGATGTTTGCCACGAACCGCCGCAACATAAATAGTTTACTGTTATTTTATTTGGATGAAATCTAAATAATGCGTATTTTTGTACCGAAATATACCAATTATGTCAAAAATCGAAGTTAAAAAGCGGATTTTACAGATAGAAGGCATGGATTGCACCAATTGCGCACTGGGACTTAAAAAGCAATTGGGGAAAATAGGTGTGGACCAGGTGGATGTTGTATTTGCAACCGGAGAAGTGTTTTACGACAGTCACGGAAAAGACGATGACCTTCTGGTGAAGCAAAAAATTCAGGATATGGGCTACCAGGTGGTGGCTGGTCTCGAAAATGACGAAGCGCCTGTCAAAAAGGATTTTTTTACTATCGGGCGGAAATTCTGGTTCAGTTTGTTTTTTACGATTCCATTGCTGCTGGCTATGTTTATTCCCCTGAATTTTCTTCACAATCCATGGTTTCAGCTTACACTCACTTTGCCGGTATTTGCAGTGGGTTTGTGGCATTTCGGCCGCAGCGCCATCAGGTCATTAAGAGCCGGTATTCCCAATATGGATGTGTTGATTATACTGGGTAGCACTGCCGCTTTTGTTTACAGTCTGACCGGAGCGATACTCAATCTCGGGCATGACTATATGTTTTTTGAAACTACCGCCACCATTATCACCCTGATTTTGCTTGGAAATTATTTAGAACATAAAGCCGTAAAGCGCACTACAAATTCTATCGACAGTCTGGTTCAGTTGCAAAAGACCATGACACGCCGCGTCACGGTTGAGAAAGGGATGGAAGTGATTACAGAGATCGATGCCTTGAAGGTTAAAAAAGGAGATATTCTGTTAGTGAATATGGGCGAAAAAATCCCGGTTGACGGTGAAATCCTCGATGGGGGATGTAGCGTGGATGAATCGATGATTTCCGGCGAAAGCATTCCGGTAGAAAAACTTCACGGTCAGCAACTGATTGGTGGAACGGTAATGATTTCGGGCAATGTGAGAATGAGGGCCACCGCCATTGGACAGGAAACGGTGCTTTCGCAGATTATTGACCTGGTGAAGAAAGCTCAGCAGGACAAACCACCCATACAGTCGCTGGCCGATAAAATCAGCGCCGTGTTTGTTCCGGTGGTGGTTGGCATAGCCCTACTGACCTTTGCCATTTCTTTTTGGTTCGTGGGAATCGGCCTTCAACCGGCTCTTCTGAATAGCATTGCGGTATTGGTAATCGCATGTCCCTGTGCACTGGGACTGGCCATTCCGACGGCTGTGGTAGTAGGAGTGGGCAGGGTTGCCCGCAATGGAATCCTCATCAAAGGTGCGTCCACCATACAGAAGATGCTGGATGTAAAATATATTGCTTTTGATAAAACCGGAACCTTAACCAACGGCGATTTCAAAATTAACGCCTGGCATTTGTCCGGAAACGACGAAAGACAAGCCAAAAATATGCTGTTCAGTCTGGAATCGCATTCTGCTCACCCATTGGCTCGTTCGGTGGTAAGAGAGCTGGAGGGTGCGCGCTTGCAGGTACTCACCGACATTCAAGAGGAAAAGGGGATAGGAATCCACGCCAGTGATGAAGAGGGTAACCGTTGGTATGCCGGTTCTTATCGCTTGCTCGGGTCTTCGGTAAACGGTGGCTCACACGATATTTACCTGCTTCGGAACAACGAACTTTTTGCCGCTGTTGACCTTGAAGATGCTATAAAACCTGAGGCACCGGAAGTCATCCGTTATTTCCGTAAACAAGGGTTGATCCCTGTGTTGATCAGTGGTGACCGCAAAGATAAATGCGAATCTTTTGCACGTAAGCTGGATATTCAGGAAGTGTATTCAGAAAAGCTTCCGGCTGAAAAGCTTGAACTGATTGCCGAACTGAACAAGAAGGGCGGTGTGGCCATGGTGGGTGATGGCGTGAATGACGCTCCGGCGCTCTCCAAAGCCAATGTGGGCATTTCGTTGAGTAATGCCACCCAGGTGGCCATACAGTCAGCCCAGGTGATCCTGCTGAAAGGTAACCTGAAGCTTTTAACCAAAGCGTTTTCGATCAGCAAAGTCACCATGACCATCATAAAGCAAAACCTTTTCTGGGCTTTCTTCTATAACGTATTGGCGATTCCTATCGCTGCCGTGGGGTTGCTCGATCCTATGATTGCTGCCGCCAGCATGGCCGTTTCGGATGTTGTGGTGGTACTGAATTCTCTAAGGTTACGGTCGAAAAAGCTCGACTAGAAAATTATTGCAGCACGATCAGGTTATGAAACCATGACTGATCCTCAGTTTCAACCATTATTTGATAGCTTCCCGCAGAAATCATACTCAAGTCTAGCGAGAAGGTTGTTGCGCCGGGTGCTGCATCCACATTATTTTCCAGAACGGTCTGTCCGTACAGATTTATCACGCGAAAGCGGTATGATACAGCTTTCGTAACGGGCAAAATAATCTGCACCCTATCCGAAGCGGGATTGGGAAATACCTGAATTTGCTGCTGATGTTTTTCTGTTACAACACCGGAGGGTGGAACACACGATACCTGGTAGTTGATAGCTGTATTCGCTGCGAGTGAATCGAGAAACGCATTCCATGTTCCCTGATTTTTCAGATGATAATCGAGAAAGATGCGGGTAAAAGTAAGTGTGGTAGCTAACTGGTCCGCCCTGTCGATGCCGGGTACCGGGTTACAGGTAGATTCCCCAAGGGTACAGGTTAAATTGTAATCACCAAAATAGCAATGGGCGCCATTCTTCACGCCAATAAACACCTTGCATTCGCTTGTCAGTGAGTCGAACATGGGTTGCTGGTGATCGGCCGGTGGGGCAACACAATCATCTTCTCCTGCAATGATCAGTGCCGGGAGGTTGATATGTGCAGCCGCAGTAATGGATGAAGGTGTGGTATTTGCCGCGGCAAAAGTAATCATGCATTCGGGAACTGTATTGTTTTCGCAGGCTAAAAACGAAGCCCCGCCTCCCATGGAATGTCCCATAATGGCTGAGGTAGTTCCGATGCGCTGATAAAAAGGCGAAGCTGCATTGGTGCCTTCACTCTTAAGCTTTCCGATTAAAAAAGCGAGGTCTGCCCCGAACGCTGCATGGTCGGGAGCTCCTCCTTCGGTGGTGGGAAACACTACTATGTAACCGCCTGGCACCAGTTGATCTTTCCAGAATGCATAGGCACCATAGCCCATCATAAAACCGTGACCGAAGGCTATGACAGGAAACAGCCCTGGTTGCACAGCCACATCGTCGCCTGCGGTGATCCCCGGATAATAAATTTCAACCGGAACGTCGCGGTTTGCGCGCGCAGGATCCTGATAGGTGACCTGGCGATGCCCGATGGCGTATTGGGCGATGACAGCCATTGCAAAAGCAGAAAAGATCAGCGAAAGTAAGGTCTTTTTCATGGGAAGGGATTTTCGTCAAATATATGTAAAAAAAAAGACTGCTATGGTTAGCAGTCTTTTTTGTAGATCCCGAATAATTTATCAGGAAGTCGAAGCGCGGTTCACAATCTTAAGAATTGAGAACATGATAATGGCAGAGGTAATAGAAAGAATAATGATAAAGAGGAAGAACTGCCATAATTCCCAGTTTTGATAGAACTTTCCAATGGCGCCTGCAGCATAATTACCAATAGCGGTTGCCATTAACCAACCAGCCTGCATGGTTCCCTTGATTTTGGGAGGAGCGACCTTTGCAACAAATGACAATCCCATAGGACTCAGGAAAAGTTCTGCAATGGTCAGAGTGAAGTAGGTGGAAATAAGCCAATAAGGACTCACGGCCATGCCGCTGAATTCCGGTAATGCGGTAATTGCATTTCCACTAAGGGCTTGTACGCTGGGTAATCCGAATGATGCGATGAACATGAGCGTAAACCCGATCGCCGTAATGATCATACCCAGGGCGATTTTCTTGGGGGGAGAGGGTTCTTTACTTTTTTTGCTGAGAAGAGCGAAGAATCCAATGACAATTGGCGTCAGGAAGACCACAAACAGGGGGTTGAACGACTGGAATAATTCCGGGTCAAGTCTTGAAAGGCCGCCGGGATCGTTGCTTGCCTGATAGAGCAGGTATCCACCCATGGTACCAAGAGCGATAAGGCCAACAATACCAGCAAGGATTTTAGATCTCTTCAGGCTGTTTTTACTGAAAACAATCATCAGACTGATTACGAAGGCAAAGAAAGCTGCAATGGTGGGGATATAAAACCACATCGAAGTGAAATGAGTGGCTTCAAGGTCGGTGTAATTCTTTGCGAAGGAAGTGAGGGTAGATCCGTTCTGGTGGAAAGCCATCCAGAAGAAAATAACGATGATGAACACCAATACCAGGGCAAGAATGCGGTCTCTGGTCTGTTTTTTAGTGAGTTCAACTACAGGTTCGCCCGTTGCTTTTTTATTTTTGTGCAGATAGTCGGCGTCCTTGTATGTTTTTCTGAATACAATGAAAATTGCCAGGGAGATCAGCATGCAGATACCGGCAGCTAAAAATCCGTAAGAATAACCTGCGGATAAAGAGTCGAGGTAATTGTGTGCAAACTGGGTGAGATCACTACCCTTTCCGGCAGCAAATTGTGTAATCGTTTCAAGTTGCTCAGGAGTGGCTTTGTTGTCGATAACATCGTGAGCGATACGGGGGATGGCAGGATTGTAAGAAAGTCCATTGGAAGCCATGACCCAGTTCTTCAGTGTAACCGCCAGGTAAGGGGCAAAGAAAGCGCCGATATTAATAAACATATAGTATATATTGAAGGCTGCATCACGATATTTGCTGAGTTCAGACTTTTCGTAAAGGTTACCAACAATAACAACCATATTTCCCTTAAACAATCCAACGCCAAGGGCAATAATAGCAAGTGCGGAATAAAGCATGAGTTCCCCGCCAATATTGGCTTGCCACAAAACGATGTAGCCGAGGCACATGATGATAATCCCGGTAATGGCCGTTCTTCCGTATCCGAAACCGGCATCAGCTATAATACCTCCCAGCAGGGGTAAAAAATAAATACCGGCGAGAAAAATCCCGTATAACGAAGCAGCATGTGCTCCATCCCAGCCAAAACGGTCTTGCAGGAACAAAGTGAAAATCGCAAGCATGGTATAGTACCCGAAGCGTTCACCCATATTCGACAAGGCCAGCACAAATAATCCTTTTGGTTGTCCTTTAAACATAATAAAAGTGTGATTTGATTAATAAAATGATTGAAATGTTTTCTTTTAGAATGTGACAAAAATAAGAAAACAATTCAAATAAGGATAGATTGTAATTCCCCGGCTTTGTTAAAGCATTCTTAAATTTTTGTTATTGTGACGAAAACCAGGCAATAAGGCCGCATTAAAATTTCAAACGCAACTGGGCTTTGATTTCCGATTTATGGTTTCCCTGAATCTCCGTCAATCCCGAGCTCACTACCGTTTGGTTGCTGTAGTTGGTGATGGAATAGCGGATCCAGAAATCAAGGTGGCGTTGTAATTTCACCTTAGCCATAATATAGAAGCGTGTGCCTTTGTAATAATAGGCGGGGATGCTGTAGGCATATAACACATCGTTTTCGTAAGCATAAAGCCTTGCATCGTAGCTGTCAGTCTGGAAAAGGGCATAGCGTGCCGAGAATGAAACAGGCAATTTTGCATGCTTGTAGCGTATGTCCTGATATACCAGATATCCGTTTTCGGCAGGGGCACTTCCCTTTTGGTAGATCAGGAATTCTACACGATTTTTCAGGGAAACACTTGGGGAAATCTGACACGAAAGGTTATAGCGGAAGCTTTGCTTTGTCAGGTCTTCCGGATAGTCAATCTCTGCCAATTCGTCGCCGCTGTTTTCGGCTTTCTTTTCGTAACGGTATTTGACATACATTTCCAGTTTTTTGTTGGGTTTGTAGGTCAGCTGTGTCATGTAATCTTGTCCGCCAGAGGGCGCATTCACCCTGTATTTCAGCCATCTGAAATTGTAAAAATCGCAATAGGAAGCGAGATTCCATTTAGGATTGAATTTGATGGTGAGTCCGGTAAAGAAGCCCTCTTCGTTGGTGTTGCTGCTGCCTTCCGCGAAAGCGCTGGTATATAAAGCCTGATAGTTCTTCTGATAATTTCTGTAAAGTACCGAAACAGAAATATGGGGATCGAGGCTTAACATAACCCCGTTGAGGAAGGCCATGCCGCCATTCCAGCTGCGCGATGCTTCCCCGAAGAAATTGATGTTCCTGAAAATATAGCTGTAGTCCAGACCCATGTTGAAGTTTTTGTCGCCCACAAAATCAAACTGGTTGTATAGCTGGAGTTGCCTTTCAAGGGTTGCATCAAACAGGGTTTGTGCTGCTGTAAATCCAATGTTCAACCTGCGGTTGCGATAGGCCAGATGTCCGCCAATGACTTGTTGAAGTAATGACTTTCTATCGGCCACTTCCGAAGGAGTGCTGTGCAGCCCGGTTTCCTGCAGGGAACTGATCAAAAGTAATTCATTGCTGAGCGAGTCGATGCCGGTCGCATTGGCGTCAATTTTTTTGCGCGAATAAAATGCCGTCAGGTCAAACCCTTTCCATCCGAGGGTGACTGCACCCCCGCGCATAAAGAGGTTTTCGTCGACAGAAGTATAGGGTCTAATTCCCTGCGCCAGCTTTTTAATATTAATTACATCGCTGGATTTTCCGAAGCCCATTCCGGTCCAAAAGGTAAGGCCCTGTCCGAACTGTACGTGGTAATCGCCTACCACAGCGGATTTCACAAGGCCCATATTGCTTACCATCAGGTGGGCAGAATAAAAGTCGAAGCCATTTTTTTGCGCTCCTGCAAAGAATTGCTCTCCTGCATCTTTTTCGCCTGTGATGCCAAAGCTGATTTTATTAAAAAACTTATAGCGGTAGCGTATATATAATTTTTCAGGACTGCCCAGGTAACGTGAGTTGGGGCTTTCAGCCAGCGCGGAATCCGTTATGGGCATATAACCTGCCTGTTGCTCCAGGGTGCGCTGGTAGCGTATGAAAAGGTCGTGGTTGCTGTATTGAAGCGCATCTTTAAAATTAAATCGGCTGGCGCTTTCGTTGGTAACTTTTACGTAAGGTAGAATGGAATTGATGGTGGCTTCATCAAAGCCGTCAATAGACTGAAGCTCATAAATTGAAATCAGTTTTCCGTTTTTTTCGATATGGGTAAGCAGGTTGCTGATCTGGATATCGTTCAGCATAATCAGGTTCGTCAGGTCGCTGGCCTTTGCGGTATTGAGGTTCAGCGGGTGTTTCAGGTAATAATCCATTTCCTGCAACAGGTCGGCATAATCGAGTTCGCTTTCGGTATTGGTGGCGATTTTTTCGATTTTCTGCTCGTTTTCATCCTCCTTAATCACTTCATCAGGATCCTGGGCCATGGCGGCAGCACTGAAACAAACCAACAGAAATACAGCCAGGCTGAGCCTTTTCAGAAGCTGACTTTGTGTTATGCGTTTCATGAGGTGCGCTTTTTAAAGGAATACACCATCGATATTTGTGGACTGAATCCGAGGACCTGGTGACGGCTGGCACTGATGTCGGCTTTGAAATTTCCGAATTCGAGGCCCACACCAAAGCTGTTGCTGAAAGGATTGGTGCTGATTCCCACCCGCAGGTACACCGGTTTTACCACATGATATTCTACCCCTGCTTTAAACCGGGCTTTCTGGTTGAGGTCTTTTTCGGTTTCAATAGCTACGATTGCTTTATCGCTGAAGGAATAGGAGAGTCCCCCTTTGAAAATCACCGGAACACGGTCACTTCCATATTTAGATACTTTTACATGAACCGGATTGTATACATGTACTCCGAGCACAAGGTTTTTGATCAGCTTAGCCTGCAGTCCCAATTCGAAAGTGAAGATGTTGGCATTCCCGTAATCCTCGCCAATGTGGGTATTGATATAATCGAGCTGGATGCCACCAGAAATTTTATCTCCAAAGGCCATCGCATAGGCCAGACCTACTTTCGATTCCCTGTAAAGGCTATAACCGAAATAATTATAATTTAAACCGAACACTCCGGCTCCTTTTACGGGCATTACGAAACCAAAAGCACCCTGGCTCAACTCTTTCATCATGAAGCGGTTTTCGCCGTAGATACCGGCGGCCATCTGGTTGTATCCGGCCATGCCTGCCTGGTTGTTGTGCAACGACCAGAAATCATTAAGGCAGACGGAAGCCCCGCCCATGGCGGTGGATCTTGCCCCAATGGGTACATTGTCTTTTTGAGCATTAAGGGTTTGCTGGCTGAATAAAAGAATCGCGATCAGCAGTAGGAGTCGGGTATGTTTCATCGGTTCTGCATTTGTTGGAATAAAAGTAATGATATTTTTATTACAGGTGGGAAGTTTTTTTTTAATTTATAGGGCCTGCGGCGCTCGCCCACTGAAATTGACAATTGATAATTGACAATTGACAATTGGGGGATCAAGACAAGTTTGAGGTTTAGGCTTGTCACGAAGACACAAAGGCACGAAGGAAATATTAAAGATTCTCAATGCGATGCATTTTCGAAGGTAAAAAGGGCCTTGGGGGCAGTCACACCGTGACTAAATCGTTCTTTATAATTTGCCCGCCGTTCTTGCCGCCACCGGGGCCAAGCTCGATAACATGGTTGGCGGCTCCCAGAAGTAAAGCGTCGTGCGTGGCACAGACGAGGGTGTGTTTGGCTTTCAGCAAACCGGCAAAGAGTTTCATGATACCGGTAATGTCTTTCGGATGCAGGCCGCCACCGGGCTCATCAAGTAAGATGAGTTGTGCTCCGGAGGCCATTTGAGCTAATGCCTTAACCAGTTTTATCCGCTGGAGTTCTCCGCCGGATAGGGTTTTCATGAATCTTCCCGGAGTAAGGTAGGATAAACCGGCCTGTTCCAGATAGTGAAATATCCCCGAAATTTCATGCACTTTTTTTTCGGGCAGATGCTGTTGCAGAAATATTTTAAGGGTTGGGAAATCCCATTGTTCGGTTTCGTATATATTGAAGCCATCTACTTGAATATTCAGCACTTCTTCTTTGTATCCTTTGCCGGCACAATTTTCACAAATGCTGGAAGCATCGGGGAAGAAGTCCATGCTGACGATTACCTCACCCGTGCCTTCACATTCGGGACACTTTCCGTCGTGCGATTGACGCGAAAAATGAGATGTTTTCCATTTGCGGGCGGTAGCTTCTTTGGTGGTGGCAAAGAGTTTCTGCACTACGTTGTTGATCTCGAGGTAACCCCCGATGGTGGCTGTTTTTCCGGGCTGCGGAATGGATTGTTCCACCATGATGCATCCTTGGAAGTGTTCAAACCCTGTAATGTTTTCACAACCTGCAGGACGTTGATGAAGATAACTTTCATAAATGACTTCCTGCAATAAGCTTGATTTTCCACTACCGCTTACCCCTGTTAAGACGGTGAATATTCCTGAGCTTATGGTTAAATTAATTTTCTGAAGATTGTTGGCGAAAGCCCGTGTGATGGTGAGTCCGTCTGCGGAAACCCCTGTAAACATTGGTGCATCCGGAAATTCAAAATATCGTGGTAGGATGGTCTCTGGTTTTCCTTCGGCAATCAATTGGCCTCCATCTGCGCCAGCGCCGGGTCCCAGCATCAACACACGGTCCGCTGTACGGATAAATTGTTTGGAATGGTCAACCATCACCACCGTATTTCCGTGCAATTTTAAATCGCTCACTAAGTCGGAGATGCGTTCAATGTCCTTGTGATGGAGTCCGAACGAAGGCTCATCCAGAATGTACAGCGTGCCGGTCAATGGAGCCCGCACCAGTCCGGCAATTTGCAGTCGCTGATATTCGCCACCGGATAAAGTGCCCACCAGCCGGTCGGTACTGAGGTATCCCAAACCCGCTTTACACAAGGCTTTCAGTCGGCCTGTAATCCCGTCGAGCAATTTTTCTGAGGTCTGGATATCTTTTGCAGTGTCGAATAAGGTAGTATAATTTTGTTCAAACCATTGCAGTGCATCTTCCGCACTCAGGGCAGTCAAGGCCCCGATGTGCATACCTCCCAGAAAGAATTTAAGGATCTCCGGTTTTAACCGGTATCCGTTGCACTCGGTGCATTTCTTTTTTTCCATGAGGTCCATCATGGCTTCTCCGCGGGCATCTGCGTGCTTGCGGTCGTATTCTTCATTCACCAGTCCTGTAAATCCTGGCCAGTCGCGCTGCAGATGGTGTGTGCCTTCGGTGTTGCCGCGCTTGTAGTACCATTCAACATCAAATTTTTCATCACCACAACCGAACATGGCAAGTTGCTTCGCGCTATCGATTAATTCCCGGTAAGGGCGATTAAAGTCGATATTGTATTTTTTTCCGACCGTAAGTAATGTGGCTACATATTGTCCGTGGGGGTCTCCATAAAATTTACCGGTTTTGCTGCCGTCCATGGCGCCGGAAACTAACGGAAGCCCGGGGTCAGTTACCAGCTTGTCGGGATCGCAAAGGGTTAATGTGCCCAGTCCCGCACAGCAACTGCAGGCCCCTTCGTCGCGGTTAAAGCTGAAGTGGGTTGAAAGAGGAGGTGTTTCGTTGCTCTCCGGATCTTTGGCCAGACGACTGTACATAAGCCGGTACAACTCGTAAAGCCCGGTGTAACCGGCAATGATGGAGCGCGGATTGCGGACAGCATTTTTTTTCTGGATCGCAATCGCAGGCATCAGCCCTTTGGTGGTTTCAACTTTTGAACCGCCCGGAAACCGGCTGAATTGGCGGATATATGCGCTATTGTTTTCCAGAAATAAACGGTGACATTCCGCATACAGCGTGGAATATACCAGTGAAGATTTTCCTGCTCCGGAAACTCCGCAAACGGCCGTTATTTCGTTGGGGTGAAAATCAATGCTGAGGTTTTTGAGATTGTTGGTGGTGACAACCGATAACGAAATCGGGGAGTGTTCCAGCCTTGCAACAGGCTGCATCCTTTGATTGCTGCTGAGCCCCGGGACTTCAATCGCTTTTCGTAAGCCTGCTGCTGTTGCTGAGGTTTCATGCAAAAGCAGCGCTGCGGGCGTTCCTTCAAATATAACCGATCCTCCTTCTTTTCCGCTTCCCGGGCCCAGATCAATAACCCGGTGTGCCTGCAGGATAAATACGGGATCGTTTTCCGCACACACCAGCGTATGTCCGCGCCTGGCGAGTTTTTTAAGCGCCTGTACCAACACCAGCATATCCGCATAGTGAAGTCCGGCGGCGGGTTCATCAAGTATATAAAGTGTTCCGGAACTTCCTGCCCGTGCCAGCTCTGTGGCCAGTTTCACCCTTTGGGCTTCGCCCCCTGAGAGGCTGGTTGATGATTGTCCGAGTTTCATGTAGCCCAGACCAAGATCGTTGACAATGGCCGTAAAAGTTCTTATTTTCGGGATGTCCTTAAAAAATTCATGGGCTTCCTCAAAGGTGAGTTCCAGAATATCAAAAATGCTTTTTCCGTGGTATTTGATTTCGAGGGTATCATCGCTGAAACGTTTTCCGTTGCACTGGTCACAGATCACTTCCACGTTTCCGAGGAAATGCATGCCTACCTGTTGCACCCCTGCGCCGCCGCATGCTTCGCAGCGGCCGCCCGGTACGGCAAAAGAAAAGCGGCCTTTTTTATAATCACGGGCTTTAGCTTCGGGACAGGCCGCCAGCAAATCCCTGATGACATCGCTTAACCCCGTGTAGGTTGCAGGATTGCTGCGGGGGGTGCGCCCGATCGGACTGCTGTCGATGGGAATGACTTTTTTAAACGGGTGTGGCGTTGTTGATTTTCCTGACTGGCAAATCTGATAAAGGGCTTCGGCCATGCTGGTTTTTCCGCTTCCTGAAAGTCCGGTAATTACATTGATATTATTCAGGGAGAACCGGGTATAAATATTTTTCAGGTTATGATGTTGCAGGGGACCTGCTTCCCAGAAGTTCTCTTCGCATTCAGCAGAGCGGGTTTCAATGTAGGAGGGGGGCTTGGTAATATATTTTTGTGTGATGCTTTCCGCGACGGGTTTATTGAAAAATCCTTCCGCCATTCCATTGTATATGATGCGGCCCCCGTCGTTTCCTGCTTTCGGGCCTATTTCAACAATCCAGTCAGCATGTTGAAGGGTTTGAATGTCGTGATCGGCTACAATAACGGTATTTCCCTGTTGCACCAGCGATTTAAGAACTTCCATAAGGTTACCATGTTCCTGGGGGTGGAGTCCTGCCGAGGGTTCATCAAAAATGTAGAGCACATTTCTTAATCCCGAAGAGGCATAGGAGGCCAAACGGATCCTGCCGGCCTCACCGTTGTTGATGGAGGGTGCTTCACGGTCGCAGTTCAGATAACCCAAACCCAGCTTACAGAGGGTTTGTAAGCGCCGTTGTATGGCGTCGATAATCGTGTTGGCCACTGCGGCATCTGCAGGAGGGATGGGTGTCTGCGAAAAATAGTGTTGCAGATCAGAAAACTCCATGGCCGAAAAGTCGCAGATATGCTTTCCCCATAGGCTTACAGAAAGTGCTGTTTTATTGAGTTTCGCACCCTTACATTCGTGGCAGTTTACCGAGCCGGAGTATTTCAGAATATTGGGGTTACGGTCGCGTTTCAGGATTTCTTCCATCACGGGCACCATTCCTTTGTAGTATCCTTCCTCACGGGGCTTGGCGGTAATCCCGGTCCATTTTAACCGCGATTCAAGGGGATGCTTTCCAAACAGCACCTTGATCTTTTCAGAACCGTAAAATATCACATTTTTTTGCGCGTCTGTAAGGTCTTTCCATGGAATATCTGCACTGAATCCCTCCGCCACACAAACCTTGTTAAGTTCCTCCATGGTTACCTGGGAATAGATAATGTAACCATTGGGCGTCATCAGATTAATGGCCCCTTCGCGCAGGGTTTTTTCCGGATCGCCGATCAGCAATGCGGTGTCGATATGGTCTTCGACCCCCACGCCTTTACATACCGGACAATACCCGGCGGGATGGTTAAATGAAAACAGGCTGCGGTTGATTTTGACGCCTTCAACAGGGGCGTTTCCGAGTCGTGCAAACAGCAGGCGGAGATAATCGTAGATTCCGGTCATGGTACCCACGGTTGACCTGCTGCTGCGGATGAAATTTTGCTGATTGAGGCCAATCACCGGAAACAGGCCCTCTATTTTTTCTGCTTTAGGCCGGCTTAAATTGCGTTGCTGGTGCGAATGACCGCCCATAAAATTCTCCACAAACAACCGATGTCCCTCTTTTTGAAGGACATCGGAAATAAGGCTGGATTTACCGCTGCCGCTTACACCGCAGACAACGATAAACTGGTAATGGGGGAGTTCAAGGTTGATATGCCTGAGATTATTTTCCCAGGCATCGTGTATATGTATGGTGCCTGACATCAAACCTTTCCTTTTAATAATGAACACCAACCGGAGTAATCTTAAAAACTACTTTTTTTTGCTGGCTGGCTTTTTAGTTTTTGCTGCAGGTTTTTTAGCAACGGCTTTAACGGGTGCTTTCGCAGATTTTTTAGCCGGAGTTTTTACCGCTTTCTTTACAGGAGCTTTTACGGCTTTCTTAACCGGAGTAGTTTTTTTGGCTGGAGCCTTCACTGCTTTTTTGGCAGGGGCCTTCACGACTTTTTTAGCCGGAGCTTTCGTTGCCTTTTTTGCAGGAGCCTTAACAGCTTTTTTAGCCGGAGCTTTCGTTGCTTTTTTTGCAGGAGCCTTTACTGCTTTCTTTGCAGGGGCTTTAACTGCTTTCTTTGCAGGAGCTTTCACGGCTTTTTTAGCCGGAGCTTTAACCGCTTTTTTTACGGGTGCCTTTGCAGGGATAACCTGATCGCCGACCTGATCGTTCAGTAAAGCAGTCATAAGGTTAATGCAGGCGAAAGCAATAGCGGTTTCATCTTCTGAGAAAATCGTGTCTTCGGGTTTATCTTCATCGGGGAAAATCATATCGAGCATAAAATCCCAGACTTCCGGTTGATTGATGAATTTTTTTGCAAAATCATCCACCTTTTTTTCATTGGTGATATCTGCGAATTTTTCCCAGCCTTTGATATGCTCCTTTTCCTTTTTTTCGAGTTCCTTGGTCGAAATCCTCGCGATTTTCACATTGAGGTTCTCGTATGTTTTCCAAATGACCGAAAAAATGTAGGTAAAGTCTTCTCGCGCGTCCTCATTTTTCATGTGGTCGGCATTGGCGATGATGTATGAGAACAACTCGGGCTGTTTTTTTTCGAAATTCATAAAAAACTCAGTAACCTGTTTCTCATTCATCCGGGAAATACTTTTAGCGGCTTTCACCAGATCATCAAAATTGATTTTGGTCATAAAATGGTCTTTTTTAATGTGGATTATGATTGTTATTATGGAAATATTCCTGGATTAAATCGCGAAGTGAAGCATAGGTATTTTTATATATAATGCGCTCAATGTCAGATTTTTCAAGCCATTTAATGCGGCTGATGTCTTCACTGACCTGAGGAACGGGTTTTTTATCCCCGTCATAAAACATTCCGAACCAATACGTTTTTTTCAGAATCAGGCTCTCTCCTTCACGGTATGTGTGGTAGGTTACCCCAATAGAACGCTGTACCTGCACATCCAGTCCTGTTTCTTCTTTTACCTCCCTTTTGGCAGTGTCCGCAATGGGTTCGCCTTTTTCGGATTTTCCCTTCGGTAAGTCCCATTTGCCGCGGCGAAACATAAACAGGTAGTGTTCTTCGCTGTTCATAATAAGGCCACCGCCCGCTTCGATGGTAATAAACTGCGAACAGAATTTTTTAAAGGATTTTTCAGTATCTTTGCCCGCTATGAATAGCGAAATTTGTTGGGGATCATGTTCGAATTGATGGATAGCACGTTGAATATCTTCCTTTTCGAACGATTCTAACAAAACGTGACCGGGCTTTTCCGGGAAGTCAGTCGGCTTTTCCAGAAAAATTACGGGTTTTTCGTTGAAAAAAATTTTAATCATTGGCACTATGATATTTAATGAAGAAATCGCATTAAAAACAGCCGAGTATCTTTTGCAAATTAAAGCAATTAAATTGAACCCTGCACAACCTTTTACATGGGCAAGTGGGTGGAAATCTCCAATTTATTGTGATAATCGTAAAACTTTGTCCTATCCAAAGATCAGAACATACATCCGTCAGCAGTTTACAAAGGCCATTACAGACCAATATGGTGTGCCAGATGTGATTGCCGGTGTAGCTACGGGGGGTATCGGAAACGGGGCGCTGGTAGCGCAGGATCTGGGACTTGCCTTTGTATATGTGCGGACCTCTCAAAAAGAGCATGGGCTGGAAAATGTAATTGAAGGTGTGATTGAACCAGGACAGTCGGTAGTGGTTTGCGAAGACCTGATCAGTACCGGCGGGAGTTCTCTTAAAGTGGTTGAGGCATTGCGTAAAGCGGGCTGCGATGTAAAGGGGATGGTTGCTATTTTCTCTTATGGATTTAAAACGGCTAACGATTCGTTTAAAAAAGCGAAATGCCCCTTAATTACCCTTTCTGATTACGAAACATTGCTGCAACAGGCCCTGGCTGACGGAACTATTCAACAGTCGGATCTGGCAATGCTTTCCAAGTGGCGTGAAGCCCCTGATCAATGGGGTAAAAAATAAATTCAGGGTACTTCATTTTTTCAACCGGTCTGTATAAGTCCGGTTTTTCTATACCTGCAAAAATTGTAAATTATGTCAGATTATAAAAGTCCAAAAACTCCTGTTGACGCTTCAATAAAGGAGGTTTTTTCGTTTCTTGGAAATTTTAACAATTTCGGAAGCTTGATGCCGCAACAGCAAATTTCGAACTGGAAATCAACCGAAGATGCCTGCAGTTTTACCGTGTCGGGAATGGGTGATTTCGGATTAAAAATCAGTGAAAAAATTCCTGAGACTAAAATTGTTATGGTTCCTGATGCAGTAAAAAAACTTCCCATTAATTTTAATCTTATCTGCGATCTCGCTCCCATCGATGATGTTACCACCGAGGCTGTTATCCGTATCGAGGCAGATTTGCCTGCAATGATCGCCATGATGGCTGGCAAACCCCTGCAAAACCTCGTGAATATTCTGGTTCAGCGCTTACAGGAGCATTATAAAAAATAACCTGGAAACATTGTTTCCTGGAATCAGTGAGGGGGTGACTACCCGCGAGCCTGCGCTCCGGACGGTCACCCCCTCAATTTTTTCCGGTATTTAGCTATTTTCGTGTTAATCTACCGGGCTGACTCTTAGTTTTTCTTTATCCATTGATTAACAACGCCAGCCCACTTGGCCACGGTTTCGTTTTCGTCGGTGATGTGGCTGTCGTGTTCTGAATTAAAGAACTCAAGTTTCACCTCCTTCTCAGTTTGTTCTTTAGGCTTTAATACCAGTTCCACGCGATCAATAATGGTGGTGAGATCCTTCTGTGAGCCTACACTACGCGAAACATTAGCGGCTTCGCAGTGTTTGTAGTTTTTAAGGTCGATCACCAGTTCGGGGGCATCCACTGATTTTCCATGCACATAAATCAGTTTTCCTGCTTTTTTATCGATACCAATAGAGGCATATAAAGAAAAATCATATTCTTCGATCATCATTTGATGCTTTTCCCCCATCGATAAAAATTGCTGCAACTTTTTTTTCTTTTTAGATTTAAGGGAGTAACTGTATGCAAACATGGGCGCAACCACTGCTGCAACGATCCCTAATGTGATATATAATGTTAATAGATTCATGTTAGTATTATGTGTAAGATTTGTAAAATAAAAAAAATCGTGGGCAAAAAATGCCGTTCCGGATTTTCTTATAAAAATAAATGTAAGCTTTTGTGCACACTTTGTAAAACGTGCCGGGGAAATGGACGTGAATTACCAGAAATAATGAAAGGGAAAAACGATCAGTGGTGCCTCGTGCCTGTATGGTAGCAGGGGTACAGTGGCCAGGTAGGCGGTACCCGATTCTATTGTGTCAAAATAGATTGAATTGTTAGTACGGAGCCAGTCCGGTGCAATGATTTTTGAAAGCCCTTTATAGATCCGTTCAATAAGGGATTGAAAGGACTGCCGCTGATCGGCAAAGGTATAAGTATCGGGGTTCTGATTCGTCAAAACAGGGATGGTCCCTTGTGCTGATGTTACGCTCGGGACATCATCAATACCTATATAATGGCCAAACCCGATTTGAAGCCAGGTAAGTAATACAACAAAAAACAGGGCCACTATTTTTGTGAATTGAACCATCTGTCAAAGTTAATAATTTTTAGGTACTGGTGCTGGAAATGCTTTTTCAACCAGTTTCATAATCTCATTTACTGCCGGACAAATTTCATTATTTTTCTCGGTGAGTTGCAGTATCTGGTACATTCTGGTCCGGTCGGTATGCGGGTATTCTGAACAGGCCAGTGGCCTGTGGTCATAAATTCTGCAGGTATTATCGGGTTGCAGAAAAGGACAGGGCGAAGTATTCATCACCATCTCGTCATCTTCATCCATCCGGGTATACCGCTCAGCAAAATCTGAGGGTTTCATGCGAAGCGACGCTGAAATCCGTCGAATATCTGCATTGCGAACAACGGGGGGGATGCTTTTACAACAATTGCCGCAACTCAGGCAATCGAAATCGGTAAATATTGTTTCATGTGCTTCGTGGAACACATTGTCCAGTTCCCTGCGGTCAACCTTGGTAAGCCTGTTGAAAATATTGGGTTGCTTTTTTTTCATGCGGCAAAGGTAGGGAAAGCCTTTGAGTTTTTTAGTTGTCGGATAGTTAATTAGTTGATTGGTTGAATGGTAATTAGTTGATGGGTTGAAAAGTTAATTAGTTAGAATGCTAGATAGATGCCGTCATCCCGAACTTGATTCGGGATCCCCTTGCCGGTCAAAGGGATTCCGGATCCCTGCCTGAAATACATAGTCGGGCAGAAGTCCGGAATGACTGGATTAAATAATTATGAATATAAGGGATTAAGCTTCTCAACCATACAACTTGATTCATTAACAGGAGTTGAGTATTAAACATCTGGCTTGACTACCAAAAAAAGAGTGACCACCTTTATTGCTTTCGCAATGGGTAGTCACCCTTTAAACAATCAAGCTGATTACAGACCGAATGATTCTAAAACCTCCGGTGTGGGTTCGCCCTTTTCATTCCATTTCCTTAACTGATAATAATCGTGGATTATGCCCCGGAAAAAATCTTTCTCTATTTTTTTTCCACGCATAAAACCGGCGAGGCTGGTTTCATTAAAGAAGCGATCGGGGAGGATATCGTCATTGGCTGTACGTCCGTTACGAAGGTTGTACCGGCGGGCCAGATGCGTAATGGCTGTGCCGGTCCGGCTGAGGTCAGCCCCTGTGTGGGAGGTGCCGATGAGTGCATTCAGCAATTCTGCCAGTTTATCCAGCGACAGCGGGAGAAAATCGCAAACCACCAGACTGTTGCGCACATTGGTGGTATCGAGGCCATCTGCCACAGCGGGCACAATGTCTTCAATTTTGAAATCCGGCCCCATTTCCTGCTCAGCAATCCATAAACGGGTGTGGCTCGAGAAATCCGCCACCGACATGGCAATGCCCATGGTAAGTGAGCCCAACGGGTTGATGCCGGAGAGCTCCATTCCGTATACATTGCCGGCAAAGGCTTCGCTGCCTTTTCCTATGGTTTTTGCGGCTTTGCGGGTGCCGTCGGCAAACACTTTTCCAATGCCTTTTTTGTGTGCCATCCGTTGAATCAGATCGCGCTGGGCGGCTGAATTTCCACACTTCAGATCGAGGCCGTCCCATTGGCTGAGCAGCCCTTTTTCGTAGCATTCCATGGCAAAACTCACCACGCTGCCACAACTGATGGAATCGAGTCCGAGATCGTTGCACATTTCGTTGGCCCAGGCTACATCCTTGATGTTATAGATATCGCACATCGAGCCCAGAAAGGCAGTAGTTTCGTATTCCGGCCCTTCAATTTCGTGACCATCCCAACGTGCCCATTTACTGCAACGGATGGAACAGTTGAAACAGCCGGTGTCTTCCCAGTTCAGTTCTGCACGTGTGGTTTCTGAACTGATTTTTTCGAATTCCGCTGATTGAACCTGGCTGAAATTGTGCACCGGGAGCATTTCGTTTTCCTGGCATCCACGGATACACTTCATGGTTCCTTTCTCGCGTCGGAATTTGATGCCGGGCAGTGCAAGGATTTCCTTGGTGTACTTCGTGTTCAGCGCTTTAAATTTTTCTTCATCATGATAGACTGGTTCGATATTTCCGTCCACCACAATCGCCTTGAGGCTCTTGGATCCCATAACGGCACCAATACCCCCGCGTCCGAACTGGCGGTGTTTGTCTACGCCGATGCAGGCCATGAAGGAGAGGTTCTCACCGGCCGGACCAATAGCTGCCACGCGTGGATCGTGACCTGCATGTTTGCTCCTCAAGGTATCATCGGTTTCAAATATTCCTTTACCCCAAAGGGTAGCGGCATCCAGCAATTCAACATGGCTTTCATTTATATAGAGGTAAACCGGTTTTGCTGATTTTCCTGTAATATAAATATAATCGTATCCTGCATATTTTAACCGGGGACCGAAACTCCCGCCACAGTGGCAATCCTGGGCCGAGCCGGTGAGAGGGGAACGGGTTACTGCAGTAGTACGCGCACTGGTCTGTATCTTTGTTCCGGTAAACGGGCCGTTGATAAAAATCAGCGGATTTTCCGGACCCAGCGGATCAGGCGAAGGTGCGTATTTTTCGAGCAGTGCGAAGCCCATTCCCTTGGCTCCGATAAATTTTTGTTGCAGGTCTTTCTCGCTTTCGCGGATGTCGCAAACGCTGTTGGTCAGATCAACGTGTACGAATTTCCCTGTATAAGACATAGGTGTGGTTTTAGTTTGGTTCGGTCTATAGTGAAAGCAGGTCGGTGAGAATGGCGAAGCCGGTCTGCATACGTCCCGCGCCGGCACCCACAATGGTGATGTCGCCCATGAGGTCAGTAGTGAACGTTAACGCATTGGTGGCGCCCATAATTCCGGCCAGCGGGTGGGTAAGGGGAACCATTTCCGGAGCTACACCTGCCACGATGGAACCATCGGCTTTTTTCTCGATGCTGCCAATCAGTTTCCAGCGACAATTCTGGTCCTTGGCTTTCTTCATGTCCTCGGGAGAAATTTTCGTGATTCCCTCACAGGTAACGTTTTCGATGCTCAAAGGAATTCCCATGACGACATTTACCAGGATAGCTACTTTACCGCGGGCATCATGGCCTTCAACGTCACCGGTGGGGTCAGCTTCTGCGTAACCCAGATCCTGAGCCACTTTCAGAACAGCGCCATAGTCCATGCCTTTTTCCATCTCGGTAAGCATATAATTGGTCGTTCCATTGAGGATCCCACGGATCTTCGAAATTTCGCATCCGGCAAGGGGTCCGCGGGCCAGGTTCAGAATCGGTGTGCCTGCACAAACAGTTCCTTCGATGAGGAATTTCACACCTTTGCTATCGGCAAGTTTTTTAAATTCGAGATATTTGAGGGCGGCAGGACCTTTATTACTGGTTACAACGTGTTTGCCGCTTTCCAGCGCTGCACGTACATGGTCGATAGCCGGACCACCGGTTTTCAGGTCGGTATAGGTGAGCTCACAAACAGCGGTGGCATTGGATTGTTTAATCAGCGAAAGCGTGTCAAGACTGGAAACATCAGCGGAGAATTTTTGTTTGGCCTTCGCTTCTTCCAGCATTTTAGCCACGTTCAGTCCATCAGGGTTATATACATTGCCATAGGCAAAGTCAGCCACAGCTACGATGGAATAATCGAAATTAAAGGTTTTTTTCAGATAATCTTTTTTACTGAGGAGGATTTCAGCGATGCCTTGTCCAACAGTACCAAAACCAATCAATGCTATTTTCTGTGTCATAAAATTATTATTTGGGTTTTAAATTTATTTTCTTTGTAACGTTGCGGAGGACGCTCCACCTGCGGAAAATTCAGGCGAAGTAACAAAAACTTTTTTACCATCCAACACTGCAAGCGCTTGTTCTATGTCAGCCATGATGTCATCGGGATGTTCACCCCCCACACAAAGTCTGATCAGGTTGGCAGGGATGTCAGCAATCTTACGGCCTTCTTCTCCCTGTTGCGAATGGGTTGAAATTGCGGGGATGGTCGCTACAGATTTGATGCGGCCCAGGTCGGTGGCCCGCCAGATCCGCTGGAATCCGTCGAAGACATCGCGTGCATTCTGTGCACCTCCCTTTACGCGGAACGACATTAAATGTCCATAGCGGTTTTGTGGACTGCCGTACATTTCATCATGTTCAGCATCCACCAGCCACAGATATTTTGAAGCAAGGTCGTGCAGGGGGTGCGATTTGAGCCCGAGGTAATCGACCTGTTCAATATGTTTATGTGTTGAAAGATATTCAGAAATTTTCATGGTTGAGCGGCTGAACTGATCCACTTTCATTCGCAGCGTGCGCATATCGTTCAGGGCCAGTATGGCGTTCATGGGGGAAAGGTTGGGGCCCATGTCGCGATTGGGTAAGGCTTTGATATAGCTACCGAAATCGGCTTTCATTTCATCGGAACCAAAACGGGAAACAAGATTATTACGGGCTATCACCGCTCCGGAAATGGCAAAGCCGCTTGAGGTAAGGGTTTTGGTGGATGATTGCACAACGATATCCGCACCCAGTGCCAATGGACGCAGCAAGGCAGGCGTGGCAACAGTGGAATCGATGATTACAGGTATCCCGTGCTGATGGCCCAGTTCGATAATTTTTTTCAGATCAAAAAAGGCCTGGCTGGGGTTGCTGGGCATTTCGCCATAAAGAAAGCGGGTGTTCTCATCAATGAGCTTCGCCCATTCGTCGATATCATTGGAGTGAATGACTTTGCGCCATTCTATGTTGCGCTCCAGATGCTTACGAACGGCAAATTGCTGGAATGTTCCGCCGTATAACTGGCAGGTTGCCACAAAATTCATTTTCTGATCCGGCTTTTTCGGATCAACAGCCAGAAATGGCTCAATAGCACTTGCGATGGCTGCCATACCCGAGGAAGTAGCACAACATGAAGTGTCAATACCTCCGCCATATCCTTCCATCAGCGCCATAGTCCCTTCAAAATAGTACATGCTGGGATTGCCGATACGACTGTAACACCAGGTGGGAATCTGGTATCCCAGGGCGGCCTCCATTTCATCAGAATCACGGTAGGCTTGTGATGTTGACATATAAATCGGTTCGATAATAGAACCCTGGTTAAAATCCAACGCTTCCTGCATAGAGTACACACCATGCACCGCAATGGTATCGAAACGACACTTTTTCATCTTGGCAATATGCTCCTGATGCCAGGCCAATGCCCTTTTTGCCGCGTCTGTGTAATGTTGTAGACCTTTGTTTTCCATAATTTAATATTAAATGATATGTTAAAGTCGTGGTCAAATATACATTTTTTAGAACGACAAAACCATAAATATAGATTTTTTTCGATATGCAATATAATGCTTAACGATAATGAATTAGAAGGATAAACGACTTTCTGTTCTGAGCCCCATTTTATAATCCCTAATTATTTGTTAATATATGAATCAGAGGGCTAGCGTATCAGCATAACTTTTCCCATCCGGGATTTTTTGGCTTCAGCGCCGATACTGTAGGTGATTCGGTATACATAGGCATTATCCACGCATTCTTTTCCCTGGTAAGTACCATCCCAGCCCCGATTGATATCGGTTGCATTGTACAACAATTCGCCCCACCGGTCGAAGATCTGCATGCTGAAGGTGGTAATATTCTCGCCCTGCGCCATAAAGAAATCGTTCAGGCCATCACCGTTTGGCGCAAAACTGTTGGGGATAAACAGGTCGCCCTGATTACAATTAGCGCTGATAATTATTTCGATTGAATCTGCCTCTTGTCCGCAGGCATTGGTAGCGGTTACATAATAAGTGCCGTCATAAGGGGTCGAAAGGATTGCCCCCTGGGTTCCATCCGACCAGATGTACTGGTTGGCGCCGTCGCCCGCCTGAATTTGCACCATTTCTCCGGTGCACACGGTGAGTTGAGAAGGCAGATCAAGCGAGGGCGGACTTGCCAAAGTGACCATGGCTCCGCTGGTGCCGGCACAATCGCCGCTGCTGACGGTTACAGAATAATACCCGCTGACGGTTACTGAGATCTGCTGGGTTTGGCTTCCAGTCGACCATAAATACTGCGCTCCGGGCCAGTTTCCAGCATCCAGCTGATGAATCTCACCGGAGCAGCCTGAATAATCATTTAAAACCGGATCAAACCCTGTGACCTGAATGGGAATGCTAATCGTTGTGTCGGCGCAACCGGCCATTGCATGCAGTACTGCCTGATAGTTTCCGGGATTATCGAAACACACCGGACCGGGATCTTCTGCACCTGATTGGCCCGGTTGGGCTCCGGTAAAGGTCCATTGGAAGGACGCTTGCGCTGGATTCCCCGTCACTGTGGCTGAAACCTGCGTACATTCCCCGGCACACAGCTGTGTGGAGGAAACTGTTGCAGCTACTTCAATTTCGCAGCCACTGATCCCATAAGTGGTGTCGTTGCAACGGATTTGTGCGGTGATGATAGTGTCGGAGACACTGAAAGCTGGTGCCGGAACACTCAGCATTGTTCCCTGCAACAGAGGATAGGCCGGCTCAGTCCATGTACAGGGATTCTTCTGCAATGGCTGCCAGGTGGCGCAATTGATTTCCCCATTGGCATCTACCTTTAATAAAGTTCCGGAAGAAATTACAAATCCTCCGTCAGGCGCCTTGTCGATGGTGCGTGGGCCGGACATGGTCCAGCAGGCCGTGAGTCCCTGATAGCGCTTCGACCAGAGAATATTCAGGTCAGATTGTAGTTTGTAAATATCAAAGAAATTGCATCCATTATCATATCCACCGCCGATGGTGACCAGGTTACCTGCTCCGTCATCAGTAAGGGAGCCCAAGCCGCTGATTGCACAAAATCCGCTGCTGCTGTATGTTCCGATATTGATATTGTTACCGTTGAGGTCACAAAAAACCATTACACCTTCGGTGACCAATTCATCAGTAACATATCCAGAGGCATAGATACCCTGGCTGTTGACCAGTATTTCTCCCAGGATTCCTTTGGTGTCGCTTCCTTCGTGATTAATAACGTTAATGATTTTTGTCCAGAGTGGATTTCCGGACGCATCAGTTTTCATCAGTAACAATTTTCCTTTTGGTTCGCCCATCAATACGCCTGAAGGTTCCAATGCAACGATTCCGCAAACAACATAACCGCCGCCCTGTAACTCTTTTACGCAGGTTATTTTGTCGTTGCCGCTCCAGCTGTATGTTTTGCTCCATTCGCGGGTTCCGGTACCATTATATTTGGCAAGGAATGCTTTGCTGTTGAGGTTTATCCCATCCGCAAGGCCACAGCTAACCACACCGCCATCAATGGTGCGTTCTGCCCAGAGTCCGCGATTATGGCCTGTATTCGCCTGAAATCCTGACCATAAAACCTGTCCGGTTGCATCCATGTTGAAAACAAAGGCAGTGGTTAAGCTGGCCCCGGAATTAATTGTGCCTGATAACAGGTAGTTTCCATTGGAGGTTGCCTGCACATGGTTAAATAAGGCTGATTCTGAAAAGCGATAGGTCTTAGCTGTGATGAAATCCCCTTCGGCATCCGTGATAACAAGCATGGGATTTTCCATCGTGCCACAGGTTTGAATGTATCCTGAGTTTAGGGCATTATCGGCAGAGGAGGAGGAGTAAAAATAAGTTTTTTCGAAAGTAGTCTGAGCAACAAGGCCGGTTAGAAATAGGTGAAAAATGAAATAACTGAAAACCGCTTTGATATGCATGGGATGAATTTTGGGTTTATTAGTTCATGACTAATGACGGAATAAATTGCCTAAGGGGTTGCCCGCAAATCCCCAATCTGAAAACTTAATCAGGCAGGTTTTATATTATCAATTCATGTATCAGTATTTCTGACTCACTCGATAATATAGGAACGAAGGGTAAATTTTAACCGCTCAAGTTCGGAATTATCCCTGGTAAAGGGATCTTCAACAAGCGCACAATGTTCAGCATAGGTGCCGGTAATATCGTCGAGGTCCTTTGAAGTAGCGAGCCATAACGGGGTTTTAGCGGCCTGCTCCGGACTTTCGTTTCCTCCGAACCCCATGGCTTTGCTGACCTGGGATTTTACATCGCCGGGGTGACAGCTGTTAACGGTAATCCCAAAGGGTCTTAACTTATCAGCCCACGTTTTGGTCAGCATGCGGTCGGCCTGTTTTGATTGGCGATAGGCGGTATCATTATCGTAGGGACGTTTGAGGAATTCGGGATCTTCAAGATCAAGTTCCCCGGCATAATACGAAGCAACATTTACAATGCGGGCACGGGGTAATTCCTGCATATAAGGACTGAACAACCTGATCATATGATAATATCCCAATACATTCACCGCCCATTGCATTTCAATACATTCAACGGTTTCAGTTCTTTTTTTAGGAGCGATAGCGGCATTGTTCACAAGCAATTGCAGGGGTTCTTTCCATTTTGTGGCAAAATCAATAATTTCTTTCTGGATGCCCAGATCAATGCAAACGGGATAAATGTGATGGTTTTGGGTGAGGGTTTTTAGTTCTTCGGCGGTTTGCTTTGCTTTTTCCTGACTGCGGGAGGTAATGTACACATGGAATCCTTGCTCAGCAAGGCCCCAGGCGATGGCTTTACCTATAGCTCCACAGGCACCGGTTACAATGCAGTTTTTTTTCATGGGCCATTGTTTGTACAAATATATAAAAAAAAACACCCACATTTTTATATGCGGGTGTTTTAAATATCAACAAAACAGTCTCTTACCCTTTATAGAAAGGGAATTTCACCACTTTTGCCTTCAGGTTTTTATCGCGGACTTTAATAAAGATTTCAGTATCGGGTTTAGAAAAGGTCGTTGCAACATATCCCATTCCGATTCCCATTTTTACTGATGGACCCTGGGTGCCTGAAGTCACTTCACCGATAACCGCGCCGGTACCATCAACGATTTCGTAGTGCTGACGGGGGATTCCCCTGTCGATCATTTCAAAACCGATCAGTTTTCTGGAGACACCTTCGTTTTTTTGTTTCAGTAATGCGGCTTTATTGATGAATTCTTTTTCATCCGTAAATTTGGTAATCCATCCTAAACCGGCTTCGATCGGACTGGTGGTATCGTTGATGTCGTTGCCATATAAGCAGAATCCCATTTCAAGGCGCAGGGTATCGCGTGCACCCAGACCGATAGGTTTGATGCCATATTCTTTTCCCGCTTCCATTACAGCGTTGAAAATGGTTTCAGCATACTGGTTGGGGAAATATATTTCGCAACCACCGCTGCCTGTGTAACCGGTGGTGGAGAAAAGTACATTGTCGATACCGGCAAACTTCAGTACTTTAAAAGTATAATACTCCATGTCGGTGACCGTGGTGTCGGTGAGTTTTTGCATCGCTTTAAGTGCCAACGGGCCCTGAATAGCCAACTGCGAAGTTTCATCTGAGGCATTGGTGAGTTTTACGCCAAACTTATTTTGCTTGGTTACCCATGCCCAGTCTTTATCAATATTGGCAGCATTCACTACGAGCAGATATTTTTCGGGACCGAAACGATAGACCAGCAAATCATCAACAATCCCGCCCTGTTCGTTAGGGTAGCTTGAATATTGAACTTTTCCGTCGACGAGTTTGGAGGCGTCGTTGGAAGTAACCCACTGAACAAATTCCAATGCCTTCGGGCCTTCTACCCAAAATTCGCCCATATGGGATACATCAAAAACACCAAGGGTTTTACGCACGGTTTCGTGTTCTGCCATTAAACCCTCAAATTGCACCGGCATATAAAAGCCTGCAAAGGGAACCATCTTGGCACCCAATTTTTCGTGGATGCTGCAAAAAGCTGTCTTTTTCATTATAATAATATTAATATGTTCTGTCTGGAAGCAAAAGTAAAAATTCTGAAGTAACTATCATCATTTTAATGTGAAAAAAATAACAATGGGGTTTATCTAACCGATTGACCGAAATCTTACCAGTGCAAGTTTTTTATTGGAAATTTCAGGCCCTTCGACTACGGTCGCCTGATAAAACGTCGACTCCTTTCGCTCAGGGACCGAAATTTTGGCATAAATGGCGGGGGAGTTTGAGAGGGCGGCGAAGCCGCCCTCTCAAACTCCCCCGCGTAAAGATAAGTCCCCGGTCCCTGAGCGCAGGGAGCCTGTGCTTTTCAGGCGACTGCAGTCGAAGGGCTGGAAAATTATTTTTTTTATTTTTACTCTGGTAAGATTGCGATCAATCAATTATCTAAACAGCAATTATGAATTTGTACTACCTTTGAATTTTAATTCTGAACTGCAATGATGACCTATAATTTCAACCTTCCCCGCTGGATGATTTTTCTGATTGATCTGGGGATTTGCCTGTTTTCGGTAGTGCTCGCTTATATGTTGCGCTTCAATTTCGACATTCCTGTTAAAGATGCCGGTATGATGCCGTCGGTGATCGGCGCCCTGATTGTAATACGTGGATTAAGTTTTTTGATTGCCCGCACCTATGCCGGCATTCTGCGTTATACCAGCACAGGTGATGCCATCAGGATTCTGATAGTGGGTGCCTCGGGTACCGCACTTTTTATCCTTATCAACATCATCACTTATTTCTTCATGGGCGGATTTAATTTTATGCCCTGGTCCATTGTAATTATGGACTTTGTGTTTACGGTTTTTTTAATGACAGGTTTTCGGATGCTCGTTAAAATTACCTACATGGAGTTGCATAATCCCTCCAGAGACCGTAAATCTGTTATTATCTTCGGAGCCGGAGAGGCCGGTGTAATTGCAAAACGTGCCATCGACCGTGATGCAGGCACCAAGTATAAAGCAATTGCTTATATTGATGATGATCCCAAAAAAGCAGGTAAAAGCATCGAAGATGTCCGTATTTACCATAGCGACAAACTCGAATCTTTGCTATCGAACAATGTAGTGGAACATTTGATTATTGCTTCCCAGAAAATGCGGACATCCCGTAAACAGGAAATCATTGAAACCTGCCTGGCTCATAACACAAAAGTGCTGAATGTACCGCCCATTTCCCGCTGGATTAACGGAGAGCTAAGTTTCAAACAGATCAAAAAAATTAAAATCGAGGATTTACTGGAACGCGACGAAATAAAACTTAATGAGGAAGCCATTATTAAGGAAATTGTCGGGAAGCGTGTTCTGATTACAGGAGCTGCTGGTTCCATTGGTAGTGAGATGGTGCGGCAGATCGTTCGCTTCAACCCCCTCAAACTGGTGTTGATCGATCAGGCAGAAACCCCGCTCTATAACCTCGAGCTTGAAATGGCGGAGCACTTTAAAAATGTGGATTACGAGATCATTATCTGTGATATCAACCATGCGTTCCGCATGGAGAGGATTTTCGAGTATTTCAAACCAGAAGTGATTTACCATGCTGCTGCCTACAAGCATGTCCCAATGATGGAAAACAATCCCGTGGAGGCCGTGATTTCCAATATCAGCGGAACCAAGACCATTGCCGATCTGGCGGTGAAATATGGCGCTGAAAAGTTTGTGATGATCAGCACCGATAAGGCGGTGAATCCTACCAGTGTGATGGGGGCTTCCAAGCGTATCTCGGAAATATATACGCAATCGCTCAACAGTAAAAATGTGACCAAGTTTATTACCACCCGCTTCGGAAATGTCCTCGGATCGAACGGTTCGGTGATACCGCTGTTTAAACAACAAATCGAAAAAGGTGGACCTATCACGATTACCCACGCGGAGGTTACACGATTTTTTATGACCATTCCCGAAGCCTGTCAGCTAGTGCTTGAAGCTTCTGCTATGGGCAAAGGAGGGGAGATCTTTATTTTTGATATGGGCAAGTCGGTAAAGATCGTGGATCTTGCAAAGAAAATGATCAAACTTTCCCGCCTTGAGCTGGGTAAGGATATCCAGATCGTATACACCGGATTGAGGCCCGGTGAAAAGCTCTACGAGGAACTTCTAAACGATAAAGAGAATACCCTCCCAACGCACCATTCCATGATTATGATCGCCCAGGTGCGCGAATACAGCCCCGAAGTTATCAGCGAGGAAATCGATTCCCTGATCCGGATTACCGAGAACCACGATAACTTTGCCATCGTGAAAAAAATGAAAGAAATCATTCCCGAATATAAGTCGCAGAATAGTATTTACGAGCGGCTGGACGGGTAGGGAGTTGGAAAGTTGGAAAGTTTGAAAGTTGAAAGTTGGAAAGTTGAAAGTTGGAAAGTTGAAAGTTGGAAAGTTGAAAGTTAGAAAGTATAAAGTTATACCTCATGCTAGAAAAACAGACCTATAGTGAAAAAAAGAAAGTGGATCATTATTATAATCGTTCTTTTTATTTTGGGTTTTTCCGGATTTTGGGGATATAAGCATTTCAATCTAAATCCATCATACACTATTGGACAACCCATTGACAGTTTGAATGGAGTTAAAGTTTATTATAATGGTGGCATTGACAATGTTTCTGGTCGTAACATGACAGCGGACAACTACAATCTCGGACTCAAATACCAATGTGTCGAATTTGTAAAACGTTATTACTACAAGTACTTGAATCATAAAATGCCAGACAGTTACGGACACGCGGTAGACTTTTTTGACAAAGATGTAAAAGACGGTGAGAAAAATAAAAAACGTGACCTGACTCAATATTGCAATCCAAGCAAATCAAAACCCAAAACAAATGACCTGATTATTATGTCAGGGACAATCGCAAATAAATATGGACACGTTGTTATTGTATCCAATGTTACCGAAACTGAAATAGAAATTATACAACAAAACTCAGGACCGTATAGCAAATCAAGAGAGATATTTTCACTTATCCGACAAGACGACAAGTGGAAAATAACAAATGACAGAATACTGGGGTGGTTGAGAAAAGAATAAAAGCACGAAGGCATACAAAGGCCTGCTATCAGTGGGGCAACGGGGTTTTAGGACAGTGCAGTTCTTTTATTTATCTTTGGGGTATTAGGACAGGAAACGGCTACGATTCGCCCCGCCAGTAGCCTCGACCGTTAAAAGTTTGGAAGTATGCAAGTTATCGGCAACCTTAAACAGCTTTGTAGCAACCGACATTGCAACATGCGACGGACAAAATATTTATAAAAACTCTTAAAAATAACCAAACGAATCTGATAAAATATTTTGAAAAAGCAGCGTTTATTTTTTGTGCTGTTATTATTGCGTTGTTTGTGGTGAGTGAGGCGGTGGAAATTGTTTAAATTTTTTATACTTCTCTTATTGCAACAACTTCTTTCAATGAATTATTATTACAGGATACAGAGACTGATAAAATAGTAAAAACCATATTTAACATTTTTATAGTGCTTGAACTTTTACAGACCATTAAAATATATTTTGAAGAACATTCGATACATGGCGAACTGATTTTACTTATCGGTATAACAGCAATATACCGAAAGCTGATTACAATGGACTATGAACAGACAGCAGGCATGGAAACTATCGGACTAGGAGTTTTAATAGCTGCCTTTAGGGTTGGGGTATTATCTTATTACAAAAACGAGAAGCAAAGAAGATTAATAGAAAATTAAAGGTTGGAAAATGCAAACAGATTTAAGTTTCTGGATTTACTTTAATGTTTTCGTGCTGCTGATGCTTGCATTGGATTTAGGTGTATTTAATCGCAAGGCACATGAGATAAGTATTAAAGAAGCCATGATTTGGTCGGGTGTTTGGATTGCATTGGCGATGTGTTTCAATGCACTTATTTATTATTGGCAAGGACAGGCAAAAGCGTTGGAATTTTTTACGGGCTATGTGATTGAAAAATCATTAAGCGTGGATAATATTTTTGTGTTTGTTTTAATCTTTTCTTATTTCAAGGTTCCATCAATTCATCAGCATAAAATTTTATTTTGGGGAATCATCGGGGCTTTGCTAATGAGGGCTGCATTTATTTTTGCAGGCGTGGCTTTGTTGGAAAAATTCCATTGGATGATTTATTTTTTTGGAGCGATACTTATTTACACAGGATTCAAAATGCTCGCGCAAAAGGAGAAAAAAATTGAACCTGAAAAAAATCCAGTAATAAAGTTATTCAGAAGAATTATACCCGTCACTAATGAATTGCATGGCGGAGAATTTTTTGTAAAACAAAAGGGGAAACGATTTGTAACTCCCCTATTTTTGGTACTGATAATAGTTGAAACCACCGATTTGATTTTTGCAGTAGACAGCATTCCGGCAATATTGGCTATTACCCAAGACCAGTTTATTGTTTATACTTCAAATGTGTTTGCCATACTTGGCTTACGCTCTTTGTATTTTGCATTGGCAGGTATGATAAATAAGTTCAGGTATTTATCGAAGGGTCTTGCTATAATATTAATGTTTGTGGGGATAAAGATGTTGATAGTTGATTTCTATAAATTACCTATTCTAATTGCTTTGCTGGTGATTGTAGTTATTTTAATTATCAGCATCATTGCATCATTAGTGTTCAGCGTTGAAAATGACGGAACACCTTCGGACGAAAAGAAAGGCCGCCGATAACAGGAGGCTTGCTAAAAGCGGGCTGTGACGGTGAAATTTGACACGTATGTTCTTATAATTATCTTTGGGGTTATTAGACACGGACGGTCTGTTAACTGCCCGCCAGTGGCAAAGCCCGATCGTTAGGTCGTATTTACTAATAATTATAGCAATATGGAAAAAAAGTTAAAAAAAATTAGAGTTTTTATAATCACTTTCGGTGCAATAGGCATTTTTTTCACTCTTGTAATGCTACTCCTTCTTGGAATTATCAGTTCTTCAAGTAACGATGTGACAATTGGGAACAAAGGTTTTGTATACATGATGTTTTTAAATATCATTGGATTTGCAGTCCTGTTTTTTGGAATATTTATTAAACGAATAAAATCTCAAAAGTCCCTTATTTTTCTTGCCATTAGTTTAATTTCAATAATTTGTTACATAATATATTCAAAAGAAGCATTACAATGCGGACTTCCCCCATTTGCAGAAGGTTCTAACTATCAAAATGGTGTTTTGAAATGGTCATGTTACGCTAAAGTACTTGTAAACTCAGCTGTTTTTGTTGTACCTGAACTAATTATTTGGATACAGCTCAGAAAAATTGATAAAAAGATTAAAAATGAAAGACTAATATACCCCGCATAACAGCAATGCTCGGTGTAATGTCGGGTTCAGAGAAATTTTGAATATTTGAGCGATTAAGAAAGTTGTTTGCGGGTTTGAAAAGATGTGCTTTTAATCTGTCACAGCAGCATCAACCGTCATCAAGGGTTAAAATAATAAAGTCTGTAATAACTGATAATCAGTATTACAGACTTTATCATTTTTCAACTTTATACTTTCTAACTTTATACTTTCAAACTTTGCACTTTTTAACTTTATACTTTCTAACTTTCTACTTTCTAACTCTTATTTCGAAAAGTCTTCCAGGTCATCAAACTGCGGATTCACGATAATAGCGCCGGTTTTGTCGATGAATCCCCACTTCGTACCACGACGGACACGGGCTACATCGTTTTTGAAGCTTTTGGCGCTTTCGAACTGGGGGTTGATGGTGTATTTGCCATCTTTATCAATATAGCCCCAGGATACCCCTGAACGCACCAGGGCAAGACCTTCGCTGAAATCACTCGCGCTTGAGAATTGAGGATTGATTTTGTAGGTGCCTTTATTGTCGATATATCCCCAGTCGGTGCCCAGACGAACGCGGGCAAGTCCGTTGTTGAAAGCCTCAGCATCCAGAAATTGCGGATTAATAGACCAGGTACCTTTGGTGTCGATATATCCCCATTCTTTCCCTTTACGGGCGCAGGCGAGGTCTCCCTCAAAATTGCCGGCGGCATCGAATTGCGGGTTGATGGCATAGGTGCCTTTAGGATCGATAAAACCCCAGACGAGCCCCAATTTTACCCGGGCATAGCCATTATGAAAGTCTTCAGCACCGGAAAACTGCGGGTTAATGGACCAAAGCCCTTTGCTGTCGATATAGCCCCAGTCTTTTCCTTTGCGGGCGCGCGAAAGTCCTTCGCTGAAATCGTCGAGTGCATCAAATTGCGGGTTAATCACGAAAGTGCCGGTTTTATCAATAAAGCCCCACTGCATCCCTTTACGGACACGGGCCAAACCATTGTGAAAATCTTCGGCATCTTCAAACTGTGGGTTGATCACGAAAGTTCCTTTGGCATCGATATAGCCCCATTGTTTGAATTTCTTTACCCGGGCTAAACCTTCGCTGAAATCTTCGGCTCCTTCGAACTGTGGATTGATCACGTAAGTGCCTTTTGCGTCAATATAGCCCCAGCTCATACCTTTTTTCACACGGGCCATTCCATTTTGAAAATCCAGGGCTCCTTCAAACTGTGGGTTGATGGCCCATAAGCCTTTTTTATCCACATAGCCCCATTGTTTGCCAAGACGGGCAGCTGCCAGGTAGTCCTGTGCAAAGGCCCCACCGCTGAGTAAAACAGCTATTAATAATAAAGTGATTCTTTTCATCTGTGTAGGTTTTTAGGATTGTTATTACAAATTTACAACAAGAAATTATTTTTTATCCGCGTAAAAGCAGGGTTGCGTAATCAGTCACAAAAAGATTGCTAAGCTGCCGGCGCGATTTTAGTGATCCCGCTAACGGTTAAACTTTAAATTTAAATTGTACAGCCGATAGTTCCTTATTGGCTTTAATAATCTTGTTTTTTAACTCCTTTTTAAAAGCGAGGATTTTTTTCAGGAGTTCAGGGTCGCTCGTTGCCAGGATCTGGGCAGCCAGGATGGCCGCGTTGCGTGCACCATTTACAGCCACTGTAGCAACAGGGATTCCCGGAGGCATCTGTAACATGGAGAAGATGCTGTCGAGTCCGTCGAGGCTGGCCTTTATGGGTACCCCTATCACGGGCAGGGGCGTCATAGCGGCAATAACACCGGGAAGGTGCGCGGCCATTCCGGCACCGGCAATAATGACTTTAATGCCGCGCTCGTGGGCTTTACGGGCAAACTCCATTACTTCATCGGGCGTGCGGTGCGCAGACAGCGCATTCATTTCAAACGGAATCTCCGTTTCGTCCAGAAATTTTGCAGCATCTTCCATAACCGGAAGGTCGGAAGTGCTGCCCATAATAATACTTACAACAGGTTTCATAAGGTGATTGAAATTGTTTGTTTGCAAAAATAATTAATTTATCCACTGCGGGCTTGATAAGGTTTCGTATATTCGCATATTATTCGCAGGAGTTATTATTTTTAATCAATATGCCGATATGCAAACAGTTACATTAAAGGATAAAACGTTTTCCTTATCCTTGCCGGCTTCTGAGATCGAGGTGGCCGTGAAAGCCCTGGCAGATCAGATTAACCTGGATATGCAGGGAACCACACCCCTTTTTTTGGTCATTTTGAATGGGTCGTTTATGTTTGCCGGTGATCTGTTGAAGAAAATCAATCTGCAATGCGAGGTTTCTTTTGTTAAGCTGGCTTCATATAGTGGGAATCAATCCACCGGTAGTGTTAAAAAGCTGATCGGGCTGAATGAAGATATGAAAGGCAGGAATGTAGTTATTCTGGAGGATATTATTGATTCTGGAATTACCATGGAACATCTGTTTGAACAATTAAAAGAGATGCAGCCGGCCTCGGTGAAAATTGTTACCTTTTTGTTTAAACCTAAGGCCTTTACAAAATCCTTTCCTATCGATTATATCGGGGTGAGCATTCCAAACGATTTTATTGTTGGCTATGGGTTGGATTACGATGGACTGGGACGGAACCTGCCGGATATTTATAAAATTGTTGAATGAAATTGTAGATTATATATATAACCACGTATTTTATGTTGAATATTGTTTTATTTGGAGCTCCCGGGACAGGCAAAGGCACACAGTCGGGATTAGTTATTGAAAAGTACCGTATGGTGCATCTTTCTACCGGTGATATGCTGCGTGCAGCGATTTCTGAAGGGACACCGATGGGATTGGAAGCCCGTAAATATATTGATCAGGGACTGTTGGTGCCGGACGAAGTAATCCTTAAAGAAGTATCCAATACCATAGCGAAGAACGATGCATCAACGGGTTTCGTATTCGATGGTTTCCCACGTACCCTCCCTCAGGCAGAATCTCTTGATCGCATGCTGGATGAAAAAAACATCCCCATCAATCTGGTGTTTTATCTGGATGTGCACGAGGAGGAACTGTTTAAAAGGATCCTGCACCGGGCGGAGATTTCCGGTCGTACCGATGATAAAGAAGAAACTATCCGGAAACGGATTGAAGTATATAATCAGCAAACCCTTCCCCTGATTGATTTTTACGAAAAGCAGGGAAAAGTAACCCGCGTGGATGGCATGAGGGATATCGATGAGGTATTTGAAAGTATTGCTGAAAGAATTGATTTATTTATAAAGGAGAGGGTTTAATCCTTTCCTGATGTTCATATTTTTTATGTTATGGGTAGCCCGAATTTCGTAGATTATGTTAAGATATTTTGCCGTTCCGGTAAGGGAGGGCCTGGCTCCACCCATTTGCATAGGGCGAAAGGTGTTCCCATGGGAGGTCCCGACGGTGGTGATGGAGGACGCGGAGGGCATGTCATTCTTGAAGGAAGTGCCCAGCTATGGACCCTTCTGCATTTGAGATACACCCGGCACCTTATGGCCGAAGACGGGAAATCGGGCAGCAAGCAACTTAGCACCGGTGCCGATGGCAATGATGTGGTGATAAAAGTCCCACTGGGCACGGTAGCCCGTAATGCCGAAACAGGCGAGTACCTTTTTGAAATTACCCAACCCGGCGAACGAAAAGTTCTTTTACAAGGCGGACGTGGCGGGCAGGGAAACAACCATTTCAAATCGGCCACCTTTCAAACGCCGCGTTTTGCGCAGCCGGGCGAAGAGGGCATTGAACAATGGTGTATCCTTGAATTAAAAATATTGGCAGATGTCGGACTGGTTGGCTTTCCCAATGCAGGCAAATCCACACTGCTTTCTGTAATCTCTGCCGCTAAGCCAGAAATTGCGGATTACCCATTTACCACACTTACCCCGAATCTGGGCGTTGTGAGTTACCGTGATGATCTCTCGTTTGTCATGGCCGATATTCCGGGTATTATTGAAGGCGCCAGCGAAGGCAAAGGACTTGGATTGCGGTTTCTGCGGCATATTGAGCGCAACAGCGTATTGTTGTTTATGATCCCGGTTGACTGCAACAATATCAAAAAAGAATACGAGATTCTTTTACATGAACTGACATCCTTCAACCCCGACCTGCTCGACAAACCACGTGTACTGGCGGTTACCAAAGCCGATATGCTGGATGAGGAGATGTTAGAAACGCTGAAGAAAGATTTTCCAAAGTTACCCACGGTGGTGATTTCTTCGGTTACCGGAAAAGGCCTCACCGAACTTAAAGATTTGCTGTGGCGTACCATGAACCAATAATACTGCTGAAACCAAATAAATGTTAGATCAGATCGTTCGATGGGACCAGGAACTGCTGCTGTGGATGAACAGCTTTCATAGTCCGTTCTGGGATGACATCATGTGGTATGTAAGCCTTACTACAACATGGATACCTTTATATTTAGTGGTATTATATCTATGCATCAGATATTATAAAGTAAGAACCCTCTATATTTTACTTTTTACGATTATTTTGGTGGCGATGACTGATTTGATATCGGTGCATCTTTTTAAAAACTTAATTCAACGCCTCCGTCCTTCCCATGAACCCTTACTCGAAGGACTGGTACACACTGTACGGAATTATATGGGGGGCGATTATGGTTTTGTTTCTTCGCATGCCACGAATATGTTTGGTCTGGCTACTTTTTTATCTGTAATCTTTTATCGCAACCTGCGGTATTTTACGGTGATTAGTTTGCTTCTTGCAGCTTTGATAAGTTATAGCCGAATATACCTCGGGGTGCATTACCCCGGAGATGTGCTTTGCGGTGCCATGTTAGGCAGTGCTATCGGTTTTGGGATGGGCAGATTGTTTTGCTGGTTTTCGCGCCGCTTTGTGCATAAGCGGCAGGCGGCAGAAGCAATTGAGAATTGACAATTGACAATTAAGAGGTGAGAGGTGAGAGGTGAGAAAACCGCACTGCCCTTGCTTAACCTTATCCTTAACCTTATTCCCCACAACAAACAAAACCCAGCCCTCCGCACCGCCCCGACTAGGGACTACGGACTAGGGACGAGGGACTACGGACTAGTATCCCGACTCTTTCCCGGTAACCTCTGTGATTCCCACTTTAAAAACAGCCACTTCGTGAATGGAAGGTGCGTTGAAGGTGAATTCGCGGCCGGTGTATTTTTTCATTACGATATTTAAAATCCGCTGTTTTTCATCAAAATCATCAACAAATGCTACCTTTCCATAAGCCAGTACACTGCGGAACTTCATACCATAGGAACAGGCCACCTCTTCGTGCGAATGTCGCATTTGATGGTCAATGCTGAAGGCAATACACACATTATCGTTTTGCCGCAGGATATCGATTTTTTTACCCTGCTGGGCAGAATGCAGGTATAGGGTGTTGTTCTCATATCCGAAATTGAACGGGAGCACATAGGGCATGGATTGATCATCGACCATTCCTATATAGCAGCATTCGCAACGGTTGATTATGCTGTCAATGACTTCGCGGCGTACGATGGGGTTTGTGCGGGGCATCTGATTTAATTTTGTGGTAAAGATAATCAAAACGATGGGAAATGATTTGATGATGTGATGATGGGATGATGGGACACAAATTATGAATTATGAATTATGAATTATGAATGATGGGATGATGGGATGATGGGATGATGTGATGATGGGATGATGTGATGATGGGATGATGTGATGATGTGATGATTTGATGATGTGATGATGTGATGATTTGATGATGTGATGATTTGATGATGGGATGATTGGATGATGGGATGATTGGATGATGAATAATGGGATGATTGGATGATGGGATGATTGGATGATGGGTTGATGGGTTGATGGGCGTTGAGACAAGGCATGCCTTGTCTCTACAGGCCCCTATGGTTTGGTGAATTGTGCACCTAATCTCCTCAAAATGTTGTACCTTCGCGGGAATAATATTACCATGCAGCCACAGAAATACCGGCATATCATTTTTGATCTTGATCGTACCTTATGGGATTTCGATAAGAACTCGGTTTCCGCGTTAAGGGATCTGTATGTTAACATGCAGCTGCAGAAGCGCGGGATCGGGAATTTTGATGTATTTCATCAGACCTATAAAAAGATCAATGCCGGACTTTGGGAGGAGTATCGTAACGGAACAGTTACTAGGGAGACCTTGTCGCTGAACCGTTTTCTGGTAACCATCCGCGAGTGCGGAATTCAGGATGTGGCGCTGGCCACAGCGCTATCAGAAGGCTATGTGAAACACGTCGCTGAAAAAACACAGCTGTTCCCGTATACACATGAAACGTTGAAATATCTTAAGAAAAAATATACGCTTCATGTATTGACCAATGGCTTTGCGGAAGTGCAATTTAAGAAGCTGGATTTATCCGGATTAAGAGACTATTTTGTACACATTATTACTTCTGAAGAAGCCGGGGCTCATAAGCCTTCTCCGTATATTTTTAAGTATGCCCTTAATAAAATTGCTGCTACCTCAGACGAATGTCTTATGGTGGGCGACGATCCTGAAGTGGACCTTGTAGGCGCCCGGGCATGCGGGATGGATCAGATGTTTGTGAATTACGATGGGATCAGTGTTCCCCATCAGTTTACTTACGAGATCAGCCAATTGTCGGAAATCCCCAATTTGCTTTAAAAGATTTATTTCTTTACTTTCTGACTAGTCTGCCAGTCGAGCGATTGCGGTCATACGACCTTTTACTTTATCCCCCAGGTTAACAAGCAACTCTGCATCCAGCGGCAGGAAAAGATCAACACGGCTGCCGAATTTTATAAAACCCACTTCGCTACCCTGTTCAACACTTGCGCCTTCTTTTGCGTAGCAAACAATCCGTCGTGCTACCATCCCTGCAATCTGGCGTAACAATATTTTGCGGCCTTTGATATCCTCTACCACCACGGTGGTTCGTTCATTTTCTGTGGAGGATTTTGGGTGATGTGCAAGCAGATAGGAGCCCGGATGATATTTGAAATACGCCACCTTTCCGGCAATGGGATACCAGTTGATGTGTACATTGTGAATGGACATGAATACTGAAACCTGAATGCGTTTTTCGTGGAAATACTCGGGTTCGTCAACTTCTTCAATCGCGACAACTACGCCATCGGCAGAACTCAGAATATCATCCACGGCTGAATTGAGGCCCCGTCCGGGTTTACGAAAAAATCGTAAAACAAGCACCAGTATTACGCCGCAGAACACCCAGAACAGAATGTGATAGACGTAAATTACGGGAAAAATAAAGATCATTACGAGGTTAGCTAAGGCTAGCAGGGATAAGGTAAACAGTATGATATTCAGTCCTTCGCGGTGAAATTTCATTGCAATGAAGTAATAAGGTTAATATACATAAAAACGCAGGGTGCACCCAGAAATGCGCTGTCGAACCGGTCTAAAAAGCCTCCGTGACCAGGCATGATGGTTCCTGAATCTTTCACATCGACGCTGCGTTTTAGCAACGATTCAACCAGGTCACCGAAGGTGCCGGCAACAATAAGAATCAGCGCCATTCCCAGCCATTGGAAGGTGCTGAGTTCAGTGAAAAAAATTGAAAGAAACCAGGCCATCCCAAGGGCAAACAATCCGCCGATGATACTGCCTTCCCAGGATTTTTTAGGCGAAATCCGCTCAAACAGTCGGTGACGACCTAAAGTCCATCCCCCCAGATACGCCATAGTGTCGCCCGTCCATACCAGAATAAAAAAACCTAAGACGATATAGGGACTTGTTAAGCCCACTGTACGTGGGTCATTAAACAGGAAACTCAGACTTGCCAGGGGCAGTGCGATATATAGCACAGGCAGCAGGGTAAGCGCGATGTTGATGAACGGCTGTTCATGCTTGCGGTATAACTCTGCAACAAAGGGAAACAGTATGATCGGCAGGAGGAGGGTGATGAAATTTGCCTTGATTACATCGCGCGCAATAGCAATCAGCACGAGGTAAACAACCCCACTGATGATCATTCCGGTTAGTTGCTGGGGTTTGAATTGCTGCTGGCCGAAGAGCCGGTAGAATTCATAAACGCAACCAAGTGTAACCACCAGAAAAAGCCCCGCAAAAGTATAGGGATCCCAAAGTGCGGAACCAGCAATGAGTGATACGAAAATTGCTCCTGTTATGGTGCGTGTAATGAGGTTTTTCAAAACGTAATAAAATTTTAAGGCCGTTCAACCAGAAAAACATAGAGATCGCGGGGGCCGTGTGCGCCCATGACCAATGTTTTTTCAATATCAGCAGTCCTGCTGGGTCCCGAAATTACAGAAATCACCGAAGGCATTCCACCGGCATACCGATCTTTTATGCCTGCCAGTGCTTCAGCAAGGTCGGGCACGAGCTGGTCGGTGGTTGCATAAACAATGTGAATATCGGGATACACGACCATTCTTCTTCCGGAGGCTTGCTTTGAGGATACCATGATGCTTCCCAACCGGGCAATAAGGTATTCACATGTACCCAGTCCAGCGCGGGCAGGCAGCAGATTTTTTTCTTCAGAGGAATAAGGAATCTGAGCGGCCTCCAGTAGTTTGCACAACACGGGTTCCCGGCAGAACACTTCTTTGAGTCCCTGCGATTCCATCACAGCCTTCAGGTTGGTGGCAAACTCGCTATTGTCTTCGCAAAAAATAAATTTTCCGGCGATACGCGTAAATTCTTCCGCAAAGGCCAGATCAAGGCTTTCGGTAATCTCGTTGTAGACCGGACTTGTAAAATCAATGTCCGTAAAAGGATTGACCGTTTTACTGATACTGGCATTCCTGATTTTTTTCAGGACTTTTTCGCGCGATGTGCTTTCGTCCATAATGATCGGTCAGCTAGGGTTTACAAATTTTCGGTAGGAGTTTCCGGATTGTTAGTCGGTTGTCCCCCATTGTCCTTTGTTTTCTGCTCATCCTCAACTTTTTTCTTTTCTTCATTTTCCTTACGGAGAATTGAGGCAGAACCATATTTGCCCACGTGCGAAGAGATTTCATCGGCATGAATATCATTCCATTGCCGTTTTCCGAAAATACTTTCTACGTCTTCCCTGAAAATGACTTCTTTTTCGAGCAGCATTGCCGCTAATTTTTTTACCTGATCAAGATGCTGGGTAATAATTTCTTTCGCTCTGTCATAAGCACTTTCGATCAACTTGCTGATCTCTTCATCGATTATTTCTGCGGTCTTTTCACTGTAAGGTTTTTGCAGCGAATACTCCTGCTGGCCTGAGGAATCATAATAACTTACATTACCCACTTTTTTATTCAGACCGTAATACACCGTCATGGCAAAAGCGGTTTTGGTGACGCGTTCCAGATCGTTTAGAGCGCCGGTGGATATTTTTCCGAAATTGACTTCTTCAGAGGCACGTCCGCCAAGGGTTGCAGTAAGTTCATCAAACATCTGTTCCATGGTGGTTATCTGGCGTTCTTCGGGAAGATACCAGGCTGCACCCAGGGATTTTCCGCGGGGTACGATGGTTACTTTCACCAGCGGTGAGGCGTAGCGTACCAGCCAGGAGATGGCAGCATGACCAGCTTCATGAAAGGCAATCACACTTTTTTCATCCTGCGAAATGAGTTTGTTGCGCTTTTCCAAACCGCCAATGATGCGGTCGATCGCGTCGATAAAATCTTGTCGTCCGATGCTGGTTTTGTTTTTACGGGCGGCAATCAGGGCAGATTCATTACACACATTGGCAATATCAGCACCCGAGAAACCCGGGGTTTGGCGTGCAAGGAATTCTATATCTAATTCGGCTTCATCAAATTTCAAGGGGCGCATGTGCACTTTAAAAATAGCCTTACGCTCTTCAAGATCGGGGAGTTCAACACTGATCTGCCGGTCGAAACGTCCAGCACGCAACAGCGCACGGTCGAGGATATCGGCACGGTTGGTGGCGGCCAGAATGATTACCCCCTGGTTACTCGAAAATCCATCCATTTCGGTGAGCAACTGGTTCAGGGTGTTTTCGCGTTCATCATTGCCTCCTGTGAAGGCATTTTTTCCGCGTGCACGCCCAATGGCATCAATTTCATCAATGAAAATAATGCAGGGCGCTTTTTCTTTGGCTTGCTTGAACAGATCGCGAACACGCGAGGCGCCTACACCAACGAACATTTCAACGAAATCTGATCCGGAGAGTGAGAAGAACGGAACCTTAGCTTCGCCGGCAACGGCTTTAGCAAGTAAGGTCTTTCCGGTTCCCGGAGGGCCTACCAACAGCGCGCCTTTGGGGATTTTGCCGCCCAGCTGGGTGTATTTCTTGGGGTCTTTCAGGAATTCAACAATTTCCATCACTTCCACCTTTGCCTCTTCAAGGCCGGCTACATCGTTGAAATTGATACTGACACTGGTATTTTTATCGAATAAGGTTGCACGTGATTTTCCGACATTGAAAATCTGTCCGCCACCAGAGCCTTTACCCATCATGCGCATCATTACCAGCCAGAGAACGACCAGCAGAATGATGGGGATAACCCAGCTCAGGATTTCGCCACCCCAGTTTTTCTGAGAATCATATGAAATATCGAGCGGTTGGTAGGTTTGAAGGATAATTTGTTTTTGCAGTGCAGTTTTTCCAACCGTGTCGGTGGTCAGAATTTTTTGCTCAGCGGCCCGCACTTTTGCTTCGAAATTATCGATAGAGCCAATTTCGAAAGTGTAATGAGGTCCTTCATTCAGGCTGCTGCCAAATCCCTGCGACCGAAAATCTTTGTAGGTTGTATCTGCTAAAATGCGATCTTTTTTGATAAAGACCTGTGCGTTTTCCTTATTGACTACTACGATCTTTTCAACATCCTTCTTTTCCAGCATTTTTTCAAACTGGCCCCAGGTGGTGTCTTTTGTTTTTCCACCCCAGTCGTAGAAGTTTAAAGCAATAAAGATGACAGCAAGAATACCATATATCCAGTAAAAATTGAATTTGCGTTTAGGATTACTTCCTGGTCCGCCCGAAGGGTTCTGGAAAGGTCCGTTTTTTTGATCCGCCATTTCGTGTTATTTGTTTAATAAGAGTGACTATTCCTCTGAAGCTATTTCAAGGATTTCTGCATCTGCCCAGAGCTTTTCGAGCTGGTAAAAGGAGCGGGTCTGTGGTTGGAAGATATGCACAACGACATCCACATAATCCAGCAGGATCCATTCTGCATTTTCAACACCTTCCCTGTGCCAGGGTTTTTCTTTTAGTTTTTTACGCACAGTGTCCTCAATGGTATCGGCAATTGCCTCAACCTGTGTGCGTGAATTGCCATGACAGATGATAAAATATTTACAAACGCTGTTCTTGATTGCTGAAAGGTCCATACTGACGATGCTTTTCGCCTTACTTTCCTGCATTCCGCTTATGATCAAATCAGCTAATTTTTTTGTTTGACTTGTTGTTTTTTTAACCGGCATTCGTTTTTTGTTGGTTTGAAGCGCAAAATTAATCATTTTTGCAAAAGAATTAGCGCTTTTCTTAATCTAATAGTGTAATGATTATCACAGGTCTGAATAAAATACCTCTTGCAGTTTCCGATTCCACCCAACACTACCTCAAAAACCTGGTGGAACAACTGGCAGTGACTGACGGAACGGTGGTGGTGGCTGCAGCCCAGACCCATGGCCGGGGAATGGCTGGTGCAAGCTGGGAAAGCGAACCCGGAAAGAACCTGCTGTTCAGTTTTATTCGCTATCCGGCATTTTTACCGGTCAAAAACTTCTTTTTGCTGAATAAATATGTTTCACTTGCTGTTTGGGATGCAATGCAACATTTTTTGCCCGGACATGTAGTTTCTATAAAATGGCCGAACGATATTTATGTGGACAACCTGAAAATCTGTGGGATGCTGATCGAAAACTCCATAATGGGCGAGTGTTTCCAGTATTCTGTGAGCGGTATCGGGTTGAATGTTAACCAGACTGAATTTTCACCGGTTTTACCGAACCCCGTGTCGATGAAGCTGATCACCGGAAAGGACTACAATCTGGATGAAGTGCTGGAATACCTTTGCCTTCGTCTGGATGCGCGCTTTGAGCAACTTTTGAATCAGAAAAGAGTCCTGAATTTTGATTATTTATCTCATTTATTCAAGGTTAATGAATGGGCGGAATATGAGCATTACCAAACCATTATCAAAGCTAAAATCATTGGTGTTAACCGTTATGGAATGCTGCAATTGATGCAGAAAGGCGGCAAGCGGATGGAATGCGATATGAAGACGATAAAGTTTATTTTAAACAAGGCATGAACAACCCCACGAATCATTTGCCGCGAATCTGGTTACAGGCAGCCGTCCTTGGGAGTTTGTGGGCTGCATCCGAGATTATCCTTGGAAGTTTTTTTCATGCCCTGCATATTCCATTGCGCAGTATGATTCTGGCTTCTATCGGGGTATCGTTGATGGTGGCAGTGGGCAGAAGATGGCCATCCAAAGGACTTTTCTGGCGGGCGGGTTTGATTTGCGCTTTGATGAAATCACTGTCGCCCGCGGGTCTTATTTTGAGTCCCATGGTGGCAATTCTGGCGCAGGGATGTCTCATGGAATTGTCAACCCGCGGATTGGGCAGGAATTTTATCGGCTTTGTACTGGGCGGTATTCTGGCGCTGTGTTGGAATTTATTTCAATATGTAGGGTATCATGTTCTGATTTACGGATTTAATATTATTGAAATTTATCAAAAAATTTATCAGCTTACTGCGGAAGTCATTCCTTTGCCCAAGGGTAACTACTGGCTTCCGGTATATGTTTCCCTGGGTTTTCATATTGCTTTTGGATTAGGAGCAGCGGTTATCGGGTTTGTGTTTGCTGGTGCTGATGAGCGGCATATGTTGTCGTTGACCTCACTTAAAACTCGTGAAGTGCAGGTTTTTCAGAAATCGGCTACACAGCATAAATCCTGGTCGCTTGCGCTGTTGTTCCTGAATTTCCTTCTTCTTGTGGGCTTTTTTCTCGTCATGTCTTTTGTTCCTTTCCCATATAACCTTCTGTTTGCATTGCCTTTGCTGACTTTTTGGATGATCCGTTACCGGCATACGCTGCGGGTGCTGAAAAAACCAATGTTCTGGATTTTCTTTATCGTTATTACTTTATTGAGCGCTATGGTTATTGAGCAGGCACGACAGCCAGTCAGTGGTTTCAGTTTGGAGGGGCTATGGACCGGAATCATCATGAATGTTCGTGCCTTTACGCTTGTTATTGGGTTGTCGGTGATAGGGTTTGAACTTTCAAACCCCCGCATTAAATCAGCCCTGAGCGGAAAAAAAGCCAGGATGTTGATTATGGCCATGGAAGCCGCCAGTAAGGCCCTGCCCGTTGTTATTGCCAATATGCCCGGAGCGAAAACGTTTTTTAAGCGTCCCCGGGCTGTATTCGTATTTCTGATCAATAAAACCACACACTGGCTGCTCGACCTGGAAGTGGCCCAGTTGCCGCACGCCGGGGTGATCGTGATTACCGGCGAAGTGCATGAGGGGAAAACAAGTTTATTGTTGCAACTAACATCCCGCTTGCAAGAGCGGGGCCTTCGCGTGGGAGGATTCTATAGCAAAGCGGTTTTTCAGGAGGGGAAAAGGATCGGTTATGATATCTGCGACACCCTGGATGGTCAGTGTTTGCTGCTGAATCGCAAACAGGTTAAAGGGGAGCTGCAGATCGGTGAATATGTTGTTTCTCAGGCCGGACTTGAGTTTGGGTATCAACAGCTCCACGAATCCAGGGCAGGGCAATGCGACATCGTGGTTATCGACGAGATTGGTCCCTGGGAATTATCCGGAAACGGCTGGGCAAAAGAACTTCCGCATCTGCTGCAGCACGAGAAAAACCTGATGATTTGGGTGGTGCGCAAACGTATCCTTCCGGCAGTTTTAGAAAAATGGAATATTACCGGAGACCTTATTCTGGATGCGGGAACTGAAACCGCGGATAGCGCGTTTGAAAAGATTTTATCGAAATTTCAGAGATACAGGATTTAAGGAAAAAGACAAAAGACAAAAGACAAAAGACAAAAGGAAGAATCAAGAAACAGGTAAAAAGGTAAAAGATAGTGCTGAAAGTCCTTCGAATATAGTTGAAAAATCAGCGTTCTGTTATCTTTTTACTTGATACTTTTAACTTTAAACTTCCTTTTGTCTTTTGTCTTTTATCTTTTACCTTGTCTTCTAATTATTAACAGCAATCGTTTCCACTGATCTTTTCTCACCCAGCAAATCCAGTTCCTGCATGCACTGCACGATCGTTCTGAAGGTCCGGTCGATATCCTGATCGAGGCCGACGGAGAAGCGGATCATGCCCGGTGACATTCCCATACTTTTCTGGGTGTCTTCAGGAACTTCCGAAGAGGTGCTCTTTCCGGAATTGCTGAACAGGGTTTTGAAATAGCCGAGACTTACTGCAAGGTAACCTACGCCTCTTTCTTCCATGAGTTCCATCAGGGTGTTGGCATTTTCTACCGTTTGCACGTCAATGGTCAGCATACCACCATAACCATAAGCCGGACTCATCATTTTAGACAAAGTAAGATGTCCCGGATGCTCGGGCAAACCCGGATAGGAAATCTTTACTTTCAGGGCGCTGAGTTTTTCGGCCAGATATTGTGCATTCTGACTGTGCTGTTTCATGCGGATGTGCAGGGTGTGCAGGTTTTTCAGGATGGAGGAGGAACGCAGCGGATCAAGCACGGGTCCGAGTAACATGGCGGTTCCAACATTAACATCACAAAGAGAATTAATGAATTCCTGTGTGGCGCAAATGGCTCCTGCAACGCAATCGTTTTTTCCGTTTACAAACTTGGTGAGACTATAAACTACAATGTGGGCTCCGAGAGCAATCGGGTTGACCATCATTGGGGTAAAAGTATTGTCGACAACCAGCTTTAATTCCGATGCATCGGCGATTTTTGCCAGGGCCGGGATGTCGGAAATCTGAAGCAGCGGATTGGTCATTGTTTCAGTATAAATCATGCGGGTTTCTTTTCTGATGGCCGCTTTTACCTGATTCAGATCGGAGATATCCACGAAAGTGACATCAATTTTGAATTTGGGCAGGTAGTTTTTTAAGAAGGCAAAGGTTCCGCCGTAGATAGTCTGGCTGGCCACGATATGGTCGCCGGCAGAGCAGATCTGGAGCATGGCAGCGGTAATGGCACTCATGCCTGAAGAAGTTACCCATGCAGCTTCCGAGCCCTCCATAGCGGCTAATGCATCTGCCAGGTATTTGTTGCTGGGATTCCAGTGGCGTGAATAAAGATAGCATCCTTCAGTTTGTCCATCGAAGGTTTCCGACATTGTATTCGCCTGTAGAAAAGTATAGGTTGCGGAATCTGTAATCGACGGGTTAACATCTCCGAACTCGCCAAATTGTTGTAAATCCTGTATTCTTACAGCAGGGTCTGCCATTTTCTGTGTCATTTTATCTTCAGTTTTCATATATATATTTTTATGATAGTTAGTCATTACTGAGAGCAAATGTACCATACCGTAGTTCAAATTAACTTAAAAATATATTAATGTTACAGAAAAGTCTGAAATAATGAAAATATGTAATATAAAATGCATAAATTTGCATAATGTGTAATCAAAACCAGTAAAAATATGCTGCCTAACTTTCATATTGATAGTCTGGACCGGAAAATCCTGTCGCAACTCATCGAAAATGCCCGGATCCCTTTTATGGAAATTGCCCGTAAATGCAGAATATCAGGGGCTGCAATTCATCAGCGCGTAAAAGGCATGTCGGATTCGGGGATATTCAGCGGGTCTCAGTTTATACTTAACCCTAAGGCCATGGGGTATCATACCTGTGCATTTATCGGAATACAGGTGCATCTCAGAACCACCAAGTCGCATCAGGAAGTTTTCGAAAAGATAAAGCATATTCCTGAAATCGTTGAATGTCACCATATTTCCGGAAAATATTCCCTTCTCATCAAACTTTACGCACAGGATAACGAGCATCTGAAAAATATCATCGTCGAAAAAATCCAGACCATCCCGGAAGTGACATTCACCGAAACCTTCATTTCGATGCAGGAAGGATTCATACGGCAGATTCCTGTAGAATGAAAAGTTAAAAGTTAAAAGACAAAGGATAAAAGGAAGATTAAAGTTAAAAGTACAACGTAAAAAGATTTTGTATTGCGATGCAAATCAGCAATTTCATATGTGCAATCTTTTCCCTTTTTACTTGTCCCTTGTTTCTTCCTTTTGTCTTTTGTCCTTTGTCTTTTGTCTTGATTCAAAAGTCTGTTTAAAAGTTTCTCCGACAATCGCCGCTATCAAATTATTATTGATTTATTTTGCATAAAAATAAACCACATTATCATGGTAAAAGGTGCTTATACATTATTAATCACCCCATTCCGCCGGGACCTGAGTCTTGATGAAGAGGGGTTAAAGTTATTGGTCGAACGTCAGATAGAAGCAGGCATTGAGGGTCTTGCACCTTTGGGTGTAACCGGCGAAAACACGTTAATGACTGATGAGGAAGTGTTGAAAGTGGTGGAGATTATTTGCCGCACGGCCAACGGACGTGCAAAGATCGCCCCGGATGCTTGTTCCACAAGTTTATGGGAGGCTATGGAGCGGGTTAAGAAATTCGCCGGATTGGGTGCTGATTATATTTCAGTATTCACCCCTTATTTCGTGCTTCCCAAACCAGATGGACTGATTGATTTTTATACCAAACTGGCGGATGTTTCCCCGGTCCCCATCATTTTACACAATGCTCCTGAACGCACCGGTGTTGATCTTTTGCCAGAAACGTCGGCATTTCTGGCCCAGCATCCCAACATTATTGGTATCAAAGACGGTAATAAGAAACTGGATCACCTGGCAAAACTTCTTCAACTCACGCATAATGAAGATTTTCTGGTGTTCACCGGCAAAGATACTACAGCCTATCCTCTGATTTCTTTTGGAGGTGCCGGAACGTTTACCGTTGCCGGAAATGCTATTCCCGGAGTCATGAAAAAACTCACTGCCTTGTCACTCGCAGGCAAACTGGACGAAGCGCAGAAATTGCATTACGAATACTATGATTTATTCGAAGCCTTCCGTTTTGAATCCAATCCTATGGCCGTTAAGATGGCCCTGAATCTGATGGGTCTACCTGCCGGCGGTCACCGCTCACCCCTGACACCCCTGAGTGAGGGCAAGACAAAAATATTGAAAGAGCTTATGCAAAAGAAAGGCTTAATATGAAACAAATTCGTCTGAAAGGTCCGGCAACTACAGCTAATGTGGGTCCGGGGTATGATATTTTCGCGATGGCGATGGCCGAGCCGGCCGATGAATTTCTATTATCACGTAACGAAAGCGGTCTCATCAATATCCGTGTTGAAGGCGACCAGCAGAATATACCCTTAACTCCGCAGGATAACTCCGCAGGTTTGGCGTTGCTTGAACTTTGCAAACGTAAGCAGGTGAAGTGCGGGTTCGATATTACCATTATCAAAAAAATGCCCAGCGGAGGCGGTCTTGGTACCACGGGTGCTTCGGCAGCCGCTGCTATTGTCGGCGCCGACCGTTTGCTCGGTCTCCAGATGGGCCCCAACGAACTGATCGATATTGCCCGTATGGGAGAGGTAGCCTCGGGAGGTTCGCCTCATGCTGATAATGTGGCCGCTGCTATTCTTGGTGGATTTGTGCTGGTGAAAAGCTATCAGCCCATTGATGTGCTGCGTCTTGATATTCCTGAAATGCCCATCGTTTTAGGTGTGATACGCAAAAGTCAGCGCTCAACCCGCGGTTTCATTACCTACGAAATTGGCCAGGAAAACCTTAAAGAACAAATGGCCCGTTGTGCGCGGGTAATCCATGCTATTCACAGCCGCGATATCGAGGAGTTTGGTAGTGCTATCACGGTGGATCATATTGCAGAACCCGTGCGAAGCGCAGCTATTCCGAATTACAGGGAAATTAAACTCCAGATACTGCAGGCCGGAGCCTATGGTTTCAATATCAGTGGCGGCGGTTCCAGTGTCTTTGCTGTTTGCCCCCAGGATAAACAGGATGAAATAGCTTTGTTAATGGAGCAAGCCTTCAGCGACAATCCGCATTTTGTGAAGGTGATAAAAACCCATACCTCCAATCTGGGTGTAACGGTTATTGACTAAATTACGCCGATAACGCCAGCCGGTGCAGAAAGCCTGTCCAGCGGTCGCAGTTATCTGTGAACCCTGCAGGGATTTTATATCCGGAGGTGTGATCCATGGCTTCTTCCAGTGCTTTTGAAAATGCTGGGCGGAAAGAAGAAATAATTTGTACCGGTTTCAAGGTGAGCCAAAGAATACCCCGGCTGTTGAATGACTTCGTTGTGGCCCGTCCATGGCTGAGATGATGTTCGTGAATTTCTTCATTCAGTGCTTCCAGCACCTCTTCGAAATTACTGCACCGAACGTATCCTTCCGGACTATTTTCCCAGGCAGGGCGCCCGTTGTGACAACGATAATGCACCAGATAATTTTCTTCCTTTTGATTATACATTATGCTGAAGTGGACATTAGCGGAATCCAGGTCCGCAATTTCTGTGCTTCCTATCGCATCAAACTGTAATAGGCGCTGTAGCGCCGGATTCCTGAAACATAACTCCTGTAAGCTTTGTGTGTTTGTGTTCATCAGATTATCTTTTTTGATAAGTAGTTGTTGACCTCAATTTTCAACAAAGATCGGGGGAGGGTGCGACAGAAAATGACGCTATCAAAAAAAGATGTGATGATGTGGTGATGTGATGATGTGGTGATGTGATGATGTGATGATGTGGGGATATGATGATAGGAGTTGAGACAAGGCATGCCTTGTCTCTTCTATGTATTAAAAAAAAAGACCTCGGGGTACGCGAGACAACTAAGAATCCAGCCACTCTTTAAAGCCTGTAATCCGGTCCACACTCACAAAAACTTCTTTGTCGATGGCGGGTTGCAGGTCGACTTTCAGGCGACGTTTGGGGTAAACAATTACGTTGCGCAGCGACCGGAGGCTGATGATGAACTGGCGGTTGATCCGGAAAAAATTGTGGGGGTCGAGTTGCCCCATCAACTGGTCGAGGCTTTGATCGAGCGGATAGCTGGTCTTGTCGGAAAGCATCATGAAATTGATGTTTTCTTCACTGTAAAAATACGAGATTTCGCTCACCAGGATAGTCTTGAGTTTATTACCAACCTGCACTGAAAACCGCTCTTTGTAGTGAACGTTTTCTTTTTGCAGTGATTTATATATTTCTGAAAAATCAATGGAGGAAGGTTGATTCCATTCTTTGTATTTCTCAAGGGCTGCGTTAAGTTCCTGCTGAATGATGGGTTTAAGCAGATAATCGATGCTTTTTAATTTAAATGCGCGAATGGCATATTCATCGAAGGCGGTGGTAAAGATAATGGGGGAACTCACTTTCACGTGTTCAAAGATCACAAAGCTCAGGTTGTCTTCGAGTTGGATATCGAGGAATATCAGGTCGGGTGCAGCGTTTTCAGTAAAATATTGAATGGATTGTTCAACAGATTCCAGTTTTGCTACAACTTTTAAGGTCGGGTCATACCGGCTGATCATTAGTTCCAGGTGGTTCGCCGAAAGCTGTTCATCCTCTATAATGACGATATTCATTTTATATAATTTGATTATAAAAGCGGTATTTTTGCAATAAACCGGTCACCTGCCAGGCCAAAACTGGTTTCCCTGTCAGTAAAGAAACTGTAACGGCTCGCAATGTTTGCCAATCCTACCCTGGTAGATTCTATATTGTTTTCTCTGCGTTGATAATTGTTTTCGATATGCAGGTATTTAGATTCATCTATAAAGATATCAATAATGAGCGGCGATCTTACTGAAAACGCATTATGCTTTATGGCATTCTCGATCAGGATTTGCAAGGCAAGTGGCGGAATTTTGCAGAGCAGGTATTCCTTACCCAGATTGATGTTAAATTTAAGTTTTCCGGCAAACCGGATATTCAGTAAAAAACAGTATGCCTGCAAGAAATCCAGTTCGCTTGAAAGTGTGGCCAGGTCGTCGGATTTATGTTCAAGAATGTACCGGTATATTTTGGAGAGGTTTCCGGTAAATTCTTCAGCAAGTTCAGGGTTCACGCTGATTAGTGAGGAGAGTATGTTGAGGGAGTTAAAAAGAAAGTGCGGATTGACCTGATTCTTCAGGGTATCAAACTGAGATTGCAGGTTTTCTTTTTGTACCCGGAGCAATTCGCTTTTCTTTGCCTGCAACTCGGCAAAATAGGTTTGCATTTGTTCCAGGGTATGAGAATAGTTTTCTTCGAGGATACTGTATGATTTTTCGAGTTCCTGCTCCAACTTCTTTTTTTCTGTAAAATCGTGAATTACCGAAATGGCCAGCTCTTCGTTATTAACCCTGAAAACATTTCCGATAATTTCAACATTCAGAATACTCCCGTCCTTACGCTTATGTTGGCGATTCGGAATGTAAACATATCCTTTATTTTCTCTCAGAATTTTCATGGAAAGTTCCGGTTCTGCTGATACATCCGGATTAGACAGATTCAGAAATTCCTCCCGTGTATATCCATAAAGCTTGCAGGCAGCGTCGTTCACATCAACAATTTCTCCTGTTTCATAGCGCATCAGCAGAATAGCATCTCCTACCATGTTAAATACTGTACGGTAACGCTCTTCGCTTTCCACCAGTGCTTTTTGGGCGGAGACCCTTTCGGAGAAGTCCCTGACAATGATGAAGGCACTGGGCAGTCCGTTATAATCGATCGTGCTGCTGTTGAGTTCCATGGACCAAAGCCTGCCCGATTTTGTTTTTCCTGTGATGCTGTATATAGTATTGAAACGGTCGCCGTTCATCCGCCGTTGGTGCACCTTTCGAATGGCCTCGTGGTCCTGGGGAACTACAAGGTCGAAGATAGTCAGATTTTGTAATTCCTCTGCAGTATACCCCGTCATTTCCTGAAAAGTTCGATTGGTAAACAGGAACTTTTCATTGCGTGTAATGATGATCCCATCTGTGGCCAGCTCTACCAGATTCCGGTACTTTGATTCAGAGTCCTCCAATGCGTTCTGGTTATAGTATACCCTGGCAGAGGAGTGGTTGTTATGTATCGCGGCAAGGACACCGATAATAAAATTTCCGACCACTAAACATATTTGAAATGCAAGCCAGGTAACAGAGATTATTTCGGAATCCATGAAGTCGACGATGATAATATACTGTAATATCATCACAAGACCGGTGAGTATTTGCGCGCGGTAGCCCATCGGGATAAATACAAACCATACAATAATGACCAGGCTTATGGCATGCCAGTATGGGCTCTGAAAACCACCCGTTAAAATTGTCTGTAATGTAGTGTATGCGGCACACAAAAGAAAGCCTGCGTAAACATGAAGCCGGATAGTCGCAGGCGATTTTGTAGCCCAGGCCAGGCCCAGATTAATCAGAAAAACTAAACAGGCAAAAACCCTGACCCACAATAGCAGGTCCGGGTTTGCGCCTGGCAGTATACCGTCGATTAAGTGAAATGACATTACAAAGCACACAACACACACTGTGGCAATGGTCAGGATTTTCCGGAGATTCTTGTGTCTGTATCGGATATAATCACCATCCAGGTTGTAGGTGTCAAGCTTATGAAACAAATCTGTCAACCCGAATAGCATATGTTTTTTTTGAAATTATCCGGGATAAAGATAAGGTAAAGTTTAATTATAGGCCATCGATTTTTCCTCCACAACAAATTCAGCCAGCATCCTTAATGTTGTTTCGGGAACTTTGCGATAACTCCTTGCATTGTTAAACATGATAACACACTTGCCGTGAATAATGTTATATCCGGGTATGTCAGCTAACTGCAAGGCCTCAGGGCTCTCTGAGCCGCGCTGGATCCAGATGTTACGTATGCCTTTCTTCATGGCTTGCACCACCATGCTGGCTGTTTCTTCCGGATGCGTAAAAAGTACCAGCGCATGCACATTGTCGGGTAGAGATGCTACATTTCTATAACAGGTTCTTCCGAATAGCGTGTCGGTCTGCGGATTGATGGGAAGCAGATCATTTCGTCCTTTCGATGCCAGCGTTTTAAACGCCAAATGGCCGAATTTTAAAGGATTGCGCGAGACACCCGCTATAGCGATGGGCCCTCCGCAAAAGAATTGATTGATTTGTGATTCGGTGATCATATGATTATTGTTTAGGGTATTAGGGTCTTGATCAGGAAAAACAAGTAAAATTCTGTATGATGGGCAAATATACGTTATTATTAACAAAAATGCAAAAACTACTGTGTTAAATTTGTTAATAGTCACTAATATAGGTTGTTACATGGTGAATAAAAAACTCTTCTTTTTGTACGAATGGCTCGAAATAATTATATATTTGCCCCCGCAAATAACCGCAAAACCTCTCAACGTGAACGCAGCCATTTTATACGCAGTGATTGCCCTTTGTGGCACAGCAATCTTTTTTGCCGTCATTATTTTTTTTATTGAAATGAAATTTAAGGTCATCGAAGATCCTTTGATCGATGAAGTGCAGGCCATGTTGCCGGGAGCCAATTGCGGAGGTTGCGGATTCGCAGGCTGTCGCAATTTTGCTGAGGCGCTGGTTAAAGCAAAAAATTTCGAAAAACTTAGTTGTCCGGTTGGCGGCAACGAATCTGTAACATTAATCAGTCCCCTACTGGGTATCGAGGCCGTTATAAAAGACCCGACCGTAGCAGTGCTCCGTTGCAATGGCTCCCATGCACATGCTCCGCAGAAAGCGGTTTATGAAGGCGCTACTACTTGCTATTTCGCCCATAGCTTGTTTTCTGGCGAAAGTGGATGTCCTCATGGATGCCTTGGACTGGCTGATTGTGTGGTGTCGTGCCAGTTTGATGCGATGTATATGGATGAGGAGACTGGTTTGCCGGTGATCCTTGAAGATAAATGTGTGAGTTGCGGAAAGTGTGTAAAAGCTTGTCCACGCGCCATTATAGAATTGCGTAAAAAAGGAAAAAAGAATCGTCGGATCTATGTAAATTGTGTGAATAAAGAAAAGGGCGGTCCGGCAAAGAAAAATTGTTCCGTTGCCTGTATCGGTTGTGGTGCATGTTTAAAAGCCTGTAAGTTTGAGGCCATTACCCTCGAACATAACCTGGCGTACATCAACGCGGAAAAATGCACCTTATGTCGTAAATGTTACCCGGTGTGCCCTACCAAATGCATCATCGAAATGAATCTCCCGGAACGTAAGGCAGAAACTACGGAAGCCGGAGCAACAGTGATTGAATCTTGATTTAACCTTAATAAAAAAACAGGAGGAAGACTTTGAAAACCTTCAGAAAAGGCGGTGTACATCCCCATGAGAATAAAATCTCATCGGGCCGGGCTATAGAAGTTCTGCCCATCCCGAAAACGGTAAGCATCCCCCTTTCCCAGGTGTTGGGAGCGGCGGCTGTACCCGTGGTGGAAAAAGGCAGTAAAGTGTTAACCGGTCAGCTTATCGCTAAAGGGGAAGCATTCATCTCAGCGCATGTGCATTCATCCGTTTCCGGCACAGTGACCAAAATCGATGAAGTGCTCGATTCCAGTGGTTATAAACGCAAAGCTATTGTTATTGAAGTGGAAGGTGATGAATGGGATCCATCCATCGACCGTTCCCCTGAGCTGAAAAAAAGTATCAGCCTTGGTAAAGATGACATTATTAAACGCATTCACGACAGTGGTATCGTGGGACTGGGCGGAGCAACATTTCCCTCTCATGTTAAACTTATGGTGCCTGCCGGAAAAAAAGCGGAAATTCTGCTGATCAACGGCGTTGAATGCGAACCTTACCTTACTTCCGATCACCGTGTGATGATGGAAAGAGGAGAGGAAGTGCTGGTGGGTGTTACCATCCTGATGAAAGCACTCGACGTGAAAAGGGCTGTAATCGGTATCGAAAATAATAAGGCCGATGCTATTGAGCATCTTACCAAACTTAGTGTCCAACACCCCGGCATCGAAGTCTGTGCCCTCAAAGTTAAGTATCCGCAAGGCGGCGAAAAACAGCTGATCAAAGCCGTTACCGGCCGCGAAGTGCCATCCGGAAAATTACCGGTAGATGTAAACGCTGTTGTACATAATGTAGGAACAGCCCTCGCCGTGTACGAAGCGGTTCAGAAAAACAAACCCCTGTTCGAAAGGGTAGTGACTGTGACCGGCAAAAGCGTAAAGAATCCTTCCAATTTCCTTGCACGTGTGGGTGTTCCTGTTACATTACTGATCGAACAGGCTGGCGGACTGCCCGAAGATACCGGCAAGGTCATCAATGGCGGACCCATGATGGGAAAAGCACTCACAACACTTGAAGTTCCCGTGGTTAAGGGGATGTCGGGTATTGTGATTATGACCGAAAAGGAATCCCGCCGGTTTGCTGTGGCCAATTGCATTCGTTGCGGTCGTTGTGTGACGGTTTGCCCGATGGGACTGTCACCATACCTGCTTGCTGCTGCTGTCGATAATGGCGACCTGGACTTGGTCGAACAAGCGAAGGTCATGGATTGCATGGAATGTGGCTGTTGTCATTATACCTGTCCTTCAGGCCGCCCGTTACTCGATCAGTTGAGGGTTGGAAAATCAAAAGTTGGTCAAATCATCCGTTCACGAAAAACTAATTAATCGATATGAATCTTTTAAAAATATCCGGTTCACCCCACTTGCACGCATCGCAGGATGTGAAAAAAGTCATGTGGTTTGTGGTACTGGCCATGGTCCCCGCAATGCTGGTATCTTTCTGGTACTTCGGCATAGGCGCGATACTGGTAACCCTCACGTCAGTGGCTGCCTGTATATTGTTCGAATTCCTGATACAGAAGTTCTTCCTGAAGGGCCCTGTCACTATAACTGATGGTTCGGCCATCATCACCGGGATGCTTCTTGCCTTCAATGTTCCAAGCAGCCTGCCCCTCTGGCAAATTGTGATTGGTGCGCTGGTCGCCATTGGTGTAGCGAAAATGACCTACGGTGGCCTCGGTAAGAATCCTTTTAACCCGGCCCTGATCGGACGTGTTTTCCTGCTGATCTCTTTTCCGGTGGATATGACCTCCTGGCCTCTGCCAATGGTTAACCGTACGGTGCTGGCTGACGCCATTACCGGACCCACTTCACTGGGCATCGTAAAAGAAGGTCTTATGAAAGGTGAAACGATTTCAAGTCTCATGAGCAGCGTTCCTTCCTATTTGGATATGTTTATTGGTGGTATTGGTGGCTCTCTTGGAGAAGTTTCAGCCGCAGCCATTATCCTTGGCGGTCTCTTCCTGTTGTTTACCCGTGTAATTTCATGGCACATCCCCTTTAGTTATATCGGTACCGTATTCGCTTTTACCGGAATTCTTTACCTGATTAATCCCGAATTATACATCAACCCCATGTTTCATTTACTTGCTGGCGGTCTGATGCTCGGGGCTTTCTTTATGGCAACCGATATGGTGACCTCTCCAATGACACGATCCGGGCAACTGGTTTTCGGGATCGGATGCGGTTTGCTGACAGTGCTCATACGTATCTGGGGCGCGTATCCTGAAGGGGTATCCTTCGCCATCCTGATTATGAATGCAGTTGTTCCTTTAATTAATAAAGGTTTTAAACCTAAAACATTTGGGGAGGTAGTTAAGAATGGCTAAGTTAAAATCTTCGTTACCCAATATGATCATGTCGCTCACCTTTATTTCATTGGCGATGGCGGCAGCACTGGGCTTTGTGTACACCAGTACAAAAGGACCTATCGAACAAGCCAATCAGAAAAAAGTGGTGGACGCCATTGCAAAAGTGGTCCCCGCTTTTGATAATGATCCTGTTAAAGAACAATATGCGTTGTTTGCTGATGGGGATAGCGTATATTTCTTCCCTGCAAAAAAAGGTGGCGTACTTGTAGGTACTGCTGTTAAAACTTTTACACAAAAGGGATTTAGTGGCCGTATAAATATCATGGTCGGACTGCTTCCCGATGGAACCATTAATAAAACAGAGGTTTTGGAACAGAAAGAAACCCCTGGCTTAGGAACACTCATGAAAGAACCCAAGTTTAAAGATCAGTTTGATGGAAAAAATCCTGTTGATTTTAAACTTATGGTGAAAAAGGACGGGGGAGATGTGGATGCGATTACTGCTGCCACCATTTCTTCACGTGCCTATTGCGATGCGTTACAACGTGCCATCGATTTGTACAAACAAGCCATCGGTACAACGGATTCAAGCTCGGCAGAAATTGCCGATACCCTGGTTTTAACTTCACAGGAACCACTTAAAAAAGTGCTCCCCGCTTTTGATAATAACCCGCTGAAAGATGTGCAGAACATCGACGGACTGGAAATGTTCACTGCAAAAAAAGGTTCGAAAGTAACCGGATATGCTGTAAAGTCGGTGGCTAAAGGGTATAACGAAAAAGATCCGATTTGGGTGCTCACTGGGTTTAATCCCGATGGAAGCATTAATAAAGTTACCGTGTTGCAACATAAAGAATCTCAGGGTAAAGGTTCCCAGGCTTGCGAGGATGAATTTCTTGCACAGTTTATCGGGAAAAACCCCGCCACCTTTAAACTGACTGTTTCAGAAGAAGGGGGCAATGTGGATGGTATCAGTGGTTGCACAGTGAGTGCTACCGGCGTTTGCAAAGCCATCGAAAACGGTTACAATGCGTTTAAGAAAGGAGGTGTGAAATGAGTATGTTGAAATATTTGACCAATGGATTGCTGAGGGAAAATCCAACCTTTGTGCTGGTACTCGGAACTTGTCCGGCCCTCGCTGTTACCACTTCCGCAATGAACGGACTGGGTATGGGCGCGGCTACCACCTTCGTGCTCATCTTTTCCAACCTTATGATCGCAGCCCTGAAAAATGTTATTCCGGATAAGGTGCGTATTCCTGCATTTGTTGTTATTATTGCCTCTTTCGTTACCATTGTTGACCTGGTGATGCAGGCTTATGTTCCTGACTTGTACAAAGCGCTGGGTGTATTTATTCCCCTGATCGTGGTAAACTGTATTATCCTTGGCCGTGCCGAAGCGTTTGCACAGAAAAATAATGTGGTTCCTGCTATCCTCGATGGTATTGGAATGGGTATCGGTTTCACCCTGGCGATTACACTTATGGGCAGCATCCGTGAAATCCTTGGGAGCGGTTCCATTTTCGATATAAAATTCCTTGCTGAAAACACTAAAACCGTCCTGATTTTCATCATGCCTCCGGGAGCTTTTATTACTTACGGTTACTTGATTGCTATTATCAACAGGGTTAAAGCAAAATATAATATCTGATCCCTTAAAAAACTAAAGCTATGGACCTTATTAATATAGTAATACTTGCACTTCTGGTCAATAACGTTGTATTGGCCCAGTTTCTTGGAATCTGCCCATTCTTAGGCGTTTCACAAAAAACTTCCACTGCCCTCGGTATGGGGAGCGCTGTGATCTTTGTAATGGCACTGGCCAATCTTGTGACCTATCTGATTCAGATGTACATTCTAAACCCGATGGGTGTCGGCTTCATGCAGACCATCACCTTTATTCTGGTTATTGCGGGATTGGTGCAGATCGTCGAAATCGTACTGAAGAAATCCAGTCCTTCATTGTATCAGGCACTCGGAATCTATCTTCCGCTGATTACCACTAATTGCGCAGTGCTCGGTATCGCGATTCTGGCCGTACAGAAAGATTATAACCTGGTATATAGCGTTGTTTACGCAGCGGCAACTGCAGTGGGCTTTACCCTTGCACTGGTTTTAATGGCCGGTATCCGCGAACAACTGGCACTTACCCAGTACCCAAAAGGTATGAAAGGCTTCCCCATCGCCCTGGTTACCGCCGGATTGCTTTCGCTGGCCTTTATGGGATTTGCCGGACTTGTTAAGCTGTAGCTGATAGTCTGTATCAGTAAAATGTAAAATAGAAAGAGTGGAAGTTCCTGATGGATTTCCACTCTTTCTGATTTATGATATTCGAGTTTTGAACAGTACGGATATGGGTGAAGGGAAACGTTTTCGCTTTTCGATAAAATAGTTGCTATCCTTTCTGACTTACCTTTTTAAGCCCATCCATGTTGATCACCTTTATGTCTTTCTTATCAATGGTAATCAGGCCTTCTTCAACGAATTCTTTCAGGGTTCTGATGGCATTTTCCATGGAAATGTTGGCCATGTCGGCGAGTTCTTGCCGGGATAAGGACTTGAAAATATCATGATCCTGGTTTATCTTGTGAAGGTAAAGAAGAACATCCGCAAGTTTGCCACGTGAATGTTTGAGGGTGATGGAATGCAGCCTCCGGAATCGATTAGCACCTTGTTCATTGCTGTAACGCATCAGATCGGTGGCGAAGCGCCCATTGGATTCCAATAATTGTATGAATGTTTGCGTCTCAATATTGCAGATTACCACATCGGTAATGGCAACCATGGTGAAATAACTGATGCGGTCTTCAAAGAGATTTCCAGTAACGATATTTCGGGGTCCCAGCAATTCCAGAATAAAGCACTTTTCATGATCTTCTTCTACCATGACTTTTATATAACCTGAAGATACCAGTAAAATGTATGGACTAAAGCCCCCTTTTTTAACGATGAGCTCTCCCTTGTTGTATTGTAGGGCTTTTTTTTCCGAGTTGAGTTTTTCGAGTTCGTCGGGCGTGAGACGGTTAAAGAATTCACACCTATTAATGCATTCCCGGCAATCGCAGGGTTCGGCCAAATTATCCATAGTGTGGCTGTTTGTTTAGGTAAAGCTAAATTAGACTATTATTTGATAAAAGTCAATATAAAACGTGATAATGTTAATATCCACACTCAAAAGTTGCATTCATATACGCTATATCTTTACACTCCCATATTCTAAAATCGTAATGCGTTATTCATAATTCATAATTTTTAATCCATAAATGATAATTCAACGCGCCCTGATACTCTTCATTTCTGCCGCAATGGTACTGGCGGGATGCAAGTATGATAAAGAAGATGAGTTGTACCCTTCAACCAGCAATGTGATGATCAACTGCGATACAATCGGGTTGACCTATACAACAGATCTTAAGGGGTTTTTCGATACCAAATGTGCAGTGTCCGGCTGCCACAGGGCCGGGCAGCAATCGCCCGATCTCACCAGCTTTGGACCGGCCAACGCTGCTGCAGGTGATTTATATAACTCAGCCAGCAATTCCTCCCACTCGGGACGATTTGCCTGGGATGCCTGTGAAAAAGCAAAGTTGAGAATTTGGTGCACAAACCCTGTCGAATAATTACCCTGTATATCCCGAAATTTATGAAAGCATTGAAAGTACTTAAGCTTGGTCTGCTGATGTCCCTTATTTTCGTTATAATGCCATCGCTGCTTTATGCGCAGCAGGATAGCTTGCCGGTATCTGACGAAGGGGAAGAGACTGTTTATATTACCAAAGCATTCTTTGGAAACCGCGTGTTGAATGGACACTCTGTAGAAACCACACCCAAAGGCCAGCTCGACCTGAAGTTGCAACACCGTATGGGAAGGCTCGATCAGGGCTTCTCTGAATTATTTGGTCTCGATCAGGCTGCGTTTACTTTTGGGTTTGAGTATGGTATTCTCGACTGGTTAATGGTAGGCGTAGGTCGCAGTACACTGAATAAACAATACGATGGGTTTATCAAAGCAAAAATTCTACGTCAGAGTAAAGGTAAAAGGAATATGCCGTTGTCGCTGGTAGCGTTGGCTGGCATGGGAATCAACGGAACCAGATGGACTTTCCCTGAACGCGATAACCTGTTCTCTTCGCGCCTTTCATATACCTATCAGCTCATCATAGGGCGGAAGTTATGGAATAGGGTAGGGGTGCAGATTTCGCCTACCTGGATCCACCGCAACCTTGTTACTTCCTCTGCCGATCATAACGATGTGTTTGCCCTGGGATTCGGCGGCCGTGTGAGATTCAGTAACCGTGTGGCCTTTACAGCGGAATATTTTTATGTGCTGCCCAATCAGATTATATCGCAATACAATGGTGCCGACGTTACCAATAATCTGTCGGCCGGTGTTGAGATTTTTACCGGAAAACACGTCTTTCACGTATTCCTGACCAATGGCAGCGGGATGTCCGAGAATCAGTTCATCACCCAGAATACCGAAAGTTGGTTTAATGGAGTCCATATAGGCTTTAATATGACACGTTTATTTACTATTGCCGAGTACTGATTTTTTTCTTAATTTTGTATCCTGTAAAACGATGAAAACTAACACTGCTATTAAAGTCACTACCGCTTTTGTGGTGCTGGCTGTATCCATTACACTTTTTTATCAGACTTCCTGGTCATATACAGCTGGTTCGCCTAATGCATGTACAGGATCTCCTGCTGATAAGCAAACATGTGCTCAGGCTGAATGTCATGAGGGCACCGCAATTTTTAAGGATGGGTTGATTAAATCCAATATTCCGGCAGATGGCTATACCCCGGGGACTACCTACACCATTACGGCCACGGCCTATGGAAGCACTACAGCGAAACGTTTTGGCTTTCAGGTGTCGCCCCAGAGCATAACCGGCGAATTGCTGGGTACTTTAATTGTGACCAATTCAGCAGAAACCAAGCTCACCGGCAAAGGAAAATATATTACACAAAAGGATATGGGTGTCGACGGCAGGGCATATAAATCCTGGTCGTTTAAATGGACTGCACCTAAAGCCGGAACCGGGAAAGTCATATTTTACGGATGTTTCCTGATTGGCGGAAAGGTAGAAGCGATTTTTACCTCTAAGATGCCTGTGAATGAGCAGAAGTGATGATGTGATGATGTGATGATGTGATGATGTGATGATGTGATGATGGGGTGATGTGATGATGTGATGATGAGATGATGTGATGATGTGATGATGGGATGATGTGATGATGGGATGATGGGATGATGGGATGATGGGATGATGTGATGATGTGATGATGGGGTGATGTGATGATGGGGTGATGTGATGATGGGGTGATGTGATGATGTGAAAAGGGTAGTCATCCCGAACTTGTTTCGGGATCCCCGAATAAACAAAAACTACATAATAAATATATAACGAAACATAAAAACTATATTTGTACCACAAATTATAACGCACTAAAAACATAGATCCCCACTGCCCCCCGACCAGGGACTAGGGACTACGGACAAGGGACTTTTTTTAATCTGAAACCATTATTTTATGAAAAAGCTTTTTTTATTAGTTACTTTATTCGCACTTTTTCTGGGGAGCAACCAGAATGTTGCACAGGCTCAGACTCCTGGCACATTAACGTTTTCGGTTACTACTACCGAACCTGCCGGAAATTACAACAGTGTAAATGTGATTGCACTTTGGGTTGAAGATACCAATGGCGTTTTCGTGAAAACTAAAATCCGTTATGCCGGAACACGTATTCAATACCTGACCAAATGGATCACCTCATCAAGTTATAGTACTGTGGATGCTGTAACTGGCGCTACACGTGCCGGACATGGTACCCTTACCTTTACCTGGAATGCGACCAATGTCGCAGGATCTGTTGTGATTGATAAACCCTACCGTGTGTACCTGCAAATGAGCGATGCTAACGCTGCAGGTCAATGGACTTATGTTGACTTTGTTAAAGACACAAATACCTTCACTGCGAATCCGGCAAACATTGGTAATTTCACCAATATGTCGCTCTCCTGGGTGCCTTCCGATGTAAGTATTAACGAAGAAGAAGGTGCAAAGATGAATTTTGATTGTACCCCTAATCCTGTAAAGGATATGGCCAGCATCAGCTATACGCTTGATCGCACGGCTGATGTCACGATCACGTTGCACGATGTTACAGGGAAGAATATCGCTGTGGTTGCAGATGGCAATCGCGCTGCAGGTAGCCATACGTTCAACTGGAACATATCAGAAATTTCCAACCTGACCTCCGGCATTTACTATCTCCGCATCAATACCGGAAGGGCCGTAGCCGTAAAAAAGATAGTGGTGACCCGCTAATCTTAATGATATTGTAAAATAAAAAATGCCCCTGATGGGGCATTTTTTGTTGGGGGTAGTTTATATTGAAATTTTGTGGTAACTTGCACAATGCAAAAGATCACAAAATTGTTAATGGTGTTTATAAATGGGAGATAGGTAATTCTTTAAATATTAAAAAATGGAAAATCTGCATACTTTGCGTCCCCTGGGGCGCACCGATATTATGGTAACTGCATTGGGGCTTGGTTGCTGGCAGTTCAGCAAACGCAAAAATAAGGCTGGGAAATTTTGGCCGGCACTCGATGATGAACTCATTAACAGGATGGTCTCGCTTTCACTTGAAGGTGGTATCAATTGGTTTGATACTGCCGAAGTGTACGGCAAAGGTGAATCAGAAAAATCACTCTCGAACGCCCTGCAAGCTGCAGGGAAGAAGCCGGGTGAAGTATTAATCGCCACAAAGTGGTGGCCCATGTTCCGCTTTGCATCAAATATCCCCAAAACCATTAATGAGCGCATCAGGCTTCTGGCGCCATATCCCATCGATCTCTACCAGGTACATCAGCCCTGGGGCTTCTCAAATGAAAGAGCCGAGATGAGCGCCATGGCCGAACTTTTCGAACAAAAATTGATTAAAGGTATCGGAGTCAGTAATTTCTCCGCACTGCAAATGAAAAACGCATGGGAAGCCCTCGATAAAAGAGGAATTCCGCTGGCTTCAAACCAGGTACCCTATAGTCTACTGAACCGTAATATTGAATCGAACGGTGTGATGGAAATGGCGAAGAAACTGGGTATTTCCATCATTGCTTATTCGCCCCTTGCGCAGGGATTAGTCACTGGCAAGTTTCACGACAATCCGGAACTGCTTAAAAACATAGGTTTTAGAAAATACAGATCCGGGTTCAAGCCCGCGGGCCTTAAAAAAAGCCTGCCAGTAATCACACTATTGAAGGAGCTTGCTGTTAAATATAATGTCACTACCTCTCAGATTGCCCTGAATTGGATTATCAATCATCATGGCGATATGGTAGTTGCCATCCCGGGCGCAACCAAAGAAATCCACGTAACGCAAAATACCGGTGCAATGTCGTTCAGACTTTCCGATGACGATATGGCGAGATTGGATACAGTAAGTGCGATGTTCAAATAAAGGGACGATGATGCCTGTAGAGACAAGGCATGCCTTGTCTCTACAGGCATGCCTTGTCTCTACATAAAATGGTTATGCGGGAATCAATAGTTGCAGTATGGAATATTATTTTAACAGGCGGGCAAAGTTTATAAAGGAATAATCTGGTATACATTATTTACCCTGGAAGCGGCCGTGATTTGAGCGAAAAACTTTACCCGGGTATTATCCAGCCATTTCTACGAAATAGCGTCCATTTATATAAGCCACCTATATTTTTTTCAGCGATAAATAGGCTTAAAGAATTTTATGTATTTTTGTCGAAAACATATATAGATGAGAATACGATTTTTATTTCCCGTGATGGCTTTTACATTTTTTTGCATTCTGTCAACTGCCAGTGCACAGCTTAACTGGAATATCACCAACGAAAAAACAGAGGATAGCGAGGTTTACTCCTTTCTCGGAGAATCGGAGCAGGGCTATGGATTCGTTTTTACTTTTCCTACTCAGAAAGCATTTTCTTCAGTAAAGTACGGTATTGCCATCCGGCACTTTGATCAGGATATGCGTCAGACGAACCAGATAGGACTACCCGATAACATGCCTCCTTTTCTCAGAGTTCGGGGCTTCAACGACTATATTGTTGTGTCGGGTGGAGGAGGCGGTGACAGAGATGTCAATGGATATAACGTGACCGTGTTCCTGGATGATCAGGGGCTGGAACTTGAGCAAAAAAGCTGGAAACTTTCGGGAAACCGGCACCTCTGGGCCGGTTCGAATACTTGGGTTTCGTCCGACTCAGCTTATTTTATTGTTTGTAAAACCGAGCAATGCATTCCTGATAAACCCTCACTGGATGACGATCCTCTTGTTAATCACGTGGTCGTTTTTGACGGTGACCTCAAGATCGTATGGGAAGGCAGCTATGAGAATCTGAGCTTTTCTCCCAAGAAAAATGCACTCAAAATCGAAGGCATGGATTTTATAAATGATAAGCAGCTGTTGATTTTCGGTACAGAAACAATTGACAAGCAACCATACGCGGTTGCTTACACCCTCCCGGATGCAAAAAGTAATGCAGTCCAGGTGCTGAAAGAAAAAATTCCCATCGTGACTTCAGCGATGATCTATACTTATCTGAATACTTATTTCTTTCTCAGTCCCTCGAACGACCTGTTCGTCTTTTCGTATTATACTAAAGATGGTATCCCGCAGAACATGCAGTTTATCCGGCAGAACCTCGATAATGTATCCGATAAAAAAGTCAGCTATTACAGGATCGATAAAAATTTCGCCGCTAAATACCCATACTTTGGAAAGGGTAATAAACAATTCCCAGTATTTACGGGTATTCGTTTATGGAACGATGGTCTCATTGTTGGCGGTGAATATTTCACTGAAAGTCCAGTCTCCTTGCGGGACATATCACTGCTCAAATTCGGTTATGATGGCGACATTCAATGGGTTAAAACCATCAAGAAAACCTCCTATGGCATTTCACCGGTTCAACGGAACATGATGAGATTCTTTACGAGAGGTGATGAACTCGTTGTCTTTTATTACGATTTTCCTGAAAATGTAACCAGTGACGTTTTAATCACCAATCCGCGCGTTTCGCTGGCCATCCAGCTTCCTAACCAGTCCTGTCTGGCCACCGCCCTGATCAGTTCCGACGGTAAGGTCTTAAACAGGAAAATTCTCAACCGCTATAAGGAAAATCAGATAACTATAGATAACAGTACCATTTTTCAGGCAGACGAAGATCATTATATTATACAGGCAGCCAAGGATTACAAAAACGCCTTTAGCACTTATAGTATGGAGTAGGTATAACAGTTGTTGGTTTCGAAAAAAAATCACACTAATCTAAAAAAAATTTAATGAGAGAATTATTTTTAGTCTTAATATCCCTTATGCTATTTAATGTTTGTATTGCACAAAACCCACAATGGATTGAATATACCAATGGTGATTTAATTTATGAAACAGCGGAAGAAGGCAATTATTTATGGATAGGAACTATTGCCGGATTAGTGAGGCTTGATAAAACTACAGGGTCAACGGTGTTTTACAATAAATTGAATTCTGGGTTGCCTGATAATGCGGTCTCTTCAGTAGTTATAGATGCGAGCGGGAATAAATGGATTGGGACCAATTATGGAATTGCCAGATTTGACGGTACCAATTGGGTTACTTACAATAGTTCAAATTCTGGTTTGCCCAATGATGGCTGCAATGAAATATTAATAGACGGAAGCGGAAGCAAATGGATTGGGTCAAGTGGGGGATTAACTAAATTTGATGGCACGAACTGGACCACATATAATAGCTCGAATTCTGGTATGCCCGTTGACTGGGTATTATCAATCGTGGAAGATGCAAGTGGAAATAAGTGGGTTGGAACTTCTGAAGGACTTGCAAAATTTGATGGTGCAAACTGGACCATTTATAACAGTTCAAATTCTGGATTATCAGCCGATTTTATTAGTTCAATAGCTATAGATGCCAGTGGGAATAAGTGGATTGCAACTGATTTTGGCGTGTTTGTGTTCGACGGTACAACATGGACTGCTTATTATAGTTTTAATTCAGATCTTCCTGATGATTTTGTCCAGACAATAGCTATCGACGCCAGCGGGAATAAATGGATTGGGACTCATGGCGGACTTGCAAAATTTGATGGTATAAATTGGACCACCTTTACCCCTTTTAATTCCGGTCTGACCAATGAGGATATCTGCTCAATATTGTTTGATGGAAGCGGAAATAAATGGATTGGAACCCGTTGGGGTGGGTTGGTAAAGTTTGATGGTACGGGCTGGACTGCTTATAATACATCAGCGACTGAGTTGCCCGGTTATTCGGTAGCAAGCATGGTGATTGACGCCAGCGGGAATAAGTGGTTTGGAACGAATAAGGGGTTAGCGAAATTGAATCATGAGAATTTTACAATATATAATAGCTCAAATTCCGGTTTATTGAATAATGAGATCAGGACTTTAGCCATAGATGCCAGCGGGAATTTATGGATTGGGTCTTATTATGGTTTGACGAAATTTGATGGTATCAACTGGACTACCTATACAACTGCAAATTCCGGACTCCCTTTTAATGAAATCAGGACAATTGTCATAGACGCAAGCGGGAGTTTATGGCTTGGAACCTATTATTCCGGGCTGGTACAATATGATGGCACGACCTGGACTAGCTATAATAGTTCGAATTCTGGTTTGCCTGATGACAAAGTATGGTCAATAGCCATTGATGCGGGTGGAAACAAGTGGATTTCAACTCGTTATGGTGGAATAGCCAAATTCGATGGCACGAACTGGACTGCTTATGATACATCAAATTCCGGTTTGCCAAATGACTGGGCCTTGTCAATTGCTATTGACGCTGAAGGGAATAAGTGGATTGGAACCTGGAGTGCAGTGGTAAAGTTTGACGACATAAACTGGACAATTTACAATAGTTCAAATTCTGGACTGCCCGGTTATTATGTCTGGATAATAAGTATTGATGCAGAAGGGAATAAGTGGGTTGGTACAGAGGGAAATGGCATGGCAATGTTTGATGACACAACCTGGACTCAATACACAATTCAAAATTCAGGATTGCACAATGGAGGGGTTTGGGCTATTGTTCCTGATGCATTTGGGAACAAATGGATTTGTGGGTATGGTGGAGTGTCCGTCTATAACGAAAATGGAGTTCAGCTTCCCATAAACGAAGATGGCGTAATTCAAAGTAATATTCTTGTTTATCCTAATCCTGCAGGCGATTTTGTTGAAATAAATATTGATAACGCAAATAATGAAGAAGCCACAATAAATATTTATAATGTTATGGGGGCGTTGGTAAAAACTGAATTACTCCAGCAAGACCAGCCGCGAATTTATTGTAATGATTTGGCCAACGGAATTTATGTGGTCGAAGTTAAATCCTGCTTGGGGACTGAACGACAAAAAATTATCATTCAAAGATAAGACTGGCTGTTTTTTTCTATGCAACGGATGCTGTGATTATTGAGGATGACAGGCAGTGGCATTCTCGCTTAATAATCTAAAATGGAGTGCATGGCCATGTTCGTCGTTCTTATGCTATACGCCTACATTCACGATATTTTTAGCGGGATACAGAATTAGCTTCGCTGACTCCTTGTGGGGGGCTTTCAATCCCACGCAATATAGCTCCTGCATCGCTTGTTTTCAGTAATGATGAGTGAATCCTCAATGCGTCGGGCATGGCCGTCCCACAAAAAAAACGGTGTAAAAACAAGGCATGCCTTGTCTCTACACCGTTTTTTTGTGGGTGGTACTGGATTCGAACCAGCGACCCCTACCCTGTCAAGGTAATGCTCTAAACCAACTGAGCTAACCACCCATTAACGGCGCAAAGATAGAAAAAATAAGTTAGAAAGGGGAAAGTTAAAAAGTTTGAAAGTTCAAAGTTTGAAAGTTTGAAAGTAGAAAAGTTTGAAGGTTAAGCTTCTCGCTCGGCTATGCCCAGCTTAACCTTATCCTTAACCTTATCCTTATCCTTATCCTTATCCTGCCTTTCTTTCTTCGCGTCTTCGTGGCTAGCGCCGCAGGCCTTATCACCCTTGAAGATGCATCGCATCGAAAGATTTATATTTTCTTGTGCCTTTAACTTCCCCGCTTTCCAACCTTCTACTTTCTAACTTTCTACTTTCCAACTAATGTTGATCAACGTACGCCGTCAGCTTCTCCAATAAATTCACGTAACTCCCGAATTCATTATCGTACCACCCGAAAATTTTTGCATGTGTTACCGGGATGTCGATGTCGACCGGTTTTTTGACACCGAAAGTTTTAACGGTTTCCGCAGGGAGCCTTATAAAGCCGGTACGGGTGTGGTTTTCGGAACCTTCAATGACCACTGCCGCTTTGAATCCGGCAAGGTCGGCAGAAACATTCTGTCTGGAAGAATAGATCAGCAGTCCTTTCTGGGCGCCTGCAGCAGCGTTTTTGTATATGTTGTTAATGTGCTGCCGGTTGATGATGGGGTTGCCTTTTTCGTCCAGACCGGCGTTAAACGTGATGTTCAGGGTGATCAGCGAAACCGTCGTTGTAGGGATGCGTACCGAATCTGCCATGAATCCAATTTCCTGAATCTGCGGAATGATCGACTCCAGCGCTTTGGCGGCTCCCGTGGTGGATAAGATAATATTGTTGAATACCGAGCGTGATTTGCGCAGGTCGCTGGCTCCATCCTTAGGCAAGGTGTCCAGCACACTCTGTGTGTTGGTGGCCGAATGCACGGTCGACATGGAAGCCGTCAGTATTTTGGAAGTATAGCGGTCGTCCATCAAAGGTTTGATCATGTGCGACAAGCCTGTGGTGGTGCAGCTGGCCGCGGAAATTACATGGTGCTTCTGTGGATCGTATTCTAAATGGTTGATGCCGAAAACCATCATAATGCTGTCGTCGGGCATATTCTTGTTAGCTTCTTTAATCTTGAAAGGGGCACTCACAATGACTTTGCGGGCACCACCTTCGAAATGTCCGCGCAGGCTACCTTTGGGTGCATCGGCCGGTACGGTGGGATCCACAAACTGACCGGTGCAATCGATCACAATTTGTACCTGTTCTTTTTTCCAGGGAATGGCCGCGGGATTGCGCTGCTCTGTCAGGATTTTTACCGGCATACCGTCAATGTCGAAGAGTAGCTGCTCTGCATCCACCACAGTGATGAGGTCACGCCGCGCCTTCTGTCCGTAAAGAAATGTACCCAGATCCCCATAGGTCGAATCCGTTTCTAACGCCTGTATCAGGTCATCAATTTTTTTACCTGTCTTCCGGCCCAGATTAATCACCACTCCGTCGAAATGTCTCGTCACCAGCTGGTTCCATAAGGTCAGTTTGCCAATCCTTCCCAGACTGTTTATGCCCAGGTAATTCTTGCTCTTAATGCCTGCTTTCATTTTTTTTACTTTTTTTTGATTAATGAATGTTAGTTCATTGGTTTTATATTAAAGTCCAAAGTCCCTAGTCCCTAGTTGGGGCGGTGGGAATTCTGGTATTAGTTCTTTGTATCTTGGTTCTTTGTATCTTGAGTCTTGTGTCTTGTGTCTTGAGTCTTTCTTCTTGAGTCTTTCTTCTTGTGTCTTTCTTCTTGAGTCTTGTGTCTTGAGTCTTGTGTCTTCATCATCACATCATCACATCTTCACATCATCCCATCATCCCATCATCTCATCATTATTCTTTTTTCATCAACGGATAATTCCCTTTATAAACATTTCCGATGTTCCCGTCAATCGCAATTTCGTTGCCTGTCAACAATGTTTGTTTTTTGATGGTGCACTTTTTTTCTTTTTCATTTACCACCAGGTCTGTGCAGTTAACAATGCAGATCTTGCCCAGCCTGGCTGCTGTGACAGCGGCATGAGAAGTGGCTCCTCCGCGCGCGGTGAGCAGACCGTCGCACCGGAAGATGATGCCGATGTCGTCGGGAACAGTGTCGGGCCTCACCAGAATCAGTTTCTTATCCGGGTGCTTCAGGCGCATCTTCTCCAGGTCTTCGAGGTCAAAAATCAGGATGCCGTTCATGGCCCCGCCGCCAATGCCAATGCCCTGTCCGAGCAGTTTCATCTTATCCCTGGAAAGGGCGAACTGCTGGGTCTTGTCCTTGGGCCGCACATCCTGATCGCGGGTTTGAAGTATGTACAAATCATCAGCGCGATCCGATTCAAAAGTGAACTCAATTTCCTGGTGACTGAATCCGTGCTTTTCAGTTAACTCACAGGCTATATCATAGATGCGTTTATAGATCCGCGGAAACTTTTCTTCGAGCGAATTACCCTTGCCGCTCATGTGCGCCTGATTGCGCGAAATAGGCAGTACATGCACCAAACCGCCTACCACGTCCTCACCCTGACTCACCAGCGAATAGTCGCCATACAGCGATACGCCAGGTGTACTCAAATGTGGATTGTGCGTAAAAACCACGCCAGTACCGGAGGTGTAGTTAATATTGCCCAGTACCATTTTCTGTACAATAACCGCAGTCCCCCATTCATCGGCAATCTGAAGGTGTTTGCGGTATACTTTTGCACGGTCGGTATTCCACGAGTCAAATACTTTAAGAATCGCCTGGCGGACCTGTGGAAAAATTTCTTCTTCGATATAAATATTGGCGCGGTTTAATACTTCGCGGTATGCAAACGACATTTCCTTCATCTGTTTCGATGTGAATTGTACCTTCTGCGATACATGATACCGCAGTTTAAAATCGATCATGATCTGGTCAAAGGTGTCGCGCGATATGCCCGATGCCATGCCCCAGCTCTGCAGAAAACGACGGTAACAGTCCCACGAAGTCCAGCCATAATTGGGCTGTTTGCTGAGCGATTCAATAATCTCTTCGTTGATGCCGACATTTAAAAACGTATTCATGGCACCGGGCATCGAAACAGCGGTGCCCGATCGGACCGAAAGCAGTAAAGGACATTCAGGATTGCCCAGTTCCCTGCCCGTCATTTTTTCCAACTTTTTGATTTGCGCCAGAATCATATTGTCGATTTCGCGGCTCAGCTGCTTATGTTGCAGTATCGTTTCTTTGCGCCGGAAAACTTCGGTGGTGATCACGAATCCCGGTGGTACCGGGTAACCCAGTGAATAAAGTTTTTTTAAGAAATAGGCTTTGGAGCCGATAAAAACCTGGTTGTCGATGTGTTGCGCTTTGTCGAACAAGGGACTGATTACCATATCCGGATTGAACGACATGATATCGCGGAGACTTTCACTACTGAAGTCTTCCACCATATTCCGTAAAGAAGTTAATATTGTAGTAATGAAATTATCGAGACTTTGCAGCAGGAATGACGACGAGAGCATATCGCGGTAAAAAGCTTCCGACTGCATATGCAGAAAACTTTCTTCATCGGGACCGGGGTCGGGGTGGGTGGCGCGCATTTGCGGAACCACTATTTTCAGAACTTCTTCGTAGGGACTGAAAAAATATTTGCTGATGATTTCCCGGATATTTTCGCCCATGAAACCAAAAATGTTGATGTACTGATGCAGCGAAAAACTCTGCGATTTCAGGCTATAGCTGAACATTCCCAGGTTGGAGTTGAATACATGGTTTTCGATGCCATCCAGCAACAATCCTTCCTTGTAGAGTTCCAGAACAGAGGCTATTTTTTCCAGCGTTTTGGCGGTGATATAATTCAGGTTGATCGATTTTACCCAATCATCCGTAATCAGCAGGGCCGCCTGTTCCAGTTTAAAAATCAGGCCGAGGGCTTCGAACCGCCGTTCGTGGTATTCGCCGTACATTGAGGGAATGCCGAATGCGACATGCCGTTTATGATAAATATTTTCCCATCCTTCTGTTTTTTCTTCGCTCAGAATGATTTTATTGAGGGTGCCGATAAAGCTAAAAATGCACTTCAGCGCGACTTCCCTGTTTTTTTTCAGGATCGCATCTTCAAGTGCTTCAATTTCTTCCTGGGGAATAAAGTTGTATTTGCGTATGCTTTTCGCGATGTTGACCGCACTGAAGGAATATTTTTCGATGAGGATGAAATACAGGCGGCATAGCATCTTCAGCCTTTTCTTGTTCACCTGCAAATGACCCGTGATGCTGTCCACCCATTTATCTACTTTATCAGGATGTTCTTCAATTAATTCAAGGGGCTTCACATGGGCTTTTTCAGCGACTTTTAAAATAAGTTTTTGCATCGGCACAGCCCATTTTCCTAACGGGTCGATGGTGACACATACATCCTCGGGCAGCAGTGACTCCAATGGTTTCAGGTCGCCGGTAACCCAGAAGTTGAATATTTTTCGCGTAAGCACAATGTGTGTGTTATTGCTTTCGATGTGCACCTGCTTGCGCAGAAAATAAATGAGTTTATCCTGCCGGTGCGTAAGTTCATCAATGGCGGTAGTGATGTCACGAAGTTCTCCTTCAGCGCCGATTTCGTTAAAATATACGGGGAATATTCGGCACAGTTGTTTAACCTTTCTGAAATACAGATGAAAGTCTGAATTCAGCAGGGCTGTAACATCTTTCTGGAAGAGGTCGGTGTCGAATATGAAAATACCTTTTAATTTCAGGTTTACCGTCAGCGCCTCGATCAGCTTCGAATACAGGTCGGGTGATGATTCAAAGAGCTCCAGCCAGATACGGATATTTTTAATATGATTGGGGTCAACCTTGGTTCTCCATTCGGCACTTAATTGCAGGGGGCCCGGCACCACGAAAGGCAAGGCAATCAGGTTACGTACAAAATCGCCGGTGGATTCAACCTGTTGACTGTGGATGATTTCTTTTCCTAGCGTAGCAATGCAATCAAGAACTGTTGAGCTGTGGTCTTTATGTAATTCGTGAAACAGCGAAAATATATTATCCGCAAAGGGGTTGATCTGCTCGGGTTTAATTTCGGCGAATATTTTTTTTATCAGGCTGTTCAAATCCAGCAGCAGGGTGTTGCGCACATGTGCCATTCCCGGAATGTGCAGCAGGTACACGATATAATAAAAGCGGTCGGTAATAACCTTAAAGGTGTCGGTACGTCCGGCGAAATATTCTGTAATTTCGAGGTATAGCGGCAGATTGTTGCTGAGATCTTCAACGGTTTGTGCTTTCTCCCATTTCCGGTGAAGTCTGTCGAAATAGGGCTTCCCGATATTTTTCAGTTCCTGGGCAAAATCCTTACTGAAAAATTCCTCATTTTTATCATACCACGCTTCTGCCCGCGAGGTCTCTGCCCAAAAACGGATCACCTTTCCCGTAAGGGTATGCAACAGATTAAAATATTTTTTCGACAGGTTGCGATGGGTTTGCAGGAACTCTAACTGACTCTTGAAAAAAGTCGAATTCCTCAATACCACCGGATGCTCTGCATTAACCCAATGGGAGAGGGTTTCGATGCCTTCGGTCAATAAATGATCATTAGCTGGTTCCTGATGCGCAAGCAGGGCAAGGTATTCGATAAAAGCAGGGTATACGGTTTCAAAAACAGCCTTTTCCTTTGTTTTTTCGAGGGTTTCCTGGAACAGACCAAATATTACGCTGAAGGCTTTCTGAGGGTTGCTGCACTTTTCATAGAACCAGAAGTCGCCCAGGGCAAGGCGCCTTAACTCTTCACTGATAAGTTGTTGATTGGCGTAGGGGTGATGATACTCGTTAAAGAAATTCATCGTCCGCTCATGAATCCCCCAGTAGTCATTTGACAGTTCGAGCAGCCACACATGTTCTTTATGTAGGGCGATTTCCTTCTGCCGCGTTTCTGAAAGATTAACTTCCAGCGCTTTAGAGTAAAATGATTTACCCATGACTGCCTGTTTACATTCTGTTACAAAGGTCGCAAATATTTAATGATTAATGGTTAATTGTTAATGATTAATGGTTAATGATTAATTGACAATTGATAATGGACAATGGATAATTGATAATGGACAATGGATAATTGACAATGGATTGATTACCAATTTCGGATTGAGGTAGGCTAAGTGCTATGGGTTGTCACGGGGCGACTGCCTTCTGCGTGGGCCTTGCGGGCAGTCACCCCGTGACTAAACTCGTTACCACGCCACTTTTTGTCGCACCTATTATTTATCTTTGTCTCCAGCAAAACTCCATCCTATGACCAAACGCGAACATTTCCTTCGTTACATCGCCATCATCAAAAAGCTCCGGAACCACAAAGAAGCCACATTTGAATCCATTGTGGATTATCTGGAGCGTGATGCCGAAATATACAGTTATAATACACAGATGTCGAAGCGCACCTTTCAGCGCGACTTGCAGGAGATCCTTTCAATTTTTAACATTGAAATCAAGTACGATTTTTCTGATCAGGTTTATCGCATAGTAGAGGAGGAGGAGCAACGCGATATGAACAATCGTATGCTGGAGGCTCTGGATATACTCAATCTTTGCAATATGAGCGATAAGGCCTCGCCGTATGTGGTATTCGAAAAGCGGCGGCCACGGGGCACTGCAAACTTTAACGGGATGCTGCATGCGATACAACACAACAAGGAAATCAGTTTTACCTATGAGAAATTCTGGGATGAACAAAAGCATACCAGAAACGTTGATCCTTATGCCTTACGGGAATCGCATAACCGCTGGTATCTTGTGGCCAAAGATCACAAAGATGGCATTATCAAAACTTTTGGCCTCGACCGGTTAACTGAATTGCAGATTAGTTCACAAACCTTCAGATCACCCAAAGGGCTCGATCCTCACGAAAGCTTTCGGCATTGTTTCGGTGTTCTTGCGGAAGACAAACATGAACCCGAAGAGGTTGTTTTATCCATCGAACCCCACCAGGGTAAATACATTAAAACATTCCCCCTGCACGAATCCCAGCAGATTCTTACCGACAATGAAAAGGAACTCAGGATAAAACTGCATATCTATCTCAGCCGTGATTTCATAATGGAATTGTTGTCTCTGGGCGATACCTTAAAAGTTGTGGCACCCAAGCGTCTGCAAACGGCGCTATGCACGAATTACCGCAAGGCGTTGGAAAAATATTGAGATTATCGGCAAACTGCACCCTCAAAAAACCAATGATTATTTGTTTTTTTGTCAAAAAATCAGCGCTTTTTACTTTTTTTTTACTTTTTTGCTTTCAACTTTCTAACTTTCGACTTTTAACTTTCAAACTCTCTTCTTTTTTTTCATCGTCTTTTGTCCTTTTTTTCCAGGTCTTTTGACTCGTTTTTGTATAGGCTGAAAAACCCGGAAGTTAAAATACGTGAAAATATATGTGAGGCATTTTAATATGTTATTGAAATGTAAACGCCTTAAATATCTGATAATGAGCGCGTATTGTTTATAATTGATATTACTTTGCGGTTATCCCCTAAATGGGGTATTTTATGTCAAATTTTCATTGGTTAATACGCCCTATTCTTTTTAACTTTGTAAGCTTTGAGTACAAAACATGAATTTTTTTGCAAGGAAGGAAGCATCTTGAACGCAAAAAATCAGAACGATACAGAGGAACGGATTTGGCATATTACCTACACGCGTTCACGGGCAGAGAAGCAAGTAGCCCTTCGTTTGGATAAAGCCGGTATACCCTATTTTCTGCCTATGTATAGGGAATTACATCACTGGTCTGACCGCAAAAAATGGATAGAGCGCCCCTTGTTCCCATCATACATTTTCGTCTGTGTTACGCCTAAGGAATATTCAGAAGCCCTGACTATACCGGGTTTGTTGTATTATGTGAACATAAAGGGAAAGGCTGTCAGTATGCCCGACCATCGCCTGCAAGCGATCAAGCGGGCAGTTGAGAGTAATAAAGTGGTAGAAGTACTATCGGGCGCCCCGGCTCCCGGCGAAATAATAACCATTACCAGTGGAGCACTCAAAGGCCTGAAGGGAACGGTAATCCGTTACGAAGGCAAGCATCATCTGCTAATGGCCATTGAAGAGTTAGGCAAGTATTTAAAAATTAAAATTCAACCAGAAGAATTTTGATCGGAGTTCATGGTGTGTTGATCGTTACGTGGCCCTTTGGGACTGACGGCGGCGAAGCCACATCAATCAATTGACAATTGACAATTGAGAATTGACAATTATGGGGGACTGAAGGCAGCGGAGATTGTTTTTATCAGTCAGATATACCAATGATCAATTGCAAAACAAAATAATCTTCACTGAAATAGCCCATTTCTAAGCATTTTATCAGATATTTGTCATATAGTTAATTAGTTGATTGGTTGATAAGGTGATTGGTTGATCCTTAACCAATAAACTAATAAACTAATCGACCTAAAATCCTTGATCATCTACAACCAAAATGTTTTTCATTCATAATTCATAATTCATCATTCATAATTTTCAATTGTCAATTCTCAATTCCCCCAAATATGTCCCGTTCCTCATCCTTCCACATCCTCTTAATAATTTTCTTCGCGTTAAGCCTCGCGTCTTGTGTGTCGCAGAAACGCATCACTTATTTTCAGCAGGCTGACCCATCAAGTCCGACAGTAGTGAAGGTGCAGGAGCCGGAAGACCACCAGACTCAACCCGGCGATATCCTTTATGTCCGCGTGCAAAGTATGGATCCCAAAGCAGCGGCTTTTATTAATGGTCCGGAAACAATGACCAATAATGCATCCATTCAGTACAACGAACAGACCCTTTATTTTACCGGTTACGAAGTCAGTCCATCCGGATTGATCTCCCTGCCTGTGCTCGACAGCCTTCACGTGCAGGGACTCACCACCAACCAGGTGGCACAAATGATCAGTGATAGCCTGCATGGCTTCATCGAAGGTCCTGTGGTAACGGTGAAACTCTCAAACTTCCGCGTGGCGGTGTTTGGCGAAGTGCAGTCACCGGGCTCATTTATGTTTTATAGTTCGCGTGTTACTATCTTTCAGGCCCTCGCACAAGCGCGCCCCGGAGATTTCGCCAATTTAAAAAGCGCTGTAATTACGCGACAGACAGCCCCCGGTGAAGTCACCATTCAACGCATCGACCTCACAGGAAGCGATATCGTTTCCTCACAGTATTACTATCTCCAACCCAACGATCAGATCTACCTCGAACCATTGCCCGTAAAACGTTTTGGCTTTAAAGAATTCCCGTATTCGTTGCTGTTGAGCGTGGTGAGTACAGCGATCCTCGTTTTCACGCTTTTTAATAAGTAGGCACTAAAAACCTTTTACTCATAGATTATGTCATCAAACGAAGCTTCACCACAGCGCGGTGCTGATTTTAACCCGGAAGAAAAAAATATCGACATTCGCCAGCTACTGATGCGGGTGTTGGCCAATTGGCCCATTGTGGTGATTTGTATGCTGCTGGCCGGTGGTGCAGCATGGCTGTATCTGAAAAAAACTGCGCATATTTACGAGGGCTCAACAACTATTCTTGTGCGCGATGCTAAGAATAAAGCACTCGACGCCCAGGCATTGCTGGGATTGGATATGGTGGGAGGTTCCTCAACGGTTGAGAACGAGCAGCAGATTTTGAAATCGGCATCGCTTACCTATAGCGCCCTTAAAAAATTACCGTACCGCGTTTCCTATTTCTCAGTGGGAAGGTTACGTACCAATCCTCAGTACAAATCGACGCCTTTTGTCATTGTGCCCGATACCACTCATGTACAGCGCGTCGGTGCCCGTTTCGATATCGAATATACAGGTGACGATACCTGGCATATCACGTCTGATGGCGGCGGAGAACTTTATGATTACCGCATTAATGATTATGGCACCGTTGACCCCGCGAATTATATCGGAACAGGGGCTTACGATGCCGATCATCACATTGGCGATACCATCCATAGCGGCGGGTTTCGCTTTACGCTGATGAAAGGCAGCGAATATGCAAGTCTTAAAAAAGGTGCCCATTATTATTTCTGCATGAACAGCCTGCAGGAACTTGGGAAAGAGCTGAACGCCGGTCTCTCTATTGAACCTACCAGCAAAACGTCCACGGTTCTGAATGTGAAGATGCGTTACGTACAGGCTGGACTGCTTCAGGATTTTCTGAATACCCTCGCTGAAGAATATATTCAATACGGCCTCGATAATAAAAATGAAGTCGCTGTGCGTACCATCGATTTTATCGATGGGGAACTCGACGGAATCTCAACCCAGCTTGCTAATGCCGAAGGTGATCTGGAAAAATACCGCCGCGAAAATAAAATCCTGCAACTCGACGATGAGGCCTCCCGTGTGTTCGACTATATGAAAGACCTCGATAATGAGAAGGCCATGCTGATGCTTAAAAATAAATATTATAATTATCTCAAAGAGTATATGGAGTCAGAACAGGATCCGGGCTCCATCATCATACCCAGTGCCATGGGTATCGAAGATCCCGTCACCGCTTCTCTCATTGCTGAAATGGCTAAACTCTATAATGAGCGCTCCGGTCTGGCCAATAGTGCTGGCGAGCGCAACCCCGCCATACAGCAACTCGATGCCAAGCTCAAACAAACCAGAAACAGCATCCTCGAAAATATTAAAAATATTATTAATCTGTCAAATATATCCATTAAGGATATTAACTACAGGTCTTCAGGGATTGATGCACGCATCTCCGGACTGCCCAACAATCAGCGCATGTTGTTAGGATTCGAACGCGAATTCGAACTCTACAATCAGCTTTATGTGTTTCTGCTGGAACGCCGGGCTGAGGCGCAGATCACCGAAGCCACGAATATGCCCGATAATTATATTCTCGATCCCTGTCTGACCGAAAACATTGATAAGGTGTCGCCTAAAAATAGCACCGTATACGGTATAGCTCTTTTGGCCGGACTGCTTTTGGCGCTGGGACTGATCTTCGGACCTTCATTTGTGCGTAACACTTTCAGTACACCACAGGAAGTTGAAGATGCAGTGAATGTCCCTCTGGCCGGTTTTATCATTCGCAATGAATTTAAAGATGAAAATATTTTCCAGAATCACACCCGCTCCCCGCTGGCTGAAGGATTCAGGAGCCTGCGCACCAACTTTAATTTTATCGGTCAAAACAAAGAAAAATTGGTGGTACTCATTACTTCCGATCTGCCTGGTGCCGGCAAGACGTTTATCGCCTATAATATTGGTCATACCTATGCACTCACGGGCCGTAAAACCTTGCTGATTGCGGCCGACATGCGAAAATCGCGATTGCACGAAATATTGTCGGTGCCCAGCAAACCCGGATTGTCAAACGTGCTTGCGGGTGCATGCGATGTGCACAAAGGTATTTTTGAAACAGGAGTCCCCAACCTTTTTGTGATGCCTGCTGGTACCATTCCTCCCAACCCCGCCGAACTTCTCGATTCAGAAAACTGTGAAAATATGCTGGTGCAATTGCGAAAAGATTTTGATATCATTATCATCGATACGCCACCGGCTGGACTTGTTACTGATGCATATATCCTCATGCCGCTGGTCGATATTAATGCCGTCGTTATCCGAATGAATGTCACGCGAAAAAGTCACGCAAAATATCTGCTTGCTGATCTTAAACGTCGCAAGGTGCCTCATGCTGTTGTGATTATTAATGATGTTAAAGTTAAAAAGCGCTTCGGCTATGGATACCAGTATGGATATGGCTACGGATACGGGTACGGACAGGAAAGCGGATATTACGGAGAGGGAAAAGCCTGATACGGATTATTGAAATTTTTGAATAACTTTACCCTATATTTTATAACGCGTTTGCACTGAATACTTGTTTAGTTCTTCAATGTTCACAAAATGCCCTACACCATGGATACCCGAAACGAACTCAAACTTGCGGTCCTGATCGATGCCGATAATGTCCCTTACGCCAATGTTAAAGAGATGTTTGAAGAAATCGCAAAATATGGTACCCCGACATTTAAAAGAATTTATGCCGACTGGACCAAACCGACGGTGTCTGGCTGGAAAAAAGTGTTGCTCGAAAATGCCATAACACCTATTCAGCAATACAGCTACTCCAGTGGTAAGAACTCTTCCGACAGTGCCCTTATTATTGATGCGATGGACATCTTGTATACCGGAAAAGTTGACGGCTTTTGTATTGTTTCCAGCGACAGCGATTTTACACGGCTGGCGACACGCCTCAGGGAAGCAGGGATGAAAGTAATTGGTATCGGCGAAAAGAAAACGCTGAATCCCTTTATAACCGCCTGCGATAAGTTTATTTATATCGAAATTTTACAGCCCGAAATAGAGCGTGTTGTTGAAGCGAATGGTAAAAAAATCGCTAAAAGCGGCACCCCTGCTGCACAGCAACCACTGAGTAAGATAGGGCCAGAACTTATAAAATTGCTCAACGACAGTATTTCTGACCTGGCTGATGATAATGGATGGGCGTTTCTGGGAGATCTGGGAAATATGTTGCTTAAGAAAAAACCCGACTTCGACCCCCGGAATTATGGATTTTTCAAGATGCTTCCTTTGATCAAAAGTTTGAACAAGTTCGATATTGATGAGAGGGATACAGGGAAGGGGAATATTAAGCATATTTATATCAGAAGAAGATAAATTTCAATTATCAATTATCAATTGTCAATTGTCAATTGTCAATTGAGCCGGATAGGAGCGGTCATCCCGAACTCGATTCGGGATCCCCAATTCGCCAGTGCTGGTGTCAGCCTGATAGGAGCAGTCATCCCGAATTTATTTCGGGATCCCCAAAGAGCAAGTAGTTTACCTGAAACATCTCCTTTTCTGGCAATACGCAACATTTTTTAATGACTAATGTATTTTTACATTATTTTTACTCTTAATTTACTTTAAAGTAAAAAGGCTATCGTTTTCCGGAAATATGTTGACGTGTCTAATTCCCGAACCTATGAAAAGAATCTTACTCTTAATGTTCCTGCTCCTGATGCAATACGCGGCAAGTTCGCAGGTTATAGTTACCAAAACTCTTACCGACAGTACTGGAACGACGTTTATTAAAGACCAGGAGATTATGTATCTCAAAACCACCCGGACCTGGTTTGTAGTACCCGATGCCTTTCAGGATGAGTTGAAAAAGATCAATGAAATTTTAAGAGACACTTGGACCCTTACGGATATCTGGGCCATAAATTATTCGGCAGTTAATAACGTCAGGGGAACCAATAATACTTTTTTCAATATTATCGCTGTAGATACCATGGGCTGCCGCTGCATTGCGTTACGATTATCCGGCTATGTCCCCAAAGATAATCCGTTCATAAAAACCGAAGGGGAGTATATGTTTGGCTATTTTTATCTGACCACCGACCTTAAAAACCTGCAGACGATGGAGCGCCATTATGATGCGAATCAGAAGTCCGGCATTATCAATATTGGAAAAGGTGAAAATACGCCGGCTAACAGAGCCATGGGCAACTTTCTATATAACACCATCAGTTACTACAACATGGGCTGGGGCCACATTTGCAGCTATCTGGGTGTGATGGAAGATCACCTCCAGGATAAAACTTCACTGAAACGAGGTAAATGGGGGATCATTGAAACGAAGGATATATATGGGCTATGCGATTTACAATCCGAGCCGCTGTATATACCTGATTATATTTTCAAATCACAGCAACGGATAAACAACAAGATCGTTTATGATTCCACCACTGTTGATCAAATGATGGCCGGGTATAATTATTATTACAAAGTCAGGCCTGTAGAAACCATCGATAAAATGATACTCAACGGCAACGACACTTTTTTCTATCTCGACTACATCTTCACCGACTCCTTCAGTATGTTTGTTGTCATGGAAAGCGGTACCCACACTATCGTCTACACACACATGCCAACTACCGGCCGCCTCACACCAAGGGATTTTGAAAAATTAAGCGAAGCCATCAGTTTGGTGGAGTAGAGGGGTAGAGGATAAGGTTGAGGTTGACCTCGATCTCGACCTCGACCTCTGTTACATAGTTCCTTCGTGTCTTCGTGGCAAGCGCCGCAGGCCATATTAAAATGAAACAAACGTTCAAACTTTTCCAATGAAAAAGGCCCTAATCACAGGCATCACCGGACAAGACGGTTCTTACCTCGCTGAATTACTCCTCGGCAAAGGTTACGAAGTACATGGGATTATCCGTAGAAGCAGTTCGTTTAATACGTTTCGGATTGATCATTTATACAACGATAAAGAGTTGCTGAATAAGAGATTCTTCCTGCATTACGGCGACCTCACCGACTCGAGCAACCTGAACCGTGTGCTCGAAAAAGTGGGCCCCGAAGAAATATATAACCTGGGCGCACAGAGTCACGTACAGGTATCATTCGAAGTCCCTGAGTATACGGCCGAAGTGGATGGGGTAGGGACATTGCGTTTTCTCGATGCCATCAAGGAGACCGGATTGCAGCATACACGATTCTATCAGGCCTCCACCTCCGAACTCTTCGGAAAGGTGCAGGAGGTGCCACAAACAGAACATACACCTTTTTATCCACGCAGTCCTTATGGCGTGGCCAAGCTTTATGCCTACTGGATGGTGGTCAATTACCGCGAGGCTTATAATCTCTTTGCCTGCAACGGTATTTTGTTTAATCACGAAAGTGAACGCAGGGGTAAAACATTTGTAACCCGCAAAATTACTGTTGGCGTATCGAAAATCCTTACTGGACAGCAGGATATGCTGCTGCTCGGAAACCTGGATGCCAAGCGCGACTGGGGTTATGCCCCCGAATATGTTGAAGGGATGTGGCGCATCCTTCAGGCTGACCAGCCCGAAGATTATGTGTTAGCTACCGGCGAAACCCACACCGTACGAGAGTTTATCGAGGAATCGTTCAGCGTGCTGGGCGAAGAAATTACCTGGACCGGTCATGGGGTGGAAGAGCAGGGCTTTTTAAAATCCAGTGGCAAAGCGGTAGTTGGCATAAACCCTCGCTATTTCAGGCCTTCAGAGGTTGATTTGCTGATTGGCGATGCTACAAAAGCTTATGAGAAGTTAGGATGGAAACCAAAGACCACATTTAAGGAATTAGTAAAACTCATGGTCACTTCTGATTTTGCAAAAGCCAAAGTCAGGAAAGGATAAGTGTTTTCTCTGTGTCACTCTGTGCTCCTCTGTGTCCCTCTGTGTTACGTATTAAAATCATTACACAGAGAACCACGGAGATCCACAGAGGAACACAGAGAGGGTGTTGCTTAAATCAAAATATTTATGGAAAAAGCTGGCAAGATATACGTAGCGGGTCACAATGGAATGGTCGGCTCAGCTATTTGCAGAAAGCTCAAAGAATATAACTTCAATAATATTCTGACAGCAGATTTCAACGAACTCGATCTCCGCAATCAGCAGGCAGTCAATGCTTTCATGGAACAGCACCGGCCCGATTATATGTTTGTCGCCGCTGCCAAAGTCGGTGGCATACATGCCAACAACACCTACAAGGCCGAATTCCTCTACGACAACCTCATGATCGAGCTCAACCTGATTCATGCGGCCTACCTGAATAAGGTAAAGAAGCTTCTGTTCCTTGGCTCCTCCTGCATTTATCCGCGTCTGGCGCCGCAGCCCATCAAAGAAGAATACCTGCTGGAGGGTGCACTTGAGCCCACCAACGAAGGTTACGCCCTGGCGAAGATCTGCGGCATCAAACTTTGCGACACCTATCGTCATCAGTATGGATGCAACTTTATTTCCGCTATGCCCACCAATCTTTACGGTTATGGCGACAATTACCATCCCGAAAACAGTCATGTACTACCCGCGCTCATCCGCCGCTTCCACGAAGCCAAAGTGAATCACCAGCCGGAAGTCGTGGTTTGGGGCACCGGCAGTCCGTTGCGCGAATTCATGTTTACCGACGACGTAGCCTCCGCCTGTCTCCACCTCATGGAACACTACAACGAAACAGGCTGGGTAAACGTTGGCACGGGCGAAGAAATCAGCATTAAAGACCTGGCATTATTGGTTAAAGAAATTATCGGTTACGAAGGCGAACTTAAATTCGACGCCTCTAAACCCGACGGCACACCCCGTAAATTACTGGATGTCTCGAAACTGAAAAGTCTGGGTTTTACTGCTAAGACAGGATTATGTGAGGGGATTGGGTTGGTGTATCAGGAGTTTCTGAAGAAAGACTTAAAGTAAGGATAAGGTTGAGGTTAAGGTCAAGGGGGGATTCGCTGCGCGAATCGTTTTCAAGAAAACAAATTAATAGACAGTCCGGGGAAATGCCGAATATGTAGGGTTTTCACCGCCCACGCTTAACCTCAACCTTAACCTTAACCTCGACCTTGATCTCGACCTCAACCTCGAATATATTTCCTTCGTGCCTTCGTGGCAAGCGCCGCATGATAAATAACCCTCATCGACTCCTTCCTCAAAGAATTTGAAACGGATTATACCATGACGATTTTGGAGTGATAGATTGTTGGTACAGGAGTAGTACCAGCTTTCAGCTACAAAGTTCCATGAAGTGAAGTGTCACTTTCCACCTTATTGCTTTTAACTTTCCAGCGTTCCACTTTTCCAACTTTTTTCTTACAAACTTCCTATCGAATTATCGATTTCGTTTGCATGACACGCAATTAACCGGGGATTTCAATCACCTATTTTACGATGATATCCTCCCTCTACTCTGTATAAAACTACTACTATGCGAAGTTATAAATTGAATGTCCCTGATGAAAAACATACGACGGACAATGATGCACAAAGATTTAATACGGTTACCAATGGCACACTTTCAGAAGCTGCACCAACAGGTAAGAAATCCTTCCGGCGTTTTTTGCTGAATGTGATTTGGGAACTGGTGGCAATGTTCATTTCCATAATGAGCGTTAGCTTGCTGAAATATTCTAACCACTTCGAACAGTTTCTTCGGTTCTCCTTATTGCTTGTTATTTATTGGGGTATTTTGTTTGGAGTATCTGTGTTTTTTAAAAAATACGAATACAAACAAAAGTCGGGTTTTTACGCGGCCATCGATAAATATTTTAAATCGTGGTTAATTGCAACGGCATTTTTTATTTCGCTTATCTATATGATGGAGATACAGGGAATAAGCCGGAAATGGATATTAATTGGTTATGGTGGTTTTTTTGTTCTGGAAGTCATTCTGGTGTCGTTGCGCTACGCATACCGTAATGCTGTCGATACTGTAGAAAAACGTGAAGTGGATCATCTCAGAGTTATTCACCATGGGATGATGGCCGAGGAAGAAGTTGATGTGGTTAAGGAGAAAGTTGTTGGTGAAATGGTAACATTGGAATCGGCAGAGATGCTCGATGAGTTTTCTCTGAAGCAAATCAATAACCCTGCGATCCGCCAGTTGATTATAAAGCAAACGGATAAACCCCATCCACGTCGATTGTTGTTACATACTTTCAGTCGCTTTAATTTGCTTCCGCACCGTGACAAATCGCTCGATCAGATTGTAAACTTATCCAGGATCAACAGGGTAAGGTTCATAAACAAATTTCACGAAACTGCGTATATTAAGTTGCGTGCCGGGGGGTTGTATTTCGTTTGTACGGAAACCCTCGACCAGCGCTTGCAGAAGTTTCATCGCAAACTGCCCCCTGTTATTAGTCATATATATTGGATTATTGATTTTTTAATACATCGTGTAAGTCCCCGCTTACCCTATATACGCAAGGCCTATTTTCTGTTGTGGCGCAATTGGAATAAGCCCCTGAGTTATGCGGAATCGCTGGGAAGGCTTTATAGTTGCGGGTTTGAACTTATCGAAGAAAAGGTGATCGATCATAAATATTGGTTTGTTATGCGAAAGAGCAAGCGGCCATCGTTGAATTACGGGGTTACTTACGGACCCATGATCCGCCTCAGCCGGACGGGCAAAGGAGGTAAACCAATTAAAGTGTATAAGCTCCGTACCATGCACCCCTTTAGCGAATACCTGCAGGAACTGGTGATGAAGCGCAACAATCTGGCAGAAGGCGGTAAATTTAAAAACGATTTCCGTGTAAGTTCCTGGGGACGATTTCTACGTAAAACCTGGCTCGACGAGCTTCCTATGATTGCAAACCTCCTGCGTGGCGACCTGAAAATTGTGGGTGTCCGTCCGCTCAGCAAGCACTATTTGAGCCTTTATCCTATAGACTTCCAACAGAAACGCACCACCGTCAAACCCGGCCTTATCCCGCCCTTTTACGCCGATATGCCCAAAACCCTCGAAGAAATCATCGCTTCAGAAAACAGATATATCGATGCGTACCAGAAAAATTGCATGATCACTGATGTCAGGTATTTCCGGAAAGCGTTTTGTAATATTGTGATAAAAAGGAAGAGGAGCAGGTAGCGTATTATAAATTCGTGCTACAGAGTGAATTATTATAACATTCTAAAACTGTAATTTAGTTCTCAATTTGAAGTCCATTATCGGGAATACACTAATATGCCCTCTGAATTATTTCAATTCCCTATGATTAAAGCCTTACGCAGTAGTCTCTGGCAGGTTAATCAGAAGTAATCATTCGTTTGAGGAAAATGATTTTAATATGTGCTGAAAGATACAGATTGTGATTAAGAAATTATTAGCGAATTCAAATCGCCGCTCCCTCAAGGCTTATAAAAACATTATTGCCTTGTTTACACTGAAAGGTGTTAACATAGCTATTGGTTTTGTGATGGTGCCGTTGACATTGAGTTATCTTGATCCAACCCGTTATGGAATTTGGATTACACTCAGCGCCATTTTTAATTGGTTTAGTTTATTTGATATTGGACTTGGGAACGGACTCCGGAATAAGCTTGCTGAAGCCCTTGCACAAAATGACATTAAAAAGGCGCGAATATATATCAGCACTACATACGCATCTCTAATTGTAATTTTCTTAGTGGTTTTTGGACTTTTTCTCGTTGCGAATCTTTTTATTGACTGGACTGTTATATTAAATACATCAAAGGATCTCGTAAATGAGTTGCGTTTACTTGCTAATATTGTGTTTTTCTTTTTTTGTGCGCGCTTCGTAACGCAATTAATAACGACGATTGCGTTGGCAAGACAAGAACCAGCGTTTTCCCAAATGCTCGACGTAAGCGGAAGGATTGTCTCCCTGGTGGGTATTTATCTTCTGACGATCTCTACTTCAGGGAGTTTGTTGTATTTAGGAATAACTCTTACAGCCTTACCTGTGGTAACAGTTATTTTGCTTAGTGTTTTTGTTTTCCGCGGACGGTATAAAGAGTTAAGACCTGCATTGTCGTTAGTGAGGTTCATGGAATTACGCTATATCCTAAGTCTGGGCGTAAAGTTCTTTGTAATACAAATTGCAGGTATTATTTTTTATCAAACTAATAATATAATAATTGCGCAATTCTTCGGGCCCGCAGAAGTAACCCCGTATGTAATTACTTTTCAATATTTAAGTGCTATTACGATTGTTTTTGCAATTGTGCTTACACCCTATTGGAGTGCATTTACAGAAGCGTTTACGAAAAGTGACTTCGCATGGATAAAAAAGGAAGTCAATAAATTGAAATATTTATGGATAGCTCTATTTTTTATCATGGCTTTAGCACTGATTTTCGCAAAGTTTATTATCGGGCTTTGGGTGGGGAGTGAGGTTGTTGTTAATTTTGAACTTGCATTATTTATAGCTGTATACTTGGCAATAACTGCGTATAATAGCATTAATTGCAGTTTTTTGAATGGTACTGGGAAAATTAAAATCCAATTATATATAGCAGTGGCATTTTCTTTACTTCATATACCTTTAGCAATTTATTTTTGTCATGAATTCGGTATAAGTGGGATTATGTTTGCCGCCATTATTAATACATTGGTAACAACATTTGTATATGAAATTCAATACCGCAAAATCATATCACAAAAAGCCTTTGGAATCTGGAATGCTTGATATATAATTAATATGAAAATTCTTTGGTTTACAAATACGCCTTCCTTAGCTTCAGGGTATTATGGTTGTGAATATGCCGGAGGCGGGTGGATATCGGGTCTTGAGAGTGCAATTCATGAGCATACCGAAATTGAATTGGCAGAAGTGTTTCTTACCAATAGCAAAAATAGTAGCGTAGTTCTTGGGAAAACCTTGTATTTTCCTGTTTTAAGAAGAGAAAATAGCATCCAAAAATTAATTAATCGGCACTTCAACCGTGTTTCAACGAAGAAATATCTAAAGGATTATTTGAAAATTATTGATGAATTCAAACCGGATATAATTCAAATATTTGGAACTGAAAATGGGTTTTCATCTTTGTGCGGGAATACGAAAGTTCCTGTATGTATTCATTTACAAGGGATTTTGTCCGGCATCGAACAATATTTTCTTCCAGAAAATAACTCCAAGTTGGACTTATTGAGGTATTCAAGCCTTATGCGGATATTAAAGGGTACTTCACTGTTGCATATTTATATGAATTTTAGGCGTCGTGCAAAAAGAGAATTGAGATGTTTACCTCTCTGCCATTATTACTTGGGCAGGACAACCTATGATAAAACTTTTATAATGAGGCATGCACCCAATGCGACTTATTTTCATTGTGACGAATTGCTTCGTAATGGATTTTATGAAACAAAAGGTTGGATTAACCCTGTGAATGAGAAATTCATAATACTCACTATCAATAATGGCGAAATTTATAAGGGTATTGATATAGTATTAAAGACTGCGAGTGTCTTAAAAGAAGCAGGATTGATTTTTGAATGGCGCATAGCTGGAGTTGACCAATCAAACGAGGTACTGCATCTTTTTGAGGGTAAAACGAAATTATCACATAAAGATTTATCTATAAAATGTCTTGGTAAATTAAATGCAGAGCACATAATTGAGCAAATGAAAGAGTCCAATTTGTTTGTGCATACATCGAAAGTCGATAATAGTCCTAATAGCGTTTGCGAAGCGATGCTTCTTGGTATGCCAGTAATCGCATTTAATGTTGGTGGCGTTTCTTCTTTAATCGACAGTGATTGTGGTATTTTAATTAATCGGGTAGAATCATCCGAGTTGGCAAAAGAAATTCTGCAGGCAGTTTCTAGCCCTGATCATCTTGAAAAGATTGGCCGGTCTGCCCGGTTGGTTGCGTCCGATCGGCACAATCCAGCGAAAGTTCTTGCAAACCTCCAAAAAGCTTATCAGAAGATTATCCAAAAGGTGTAAAACGTTTTAAAATACCCGACATTTAAATAGCTTGAAAATAAAATATTTATAGTGCGATCAACGATTTATAAAGAATATACGAATTACGCCTTAGTATTCATTCTGATTGCTTTGAGTGGGTTTCCGTTTTTTTATATGGATCCGCTTTTTAGGCCATTACTTCTGGTATCATGCGTTTTTGCGGTATTTGTTTTTTTTAAAAGGGGGCATAAGTGGGGTACCTTTATATGGAAATATCTATTGGTGTTTTTTCTAATCGTTTTAGGTCAATTTTTCGTTTTTTCGTATTTCCCTTTGATAACTATTTTTGGTTATCTGTTGCGGATTATTCTGGCGTTTTGCATCATAAAAATTACTGGAAAGACTTTCGTAGATTATTACACAAAAATTTTGTACTTTTTTTGTGTGGTTAGCTTTTTCTTTTATTTCCCAACAATTTTATTTCCTGATTTTGAACATTTCATTGTTTCCAATATTACTCCATTGTTTGATCTTCCCCAAGATCCAAATAATATGTATTCAATTACGCCGAATGTAATTATTTTTAATTTCAACTCTGAACTTAACAATCCAAGTAGCACTTTAATAAGGAATTCTGGGCCTTTTTGGGAACCTGGCGCATTTGCCGGGTTTACAATTATTGCGCTGATCTTTAATATCATTAAAACACACAGATTATTTAACAGGGTAAATCTTGTGTTTATTATAGCCATACTATCAACATTGTCCACAGCGGGTTATATTGCGCTATCTCTGTTAGTTTTTTTCTATTTATTGCAAAATGCAAAACCTGTTTTCAAATATCTATTTATTCCAATAGTTATTGGTGTTTCTTTTTATGCATTTTATAATCTGGAATTTCTGAATGCCAAAATTGATAAAAATGTTCAATCTATTGGTGTTTCAAATACTTCAAATCGATTTGTGAGTGCAATAACTGATATTGAGGACGTTAGTGAATATTGGCTTTTTGGAAGAGGGTTTAACGTAAAAACCAGATACGACACGAGGGATATTATTTTTGAGGAAACACACAGAAATAATGGTATTACTGGATTGTTGGTAAATATTGGAATAATTGGGATAATTCTGTATTTCTTTATGATGTTAAAGTCTTTCAAGCAGTTTTGTGAGGTGAATAAATTTACGCCGTATTTTGCATATTCAAGCATGATCGTTATACTCACAATCGGGTTTGCTGAAGGATATTTTACGAAAGTGTTATTTATTGTGCTTACAATGTTGTTTTTAGTTTTTAATGAAAAAGTTGCTGGAACCAGAAATTCAAAATATGAATAATATTAAATCTGTTGCAGTTGTTATTTCAACATACAATAGAAAAAAATATTTGAATACGATTTTGAGTCAAATAAAGGATCAAAAAGTTGACGATTTATCAATATTCGTTATAGTCATCGTGGATGGGTCAACAGATGGGACAATTGAGTCGGTTAAAGTTAATTTTCCAGATGTAAAATTAATTATTGGCACTGGCAATTGGTGGTGGACCAAATGTATGAATGAAGGGTTCAAAAAAGCAATAGAATTGCATGCGGATTATATTCTTGTACTTAACGATGATACAGAAATTAAACCTGATTATATTTCCTCTCTTTGGACAGATTACAGGACCTTGCCAGATTGTGCTGTTTTAGGTTCTGCTTCTGTAAGCATTGACCCTGCTGGTTTAATTGATTTTGCAGGCACAAGAGATATGAAATTGTGGTGCATGAAAACAACAAAATACTTATCGGAGTTAACGCCATTATATTCGGATTTTAAGGGCATATTTCCTACATGGACAATGAATGGTAGAGGATCGTTTTTTGCTGTTTCCTTGTTAGAAAAAATCGGAATGTATGATGAAAAATTAGTACAATATGGCAGTGATGATGAATTTGCTTTGCGAGCGCGAAAAATGGGTTTCTCTGTATATATATCTTGGAATGCTCACGTGTATAATAATTTATTTATGACATCAGAAGGGACTGCCTTTAGGAAGGATCCTTTTTGGAAGTTTATAAAAAGTTTTGGTAATCCGCATTCTGTGAACTCTCTAAAAAAGGCTAGTTACCTCTATGGAAAGTATGGAGTCAAAATTCTCACTCCTTTTTACCTTGTTTATTTTTTTATTGGTACGATAAAGGCTTATTTATTTAAATATAGAAGTATTTAGTATTTTATTGTAATCAGCTATTAGATTCAGCTCATGAACTACTCTATTATTACGACTGCAAAAAACGAAGAGCTATTTATTTCTGAAACGATTAATAGTGTTATAAATCAAACTATTCTTCCAAAGGAATGGATAATTGTCGACGATCATTCAATAGATTTAACAAGGGAAATTGTTCGGAAATTTGCAAAGGAATATTTTTGGATTAAGTTGATTGATGCGAGTGATCTTGAAATACGAATCAAGGCCACAGGTGGAAGAGTTGCAACATTGTTTAATTTAGCATTATCAGAAATTAATAATGATTCTGATAATATTGTGAAACTTGATGCAGATATTTCCTTTTTACCTGACTTCTTCGAATTGCTTTTAAGTGAGTTTCAAAAAAATGAAGGGCTCGGTGTTGCTTCGGGTACACTTGTGTTTGAGGGGAAAAGAGAAAAAATTGATTATTCTATCCAGCAAACCAGAGGAGCTGTAATGGTCATTAAAAAATGTATCATTGAAAAAACAGGTGGTTTATTTGTGTCAAAAGGAAACGGCGAAGACACTCAATTATCTGTAGCTGCACGATATTTTGGTTGGGAAACGCTGTCTTTCCCCATCTTTTTTAATCATTTAAAACAAGAGGGTTCTAAGAATAATTCTTTATACAATCATTGGGTTACTGGTTTTTATAAAGGATCTATTCCTTATATATATAGTTATTTTATGTATACGCAGTTCAAGCATATAAAGAGAAGGCCAGCGGTTATTGGATCAGTTTTTCAGGTATTTGGATATATCTTTTCAAGGTGGATTAAAAGATATAGGCCATTTCCTTATTACATCAGAATACAATTGAAAAAGGAGCACAAAATGAAATTAAATCGATATTGTCTGTCATCTTTGGGATAATTTTCCAATGTCAATACTGTATCAATAAAAGTACAACTTTCTGTTAACCTTTGATACTAAATAATGGAAGTAAATTTTTTTTTAAAAAACGGGGATAGATACTGGCCGGGTTTTAATAATGCTAACAACTATTTTAAGGCAAAATCTACAAAATGACAACCTGCACTAAATGTGTCTTAGACACCACTGTTCACGATATCTGGTTCGATGAGCAGGGGAAATGCAAATACTGTTACATCCATGATGAATTGGAGAAGAAGCATCCTTTGGGAACTGCGCTTGATAGAGAACTTGAGCTTTTAGTAGTACAAATTAAAAGTGCTGGTAAAGGTAAAAGATATGACTGCATATGTGGAGTGAGTGGCGGCCGCGATAGCACTTATACTTTACTGACTGCGGTTAAAATGGGGCTTAGGCCGCTTGCTGTCCACTTTGACAACGGATGGAATTCAAATATTTCGGTTACTAATATAAAAAGAGCGTGTGATAAACTCGGCGTCGATCTGTATACAGTGGTCGCAGATTGGGAAGAATTCAAAGATCTGCAAGTGTCATTTCTTAAGGCATCTACTCCCGACGCAGATATACCAACAGACTATGCGATTTATTCTGTACTTTACGATATTGCAAATAAACAAAAAATTAAATATGTTCTGAATGGCCATTCTTTCAGAACAGAAGGTACCAGTCCGATTTCATGGTCATATATGGATCCTCTTTATGTTAATAATGTTCATAGGCGTTTTGGTAAATTGCGCAAAATAAAAAGCTTTCCTCACATGTCGGTGTCAAAACTGTTGTGGTATGTTTTTGTAAAAAAAATTAAGGAAGTCCGACTTATGGAATTCATTGATTACCGAAAAAATGAGGTAGATCAAGTTTTGCAAACAGAGCTAGGCTGGGAGTATTATGGTGGTCATCATCATGAAAATAATTATACAAAATTCTTTCAGTCTTTTTTGCTTCCTGTTAAATTTAATATCGATAAAAGGAAAACAGAATTATCAGCATTGATTCGTTCTGGTCAAATTTCAAGAGATGAAGCAATGCGGGAAATTGACTCCAACCGATACGAATATGAGAATGAAGTGGTCGATTATATCATTAAAAAATTAAGTCTGACAAAGGAAGCATTTGATGAAATACTCCAGTTGCCGGTGAAATCACATGATGATTATAAAACACTTCTTCCCTTTATAAGGTTGTTTAAGATTCCGATAAAAATCGCGTGCAAATTTCACTTACTGCCCCACATTCTTTATTTGAAATATGCCAGGTAAAGTTCTTTTGAGCAGAATAGGATTTTAATTTTTCAACCATATGCGAATTATAATTGACATTGGTCATCCCGCGCATGTCCATTATTTTAGGAATTTTATCCGGATAATGCAAGGGAAGGGGCACGAGTTTTTGATTGTAGCAAGAGATAAGGAGGTTAGTCAGCAACTATTAACGGAATATAAGATTCCTTTTGTTTCCAGGGGTAAAGGAAAGAAAAGTGTGATTGGAAAACTCTTATATATATTGACAGCAGATATGTTGCTGGTCAAACACGCAAGAAAATTTAAACCGGACTTTTTCATTGGGTTTGCTTCGACTTATGCTGCCCATGCCGCAAAATTATTAGGAAAACCATGCATCCTCTTTGATGATACTGAACACGCGAAATTTGAACTGTTTTTATATCGGCCATTTGCTACTTTTATTTTTACCCCTTTTTGTTTTAATAAGGACTTAGGTGATAAGCAATTTCGGTTTCATGCATTTATGGAATTGTGCTATTTGCACTCAAGTTATTATACGCCAAATCGAAATATATATAATTTATTAGGAATTGAGCAAACTAAAAAATTTGTTTTGCTGAGATTTGTTTCATGGAATGCATCACATGACATTGGACAGGTCGGTTTGGATATTGAGACAAAGCGATCTCTTATTGAAAAGCTTAAAAATAAATACAAGGTTTTTATTTCAGCTGAAGGAAATCTTCCATGTGAGTTTGAACCCTACCGTATAAAAATCCCTGTGCATCGTATGCATGATGTATTGGCGTTTGCTGATTTATTTATAGGAGAGGGTGCTACTATGGCTTCAGAATGTGGAGTATTAGGAACGCCTGCAATATATGTTAATTCTCTTAAGGTTGGTTATTTGCAGGAACAAGAAAATCGTGGATTGATTGCGGGTTTCCGAAACTCAAAGGGTGTGATTGAAAAGATGGAAGAGTGGTTAGCGAATGAAAATCTGCATGCAGAAATGAAAGCAAAGCGAGATAAGATGCTGGAAGAAATGATAGATCCGACAAAAATGTTGGTTTGGTTTGTTGAGAATTATCCTGAGAGTGCAAGGATCATGAAAGAAGACCCAGCGTTTCAAAATATATTCAAATGAAATCTACTGTATGCAATTCGCAAAGACTTTAAATAAGTTCCTATTTTTTTAAAATGAACCGTTTCTTTATTTTTGTAATTATTTTCACAATTGGGTTTCCATCGTTGTTTGCCCAGCACATCCCCGTCCATCCCTCCAACACCGGAATCTACGAATTCATCGATGAGCTCGCTAATGAGGGAATCATTGATGTCACCACGGTGATTAAGCCTTATGGACAAGAAGAGATTGCAAAGTGGCTGCTACAGGCGGATTCGATGAGGATACAACTGAATAATCGCCAGGAGCAGGAACTCGGATTGTATCTGTATGAGTTTGTGAGCAGCAAGCGCTATGTTCGCGAAGAAGCGTTTCACAAGGGAGGGACACTATTCTCGCTGTTGCCACCCGTGTTTCGTTATGAAGATGTAAAAAGTGAGTTTATGCTGCGACCGGTGGGTGGCATTAAGGCTACAGTGTATGATGGATTACCGTTTCATCAGCGCTACTGGGGTGCAGAAATGCAGTTCACACGCGGTCATTGGGGCGTGTATGCGAACCTGCGCGATACCTACCTGCAGCGATGGGTGCCTGCTATGCCCACGCACCTGATGCAGGATCAGGGTGGAAATTATAAGCTTAATGAGGGTGGACGTGCCGGAGGTGATTGCAGCGAAATGCGCGGTGGCATTTTTTATTCCTGGGAGTGGGGCAGGGTAGGACTGGTGAAAGACCATATGCAATGGGGCGATAATTATTATGGCGCTACTATATTGTCGGGTCGCACCCCTTCGTTCCCCATGATACAGTTGCAGATGAAGCCATTCAAATGGCTCGATTTTCAGTACTTCCATGCATGGATGGTGTCGGAGGTTATCGATAGCAATTCAAGTTATTATTCGCAACCTGGTATTTACCGTGGAGTGTTCCAACCCAAATTTATGGCGGCAAATATGTTCACCATTATTCCGTGGAAACACATGCATATCTCTATAGGGAACTCCATTGTGTATAGCGATAAATCAGTGCAGGTAGCCTATCTGATACCTTTCCTGTTTTTTAAATCGGTTGATCATACCCTCACCCATGGCGTTGATAACGAGAATTCGCAGATGTTCTTAAATGTGAGTACACGTAATCTTAAACATCTGCATGCCTATACAACTCTTTTTGTGGATGAGTTCAGCATCAAGCGCATCTTCGATAAAGGTCGTTACAACTTCTTCGGTATGCGCTGGGGTATGCGTCTTAATAACTGGCCTGTTCGAAATCTGGCAGCTACTGCAGAATATACCCAATCCTTCCCTTTAATATATGAACACCGTGTTTCAACACTTACATACGCCTCCAACCGGTATAACCTGGGTTATTATATGGGCGATAATTCAACGGATCTTAATATTTCACTGATATATAAAATTGTAGGAGGTATTCGTCTTGAAGCATTTTTCGGTCACGCTGTTCATGGTATCGATTATCCTTATACCAATGATCATAATGTTGATCGCCATCCACTACTGATACACAAAGCCTGGCAACGCAACCGTCTGGGATTCCGTGCCGAATATCGTCCTGTAGCAGCTTTAGTGCTGAGTGGCGGCGCCGAGTGGAGCGAGGTTACCGGCTACACGATCGATGGCCACACAGCACAATACTACATGAATCTATGGTCGCCGGCCTATATGCACGGGGAGCATGTTTTTTATACGGCAGGAATCACTTACGGGTTTTAACTGTGAATGATGGATTATACAGCCATCGCACCGCTCGTCTCCATTTCCAAATAATCAAATAAAACCTACCGTATTATTATTGCCGCTTTTCGAAAAAAAACTTATTTTACTTATTTAAATATTAAACTTATGAAAAAAGTATTACTTCTTTTAGCCGTTTTTGTTGCTCTTCAGGCAAGTGCCCAGGAAGAGTACACTTTTAATGAAGCCTGGTATATTTCGGGTGGTGCAGGTACTGCGTCATTTATGGGTGATGTGGGTCCGCTTCCTGCACTGGAACTTAACTGGGATCATACAAATTATGATTTCGCGTATATGTTTCGCCTGGGCAAAAAAATTGTTCCTGCTTTTGATATGAATATTGAATATATGAAAGGCAATCTGAGCGGACTCAAACCGCTTGATGCTGCCGGCAATTCATACGACCGTGCGTTCACTGGCGATTTCTATTCGGTTACTATTAATGCGCGACTGGATCCGCTGAAATTAATTGATAAAACCCGCGATTTTCCATTTTCCTTTTTTGGAAGGGTAGGCGTTGGCCCTATGTATTACCGTGCGATTATGACGCGTCGGAGTGACGGGACCTTCCTTGGTTCAACAGGCTACCTTGATGAAGGCAAAACCCTCGACAAACGTAGTCAGGCCACCGTGGTGCCTTACGGATTCGGCTTATGTTATGATTTCTGTGGTCAAAACTTAAGGCTGGAAGCCGCTGTAGACCTCTATAATGCTTTTACCGATAACCTTGATGCGAAGACCGGCATCACTGAATACGACGATAAATTCTTTACCATCACCGGTTCTGTTGTTTATGGTTTTGACTGGAATAAATGGCAGGCACCAAAATTCAGATGCGATGGAGACAGGGATCGCGTGAAAGATAAAAATGATAAGTGTCCCGCAACCCCGGCCGGAGTGAAAGTTAATGAATCTGGCTGTGCACCTGACACGGATAAAGATGATATTCCTGATTATCTCGATAAATGCCCCAATCAGAATGGCCTTGCTAAATTCGGAGGATGTCCGGATACCGATGGCGACGGCATTTCGGATAGCGAAGATAAATGTCCGGTAGTTGCTGGTATTACCGCTTTCGCGGGATGTCCCGACACCGATGGAGACGGTATTCAGGATAGCGAAGATAAATGCCCGGCTGTGGCAGGTATCGGACTGTTTGCCGGTTGCCCTGATACCGATGGTGATGGCATTCAGGATAGTGAAGATAAGTGCCCGAAAGTCGCCGGAACCATTGCCTTGAAAGGATGCCCTGACAGGGATAATGACGGCGTAGCCGATATCGAGGATAAATGTCCGGATGTTCCCGGGATCAAAGCAAACAAAGGCTGTCCCGAAGTAAAGAAAGAGACCATCGAAATTTTTAAACAGGCACTGACAGGAATTAAATTTGAAACCGGTAAGGATATCATTAAGCCGGTATCATTCGTAATTCTCGATAAAGTGGTGAAAGTCATGAACGATAACCCCGTATATCAGTTAGATATTAATGGTCACACCGATAATGTTGGTGACGATGCCCAAAATCTGATACTGTCGCAAAAGCGCGCTAAGGCCGTGATGAAATACCTTAACGACAAAGGCATTGCAGCTAGCAGAATGGCCGCTACCGGTTATGGCGAAACCCAGCCAAAGGCAGATAATAATACCCCCGAAGGCCGCACCGAAAATCGCCGTGTGGAATTCAAGGTGAATTTCTAAGACAGCACTAAGATGTTTTTTATAAAGCCTTCCCGTATGGGGAGGCTTTTTTTTAGGGATAGGGGCTGACAAGGCACAAAAAAAAGGAACGTTTTTACGTTCCTTTCTGTGACAACGCTGGGATTCGAACCCAGGACCCCCGCCTTAAAAGGGCGATGCTCTACCAGCTGAGCTACGTTGTCTCCTCATCGATTTTGAGGGTGCAAAATTACAACAATATTCCTAACAGCCAAATCAAAATCATTATTTTTTGAAAAATAATTGAATGAACGCAATAATGCCAGAGTAAAATAGAAAATCTAAATCCCTGGCCCTTCGACTCCGGTCGCCTGAAAAGCACAGGCGTCCTTCGCTCAGGGACCGGGATTTGGGCATAATTGGGGGGGGTTAGAGAGGGCGGCGAAGCCGCCCTCTCTAACCCCCCCCCCCCCCCCCCCCCCGCGTAAAGACAAGTTCCCGGTCCCTGAGCGGAAGACGCCGGCGTTTTATCAGGCGGCTGTAGTCGAAGGGCGGGAGATTTCTTTTCATAAACCTTCTCTGGTAAGATGGCAATCAATACATAAAATGGAAATTATTACCGAAACATTTCAACGTTCATGCTTTGGCAAAAAAGCTTAAATTTGCAAAAAATAACAAGTATGAAAGATAAGGTAGTAGTGATAACCGGCGCATCTTCCGGCATTGGCCTCGCGTTGGTGCACGAATGTGCCGGTCGGGGCGCAAAAGTGGTGATGGCTGCACGTAACCTGGAAAAGTTGAATAGCGTTTCTGACAGTCTTACCGCTGTCGGCAAGCCTAACCTTGCGGTTCAGGCGGATGTCAGCCGCGAAGAAGATTGTAAACGTTTGATGGAAATGGCTGTTCAGAAATTCGGAACCATCGACATCTTAATCAATAACGCCGGCATTTCCATGCGGGCGCTGTTTGCCGACCTGGATATGGATGTGATCAAACGCGTTATGGACGTGAATTTCTGGGGCACCGTGTATTGTTCAAAATATGCATACCCTTATCTGCAAAAAAATAAAGGATCCCTGGTGGGCGTTTCATCAATCGCCGGATTTAAAGGATTACCGGGACGTACCGGGTATACTTCTTCCAAAGCTGCCATGAATGGCTTTCTGGAAGTGCTCCGCATCGAGAATCTGAAAACCGGTCTGCACGTACTCACAGCCTGTCCGGGATTTACAGCCTCCAATATCCGTAACACCGCACTCACCGCCGATGGTAGTGTGCAGGGCGAATCACCCCGCGATGAGGATAAAATGATGACCGCCGAAGAAGTGGCTCGTCGTATCGTGAACGCCATCATTAAAAGAAAACGTCAGATTATCCTGACCCCCATGGGCAAACTAACCGTAGGTCTGAATAAATTATTCCCCAAATGGATGGACAAAATGACGTATAATCATATGGCGAAGGAAGATAACGCGCCTGTGAAATGATTTTGATGTGATGATGTGGGGATGAATTATGAATGATGAATGATGAATTATGAATTATGAATTATGAATTAACCTGAAACAATCCTCCCCCGACCATAAACTTAAATACTTAATACTTTATACCTTTAACTTTCCAACTTTACACTTTCCAACTTTATACTTTTAACTTTCAAACTTTATACTTTCAAACTTTCCAACTTTTTAACTTTCTAACTTTATACTTTCAAACTTAATAAAATGATCAAATACAACATCGAACCCGGCGTAGGACTTGATGTCCTGCTTTTTGGAACCAATACGAAAGAAATTCTGGATATTCTCGGCGAACCTGTGGAAATCGAAAAGGATGAAGACGAAGATTTTCCCTCTGAAATGTGGCTCTATCCTGAGCAGCAATTAACGCTGTTTATCGAAGGTGATGAAACCAAGCTGCTCATTTGCATCGAGACCAATCACCCTGATACCACGCTGTTTGGCAAAAAAATCTTCAGCATGACCGAAGCGGAAATTACTGCACTCATGGATAAGAACGTTTGCGGAGAGGTCGATGTGGAAGATGAAGCCTGGGGCGAAAGAAGGGTTTCTTTCGATGATTATATGATCGATTTCTACTTTGAGAATGGCAAACTGAATACCGTCAATTTTAGTGTGATCGACGACGATGAAGATTAATCAGGAAGCGTTGCAGTCAGACTGCACGCCAATAGTAGAAATATTCTAACTTTGCATCTGTTCGAAACTATTTTAAATCGTGCTATGTTTACACTGTTAAAAAAAGAGATCCATTCCTTTCTGGGTTCACTCATTGGATACATCGTTGTTTCAGTGTTTTTGCTGATCAACGGCTTGTTCCTTTGGGTGCTTCCGATGGAATTCAATGTGCTGGATTTTGGATACGCGGGCATCGACGGCCTGTTCATGCTGGCGCCTTTTGTGTTTCTGTTTCTGATACCGGCTATTACCATGCGCTCGTTTTCGGATGAGAAAAAAAGTGGTACCATTGAACTGCTGCTCACACGGCCCATTACAGACCTTCAGATTGTGATGGCGAAATATTTAGCAGGATTCATACTCGTGTTATTATCGCTGCTCCCTACACTGGTGTATGTTATTTCAGTATATCAGCTGGGACTCCCTGCCGGAAATATGGATATGGGCGGAACCTGGGGCTCGTATATCGGATTGCTCTTTCTGGGCGCCGGTTTCGTATCCATCGGTTTGTTTTGTTCCTCCATTACCGATAACCAGATTGTTTCTTTCATCCTGTCGGTTTTCCTGTGCGGAGCCATTTATATCGGGTTCGACTTTATTCATTCCTTCGCGATGTTTGGCCGCTTTGACCTGTTTATCCAGGAACTGGGCATTAACGAACATTATATCTCCATGAGCCGCGGCGTGATTGATACACGAGATGTGCTGTATTTCCTGAGCCTCATTACGATCTTTATTTTATTGACGAAAATTTCGCTTGAAAAACGCAAATGGTAGGAATGAAAAATAAGAAAGCCAGTCCGGAAGCTCTGCAACCGGCCAAGAAGAAGATAATCCGCCGTGCCAACCTGGTGATGCTGGGATTGAGTCTCGCGGTAATTCTGCTGTTGAACATTATCGGGTCTTATCTCTATACGCGTTTCGATCTTACCTCCGAAAAACGCTACACCCTTTCGGATGCTACCAAAGCGTTTCTGGAAAACGTCGACGATGTGGTGTATTTCCAGGTGTATCTCGAAGGTGATTTTCCTTCCGGATTCAAGCGTTTACGCAACGCCACCCGCGAAATGCTGGATGAATTCCGTGCCTACAATGATAATATTCAATATAAGTTTATTAATCCCTCTGAAGGTAAGGATACTAAAGTCACACAGAATCTTTACAAACAGCTGATGACAAAAGGTCTGCAACCATCCGAAATTAACGAGAACAATGCCGAAGGGATGTCGCAGCAAATTATTTTTCCCGGCGCTATCGTTTCTTACAAGGGAAAAGAATTGCCGATGCAATTGCTGATGTCGCAGCAGGGACTGGGTCCCGAGCAGGTGCTCAACAACAGCATCCAGGGTCTGGAGTACAATATCGCCAATGTTATTCGCAAGATCTCCGTAGTGACCAAACAGCGAATCGCATTTCTACAGGGTCATGCCGAGCTTGATAAAACAAGGGTTGCCGATATTTCTTATGCCCTGAGCGAGTATTACGACATTGATTTTGTTACCATCGACGGAAAACTCAATAGTCTTTTTATCCGTGATACCGTGCAGCAAAAGCTCATTAATCGCTATGAAGCCCTCATTATTGCGAAGCCCGATTCTGCATTCCCTGAAAAGGATAAATACATGATCGACCAGCATATCATGCGAGGCGGTAAAGTGATCTGGTTTATCGATCCTGTTTTTGCCAGTATGGACAGCCTTCAGGCGAACAACGAAACCATTGGATTTGGCCGCTCACTGAATCTTGATGATATGTTGTTTAATTACGGCGTACGTATCAATACCAACCTGATCCTTGATATGAATTGCATGAAAATCCCCGTTGTAACGGGCGATTTCGGCGGTCAGCCCCAGCAATCTTTTCTCCCCTGGTATTTTTTCCCCACCGTTACGCCCACTATTGACCATCCTGTAGTTAAGAACCTGAATGCCATCAAGTGCGAATTTGTGAGCAGCATCGATACCGTGGGTAAACCTGATATTAAAAAGACCGTACTCCTCACTACCTCAAAATATAGCCGAACGGTGAATACACCCTGCCGGATCACCCTCGATATTATGAGTCAGAAAGTTGACGAACGATATTTTAATAAGCCCAATATCCCCATTGCTATTTTATTGGGTGGGAAGTTCAAATCGCTCTTCCATGGACGGTTACCGGAGGAAATCCTGACCGACAAAGCAAAGTATGATTTCCGGGAAACCGCACCCGAAAACACCGAAATGATTGTTATTTCTGATGGAGATATCATCAAAAATCAACTGCATTACAGCGAAGGCTATCCATTGCCCCTCGGTTACGACCAGTTTACAAACCAGATGTTCGGTAACCGCGACTTTGTGATGAATACGGTGGACTACCTCTGCGATGCATCTGGCCTGATTACCGTGCGTTCACGCGAATTAAAAATCCGCCTGCTCGATAAGGCGGCCATCACTAAAAATAAAATGGCCATACAATTTATCAATACCGCTATGCCGGTAATTGTTATTCTTATCTTTGGTCTTATATGGATTTATATAAGGAAAAGGATGTTTACGAAGTAGAAATAAGCACGATTGATCGTCATCGCTGATAAGAGGAACAGATGATTGATGTGATGATGTGATGATGTGATGATGAGGACACAAATTATGAATGATGAATTATGAATGATGAATTATGAATGATGAATGAAGGAGTTACCTTGACCTCGACCTCGACCTCGACCTCGACCTCGACCTCGACCTTGACCTCATCAGCAATAAAAACCCAAACCCAACATACCCACCGCCCCGACTAGAGACTAGGGACTAGGGACAAAGGACTAAAGACTTAAAACAAAACATATTCTATAAATGAAGAAATCAAAAATATATTTAATCGTCATTTCCTTATTGATTGTTATTGCAGCGATCGTAAATTTTACACGATCCAACCATTCAACGCTTGGAGATGGGTCCGATTTTAAAATACAGGATACGTCACTGGTAACCAAGATTTTCCTGGCGGATAAAAGAAATAATACCGTTCTGCTTGAGCGGGGAGAGGCCGGACGCTGGATCGTGAACAAGTCAAACCTTGCCTCCGATTATTCCATCGATATTTTTATGAAAACCATTATGAACCTGGAAGTTAAAAGCCCGGTTTCGAAAGAGGCTCACGAAAATATGGTGAAATTACTTGCGACCAATGGGACTAAGGTGGAGATTTATCAGAAAGCCTATCGTATTGATCTGTTTGGTAAAATAAAGTGGTTTTCATACGAAAAGTGTGTCAGGACCTATTATGTGGGTACTTCAACCCAGGATAACCTCGGAACGTATATGTTGATGGAGGGATCAGATACGCCTTACATCATGTATATTCCTGGTTTTAACGGATACCTGACTTCGCGTTACAGTCCGCTCGAAATTGATTGGCGCGATCATTCAATTTATAATTACAAGTACCGTGATATCCGCTCGGTAACCTTGTTGTTTCCGGAAACCCCTGAGAAAGCTTTCAAGGCGGTTAAAACAGACCAGAAGTCATTTCAGCTGTTTGCCGGACTTAATCCTTATGGCCCGCTGAATGTACAGGTACCTGTGTTTGACACGGTTAAACTCATGGATCTTTTTGGCGGATTCCAGGATGTACGCTTCGAAGCCATTATAAGTGATATGGCCCCGCAGGCTAAGGATAGTTTGCTGAAAGCCGTGCCTTTTCACATCCTGACACTGGAAACCAACGACGGCAAGGTGCGTATATTAAAAACCTACCATATGCGGGGGACGCCTGATGCTATGGACCTGGATAACAGGCCGGTGCTGTGGGACCGCGACCGCATGTTTGCGCTGGTTGACAACAAAGACCTGGTGATGATTCAATTTTATGTATTTGATCCCCTGATCCGCCCGATACAGTATTATACCCTTCCGAACCAGCCCGAGTAGCGTATCATAGGGCACTGTGGTTAATTTTTTTAAACAAACCCCCCGTGCGCTTTCATTAATTTTTATACTTTTGCATAAAAGGATACATTCCTTCAAACCAATCTGTAACCCAATAAAATTTTTATATAGCTATGAAATTTATCGTTTCCAGCACAGCATTGTTAAAGAACCTGCAGGCGATCAGCGGGGTTCTTAATAGCAGCAATACCCTTCCGATCCTTGATAATTTTCTGTTCGAACTGAAAGAAAGTACCCTGTACATTTCAGCTTCAGATCTTGAAACTACCATGACGGTTAGTGTTCCCCTTGCAAATGCAGGAGAATCTGGAAGTATCGCAATTCCTGCCAAGTTGTTACTGGAAATTATGAAGACCTTTCCCGAGATGCCGCTTAACTTCAACATCAATCCGGATACTTTCCTGATTGAAATCAGCGCCAGCGACGGTAAATACAAGCTTTCCGGTTACAATGCCGCTGAATTTCCGCGCATTCCGGTGATTGAAAATGCCAATACCATTGATATCAACAGTCTGGCCCTGGCCAATGCCATCACCAAAACCATTTTCGCTACCGGTAATGATGAACTCAGGCCTGTAATGTCCGGTGTTTTTTGCGAACTAAACGAGAATGATATCGTCTTTGTAGCTACCGACGCCCATAAGCTGGTAAGATATCGTCGTAATGATGTGAAACCTGGCGATGTAACTTCCTTTATTCTGCCTAAAAAACCGCTGAACCAGTTAAAGAATATTCTTGCTGTCCAGGATGTGAATGTGAAACTGGAATATAACGACGTTAATGCATTTTTCTCTTTTGGAAATGTAAACCTGATTTGCCGTCTCATCGATGGAAAGTATCCCAATTATGAAGCGGTGATTCCTACGAATAATACCAAGAAACTCATCATTCACCGCTCTCTGCTGCTGAATGCACTCAAACGTATTTCAATTTTTGCCAACCAATCTACACGTCAGATCCGCTTCAGCGTTACCGGACAGGAACTTAATCTTTCCGCGGAAGATGCAGATCTTTCAAACGAAGGTAAAGAGCGTCTGGCTTGTCAGTTTGAAGGTGAAGATATCGAAATCGGTTTTAATTCAAAATTCCTGATCGAAATGCTGGTGAATATGGAGTACGATGAAGTGCTGATGGAAATGTCAGCCCCTAACCGCGCCGCACTCATCCTTCCCGCCGAAGGTACCCAGAGCGAAGAGGATATCCTTATGTTGGTGATGCCTGTAATGCTGAACCAATAGGGATAATTGACAATTGATAATTGACAATTGACAATTGAAAATTAAAAAAAGTCCGTAAATTTTACGGACTTTTTTTTTACTCTCAAACTTTTTACTTTCTACTTTCAAACTTTCAAACTTTCAACTTTCAAACTTTCTAACTTCTATCCTTTAAGAATTGTCTCACATTCCGCTCCACCCTTTCCTCCACGTTACCGGGCTCAGGCCGTTCGAAAGGCTGTCCGGTAATGCTTTCGTATAGCTCTATGTAGCGTTCAGAAACACTGTTCACAAAATCGTCAGGCATGTCGGGTACACGCTGGCCTTCTTTGCCCTGGAAGTCATTTTCCATTAGCCATTCCCTGACAAATTCCTTGGAAAGCTGTTTCTGTGGTTTGCCCGATTGTTGGCGGTGTTCGTAACCTTCGCGATAAAAATAGCGTGAGGAATCCGGTGTATGGATTTCATCAATCAGATAGATTTTTCCATCACGTTTTCCGAATTCGTATTTGGTGTCGACCAGAATGAGGCCCATCTTTGCTGCGATCTCGCTTCCCCTCTGGAAAAGGGCTTTGGTGTATTGTTCAAGTTGCAGATAGTCGGCTTCCGCTACCAGTCCATGTTTAATAATATCTTCCCTGGAAATGTCTTCATCGTGGCCAATGGATTCTTTGGTGGTGGGAGTGATGATAGGCACCGGAAAACGGTCGTTTTCCTTCATTCCTTCCGGCATTGCCATACCGCATAACTGGCGTTTTCCACTTTTATATTCCCTCCATGCATGACCGGACAGATAACCTCTGATCACCATTTCTACTTTAAAAGGCTCACACTTCAACCCTGCAGTCACCATGGGATCGGGCACTGCTACCTTCCAGTTAGGAACAATGTCGGCAGTTTCGTCGAGAAACTTCGCTGCAATCTGGTTCAGTACCTGTCCTTTGTAAGGGATGCCTTTCGGCAACACTACGTCGAAAGCAGAAATGCGGTCGGAAACCACCATGATCAGCAAGTCGTCATTGATATTATATACATCACGCACCTTTCCGATATACAAATCCTTTTGTCCCGGAAGGTTCATTTTTGTTTTTACGAGGGCGTTGGTCATATCAGGGAATTAATTATTAATTGTTAATTATGAATGATGAAATAATGAATGTTGTTGCAAAAATAGGACTTTCGGGTGAGGTGCAAAAGGGGAGAAAGAGATTTCTTTACAGGCTCTGGAAATCGTTCAGCAGTTTGAACTTTAGTTCATGATTTGCGTCTTGCCAGGTGGTGTGAATCCAGAGTTCCTCGCGTCTGAGCCGGCTGATTTCCCAGGTCTGATCTGGCTCCAGTGCCGGAAAGATGCGCAGGAGCGGGGCTATTGCTTCTTCGTAACCGGTGATGGGCGACAAGCTGAAGCTAAGGTTAGTTAGCCGGTCATTGGTTCTGACCAGACTTTCAGCTATCGTAATCCCGGAAGAATCGGAGAGCGATAAAAAATATGCTTTGCTGCTGTTCATGAAAAAAGAAAAACCGTAGGTTGCCAGCGTATCCGCTGAAGCGCCTTCTACCAAAGTGTTTTGAACGGTTGCTTCCGCGATATTCCACTCGCCGCAAAGGCGGTTTTCCGCTTTTATAAAGGAAAGGCAGGGACCGTCTTCGTAGCGCTTTTCACAAGCTGATAACAGGCAGGCTAAGACGATCAGGGCAAGAAGCTTTTTCATGAAGTTCCGTTATTGTCGTAGGCAGTCAGGATACGGGCCACCAATTTGTGGCGGACAATATCATTCTGATCGAGCATGATGAATTCAACGCCTTCGACGCCCTGCAATATGTTCATGGCGTGCACCAGTCCGGAGGGCTGGCTTTTCGGTAAGTCAACTTGCGTGATGTCGCCGGTGACGATGAATTTGGCTGATTTCCCCATACGGGTAAGAAACATTTTCATCTGACCCATGGTAGCATTCTGTGCTTCATCCAGTATCACGAAAGCATTGTCGAGCGTTCGTCCCCGCATAAAAGCCAACGGTGCAATTTCAATGATGCGGTCGCTGATATACTGTTCCAGTTTCTGAGAAGGAATCATATCCCACAGTGCGTCATACAAGGGTTGCAGATAGGGATCGAGTTTTTCTTTTAAATCGCCGGGCAGAAATCCGAGATTTTCTCCGGCTTCAACCGCCGGACGGGTGAGTATAATCCGTTTAACTTCTTTATTTTTCAGCGCCCGCACCGCCAGGGCTACTGCGGTATAGGTTTTTCCGGTTCCTGCCGGACCGATGGCTATTGTAAGGTCATTATTGCGGCAACTGTCGACCATTTTCTGCTGGTTCACCGAGCGGGCTTTGATCAGCAATCCATTGCGGCCAAAAACCAGGACGTCTTCATTGCCTGGTTTTTCTTCCATAATTTCCTGCACTGTTCCTGTGAGTATTTCACTCAGGGCATCCAGCGTGAGGTTTCCTTTGCGGGAAAGATGGTCAAGCATCCGCTCAAAAATTATGGAAAAGGATTGTATTTCTTCTTCATCGCCGATTACTTTTATCATATCCCCACGGGCAATGATTTTTAATTTCGGAAAAGCTGTGCGCAGCATCTCAATGTTCTGGTCATTATTCCCGAACAGGGTAACCGGATCGTGCGACTCTGTATTAAATTCTTTTTCGGACATTCTTTTTGTCAGTTAGTTGTTCAGGCATTATTTTATCGATGCTCTCTTTGCCCAAAATTATGAAAAAATCCCACAGCATTGAATTTTTATCTAATTTTGAATTGAATATTAATTACGGTTCAGACTATGCCTTTCATTACTTTGACAAGCGATTGGGGACGAAAAGATCACTATCTGGCGACAGTCAAGGGCGCTATTTATTCCAAAATACCGGAGGTGGTATTGGTAGACATTTCGCACGATATATCGCACTATAATATTATGGAAGCCGCATTCGTGGTGAAGAATTCATATAAGAATTTCCCGGAAGGCACGGTTCATATTATTGGCGTTGATAGTGAAGCGTCTGTAAAACATCCACATACCATCGTATATGCGGATAAGCAATATTTTATCGCTGCTGATACCGGAATTTTTTCTTTGATTTTTGATCAGCAACCGGAGGCTATTTACGAAATAACCACCTTTCAGGAATCTGATGTTTTTACGTTCCCCGAAAGGGATGTGTTTGTAAAAGTTGCCTGCCATCTGTCTATGAACGGTACACCAGAAGTGATGGGGCAAAAGCGTGACGAATACAATATTCTTAAGGTGTTTAATCCCGTTATCGAAGCAGATAGCATCCGCGGTATTGTGATTTACGTTGATGCATACGAAAACGTTGTTACCAATATCACCCGCAAGGATTTTTCTCTAATAGGTAAGGGACGAAAGTTTACCCTGCATTTCCGTGGAGAAGAGCTTCACCAGATTCATACCGCCTACAGCGATGTTCCGCACGGAGAAATACTTGCCTTGTTTGGTGCCACTTCCTTTCTCGAAATCGCCATCAATAAAGGTAATGCCTGTGGCCTCCTCGGCCTGGATATCAACGAATCGGTCAGGATTGAGTTTCTGTCATAAATCCTGACAGATTGTCGCATGACAACCGGACTGACATTCTTCCAATTTCATTAAAACCAGCTTATTAGGTCTGTAACTTATTTTGGTACAGCTTTTGAGATTATTATTTAGAAACAGTCTAAATAATAATTAATCATGATGAATTTCATCGCAGTACCGCTGATCATTTCCCTGTTAACAGGCGGCATCAGCACAGAACATTCACTGAAGACAACAAAATCTAAAACAAACAATCCTATGGAACAGATACTGAATATTCCGGCTAAAGACCAGCAATTTCCCGAATTACCCTATGCTTACGATGCGTTGGAGCCTTCCATCGACAAGCTTACCATGGAGATTCATTATTCACGTCACCACAAAGCGTATTACGATAACTTTATGAAAGCTGTGACGGGTACTGAATTTGAAAATAAAACCCTCGCGGAACTTTTCCACGATATGAGTTCATATCCGGTGGCTGTCCGCAATAATGGTGGAGGTTTTTATAATCATTATCTCTTCTGGGGTAATATGACAAAAGGTGGGTCGCGGCTTGAAGGGAAACTCATGGACGACATCATTAAAACCTGGGGAACAGTGGAGAAATTTCAGGCTGAATTCTCTAACGCTGCCGCCACTCGTTTTGGAAGTGGTTGGGCATGGCTCAGTGTGGATGCAGAGGGCAAGCTCTTTATTTCTTCCACCCCTAACCAGGATAATCCGCTGATGAACATTGCCGAGAAGCAGGGCATTCCGATATTAGCCCTGGATGTGTGGGAACATGCCTATTATCTGAAATATCAAAATAAACGCGTTGACTACATTCAAAGTTTCTGGGCTGTGGTCGATTGGCAGGCTGTTGGAAAACGTTACGAAATGGCATATTCAAAATAATGGTCCCCTGATAAAATGAACTGTGTGCGTTTTTAAATAGCCTCCGATAGTATTGAAAAAAAAGTTGTGCCCCGGTTATTTGGTTGAAAAAAAGACCTGCAATTTGCAGGTCTTTTTTGTTGCCGGTATGAGCTATTCTTTGATGAACTTTATTGTTTGTGGGGCTGATCCAGCTGCCTCAATGCGGCAAAAATAAATGCCCGGATTCCAGTCCGAAATATTTATTGGCGTAAGGTCTCCACCTGTTGCAGCCTGCATTTCTTTGATAAGCGTGCCGGCCGCATTATAGAAGCGCATTACAGGTCTTTGGGTTGGTTCAGCACCACTGATTTCAATGTTAATTACTTCTTTGGCAGGATTTGGATAAGCCGAAATGCTGAATTGTGGCGGTGCCTCTTTGGTGAAATCGGAGCCGCTGGCATCAGGTGTTTCTTCCGGCACCTGAAGGTCTGTTTCACCCCTTAATGCACGCGCCAGGACCAGCATTCCTGTTTTAGCATCCAGCAAATGTACAGGGAACACTGGATTCTGCGTGCCTTTGGTGATGCGTTTAAACTCTTCAGTTGAGAATATTGCCATTTTGCTGTCTTTTGTAATGATCCAGAGAATCATGGCCTGTTTGCGGTTACATTTAAATTCAACGCCGCCCATTGACTCAAAAATGGCATTCACAGATACGTCCGCCATATAAATCTTACGTGGGATAATCTGTTGTCCGTCAGCAAGAAAAGTCGGAGTAAATGTGTAATTGTTTTCAGGAATGGGGTAATCGCAATTAAAAGTCCCCAGACTGAAAATACTAACCCGCCTGAATCCCTGCGGTGCTCTGGCATCCGTGATGGCGGAGTAACTCATTACAGCCTCACTGTAAAGGCGCTCCCGCTCACTCACCAGACTATCCGAAACAACCTGCTTATTCTGGTACTCTGAGGTTTTTTGCTGTAACGCTGCATTGTATTTTTCCACCGCTTTCTGGTAGTCGGCACTTGCAAAAACCGGGGTTACATAAACCCTTATACTGGTATCCGGTCTGGCCAGATGGAGCAGATAGTATCCTTTTAAGCGGGAACTTCCCAGCGCTACTTCGTTCCAGTTTACATCGTAAAGTGAAGCACTGAATTTTGATTTATCCTCTGCCACTTCAAACAGCACATTGTCGTATGCCTGTAACTCGGGGAATCGGGCTTTGTCATAATTTACCTTGAAAATGTATTTTGATTTACCCGATTTAACGGGTTTGATGAGGGTGGTGGCGGTTGAAGGTGCTGGCCTGACTTCTGGCGCTGGATTTACTGCGCGGACTGTGGGTGCAAGATCCTCTATCGCCGCAAATGAGCTTTTATCCATGTATTCCCAGTTGCGTGCGTTGGTATCCAGATAATAAAGATTGAACCTGGGGTCGTCATTATAAGTCACAAGGTCCACATCAATGCTTTGGTTTTCGGCCAGTTTCAGTGGCTGATTTCCTTGGTACGCGAGGATTTCAAACATTCCCGCCGATTCAAACGTGCGTTGTTGTCCCGCTGAATCATAGTTCATTGGAGCTCCGGCCCGGAAGAGGTCGAGCACATTATGAAATTCCCTGAACCGGATCTGAACAGGGCCCTGCACGGGCGATCCATTCATTTCTGTGAAAGCGAGGGCGGGGATATGGAGCACGGAACCTCTGGCAGAGGAATAATTCCCGGACTGCTCATTATTATGCTGAAATGTCTCGAAGGGAATGTCGTGTGCAGGTAAGGGACTTACGAAAAAGGCCGTGTCAACCGGGTTGTTGTTGTTTTCTGGGGATTGCGTGCTGATCGGTCCTCCGGGTTTGATTACCAGAAAGTACGTCAGCACAGCCACCACAGCCACCAGCCCTGAAGTGCCGCCGACCAGCCAGGTTTTCTGGATGAAGTTTAGCTTAAAGCCCTTGAACCCTTTCAGTACCTGCTCGAACTGAGGTTTGTTCTGATTAACGTAGGTTTCAGAAGGGATTTCAGTTCCTGATTTTATTTTAAATGTGCTCATGACGGGTGTATTTAAGGAGGATTGTTTTCAATTTTTTGATGATCCTGAATATTCTGACGCTCGCATTGTTCTCGGAAATGTTCAGCACACCGGCGATATCCTTAACGGAAAGTCCCGAGAAATATCGCATCTCGATAAGGTCCATTTCTTCTTTTTCGAGTTTCTGTAAGGCTTGCAGCAGTTGCGTATTCATTTCTTCTTTCTCGCTGCCTTCCACCTCCAGTACCAGGTTCTGCACTTTCTCCGTATCAAGGTTGTATACCAGTTCCAGCTTTTTACGGCGATACCCGGCGTATATTTCGTTAAGGGCAATGCGATATAGCCACGCTGCAAAAGGAATTCCGGTATACCGATAATTTTTCAGGTTTTCCATGGCCTTTAAAAATACAACGGAGGTGAGGTCAAAAGTTAGTTCTTTCTGAGAGGTGCGCCGGAAAATGAAATAGTAAACCTGTGTGTAGTGCTTATTGTACAAGTCCGAAAACTTTCCGATGTCCTGAATGGCCGCACTGACCATTTCTGCCGTATGATCCGGTTCAGTTGCAGGTGCAGTTGCGGTTAGGGAATGTGGCATCATAAAGTGGTTTATTGAATTAATGCAAAAAATTGAAAATCTTACAGAATATCTATGCACATTATAGGGAAAAGAGAATGTGTTGCTGTGGGAAAGGTTCTCTCAGAGGGCCAGCATTTGCTTGAGTTGTCCAAAAGTAATCAGTCTGAAAGCAAAAACTTCTGCCACTACCTGCCGCTCGCTTCTTACATCCCATGTATACCTGCTGTATTGTTCGGGCCTCACCACAGCCACATTTCCGTTGCGGAGAAACAAGAGGAGTCCTGTCACTGTTGATCCCTTAAGGGACAGTTGATTGGGCTCGGTGCCCAGTGAACCCACCCGTTGTATATATATTTTCTGCAACGTATTCAGTACATAGATGCTTTCGACCACCAGTTTGGTCCCGGCAGTATCCGTAAAATAAATGTTTTGCGCAACGGCGGCAGAGTCGAACATGATGTCGAAACTGTTCGTGTTTTGAATATATTTGTTTAACGTCAGAAACCGTCTGAGCAATCCCTGCGTAACAGGAGCGCCTTCATAGGCCTGCTTTTCGTGGCCCACAACCCAGTCGTAATATTCAAGCCATTCCTGTCGTGTCATCTTCTTTTCGTATGCACTGAAATAATTTGTTGTAAACGATTGCCAGGCATTCTTGTACAGTTTATCGTGGTTTTTGTGATAGGTGCCTTTATCCCTGATCAGTCTCTTGTTGAATCTTTTTCGTCTCGAATCAAGTGAATTCAGATATCTGTAATATCTTTTATAATATTGATCTTTTGATAACTCTGGATTCTTAGCTCCTTCAAGCACCGGGTGTGCGGTGATTGTTTCAAAACCGGAAGTGCTTTTTAATTCTATGGTAAAGGTTTTAGAAAGATCATCATAATATAACCTGATGTCGTTAAAACTCTCAACCGGTGTCCTGTTCTGACGGATTTTTATAATATATTTTTTCTTGAATTCCTTTTTCGTGAGACCTCCCTCATATACCCAATACATCCCACGGAAGGCTGTCAGTTCCCTGTTGAACAACCTGACATTTTCCGAATAAGGACTTTCCGGTGGGTAAAAATTAAAGGCAATCTGTTTTCCTTTCATTCCGGTTTTGTGGTTTTTCCAGTAAAATAGCTGGGTTGCGTTCATGCGGGTGGTCCATAATACATTCGTGATTTTATACACGTTGGCGTAATCGGGACTGCGGAAACGCTCGTCAAACATCAGCGAATCGAACCCGGGGTATAGTTTTCCAAAGATATCCGCATAATGCAGGTAGGCTTCGGAATAAATGAAGGTTCCGCCCTGCAATTGACGAAATGATCCATAGGCAATGGAGTCTTCCGTTGAACCGGGCCCCGTTGCATACGAAACCGTGTCAGCAATAGACCCGGCAGGTTTTTTTTCTTCAATTAGCGCATCAGGAAACAGTTGTTTCAGCCGGTTTTTTTCGGCATCGCTCAGGTTTTCGTCTACCGAAAGATATTTTATCTTCAGCGATCCTACCTTCGCCAGGGCTTCAACCGGATTTGGGAAAATGTTGCCTTCGGTACTCATCGCCTGAAGATTAATGAGCGACGACATGCTTTCCGGAAGATCAATCAGGACATTGTTGCTGATGTCGAGCACTTCCAACTGTTCCAGCAGGTTAATGTTAGAAGGGATTTCACAAATCTGGTTAACAGGTATTCCCAGATATTTCAGGGATTTAATTCCGGCAAGGTTCGTAATGGTTTTTTCAAGATCAAGATTGTCGCAGTTGGTGATTACCAGTTTATTCAGCGCCGGAAGCAGGGAAAGGTCGGAAGAAATATTTGTCAGGTCGCATTCATCAATGGTAAGCGTATTGAGCCTTTTGCAGGATGTCAAATCCCTGAAAAAGGTTGAAAAATTCACATTAATACATTCTGATAAGCATAAACGCGTGAACCGGCCAGAAGTAAAGAGTCCGGCAGGAAAACGTTCTTCCTCGTATCCTACAATGGTGAGGCTTTTAAGATTTACGAAACGGGGCAGGGAGATGAAAAATAGCGAGTCGTCTTCGAGCATGCAATCGAGATAGAACTTTTCAACCTGTCCCGGTTGACGCAGTGCCTGCGCCACTTCATAGAATACTGGCGCCCCATCCTCCTGGGCATTTAGGGGAAGTACATAAAATAAAAAGCAGAGTATTGGAAGTATGATCTGTTTTATCACAACATCAGGCTTTATTACTAAATGGTAATTATAGTAAAATATTACATGCGATCATGGTTTTTTTTATTTCGGATCGAAAAAAAAGACCTGCAAAGCTGCAGGCCTTTTATTAAATTAATTTTTCTTAGCGTTTGTGCGCGAAAAAAAACTTTGGGTTTTCAACTATTCAAAAGCCAGAATCGACTTTTTAATAATTTCGATGGCTTCCATCAGCTGGGCTTCGGTAAGCACCAATGGAGGAGCAAAACGGATGATATGACCGTGGGTTGGCTTAGCCAGCAGGCCGTTTTCTTTCATTTTCAAACAAACATCCCATGCTTCTTTTCCGTTTTTCGGGCGGATGATAACCGCATTCAGTAATCCTTTACCGCGTACCAGCTCGATCATAGGCGAGTTGATTTTACGGATTTCTTCGCGGAAGATTTTACCTAAACGTTCTGCATTTTCAGCAAGTTTTTCGTCTTTTACTACTTCCAGAGCGGCAATGGCTACGCGGGCTGCAAGGGGATTGCCACCAAAGGTGGATCCATGCTGACCGGGCTCAATGCATAGCATGATGTCATCATCAGCCAGTACAACAGAAATAGGTAATACGCCACCGGAAATTGCTTTTCCAAGAATCAATACATCGGGACGGACGCCTTCGTGGTCGCATGCCAGCAGTTTACCCGTACGGGCAATACCGGTTTGTACTTCGTCGGCAACAAACAATACGTTCTTTGATTTACAGAGGTCATAAGCGTTTTTCAAATAACCTTCATCCGGTACAAAAACTCCGGCTTCACCCTGGATAGGCTCAACCAGGAATCCGGCTACAGTAGGATCCTGCAGCGCTTTTTCGAGAGCCGGCAGATCGTTGTAGGGAATCTTGATAAATCCCGGGGTAAACGGACCGAAATCACTGTATGCATCTGGGTCGGTCGACATGGAAATGATAGTCACGGTGCGACCGTGGAAATTATTTTCGCAGCAAATGATCTTGGCCTGATCCTGTGGGATGCCTTTTTTCTTGTAACCCCATTTGCGAACGAGCTTAATGGCTGTTTCGTCAGCTTCTGCGCCCGTGTTCATGGGCAGTACACGATCATAACCGAAATACTCGGTGACGTATTTTTCGTAAGGCCCCAGAGAGTCGTTGTAAAAAGCTCTTGAGGTAAGGGTCAGCTTTGAAGCCTGATCTACCAGCGCACCAATGATGCGGGGATGGCAATGGCCTTGGTTGACTGCCGAATAGGCCGAAAGAAAGTCAAAATATCTCTTTCCTTCCGGATCCCAAAGAAACACGCCCTCTCCCTTGCTCAGGACTACCGGCAGCGGATGATAATTGTGCGCGCCGTATTTTTCCTCAAGTTCCATCGCTGTCTGCGACGCTGTCTTTTCGGTACTTACTTGTTCCATAATAGTAGGTGTTGTAATTTATAATTGAATATAGATTTTCGCTGCAAAGATAGCGTTTTAAACAACATCTGACGCACTCCTGAAAAAAAGTAAATGGCTAATAATAAAAACATTAGTGTCAATTTGAGCCAATTTAGTGCTCAAGGATATAGATGGCAGGACGGTTCCTTATTATCTTTTTGTAGCCCTCGCACCCGATGAATATCGTGTTTCCGTGCTGCACCGCCAGAGCTTCCGCCTGCTTCAGGGTCATCCCAAGGTTTAGTCGTTCCCCTGAAGAAAGATTCCATGTTTCCGGTTCCCCGGGAAGGGCGTATATTATAACATTGGTTCCCGTTAAGGGTTTATGATAAGCTAGAAGGTAAAGGATTCTTTTCTGAAGATCATAATGAGCATCGGTCACAAGAACATTCACAGGTAAAAATCCCGAAAGCTCAAGTGTTGCTTGTCCTTCCGAAAAGGGGGTGCGAAAGATTTCCGTGCCTCCCGAAACCCATCTTTTGGTGAAGAGATAGACGATGCCATCAATTACCACCATGGCTTCAGCATCATAATCGGTGTGGTTCGCTTTTTTTGGAAAATCCAGCGAAACCGGGTAGTTTATTAGCATAACTTTGGCAGGAACCACGGTAGCAAAGGGAATCAGGAGGTCACTTTTTTCAATGCGATAGATAGTAAGGTCTGCGCGCCGCCCGGAATTGTTTCCGAAATCCCCGATGTAAAAGTACAGACTGTCCTGCGCAATGGCCTCCCAGTCGCTGTTCTCAGCATTTTCGACCAGGATCGTTCTTTCAGGCGCACCCGTGGAAAGATTCATTACGTTAAGAATCGCATCATGACCACTGTCATTAATACACCAAAAGGTATTATTCCAAATAACCATCCCTGATAATTCCTCAAGGTTTGGTTCTGTGTATTTTACCAGTAAACTGGGGTGCTTGTGACTGCGGACCTGTGCCATTGCACTGTTCAGAAGAAAAAGCATTGCCAGGAGAGACATTCCTGTTATTTTCCTCATAATAATACAAAGATATTGCATAATTCAAATCCCGCCGACAAAACTCTCGTATATTTGTCCGTAAAATAATTTAAGGATGAAAGCTTTTTTCCTTGCCGGATTGTTGCTGTTGGGTGGCGTTTTACGCGCTCAGACGGTGAATACATATTATCAGACGATTGTTTCCGGGGTTCAGTACGACACTGTTTTGGGGAACCTTCAGCACTTCGAATCTCTCGGCACAAAATCCGTGTCAAGCCAGGCGTTGCGTAATACTGCCACCTGGCTGTGTTCCGAATACGCTTCTTATGGCTATACTGATGTGATCAGAGATACCTTTTCTTATAGCGGTAATGAGCTTTATAATATCGTTGTCACGAAAACGGGAACAGTTACGCCGGGTAAAACACTGATCATTTGCGGACATTACGATACTCAGTCCGGACCCGGGACCAACGATAATGGCAGCGGTGTCAGCATCATTCTTGAGATTGCGCGGCTGATGCAGTCCATCCCAACAGAGTATTCGGTGAAGTTTATTAATTTTTCAGCAGAAGAGTCAGGCCTGCTGGGCAGCGAACATTATGTGAGCCATACCGTTGTCACGGAAAACCCTGATATCTTGCTGGTTTTTAATATTGATGAAGTGGGCGGTGTGGCCGGACAGGTAAACAATACCATCACCTGCGAGTACGATAACACCAGTCCTTCCGCAAACAATGCTATTTCCGGAAATTACACCGACACCCTGGCAAATCTCACGGAATTGTATTCTTCATTGCTTACAACGCAATCTAACGCTTATGGCTCTGACTATGTTCCTTTTGAAGATAATGGGGAGATTATCACCGGTTACTATGAAACCAACGAATCTTCTTATGTGCACGGTGCATCCGACAACCTGAGTCATCTTGATACCTCTTATGTGGTGGAACTGGCCCGCGCGGCCACCGGTGCGGCCCTTTACTTTGCCAGGGCCTATCAGGTCGTTGTTGGAATGCACAATTCAGAAAGTATCGCCTTTAGTGTATATCCCAATCCAGTACGTAACGAACTCACCGTTCGTTCAGCAACCCCGGGAGAAACGGTATTTACCTTATATAATGTAAACGGAGCCCGTTTGGTCCAAACTACCTCCGTGAACCAGGAGTTCACTATTGATTTGTCGGCCTTTCCCCCTGCAATGTATTATTACACCATCATTGGTAATCCACAAGGGCGACTGACTACCGGGAAGCTTATCCGGCAATAAAAAAAGCCTTATGCGGAGGGCATAAGGCTTTTAAAAGGAGTTAAGCAGTTTATCTTAAGTCGATCACATCCACACCGGGATAATCGGATGCGCGGAACGTGAATTTAGTATCTGCAATAGCTTTATTAGGAGTGAGCTTAATCACAACATAGGTATAGGTCGAAGTGCCGTTTTTATCGTAAACAATTGATTTCGCAATTTGTTTGGCTGCTTTGTCAATCTCTACACGGATTTTAAAATACGATCTTCCTTTAATGGGGGTGAGGTCGAGGAGCTGGTAGGTCTTTCCGTTTCTGATTTCTTCTTTGATGAATTTAGGGGTGAAACTTTTGTCGTAAGAAGTCAGCAGTTTGGAAGGATTCATCGACTGGTCATCATTTGGATTTACTGTGTTGATCTGGACTTCGTTGTTGTCCTTAATGTAAGTCCATTGTGTTTTTCCATCGCTGATAATGGTTTGTCCGGCAAAACTCATCCAGTATTTTTCGCCTTTCATGCAGGCAGTACCTTTTTTAGTTTCCTTGATAGCCGATTTTTTATTCTCCATGGTGTAAGAGAATTCAATTTCGATGGTGGAGTATGATTTGGTTTGAAGGGCTACAGCGTCGAGGATGGTTTTGGCTTTTGCGTCCTGAGGAAATGCTTGCACAGCAAAGAAAAGAGCGGGGATTAACAAAAATAATTTTTTCATTCCAGTAAATTTTTATGATAAGGAGTTGCGGTTTTCCAATAATTGTTCCAAAGAGGCCAGATCCTTGATTTTTACTTCACGGGCTTTGCTTCCTTCAAAGGGACCCAGGATACCGGCAGATTCAAGTTGGTCGATAATGCGGCCTGCACGGTTGTAACCCAGTTTCATTTTTCGCTGTATCAGCGAGGTTGAGCCATGCTGGTTGGCTACGAGCAGTCGGGCAGCGTCAGCAAAGAGCGGATCTCTTTCGGAGGGGTCGATGCTGTTTTCGAACTCGCCACCGTCTTCTTCCGGACATTCCGGAAGGTCGTAAGCGGTAAGGTAACCACGCTGCGAACCGATAAAATCGCATATGGCTTCAACTTCGGGTGTGTCGAGGAAGGCGCATTGCAGCCGCTGAATATCGTTTCCGGTGGTAATGAGCATATCGCCGCGGCCAATAAGCTGGTCGGCACCGGAGGCGTCAAGAATGGTGCGGCTGTCGACCTTAGCCGAAACCCTGAACGCAATACGTGCCGGGAAGTTGGCTTTGATGGTGCCTGTAATTACATTGACAGAGGGACGCTGGGTGGCAATAATGAGGTGAATACCCACCGCGCGGGCCAGCTGGGCAAGACGGGTGATCGTGTATTCTACTTCTTTTCCTGCGGTCATATACAAGTCGGCAAACTCATCCACAATCAATACAATGTAGGGCATGAAATCGTGACCCTGTTCCGGATTCAGCTTACGCTGGATGAATTTGGCGTTATATTCTTTCAGATTGCGGACCTGAGCTGCTTTCAGTAGTTCGTAACGCTCATCCATGAGGATACAAAGGGCGTTCAGGGTCCTGATAACCTGTTTATTATCGGTAAGAATGGCTTCATCCACATCGGGAAGCTTAGCCAGGTAATGGCGCTCAATCTTCGAATAGAGGGTTAACTCCACCTTTTTTGGATCCACCATCACAAACTTCAGTTGCGAGGGGTGCATCTTATATAATAAGGAGGCAATAACAGCATTGAGTCCGACAGACTTTCCCTGACCGGTAGCTCCGGCGATCAGCAGATGGGGCATTTTGCTGAGGTCGGCAATAAATGGTTTGTTGTTGATGGTCTTGCCCAGAGCGATGGGAAGGTCGAATTGTGTTTCGGCAAAGGCCTCTGAAGCAAGCACCGACCGCATGGAAACGATCTTGGGATTTTGATTGGGCACCTCAATACCGATGGTTCCTTTTCCGGGCATGGGCGCAATGATGCGGATCCCAAGGGCTGAAAGGCTGAGGGCGATATCGTCTTCCAGATTTTTGATGCGGGAAATACGAATACCTGGGGCAGGAACTATTTCGTAAAGCGTAACGGTTGGTCCGATGGTGGCATTAATCTTCTCGATTTCGATAGAATAATTGCGCAGTGTTTTGATAATGCGGTTTTTATTGGCTTCGAGTTCTTCGTTCTGCACCGAGACATTTCCGCCATCGTATTCTTTCAGGAGGTCGATGGTGGGGAATTTATAGTCCTTCAACCCCAATTTGGGATCGTAAGGGGTATCAATTCCGAAGTGTTCCTTTTCTTCAACGGGGACATCCATTGTTTTTTCAGGGATTTCCTCATCATTAAAAGTGTTTTCTACAACGAATTCAATGTCTTCGCCCACTTCTTCAGGTTGTTCTTCGGTAATTTCAGGAGGGAGCACTTTTTCCTCAACCGGGTTCACATGGTCGGTTACGCCAAAATCGAGCATCGCCGGATCCGTTTCTTCTAAATCTTCCTGATGCATGGGCTCATTGCGGAAGTTGTCGATGGATTCTTCGTTTTCGGCGAGTGTATCATCGATTACCTGAGGTTTTCGCTGCCAGATTTTATGAACGTTCCAGGCTACAATAAGAAAAGCCACGAGGGCAAAGAAAAGGAAGATTCCTGTGCCTGATTTGCCGAGGACCGCATTAAGCCATTGGTTGGCTTCGTAGCCAAAGGTGCCACCATAGATCAGGGTGTCTTCGGTGGTGAAGAAAAAGCTGATGGCCATGGAAAACCAGAGAACCGCGAAAAAAGAGTAGCGGAAACTTTTCGCAAGGGGCACGGGAGTCAGGTTAACAAAGAGCTTTAGTCCCGAGATCAGAAAGAGGTATATAAAAAGGAAAGACGAAACGCCAAACCATTTTTTTATGAATAGGTAAGAAAAAAAGGCTCCGAATTTTCCCATCCAGTTTTCAGCGGTGACTTTTCCCTCGGCGAAAACGCCGGAAATTCCGCTGCTGAAAATATTATCGTCCATTTTCCAGGTAAACAGATAGGAAATAAAAGCTACGGCCAGGTAAAAAGCGAATAGCAGGAAAAACAAACCGGTGACCCGCTGAAATTTTTCATCAGACAGTAGTTGCACGATCGGGCGGAAGGGATTGGAAAAGGATTTTTTGGCGTGGGAGGGAGCGGGCGTGTCCGCTTTTTTTACCCTTGGTCTTTTTTCCTTTTTTATTTCTTCCGCAACCGGCTCTTCTTTATAGGTGTTTCGGTTGATGATTTCAGGTTCTTTTCGGGCCATATGCGGGGACTGTAAAAACTTAGCAAAATAACTAATTAAAAACAAATCCCCTGCAGGATTGCAGAGGATTTATTAACAAAAATTAGTTTATAAAAGCGGATCATTCTTCTCCTGAGAAGGCAGCTTTCATCTGATCTTTTTCTTCTTTTGTCAGCTCAATATAATCAGTCGGGATTAAGAAGTCGGTAGCTTTTACTTTTCCTTTAGCTACTTCGGTAACAGTAAATGTTGTGATGATTTCGCCCTGGTTGATTACATATTCCATAGGGAATCCTTTGAGGCCGTTAAAACTGCCACCATAATTCAATGCTTCACCACCTAATTCTTCGTTGTAATAAACGGTAGTCACGGTTTCGTTTCCATCTTCGTCTTTAGTTACGTATTCAGCTTTTTTACAGACATAACCAGCGATGGTTTTGGTTTCCTCCAGATAACGGATTACAGGAGCGCCATTTTTATTGGTCTCTTCATCGATTTCCGTAGTGGTGGATTTAAAATACTTTTTTTCGCCCATCATATCAATGAGGGTAATGGTTTCCTTTTTTTCACCATCTGTAATTACATCCAGTGTAATAGGACCCAGGGGCAAACTCATCTTGGCTTTGTTATCCAACAAACTAACAGTCATTAATTTAGGTTGCTGAGCTGCGGTTGCGGCGTCAATGTTGCCGGAATATGCAATTCCGTAGGTAATGATTCCTTTAAAAGGTTTTGCCTGTGCATTAACATTTGAACTCCATGCAATTACAATAGCAGATAACACAAGAAACGATTTCACAATAGTTTTCATAATTCGGTTTTTTTTAAATTGAGGCGGGGGATTGTCAAAAAATATACCACTAAATCAGGTGCAAAATTAGTCTTTTTTTTAATATCCCAGAATCTTCAACATGGATTTAAAGCTTTGTTCCTTGGCGAATAGCTTGGTTGTGTAGTTACCCTCTTCGTCAAAATCGATCAGAATGTGTTTGGGTGCAGGGGTAAGGCAATGCTGAATGCCGCCGTATCCACCAAGCGATTCCTGGTAGGCGCCGGTATGAAACAGTCCGATGTATTGCCTTTCACCTTCTGTGATTTTGGGGAGAAACACGGCATTGGCATGGGCTTCGGCATTATAATAATCGTGACTGTCGCAGGTTAGCCCGCCCAGAAAGACCCGCTGGTATTCGTGGTCCCAATTATTTACGGCAAGGAGTACAAAACGCTGATTGATAGCCCAGGTGTCGGGCAGTGTGGTCATAAAAGAGCTGTCGATCATCTGCCATAACTCACGGTCGTTTTGTTGCTTCTGACCTAAGATAGAATAAAGGACTGCACCACTTTCACCCACAGTATATGAACCGAATTCAGTATAAATATTGGGTTCAGGCACGTTGTTCTGGTTACAGATATTTTTTATCTGAAGAATGATTTCCTCTGCCATATACTCATAATCGTAGTCGAATGTGAGAGAGTTCTTTACAGGGAATCCGCCGCCTATGTTCAGAGAGTCCAGGTCTTTGCAGATCTTTTTGAGTTCACAGTAAACACTGACACATTTAGAAAGCTCATTCCAATAATAGGCAGAATCCTTAATACCTGTATTGATAAAGAAATGAAGCATTTTAAGCTCCAGCTTCGGGTTGTTCTTGATGCTGCTTTTATAGAAGTCCAGAATGTCATTATAGCGTATTCCCAGACGAGAAGTATAGAAAGCGAACTGAGGTTCCTCTTCCGCGGCAATGCGGATACCAATTTTGGATTTCTTCTTCAGCAGGCTTTCGATCTGCTTGAGTTCGTCTTTGTTATCAAGAACGGGTATTGTGTTTTGGAACCCAGAATGGATAAGTTCAACGATGTTTTCGACATACTTGGGCCGTTTAAACCCGTTGCAAATGATATATATATCCTTATCAATGATTTTGTTTTCGTATAAAGCGCGGATGATATCGGTATCGAACTCGGATGAAGTTTCGAGATGGATGTCATTTTTCAAGGCTTCTTCGAGGATAAACGAAAAGTGGGAGCTCTTGGTGCAGTATGAATAGAAATAATCACCCTGGTAGTCTGCTTTTGCAATGGCCACGTTAAACAGCTTTTTGGCCCGCTGTATATTTTGGGATATTTTAGGTAAATAGCTGATTTTCACAGGAGTTCCATATTGTTTAATGATATCCATCAATGGAATGTTGTTGAAGTACAATTCATCATCCTCTACCTTGAATTCCGGTTGTGGAAAATCAAATGTTTGCTGAATCAGGTCGTTATATTTGTTTTTCATTTTAATAAGTAAGTGAGGTGAATGAATAAAAAATGGTCTAAGTAAGTGAGTCGGATTGAAAATAAAATACAAAAATACTAATAATACTTACGAATTATTCAGGTAAACGAAAATTAACTAATTGTTAAAATTTTACTTATTCGAGCTGTGTGGTTATGATTTTGTTTTACAGCAATATGACAATGGAAGGACTTAAATATTGGCAGGATTTTGCAAATAAGTTGTTAAATCAGGTGCGGGTGTCTCGTGCGAAGTCAATTGTTTTTGGTGGGGATTGACTTTTTAGTGACTAATTTTTGTAAGGTTCAGTATCAACTTGTTGATCAGTATATTCTGGATCATATGAGGCGGCTGGCTATCGGATGGTGTAATAAAATAAAAAAGGCTGCCAAAACCGGCAGCCTTATGAAGAGGTTTTCTGGAAAAACACTTAGGTATTCATCCCACCGCAAACATTAATAACCTGTCCGTTAACATAAGAGGAAAGGTCAGACGCAAGAAATACAGTAACGTTGGCGACATCATCAGGTGTGCCGGCACGTTTCAGGGGAATGTCGTTCAGCCATTTCTCGCGGGCATCTGCCGGGAGTTTGTGGGTCATTTCGGTTTCAATGAAGCCGGGAGCGATGGCATTACAGCGAATGTTGCGCGACCCCAGTTCCAGGGCAATGGATTTGGTGAAACCAATAATTCCGGCTTTGGAAGCGGAATAGTTGGATTGACCAGCATTACCGGCAACACCCACCACGGAGCTCATGTTAATGATTGAACCAAAGCGTTGTTTGAGCATGGTCTTTTGTACTGCTTTGGTAAGGTTGAACACTGATTTCAGATTCACCAGCATCACCAGATCCCAATCCGCTTCACCCATGCGTAACAAGAGGTTATCTCTTGTGATGCCGGCATTGTTGACCAGGATGTCGATCTGTCCGAAATCTGCAACCACTGCATTCACTAGGGTTTCCCCTGCTGCAAAGGAAGATGCATCTGACGCGTAAGCTTTGGCTTTAATGCCATAACCATTCAGCTCGGTTTCGAGCAGTTGCGTTGCATCGTTCAATGCAATATCCGAAAAGGCTACATTAGCCCCTTCCCGGGCAAATTTTACCGCAATAGCTTTACCTATGCCTCTTGCTGCACCAGTAATTAAAGCGGTTTTTCCTTCAAGTAATTTCATACACATAGATTTTATTGATGCTGCAAAAATACAAAAAACGATTCAATCAGAGGTTTTTCCTATTTTTGTCCAGATAATCTGGCAGTGGAACCGGGTTCGCATGAATAGGAGACTGTTGATATTATTATGTATTTGTGAAAGTTAATTTAATTGATGTCGTTGAAATATCTGTCTAAAATAGTATTGATACTGTGCCTGGGTGTCCTCTCGATGCCTGTTGCAGTTCAGGCACAACACAAGGAGGCCGACGAGCGGCTGCTGCAGGCCGCATCCGATGGAGATCAGACAGGATTGCTCAGGGCTTTGCTCGACACGGCTTCTGTGAACGCTGTTACTTCCGAAGGAGTTACAGCGCTGATGTATGCCGCACAACGGGGTGATGCCGACATGGTAAACATTCTGCTGTTTAATGGGGCCGATCCTGATATTGCACCCGCTAATGGTTATAATGCCCTGATGAGTGCCTGCGCTGCTGGATTTCTGGAAGTCGCAGAAACACTGATCCGAAGCGGGAGTAAGGTGGATGTTTCTGACGAGAATGGGGTTACCTCCTTAATGTACGCTGCAGCCTACAACCAATGGCTGGTTTGCGATATGCTGCTTTTTTATCAGGCAGCGGTCAATAAAAAGGACAACGACAGCATCGATGCGCTGATGGCGGCATCTTATATGGGTAATACAGAAATCGCCGGGTTGCTGATAAACCATGGTGCAAATCCTTTGTCGGTCAACGAAAATGGTGTTACTGCATTATGGTATGCTTTAAAGAAAGAACATGCCCCGGTAATCGATACGCTGTTAAAAAGCGGGGCTGATCCCAATGCGCGATTTGAAGGGGAAAAAGCTATGACCCCTGTTTTTTATGCAAAATACCACGGGGATTATGAAAACTATGTCCGTTTAAAAAAAGCGGGTGGCAAGTCGAACCTGATTCCCTTTATTCCGCAATGGCTCATTAATATTGATGTGGCTGATTTCAACGGAAAAGATTATATGTGTGGATTGGGTGCCGGGATTTTTGAGGGAAAATCGGCTACATCTCTGGTATTGGGGTTTAACACGCGACTGGCAAAAAATAAAATTCTGGAGCCGGTGAACGATCATTATTATTATCAGCTGCGTGAGGGCAGAGGAAGTATCTACCTTCAGACTCAGAAATTGTTTCGTCTCCCCTGGGGCCGGGTGCGCTTTCAATACGGACCTTTTATTGGGGGCAGGTTAGCCTACACATTCGGGCATTATGCCGGACTGGAACGCAGGGTGGATGACCAATGGCTATTTTCACCACAGCTGGGCTTTGCGCTGATTTCGGGCGCGGCGGATGTGAGGGCTTATTATGGGTACATGAATTTCGGCACCTTAAATCTTTCTCCACACCGTGTGGGCATTTCCCTGGTGTTGCATATCAATTTCAGGCGTGATGACGCTTTAAGAAGAATATTCTGGATTAACGAAGTAATATTATGAAACAATTGGGCTTGGTTGGTTTGATTTTGCTGATATGTGCAGTCTTTACGGCTTGCCGTACCTATGTTTCTGAGGAGGAATGTGCTTCTTACGATTATAGCGACTGCAATACGGAGAAGCCTCTTTCGGGTCCGCTGAACATCAGTCTGACGATTAATGAACAATATCCCCGGGTACTTGTATCATTGATACAAGGGCGGTTCGAAGAGGGTGAGGTCATCTGGAGCGACACACTCAATGTTTCAGACCATACGGTAAATGTTGATCTGAATTATTACTATACGGTCACGGCTACTTATATTTTTGGCGGAGATACCATTGTAGCCATTGACGGGGATGAGGTGAAGTCTTCCTCGGAAGCAGTCTGTGATTCTACGTGCTGGACGGTGAGGGAAGGCACTGCGGATGTCCGCCTTAAATAAGGTTTCAGTGCGTATCCGGACGATTTTTGTTTAATGGGTTTCAGCCAGGGTTTAACGCTGAGGCCGGACGTTTGGTTAACAGGTAACGCGACTGAATTTTCTGAAATGCGTGATTTTGTTCGGCTTTACGCAGATGGTGGTTCAGCACAATTTCAAAATTTGCTGTATCCAGAAAGGTATCGAAACGCATATGGTCTTTGCGTTTATTGTAATGATCCATCAGGATATCATCTCCGAATTCATTATAAATGCACTTCCATAACAGTTCAGTGCAGTAAAATTCCGTGCTGTCGTTGATGTCGAAGGATTCATCAAAGGGAATCTGTTGTGTAAGATATTTTTTAGCTCTGGCGCTGATTCCGGCGTTGTTGCCACGGTCCATTTTCTTTTTATACCGTACAATAATCACAGAATTTTTATGGCTGTCGCGGATAAAAGGTGCGAGCTCCTGTGATTGTACACCGTCGTAGGGGGAAATGGAAGATGAAACGGAATGGATGACACTCACGCTGTCGTTTTCTTTGCAGAGAATAGCACAATGCGAGAGGTCGTAATTTTCGTTGAGTTGTTCAACAATCAGGTCGCTGACTAAACCAAAGCCATGTCGGAGAACGATGTCTCCATCCTGTATCAGCGCAATTTCTTCGGGGGTAAGGTGGTAATAAGAAACGGCCATATCCTGGTCACTACGGTGATTGTAGTATTGCATGAATGACCAACCGGATCCGGCCAAAAAAATAAGGGCAATGAAAGTAATAATGATAACTTTTTTCATTGCCCTTAAGATTTTAAAAATTTAATTACTCAGCAGGAACTGTAGCTGTTGAATCAACAACTGGTTCTTCAGGAGTAGGTTCAGTAGCTTCTTTTTTCATATCAACAAGCCATTTACCATCCTGTTTTACTAAGTCAATTTTTTCTTCTTTGCCGTCACCTAAATAAGTACAATTTGATTTGTCCTCGGTGGTGGTGCATTTCATGTTTTCAATTTTTACTTCTTTCTTTTCCTGGTCGCCGCCGAAAGATTCGAAGCTTTCGAGAGTAGCAATATACTCTTTGGTGCCTTCGGTTCCGAATTCTTTAGCCTTAGCATATTCCTTCTTGTTCAGGTGGGTAAGGAATTTTTCAGCAACTGCTTCAGGTGAGTCGCTCTTGCTGCCGCATGCGTTGAAAGCAACGATAACGATTGCTAAAACTGCAAGTTTCAGTAAGTTTTTCATAAATTTTGGTTTTTTAGGTTATTAATTTCTTTGACGAAGCAAAATTAGTAAAATAATAATACGCTGCCTGAAAAATCTATTCTTTTTTTATCAAAGTTATGAACAGACCTGATTTTCCGGCATTTCATGCGTAATTTTGTAAAAGTTTTCCTGGTAACTTATTTATTATGAATGGCACTGGTATTGAGCAACTTGTGATAAGAATAAGGAAGAGGATGAATTCGGGATTGCCCGGACAGCCTGCTCATTTGAGGATGATACCTCCGCATCGTATCCCGGAATTCAACCTGGGAAACGGGACTGGCAGAAGTGCTGCGGTGTTGTTATTGTTATACCCCTGCGGAGATGGTGTATGCTGTGTATTTATTCAGCGCCCGGAGTATGATGGGTATCATTCAGGACAAATCTCGTTACCAGGAGGGAAGTTTCAGAAAACCGATCGTGATCTTACGCACACAGCTTTACGTGAAGCGTCGGAGGAAGTCGGTATCCTTCCGGAGCAAGTGAAGGTTTTGGGCGCAATGACGGATTTGTTTATCCCACCCAGTAATTTTTTACTCACGCCTATTCTGGGATATCAGCTCCAAAAGCCTGAATTTGTGGCTGATCCACGTGAAGTGGCTGAAATATTTGAAACCGATATCAGTAGTTTCAATACGGCTAACCGTAAGGAAAAGGATATAACCCTTCACAACGGGAAGGTCGTGCGTACCCCCTTTTATGATATTGAGGGCCGGGTGATCTGGGGCGCCACTGCCATGATTATGAGCGAATTTGAATTGTTGACGGAGGGTTTGTTTTAGATTCGACGGTCGGCAATTTGATGAATCATCGCGTAAAGCGGAATCACTCCAGAATTACTGAATGGGTGACCGGAACCCCCAGTTTTAGTTGGGCTGAAACTCCGCAATATTTATCGAGACTTAGTTCTACCGCTTTTTTTAGCTGATCGAGTGCTTCTTCCGGTGCTTTGAAAATGTATATAATATGTATTGTTTTATAATATTTAGGGTGCTCTTCTGTAAGTTCCCCCTCAACTTCCATCCTGAAAGAAGAAATTTCGACTCTCATCTTTTTTATAATAGAGACTACATCCATACCGCTGCATCCGGCCAACGCTGAAAGCATGAGTGGTTTGGGCCGTGGACCGCTATCGCTGCCTCCCGCTTTTTCATCTACATCCATGATGATTTTGTGTTTGCCTATCTGCGATTCAAAAGCCATACCTTCAACCCAGTTGCACGAGATTGTTGTTTTCATTTTTTTCATTTTAAATGCGGATAAAGTTAAGAAAATATCGAATCGGTTGAAGATGAGTCTTGCCATCCTTCTGTTTTTTGTGTTTAAATGCCGATGAGCGCGATATGTAGTGATATTCTCAAATATTTTATCTTTGCATAAATTCAAGGTTATGATTATGAAACATCTTTTTACGCTTTGCGCTTTTTTAAGCCTTGTTGGTTTTTTCGGAAGTTGCGATAAAGACCCGGAAATGGTATATACCGGTACACCGGTTGATGAACTGGCTTTTACCGATGCTGAAAAGTCGCTTATTTATAGTGGTGAGGCGGACTCTTTATTTTACGTGATGAATTTTTTCATCTATGCAGATTCACTGGTTCTCCGGACCCAATGCAGGGATGTCAACCTGAACGATACAACTACGTTGTTTCGCCTTATCGATCGTATGTATACAACCGTTAAAAATCCGGCTCACGAAGGTGTGGGTATCGCTGCTCCGCAAATCGGGATTTGCAGAAATATCATCTGGGTACAACGCTGGGATAAGGGTGGGATTAACCCGCCGTTTGAGGTTTATCTGAATCCACGGATCACAAATTATTCCGACACCTCTGCTTACCGGAGCGACGGCTGTCTTTCGATACCGGGAGTCAGCGAAAATTCATGGCGCGCAAAATGGGTTGATGTGGAGTACGACCGCACCGATGGCACACATAATCACGAAAGAATTTCACAGGCATACACCGCCCACATTTTTCAACACGAGATCGACCATTTGAATGGGATCTTGTTTATCGACCGTCTATATTAAAAGCAACGAGAGAAGTATTGCAGGCAGACGCAACGAAATGGTTATTTAATATCTGATGGAATTCAATTAAAAAGCGCAAATACTGCTCGTCAGGATTTGCGCTTTTTATTTTGAGACTAATCATCCCAATCGGGAATGATGCGTGTTTCAGAGGTTGTTATTTTTTCAGCAGGTCACGGATTTCCATCAGCAGCTTTTCCTGGTTCGTTGGCTCCGGTGGTGCGGCAGGAGCTTCTGCTTTTTTGCGGGAGGCTTTCTGAACCGCTTTTACCACAAGGAAAATACAAAACGCGATAATAACAAAATCGATAATGTTCTGAATAAACATTCCGTAATTCCATGTAACGGCTGGTATTTCGCCTGCAGCATCCTTTAACACCAGTTTCAGTTCCTTGAAATCCACATTGCCCAGCAACAACCCGATAGGGGGCATCAGGATGTCGTTAACCAGCGAAGTGATGATTTTTCCAAAGGCACCGCCAATAATTACAGCAACAGCTAAATCGATAACGTTGCCTTTAATGGCAAATTCTTTAAACTCTTTGATCATTCCCATGGGTAATAGTTTTTAATTAATATTCAGGATTAAAATTTATACGAAAATCCTATGCCCAGTACTTCCTTAAACTGAGTACGGGGCCCGGTACGGTCGGTAATTCCATCTTTGTTGTCGTCGATATTGATTTTGACATCATCATCATAAATGGTATTGACCATAATGCTTGCCGAGATATATTTATTGATTTTCATGTCGATCAGCAATTCTCCGTTGATGTCAATATTCTGAGCATCTTTAAGATAATTGGAAAACATGTCCACCTTGGCCTGAAGGGTGATGTTTTTCATGATATCATACTTCAAGGCTGCTTTGATGTATCCGCCGAATTCAGCCCGGGTTTTCTTTCCGGCCGTGAGTACATTGTGCGAGTCATCAAAAGTGGCCGGATCAACCCCGAATGCACCCTGGTTAGCCAGTGTCTGGTTGTTCACAAAAGTCATCCTTCCCGTTATGGGCGCAATAAGGAGTGTGAAATAATCGGTGGGCTTGTAGTCCATTCCAAGGGCAATGGTAAGATAAGCCGGGGCCATGAAATCAGAAATCATTACGCTATCGTTGGGATAATTGTAACCTTGTGCAAACTGGGTTTTGAAGTTCAGCATTGCGGTATAGTACCAGTGCTTAAATGCGTACTGGCCATATTTTGAAGAGAGGTCAATTTTATCGTCACTCTTGATCACCGAACCTTTTCCCTGTTTCTGCATGGCGTAGCAAAGATCGAGCGTGTTGTCCCATTGCGATCTTTTCTTATGATAGTTCGCGAAAAGGTTAATCATGGCGGTTGCAGAGAGGGAATTTTGCCCACCGGCAGACCAGTTGGATAGAGCAACTTGTGTAAATAACAGGGATGTGACACCCCCGGTTTGCCAGGGTTTGAGGCTGTCTGCCTGAGCTGCGGCCGGTTTAGTCGTTCCAAGAACCAGCGAAAGCAGAATAATTATAGCAATTGAAAAATAAATTTTCCGCATAAATATTATCTTTGGTTTTTCATCAAAGATAATATTAAAACTAAAAAATAAAAAATATTACCTCGGAAAGGTGGCTTCCCTTTTTTTCAGGGCCAACAGCAAATCCTGACTACCGAGATAGGTGGTGCGCCTCTTTTTTTCGTAGGCAAGACTCAGGTTTTTACTATTCAGAATATACTCGCAAAAATCGAGTAGTTGCCAGCCCAGCCCGTGGTCGATGGTAATCATGTCGGTACCGGCTTCGAGCGATTTACGATAATCTTTTAAATAGTACCCCATCCCGTCAAGGAATAAATCAAAAGCGGTTCGCCCGGTGTAATAACAAACATGAGCCAACTCATGACCCATTACCCCGGTCAATTGGTTAAAGGATAATTCTGACGGAAGGAAACCTGTGTTTTCTTTGCAGTTGTTTATATAAACGATATAGGAACGATCCCTTCCCTCTAATAGGCCCTGACTGCGGGGACGTGCTGCCATGGTTGAATGGATAGGCGATTCGATGAAGTCAATGGAGGTGTTGATCAGTTCCGGATAATGGGAAAGGGCTACCAGGATGCTAAGTTCGTAAGCGGCTGGCATGGTCTTATGATTTCCGTACTGCGCACGCAATTCATCCAGTTGAACAACAGAATTTTCATTGGTGTAATAGGTCGAGTCCAGCTGACCCTTTAAAGTGTAAGGTAGAATTATAAATAATATAGCGAGAAAGGCCAGCTTGTATTGCAGGGTAACAGTCCGATTGATGCATGAAGAATTGATCCCTGCTTCGGGTTTGAGAATGTTTCGTTTCCTATAGATATAATTTATAAACATAAAAATGGGTGGTGCAGTTTTAATAAGGGCTACATGCTTATCCATTCGCCGTCCAAATGATTTCGTGTGAGATTGTATGCCAGGCCGGGGAAAGGAACTTTGAGGGTGTTTACAACGGATAATACGGTGTGCCAGAATTTGCTTTTTACCGGTATTTTACTGAGGTCCAGGTCCATTGAAAGATACATTATTCTGTTGCGCAGGTCGTTGGGGCAATTAAATGGTGCGGGGTCGTTATCACGCGCTCCCAGCATGCCTTTTGCGCCCATACCCACCGAAAAGCAAAGCCATGGAGGGAATTTATTATTGTCCTTCATAAAAGCACCCGGACTGGCGCTGAGCCAGTAGGTTTGCCCGTTGTAATCTTTCAGCAGGCGTTCAGCAGCATTACTTCCCAGGGTTTCTGGGCGGTATTCAGCATAGGGTGTGTATTGATAGGAAAATTTCATAAGGATCCTTTGTTCGTGCCAGAGTAACTGCTGTGAAGTGAACAGTGCTGCACCACCTATGTTGGCAGCAAAGTCGCCGGTTGAAAATCCCCATCCGGTGCTGTAACCATCCAGCATTTCAACAATCAGCTGATAGGCCAGTCCTGTTGCACCACCGTACCAGATGGATTTATTTTCTTTTACGCCGCTCCATCGCAATGCGGCATATCCCAGTTTTCCGACCTGGTAAGATGTGTAAGCATGCCCCAGTTTATCGACCTGAAACCATTCAGCATTATCATTAAAGAAATGAAATGAGGAACGGGGGTAATCCTTATACCATAATTCGTTTAACCCGATCAGAGTCGTAGTTGCAATGGCTGATTCAGTAAGGGCTACAGCGGTAAACCTGCCTGGCCTGAAGGATTTATTTTGTGCCACACTATCGGGTTGCGCAATGACTTCAGCGTTGCAAAAAATAAAAAAAAGCCAGACTATTACCGCAACCAGTATGAATTGCCTCATTGTTTTATTTAAAGACAGGTGCCAATTGTTTCAGGACATCAAAAAAGGCGTTCGCCCAAAAATTCCTGAAAGAGAGTCCTCCGGCACGGCCAGCATACTTGCTGGCGGCAATAACTTTTCCGGTGGACATATCCACAAAAGCAACCCAGACAAAAGCAGCCACCTGGTTTTTATCGAGGGCTTCAGCGGCAAAGATCATCCCGATGGCCGGTTGCGGCGGGAATTTACATTCATCAACAATTTGCTGAACAGTATTGGCATCCATGCGGTTTCCCGGATTTGTTACCAGTACAATACCCTCGGGTGAAATATTCATGTTGTGCTGATATACCTGCTCGGCCTGATATCGTGGTTTTTTGCGTAAATACTTCACCAGATCGAATTTGCCATTTTCCTTGATGAAGACATCATTCATCGCATGGATTTGTGTCGAGAGGATGGCGTGCAAATCGCTGAATCCGGCAGGTCCGATTAGTTTTACCCTGCTGAAATCTATACCGAGCCATACGATTTCCGGAGCACTTCTGACATCCTGAAAACTTTTAACGGGTTGTGTGTTTTCTTCCATGTTATATTGTTTTTTGAGGTTAAGGTCGTTTCGTTTGCTGCGATAGACAGCGGGATTAGTCCTGGAAACTTCTAATAATGCTGGTGGCCGTTTCTACAACTGAGTTTAGTTTTTCCTGATCTTTTGCTTCCGCGATGAAGCGGAGGTAGGGTTCGGTATTGGAAGGCCTGACATTAAACCACCAATCGTTGAAATCGCAACGGTACCCATCGAAATCATACACTGCCACGACCTTTTCTTTGGTGATAAAATAGTCCCTTAAGGCATCCATGGCTTCTTGTTTTTTATCCAGTTTAAAATTCAATTCACCGGTGCTCACATAAGCTGTTATTTTGGCGATTAACTGGGAAACCGTAATGCCCTGATTTTTCATTTTCGTAAACACATCGAGTGCGATCAAACAGGCCATGATCCCGGAATCGGAATAGAAAAAATCGCGGAAATAATAGTGGCCGGCATACTCTCCTCCGAAAATTCCGTCGATTTCCCGGAGCTTTAAGGCTGCATACGCGCGCCCTACACGCCACATGTGCATGGTGGATCCCATATTTTCGATATATTCGCCAACCGCTTTGCTGGTGCGGATATCCTGCAAAACATTGCCTTTTTTGTCCTTTAAAAAATAATGTGCCAGTACGGCAATGATCAGGTCAGGTGAAATGAAATGGCCCTTTTCATCTACAAACATTACGCGGTCTGCATCCCCATCAAAAATAACCCCGATATCCGACTTGTTTTTCAGCACATGATTCATCAGATCCTGCACGTTCTCCATCACCAGCGGATTGGCTTCATGGTTCGGGAACGTGCCGTCCATATCATCAAAGAAATATAAAGGTTTTTCCTCTAATAAATCTTTAATTAACAGACAGGCCATGCCATTAGAACAGTCCATGCTGATCTTTATTCCATTCAGATTTGGAACATATTTTCGTAAAAAATCGAGATATTCTTTTTTAATATCGAAAGGGATGACTTTTCCTTTTATGGCTGATTTTACAATAGTTCCTGATTTTACAAGCTTTTCCAGTTCAGCAAGGCCGGTATCGTACCCAACAGGCAATGCGTTTTCGCGCGAAATCTTGAGACCGTTATATTCTTTAGGGTTGTGCGACGCGGTAATCATCACTGATGCACTGAATCCGTGATGCGCGGTGCCAAAGTAAACCATGGGCGTGGTGGAGAGACCAATGTCATAAACATCTGCCCCTGCATCCGTAATACCATTGCTTAAATACTCGAACATAGCCGGGGATGAAACCCTGACGTCGCGGCCCACCAAGATTTTATTGGTGTTTAACAGTCCGGGCAGAAAAAAGCCCATCCGGTAAACGTCGTCAAGCGTAAAGTCCTTTTCGTAAATACCGCGGATATCATATGCCTTAAATGCGCCCATAATGATTGGTTTTATTGGAGTTGTTGTCGCTGAAAAAACAGAACAATTAATGACTAAAACTGCGTTTCAGAAAAGAATGGATTCCGAAACGCAGCGCGAAAAATGTTGAAATGATTAATAGCTCGATGATTTCAGGAAAGTCCGGATTTCCTCGAAATAAGCATTTTTATCTTTCGTGAATGTTTCTTTTGAAGTAACGCCTTTAACGATGAACAGCGAGCTCCTGTTTTTTTGCACCTTAACAAGGTTTTTCATATCATCGGGTGTTACAAGGTCATCGATTTCGCCGCAGATAAACATGACGCTATAAATGGCAGTACCATTTTTCTCCAGCGCATAATATGGCTCCAAAAGATACTTATTGAAACCAAGGGGAAGGAGGACATCCAGGTTTCTTTTTTCCTTAATGCGTTTTTTCATGTCCTCCAGGGTGGAGTAAGGACTGTCGGCAATCACCTGATGAATTTCAGGACGACTGGTACCAACGGCAATACTCAGGGCTCCGCCGATACCGATTCCGTATAGGTCGGTGATCTTCATTTTTGATTGATACTTGCGGGTGTAGTTGATGGCACCCTGCAGGTCTTTTTCGAACTGGGCGTAGATATAAAAATTATTGTTCAGGGTGAAATCGGCACTTTCTCCAAAACCTCTGTAATCATAAGTGAGTACATAAAAACCCAGGGAAACAAAATTGCTGGCAATTTCGATGAGGTCGGCCATGTTACCATCGCCGTCATCGCTCAGGATAATCATTTTGTACGAAGTTTCGGCCGGTTTGTAAAGCCATCCTTTCAGGGTGAGGTTGTCCTCGGTTTCAATATTGACTTCTTCATAGTTTAATCCGAAATCACTGGGTTTTGCTGAGTATTTTCTGGAGGGATTAATAGCAAAACTTGAGGAGATCAGTAATGCAAATAAGGCAACAAGCAAGGTCTTTTTCATAAGCGTTTTTTTCTGTTAATTCGTTTGCTAATGTAATAATTTTTTAAAAAACGGGTGAAGGCTACTCGGGTAGAATTTCAAGAATTAGTTTGCCTTTTCATTAATGAGCGTTCGGCGTGTTGTAATTCAGTACATTAATCAGTTTACTGTTTTTTTATTTTTTTTCTCCCTGAGAAGTTTGGATATGGCCTGGTGATAGCGGGCGGCATTTTGTTCGTGCTGGGCGTTGGTTTTGGCAAAATTGTGATAGCCTGAAAAATCTTCTTTGGCGCAAAAAAACAGGTAATCGTGCGCTTCACAGTTCAGCACCTTATCAATTACAATGGCAGAAGGGGTGCAGATAGGTCCCGGTGGGAGCCCTTTGTTGAGGTAGGTATTATAAGGTGATTCAGTTTGTGTGTGGCTTTTCAGGACACGTTTGATGGTAAAGTCTCCCACGGCGAAGATCACGGTTGGGTCGGCCTGCAGTGGCATGCCAATGCGGATTCTGTTCATGTATACCCCGGCCACCCGCGACATTTCGTCTTTTTTCTTGGTTTCCTGATCTACAATAGAGGCCAGGGTAATCACTTCGACCGGACTTAATCCGAGATCCGCTGCTTGCCGGGTGCGGGTTTCGTTCCAGAATTTCTGATATTCTTTGTGCATCCTGTCGAGGAATTCGGTGGCTGACGTATTCCACCAGAATTCATAGGTATTGGGGATAAACAGGCAGGTGATTTCATTCCCATTCATGTTGTACCGTTCCTGCAGGATGGGATCGTTGTACAGGAATTCGGCGAGGGAGGCAGAATCGGCTTCGAGAATCTTGCCTGCTTTTGCGGCAATCTGCTGGCGTGTTCTGAAATTATTGAAAGTGAATTGTACCGGTTCCTGCCGGCCTGAGCGTAAAAGATTGATCAGGGTATTGTTGGTCATATGGTTGGTGAGGAGGTACTTTCCCGGTTTTACTGCGGTAGTGTATCCTTTTTTTTCCGATAACCACGCAAAGGAATTGCTGTCGATGATTATATCCTGATCGATCAGCAGATTTTTTACATCAGCGAAATCTGAACCTGTGGGAATGTAGAAGTAGGTTTTTTCCTGTGATCCAAGGTCAATATTGACATTAAAGATTTGTCTGTAATATTTGTAGCCGATCAATCCACCGCCCAGAATTAAAACACCCAATAATGAGAGTATGGCGGTGATTATGACTTTTTTCTTGCTTTTACGTGCAGACTTTTTTGCTTTTTTCGCTTTCATTTGGCAGGGTTCATACATTGTAGAAAATATTCATCCACCCAGCTCCCCTGAACGAGAAGCCATTCTTTCCGGGTGCCGTTAATGATGAAGCCGTTTTTTTGAAAAAGGCTGAGACTGGCTTCATTGTCGGGGGTTATATGACAGTATAACTGATGCAGCTGGAGGGTTCCGAACGTATAGGTTTTCAATAGTTGCAGTGCTTCTGAGGCAAGTCCTTCGTTGCGGTGATTGTCGTCAATCAGAATGCCGATGCCTGCGCGTCTGTGCATGGGATCAAAGTCGAACAGGTCGATAGCGCCAACCGTTGGATTTTCGGGCTGGTCAATACGATCGATCATTAACCGCAATTGCTTTGCAGAAAAAATATCCTGTTCGGAATTCAGAATGTATTGTTCGATCTGATAACGCGAGAAGGGGACAAGAGTGTTGCTCAAACGCCATATATCCGGGTTGTTTTCCCATTTATGGATCGTTTCAATATCGGAGGGCTCAATGGCTCTTAGTGCTACTTTTTTTCCTGTCATGATAAGCAGTTAAGAAAGGTCCTTTATTTCTATCTGTCCGGTGTAAACGTGTGCTACCGGACCTTCGAGGCGTACACCGGTAAAAGCTTTACCTTGTTTAATGAAATGAACGCTGAGTTCGCCACCGCGGGTATGCAGGTTTACCGTTCCACTAATGTTCCGCTGGGTGGCATAGGCCAGGGCTACTGCAGTGGCACCAGTTCCGCACGATAAGGTTTCATCTTCAACGCCTCTTTCGTAAGTCCTTACAAATATTCCGTCTTCAACAATTTCTGCAAAGTCCACATTGGTGCCGGATCCAGGGTATAAATATCCATACCTGACTTTTTTCCCTTCAGCGACTACATCAAAATCTTTCAGGTCTTTCATAAAGACTACATGGTGGGGAGATCCGGTATCTAAAAAATAAAAATTAACGCCTTTTTGAATTCGTGATACGTCCTTCATGCCGAGGCTGACCCGCATTGGTTCATCCGGTTCCGAAATAATATGCGAAGAGTGCACCCCGTCAATAGCTTCGAACGCAGCGCTTGTGGTGATAATTCCGAGCTGACGGGCAAAAGCGGTAATGCACCTGCCGCCATTTCCACACATGCTGCCTTCGCCACCATCACTGTTATAGTATTTCATGCTGAAATCGTATTGTGCAGAAGTCCCGAGCAGCATTAATCCGTCAGCGCCAATGCCTAACCTCCGGTGACAAAGCGCACTGATCTGTTCTTTGGAGGGGGAGAAGCCTGACTTCCGATTGTCGATAAGGATAAAGTCGTTGCCGGCACCGTGGTATTTGTCAAATGGGAGCATCATAAGGTATTGAGTTTTTTTATCAGACCGGCATCCTGTATCAATTCGAGTGTTTTGAAGGTGGAGGTGGGTTCCATTGAATAGTAAAGCGTTCCGTAATTAAAGTAATAGTGTTTCTCCAGGAATTTTAACTTCACCATATCCAGTTCATAAAACCCAAAAATGACAAGTTTATTATTGGACCATTTATAACCGGTGTAGTTAATTGGAGAGTACCAGAGTTCCACTTTTATGGAACCTGTGTTGCGAGTGGTAAATTTATCATCGATCAGTAACGAGTCGAGATTATTGGTTTTTTCAACCACCATGCCGGCCACTTTTATTGCCCTGCTGCCAATGAGCTGATCAGAGGCCACTTTGATGCCATCCTTTGGATTAGAATTTTCTGCTGCATTGTTTCCAGATTTCACTGAATCAGAATTCCTGTTTTGGCTGGCATTATAATCCCCGTTTCCGGATGCTGAAGAGTCGTAGTTATTTTCCGGTGTCGGGTCGTACTCATTATTATTACGGTCGTGGCCGGAAAAGTCCGCGCTGTCCTTATTAAAAGAATAAAGATGATCGCGGTTTGTATTGTTTTGGTCAGGGTAGATGATTTTGCTGATTCTATAAAGCGGATTGATCTCATAGCCCATATAATCCATCCAGGCAGCAATAGCAATTCCTGCTATTACGCCGATGAAAATTCCAATGACTAAGATTCCGGCTTTATTGCTGTTTTTCATTTAATTGAGAGGTTCCTGACAGTTTGTCCTAGCAAAATGTCAGGAATATTTCTTTACAAAGTTAATGAAGAAAGTCCGACCAATTCAACTTTACTAAAGTAAAAATAATAATTCATGCGGTTTTTAGATTTTCACGGGCCATTTTAGGGTTGGAGGCGTCATTAATAATTGGCATGGCAGGTATAATATTTGAGGTTTGGGGGCGTTGATTAGCTTCCATAACCTGAAATTTTCTTTTTAAAATTAAATATTGTTTACCATTAATTACTAAAATCAAGAAAATCAACATGAAAACAATGCATTTAAAACGATTAACAGTCACCCTTTTAGCTGGCTTTGTCGGGGGTGCACTTGCAGTGTTAACTTTTCTTCTGGTCGCTTCACAGCGGGATGATATTCAGTTTTACAAACAGCAACAGGTTCCTGCACAACTAGCCTCATATTCTGATAACGGATCCTCGATTGGTCCCGATTTCCGGGTTGCGGCACAGACTTCAATACATGCGGTGGTGCATATCAAAACACAGTATCAGCAAAAGAGTATTTATTACGATGATTTTTTTGGGGTGGATCCGTTTTTTAACTTTTTCAGAAATGCTCCAAATGGAAATTATCCATTAGTAGCTGCCGGTTCGGGTGTTATTGTGTCCGGCAACGGTTATATTGTAACCAACAATCACGTGGTACAGAATGCAAACACCATTGAAGTGACATTGAATGATAAGCGCACGTATCCGGCAACAGTGATTGGAACGGATGCCCTTACTGATCTTGCCGTGATAAAAATCGAAGAAAGTGGTTTGCCGTATCTAACTTATGGTAATTCCGACAACGTGCAGGTGGGCGAATGGGTGCTTGCTGTTGGAAATCCTTTTAACCTGACGAGTACGGTCACCGCGGGTATCGTGAGTGCAAAAGCGAGAGACATCCAGATATTGGGCGATGTTTCAGCGGTGGAATCATTCATTCAGACTGATGCCGCTGTAAATCCCGGAAATAGTGGGGGCGCTCTTGTGAATACTGTTGGGGAATTGATCGGTGTGAATGCCGCCATCGCCAGTAACACTGGTTCTTACACAGGTTATTCATTTGCGATTCCCAGCAACCTGGTAAGTAAAGTCGTGGGCGATCTGATTGAATTTGGAGAAGTGCAGCGCGCCTACATGGGGATTTCTTTTGTTGATATTGACGGAAAATTCGCCAAAGATAAAGGCCTGGATGAGATCAGGGGTGTTTATGTTGAATCGATTATTGAAAAGGGATCTGCTGAAAAGGCAGGTATTCAGACAGGCGATATCATATTAAAGGTGGATGATATTGTCACCAACAGCAAATCTGAGTTAAAAGAGATTATTGCCCGTCACCGGCCCGGAGATAAGGTTTTGGTAACTATCAGTAGAAATGGCAAGCAGCAGGTGATGGATGTTGAACTGCAAAACCGTAGCGGGGCGACAGGGATTGTCAAGACTGACCCTTCCGACGTGGCCAGCCTGTTGGGAGCCACCCTGGAACCGGCGCCCAAAGAGGAAATGAGTGCCCTGGGTATCAGTCATGGGTTGAAAATTACGAAATTGGAACAGGGCAAGCTCTGGAGCGCTGGAATTAAGGAGGGATTTATCATTATGTATATCGACCAAAAGCCGGTTAAAACGATGGAAGATATTACCAATATCCTGAAAAATAAAACCGGGGGTATTTTGATAGAAGGGGTGTATACCAATGGTATGCGGGCATATTATGGCTTTGGAATTTAATAAGTTATTGTAATACAACTAACTATACGGTTTATAAAAAAAATCATATTAAATAGTTCAAAATCCCGGAAATTATTGTAATTTTGTTGACCTCTTACCCAAAAACTAACTATCTGCAATTCAGTTACTTACTAAATCCTCACATATGAGACAGCTAAAGATCACAAAATCGATCACCAACAGGGAGACTGCTTCTCTGGATAAATATCTGCAGGAAATAGGTCGTGAGGAGTTAATTACAGCTGAGGAAGAGGTTTTATTGGCGCAACGCATTAAGGCAGGCGACCAGTCAGCACTTGAGAAACTCACGAAAGCGAATCTGCGTTTTGTGGTATCTGTAGCAAAACAATATCAGAACCAAGGACTTAGTCTGCCGGATTTAATTAACGAAGGCAATCTGGGCCTGATTAAAGCAGCAAAGCGTTTTGATGAAACCCGTGGTTTTAAATTCATTTCATATGCCGTATGGTGGATTCGTCAGTCGATTTTGCAGGCTTTGGCTGAACAATCGCGTATTGTCCGTTTGCCATTGAATCAGGTGGGTTCTTTAAACCGCATTTCAAAGGAGTTTTCCCGTCTGGAACAAAAATTTGAACGTCCCCCTTTACCCGATGAGCTTGCTCAATCGTTAGATATTCCCCAGGAAAAAATCAATGCCGTGATGAAAATATCCACCCGTCACGTATCCATGGATGCTCCCCTGGCGCAGGATGAAGATACCAAGTTCATCGACGTTTATATGAGCGATGATACCCCGACCACCGATTCTATTCTGATGTTTGAATCGCTGTCGAAGGAAATTCAGCGTGCTTTAGCTACCTTAACCGAGAAGGAGCGTGACGTCGTTACGCTGTATTTCGGGCTGGGTATGAATCACGGGCTTACGCTGGAAGAGATCGCCATTAAGTTTGACCTTACGCGCGAGCGCGTTCGCCAGATTAAAGAAAAGGCGATCCGCAGGTTGAAACACACCTCACGCAGCAAACTTCTAAAAGCCTATTTAGGGCAATAAAAAAAATCAAAACCGGCCATGTGCCGGTTTTTTTTTGTTGTTGTTGTAGAGACAAGGCATGCCTTGTCTCTACAACAACAACAAAAAAACAGCCCCCCATTTCTGAGAGGCTGCCATTTAATCTGGTATTAAAACCAAAATTAAAACTATTAAACGATTCCCTGATCAAGCATAGCGTAAGCAACTTTAAGGAAACCGGCTACGTTAGCACCTTTAACATAGTTTACATAGCCTTCTTTGTCTTTTCCGTGCTTTACACAAGCTTCGTGGATGTTCTTCATGATATCATGCAGACGTTTGTCAACTTCTTCAGCACCCCAGTTTAATTTAGCGGAGTTCTGTGACATTTCAAGTCCTGAAGTGGCAACACCACCAGCGTTAGCGGCTTTTCCGGGAGCAAATAAAATCTTGTTCTCGTGGAAAATTTCGATAGCTTCTGGTGTGGAGGGCATATTAGCACCTTCAGATACACAAATACAACCGTTTTTGATGAGGTTTTGTGCATCTTCTTTTCCAAGTTCATTCTGGGTTGCACAAGGAAGTGCGATGTCGCATTTTACTTCCCATGGACGTTTACCCTGAACAAATTTAGCATTAGGATACTCATATGAATATGGTTTCACGATGTCCTGGTTAGAGGCACGGAGTTCCAGCAAATAATCGATCTTCTCGGCAGAAATGCCATCGGGATCGAAGATGTAACCGTCGGGACCGGAAATGGTCACAACTTTGGCGCCCAGCTGGGTAGCCTTGGTGATAGCACCCCATGCAACATTACCAAAACCAGAAACTGCTACTGTTTTACCTTTGAAATCCAGACCTTTGGTCTTTAACATTTCAGCAGCAAAATAAACATTACCAAAACCAGTGGCTTCGGGACGTACTAAACTACCACCCCAGCTTAAACCTTTACCAGTCAAAACGCCGACGTGAGTTTGAGTAAGTTTTTTATACATACCGAATAAGAAACCAATTTCTTTTCCACCTACACCAATGTCACCAGCGGGAACGTCAGTTTCGGGACCAATGATTTTCCATAATTCGAGCATGAAAGATTGGCAGAAACGCATGATTTCGCGATCGGATTTTCCTTTAGGATTAAAATCAGAACCTCCCTTGGCACCGCCCATAGGCAAAGTGGTAAGGCTGTTCTTGAAAATCTGTTCGAAGCCTAAAAATTTCAGAATGCTCAGGTTAACACTCGGGTGAAAACGTAAGCCACCTTTGTAAGGTCCAATAGCCTGGTTAAACTGGATACGATAACCACGGTTTACATGTACTTCACCTTTGTCGTCAATCCAGGGCACTTTAAAAGTTAAAGCCCTGTCGGGTTCAATAATGCGTTCGATAATTCCAGCAGCTTCTAACTGTGGGTTTTCGTTCACTACTTCTTCAATAGATTCTAATACTTCACGAACTGCCTGAAGAAATTCCACTTCCCCCGGATTCTTCTTTTCCAGGTCGTTCATAATTTTGTCTACATTCATCACTTTTAGATTTAATGATTTGACTATTTTTATTAGTGCTATATTAAATAGCAGTTGATTATTACTTTTATTGTTATAAAAATAACAATGCAAAAATACATTTTTTTTATATGGTGCGCCAAAAATGAAGAAAATATTATTATGGCAATAATAAAAAGAGAATCAATTTTATAAGAAACTTATTTAAAATGATTACGGGTAAATTTGAGGTTTAAGTCTGTGTATGCTGAAAAAGTCGCTCCGAAAAACACGGAATGTGGCCTCATTAGAACACCTATACTTAAACACTGCGCTGAACATAATCGGGTTTAAAGACCACGCCTATGCTTTTCTTGCCGTCAATCTTGATATTCAGTGGCAAGGCAAAACGGACATGCCGGATGTATTCATCTTCATACACGGCGGTAAGGGTTTGAAGATAGTCAACATCAAAATAACCATCTTTAATGTAAGTGTTTATAGTCAGATAACCCACCCTGAAGGAAGTCAGGTTGTGAAAAAAGTGCGTGCCCTGACTGGGATCGATACGATAATGTGCCAATCCTGATTCAACAATCAGCCGGGCTGCGGATATTTGCGCCCACCTTACCGGGACCCCCAACCATGGGTCGCTGGAACCCCACCGCCCCGGTCCAAGCAGAACGTAATTTTCTTTCTGCCTGAGAAATTCATTGTTGATCTGTTCCAGTCGCAGGGCGATTTCAGGGTTTTTTGAAGCATCAAACGCTTCTGGTTTCAGGTAAATAATGTCCCTGACATCATTGATAGACCCATTTCCTAACGCAGTGGTGGAATATATAATGGTGTCTTTCAGTGCCAGCTGATCGAGCTTTTCGTTAACCACTTCTTTGTTTTCAACGATGGGTCTGATCTGTAAGAAGTTAAAAAATTTCGGGCTGCCTTTCGGAACATCAAGCGAGGCGGCAAATTCAATTTCGACCGGGGCATTCATTTCCCGCTGGCCGATATCGAGTAACAGTTTGAGAATCTCTGCTATCGGAAAAGTATTGTTATTCAGTATGTTTGCGAAAGTAACCAGTCTTTTGCCATCGGTATTGATTCCATCCCTGATAATGTTGTTTTGAAAATCGTAGGTTGAACCCACAAATCTCAGGCTCCCATCTGCTTCAGCATCTTTAAGGGGTAAACGCAGGATATTGATGCCGTCGTCCACTGAGGGAACAAAGGCTTCTTCCCTTAAATCCAGGGCGTAGTAGTACTTTTGTGTTTCCCTGAGTGCCATTTCTACGGAAGAAAGCTGTATCACTTTTTGGGGATAAGCCGGTGAAAATCTTAAACTGACCCCGCCATCTACGATGTATTTTCCCAATCCCATGGCCAGGTTTACCACACCATCTTCCGCGCGTTCAGGAGGCAGGGGGTAAAAGTTTATGGATCTGGCAACGCCTGATATAGTGGGATAAAAACAATTGCCGTATTGCTTTCCGCACACTTCCTGCAGGATGATGCCCATTTTTTCTTCGTCAATTACATTGGAGGTCGCAGTCATATAAGCCTTGCTGTCTTTAAAAAAGACCGAAGCATAGACACTTTTAATGGCAATGCTGATCTGCTCAATGAACTTTCGATCATCCGCCAGCCGGGGCACCATATACGTAGAGTAAATGCCCGCAAACGGCTGATAATGGCTGTCTTCGAGCAAGCTCGAGGACCGGATGGCCAGAGGCCTTTTCACCACAGAGGTAAAGGCCATGAGGTCTTCGTGGATTCTGAATGGCAGACGCCCTTTGATAAAGCGCTGAAGGATGTCGTCGTCGCTGGCGTCGGATAAGGCAATTTTATACAGATTGTTTTCCTCCATGAATTCCGAAAAGACATCCGTGGTCAAAACTACCGTGCGTGGAATCGTTATCAGTACATCTTCAAAATGGTCGATGATGCGGTTTCTCTTCAGCAACGAGCTGATGAATGCCAGGCCGCGGGCTTTGCCGCCCAGACTGCCGTTTCCGATGCGTGCAAAAAATATGTATTCGTCGAAACTTTCTTTATTGAATTCGGCAATGATGCCGCGACCCTTTACCATCCTGAAGTTCGAAATGGTTTCAAATAAATAACGTTTTACTTCATCGATGTCTGCAAAATCCTCCGGACGTGCATACCTGAAAATATCTCCCAGCTGAAACAGTGCACGTGCATTCAGCCATTTTGAAAAATGGTTGCGCTCGATGTGGTATTTCAGAGAATTGTCGGGGATCTCAAATATTTTTTGCTGAAGGGTCATCAGGTCATGCGCCCGGTCAACCTCTTCCATCGTGATGGGATCGCGGAACACAAAATCCCCGAAGGCCATCTGTGCATTGATGAACTCGCGCAACTCGAGGGATAACGTTTTTGAATATTTGTTGATAAATCCCACCTTCATGTCCTTGGCTACTTCGCGGTTTTTCACATCCGACGATTGGATAAGAATGGGCATGAACGGATCGTCGTTGTTCACTTTTTCGACCAACCTGATGCCTGCCTTATGATCCATTTTCCCTTCGCGGGGATAACTCATATCGGTAATGATCCCAAGGAGATTTTTCTTATATTTTTCGTAATAGTCGAGTGCTTCTTCGTAATTGGTGGCCAGCAAAACCTTTGGACGGCCACGCATGCGCAACATTTTCTGATGCTCATTTAAGCCTTCCGTCATGAATTCGCGCGATTGCTTGAAAATGATTTTGTACAGGTTCGGGAGGTAGGTTGAATAAAACCGCACGGAGTCTTCTACCAGCAGTATGGCTTGTACGCCAACTTCTTCCACATCGTGCTGCACATTCATCTGGTCTTCGATGAGTTTGATGGCAGCCAGCAGGATCTCTGCATTTCCCAACCAGCAAAAAATATGGTCAATGGCTGAAAGGTCGCCGCTGCCCAGTCGCAGGGTTACTTCCCTCGAAAAAGGAGTAAGAACCACAATGGGCTTACGCGGATATTTGACTTTAATTCTTTTACCAAGTTCAAAAGGATCGCCCACGCTGAGCATCGTTATAATGAGGTCGATGTTTTCGCGATGCAGAATTTCAAAGGCATCTTCGGAGGTCGTAGCCTGAATAAAGCGAGGCGGGTACCGGAGATTGAGCGATACGTATTCGTTAAAGATCTGCTCATCTATACGACCATCCTCTTCCAGCATAAAAGCATCATACGTACTGCAGATCAACAAAACATGATAGATCCTTTTTTGCATGAGCAGTTTAAAGGAGGTGTCCTGGAAGTAGTGCTTGCTGCTGATATTTTTGATTTGGGAATTCATGGGTCGTAGGGTAGGAGTTATTCCAATACAATGATAAGAAAAAATTGCTTCATAGCAATTGCCTGCGGGCATTTGCCGGGGAATTTAACTCAAAACTCACCAATGCCAGTTCCTCTCCGTCCCACGCAGCCGATAAGCTATGGGTGTTGCCGAAGGTTTGCCTCCATTGTCCCGTTATCCGGGATGATTCGTGGATGTGCCCATGCAGGGTAAGGTAGGGTTGCCGCTCTTCAATGAAGCGCTGAATGGCTATACTTCCCACATGTACATCCAGCGGGCAATGGTCGAACTTTTGACCATCAAGCCCGGCCCGGTCCAGATGTGACTGATAGGGTGGCGCATGAAAAAGGAAGACTGTTTTTGAAGGATCACCCTCTTTATTCAGGAGCTCCAGATCTTGCTGTATGGTGCAGTATTCTGCTTCATCGGGGGGGATTTCCACGGTGCGTTTTCCTTCGGTGGGAGGCACAGAGCCTGGATCTACGTAGCGGCTCACATCATAACGTTCCCAGTCTTTCAGCAAAAACGGCGTAGGGGGGACGTAAGAATAGCCCACAATATCATAACCATTAAATGTTATACGTCGAAAGTGCAGGTAGGTCCACAAACCCTGCTCCATGCCTTTGATTGCGGATGCCTCAAAGATGCGGGCATCGTCGTTTCCGAGGATTAGTCCGGTTAACGGGTATGCTTCTTTCATCTCCCTTTTCAAAACGTCGAGTTGAAGAGCCAGATATTCCAGAAAAAAATCATCATATTCCGTTCGCCGTGGATGGGGTAACAGATCTCCACCCATCAGTACCAGCGCTGGCTTTTGCGCCCTGATAGCCTCAAACAACTTTTCGTACCGTTGCTTGCGGCCATGCAGATCGCTCACAAAAAAGCAGAGGTCGTTCATGGGGAGCGTTTTTACGAAGGTAAGATATTTATTATTTAGCCCTGCTCCGTAATCTGAAGCTTTGCTAAATCAAACCCGTTTTCTTTTAATCGTCCTGTAATCTGTTCAAAAATGGTTTTGTCCATTTGGGGAGTTCTCGACAGGATCCATAAGTACTGACGGTTCGGATGGCTCACTACCGCATAGCTGTAATCGTCCGCCAGGTCGATGATCCAGTATTTTCCCCTGAAGGGCCAGAAAAACTGCACTTTTAACCGGGCATTGCCGGAGTTTTTTTCAACGAATGCTTTACCTTTAATATATCCGGGCTCACCGTTTATACTGCCTTTTCTGCACCGGTTTTCCACGATGATATACCCTTTATCACTTAAGGAATATTCTGCCGTTGAGGCATAACAACCTTTTTGAAATCGCTGCGGGTATGCAGCAATCTCATACCATTTCCCCAGGTATTTTTGTAAATCAACCTTGGGAACGGTTTGCAGGGGTTGAGCTTCCGGAAGGGTCTTCTTCATGGGAATTATTTATGGAATACTATTGTCACAACTTACCTTTCACCAACGATCATAACCTTTTTTTTCTGGACTAGGGACTAGGGACTAAGGACCAGGGACTTCAAACTTAGAACGATGCACTTTTTTCCAGATATAATAGACCGGTATCCCGATCACCACAATGATCAATCCCGGCCAGGTAAACAGCGGTTTGTAGATCAGTAAATCGATCATGATAAATACAGCAATAAGAATGTATAAGGCAGGAATTACCGGATAGCCGAAAGCTTTGTAAGGGCGTTCTGCGTCGGGCCGCGTTTTTCGGAGAATGAAAATACCCAGGATGGTAAGTACATAAAAAATGAGTACGGCAAATACAACATAATCGAGCAATTGGCTGTAGGTGCCTGATAAGCACAGCATCGATGCCCAGAGGCCCTGTATCCAAAGGGCTTTAGAAGGTACCGCCTTGTTATTTAATTTGCCCACGCTACGGAAAAACAATCCATCACCGGCCATGGCGTAGTAAACCCTGGCACCCGAAAGAATCAGTCCGTTGTTGCAGCCAAAGGTGGAAATCACTACAAACACTGCCATGATGAGGGCTGCAGCAGCACCAAAAACACCTTCCATGCTGGCTGTTCCCAAACGGTCGTTGGTGGCAAATTGTATCCCGCGCTCTACCACTGTGATTCCTTCCGGATTCCCGCGAAGGGGAAGGGCGTAAAAGTAAACTACGTTGGCAAGTATGTAAAGGGTGATTACGATAAAAGTTCCAAGGAACAGGCTTAATGGAATATTGCGCTTGGGGCGGATAACTTCCCCGGCTGTGAAGGTGATGTTGTTCCAGGCATCGGCCGAAAACAGCGAACCCACCATGGCTACACCCAAGGCCGCAATAATAGCGAATCCAGAAAGAGGCGTGGCTATTCCTGATTTGTCCGTTTGCTGCGCATCCCAGAATACATCAAAGTTAAACGAAATTGCTTCGGTGTTGCTGGCGAAGATCAGCCCGATGATGATGAATCCTATCAGTACCAGTACTTTTGTATACGTGAAACTGTTCTGGATGATTTTTCCCAGACGAATCCCGCGGCTGTTGATCCAGGATAATAACAGGATGCTGGCAATGGCCAGCAATTGCACTACATTGAATTGAATGAAACCAAGGTCAAGAAAGATACGGTCTTCAGAAAACCATGGGACGAGTACCCCCATGAATTTTGCAAAAGCCATCCCAACCGCGGCAATAGTGCCGGTTTGTATAATGGTGAATAAGGTCCATCCGTATAAAAATCCCAGCATGGGATTGTAGGCTTCACGCAGGTACACATACTGACCGCCTGCTTTGGGCATCATGGCGGCAAGTTCTCCATAACTGAGTGCCGCGAATACAGTCAGGAAACCTGTGATCAGCCAGGCTACGAGTACCCAACCCGGTGCCCCGAGGTTGCGCGACATGTCGGCACTTACGATAAAAATTCCGGATCCTATCATCGAACCCAGCACCAGGGCCGTTGAATCAAACAGGGTCAGACTTCTCCGGAAGCCGTTTTCGGTGAGTTCGTTTTTCAATGTTTAAGGGTTTTAGCGATTAACAATGAACCATTATCTGGGAACATCATCATTGTCCAGAAAAGAATCAGGCTCCGGCTTGGGTTTGGTGCGCAATATCTTGATAAAATAATACACGGTAATGGCTGTAATAGCCGTTTCCACTGTAATCATTAAAACCAATGCGATCGTATTCATATTTTTTTAATTTATAGTCATTAGTCCCTAGTCCCTTGTAGTCGCATTTTCAATTGTCAATTGTCAATTGTCAATTATCAATTGTCCCTGGTCCCTAGTCCCTAGTCTTTCTACTTTCCAACTTTCAACTTTAAAACTTTCTAACTTTCTACTTTCCAACTTTCTACTTTAAAACTTTCTAACTTTCTAACTTTCTACTTTCTAACTAAAGTGTCCCTGCTTTCTTCCTCTTCCGATAAGCTACATATACCATCAGGGAAATAATCACAAACACCAGCGTCAGCAAGAGCCGCGACATATCAACAAAAAATATGTTATTGATGATGTTCCCACGATACACCGGATCGCCCACTTTCAATGTTTGTCCCGGTTGAATCACAAGGATGTCTTTATTCCCGTATGGAATATCCGTGAGCGTACTTTCACCTTTAGCATTGGTGGTTAAAAGACTGATATAGTTTTTGCCTTTTTTCTGGTAGAGGGTGTCTACGATCCCTGATTTTTCTGCATAAAAGGTGTCAGAAAAATAACTTGAGTTGGGCCCGATGTTCTGGTGCCGCATATGCCCGATAATGCTTTCATCGTGTAGTTTGTAATTTCCATTGAACAGCGAACCCCAGTCATCACCGGCAGGACGAATGAGAGAGCCCATAAAAACAAGAATGAGCATAACTGGAGTAACGAATTTAATGATATATTTAAATATTCCGGCTATTCGAATATCTCCACCGGCTGTAATTTCCTCCCATCCTTTTTTCAAGCCGAATACCCATGAAAACAGGATCATTTCGAGCATGGCAAACAATACGAGCGAGACGGTTCCCGCCCAATAGTCGTATTCATCAAACACCCCCATTTGGAAAAATATTACAGTGGGTAATCCCAGCACCAGCACTGTGAACCCGAATGCCCAGGCCGCCGATCGACGGCCCCAGTTAAATTCATCGCGTAAAAACGAAAGCACCGGTGTTCCCATAGCCAGAGAAGAGGTGATACCTGCGAAAAACAGCAAGCCAAAAAATGCTACTCCTGCCACCGCCGCTAATATGGGTCCCCATTGCTGGAATAAATAAGGCATGGTGCGGAAGCCCAGCCCCAGTCCACCGGAAGAAGTAAGTTCTATCACACGGTCAATACCTAAATAGCCGATTGATATGGGGATGATGATGGCACTTCCCAGAACGACTTCCACAAATTCATTCATCCAGCCGGCCGACATGGAGTTCAGTGCGATGTCATCCTTTTTCTTCACATAGGAGGCATAACATTGTACAGATCCCTGTCCCAGTGAGAGGGTGAAAAATATTTGTCCCGCAGCCGCCAGCCAGACTTTTGGATTCATTAAAGAATCAAATTGCGGGGTCCATAAAAAGTTCAGGCCCACCGTGCCATCGTATATCGCGCCCTCGCTGCCAGCTTTGAGTGTAACGCCTTTTATGGCCAGAAAGATTCCAAAAATAATAAGCAGGGGCATACCGATCTTGGCGGCTTTTTCTACGCCGCCGCTGAGGCCTTTGCTCAGAATCCAGGTGTTTAAAAACAGGCAAAACACAAAAAATAATATCGCTTCGAAAGGTATGCCGGTAGTAGAAGTACTGATGTCGAGATAATCGGTAAAAAAATTAGCCACTTGATTCTGATCCATATTACTGAATGTACCTACAATAGAATGATACATGTATGATATGGTCCAGCTTTCAATATAGCAATAATAAGCTGCAATTGCGACATTTGAGAAAATTCCGAATACCCCGACGTAGGTCCAGAATTTCATTTTGCTCATCCGGTTGAACGTTAGTGGGGTCGTGTGAAACCCGTACTGTCCGCCATAGCGGCCAACGCCCCATTCAACAAATAACAGGGGGATGCCCATCAGCAAGAAACAAATCAGGTAAGGGATGATAAAGGCCCCGCCGCCATTTTGGATGGCCTGTACCGGAAAACGAAGGAAGTTACCCAGTCCCACTGCATTGCCTGCCATAGCCAGAACGAGCCCCACACGGGAGCCCCAGGCTTCGTTATTTACTGCCATTGGTTTTGATTTGGTGTGGTTATAATGCAGCGTAAAAATAACAAAAAAACATTACGTTAACGTATCGAGGGAAAATTTATAAAAAAAATAGCCCGTGTCCGGGCATGGGGATCCCGAAATACTCGTGCTGATCGCAGCCGAAGTAAGTTGCCCATGACGTATTTATTAAGGCACTGAAAACTATTAATTTATAAGTCGTTTCTAGATACGCCGCACAAAGCGCGGCACTCGAAATGACCGTACAGAGAGGTCGCTGGGAGCGCCCTATTCATATCACTTTCAACGGTCAGGTCGAGTGCAGCCGCATGTTTTTAGCGGCTGTGTATCGAGACCCGAACCGATGAATCGTCATCATTATAATGATTTTTGCGCGAAGTGATTTCTCGGGATGACGGTGGACTTATCCGTGATTAGGAGTCTTTAATCCTGCTTCGCCCCGGCTGGCTTAATAAATTCAGCCAGTACTTCAGATGCCAGAGAATATGGAAAATGGAGATGGTTGCCATGGCAATGCCGAATTCCACATGCCAATACAAAAGCGAAGCAAACCAGTTTAGCTTAATGGCATAATTGAGCTGAATGGTCAGGAAAAGCCCGATCAGTCCGGTAGCTAGAAACGTCAGCAGGAGTACTGTGTTCCATATCTTGCGGTGAGTGGCCTTTTTGATCACGTCCCGGCGGGCCAGCAGAAATGTAAAAATGTACAACAGCGTGCAGCCGGATAAAATAAGGATCAGATCGTATTTTGATTTGGAGGGTGCTATGGGCCCCTTTACTACTGGCGCATTCGATATTACCGGAATTGAAGAGACTTCTTCTTTTTTTTGTACTGACGGTGGGGTGCTGATATCGCGTTCTTTCAGGCTTGCCTTATTGCTTTCTTTTAAATCGGCGGCAAACTTGGCTTCATCCTCATTTTCCTTGCTGTTCAAAGTTGCTTTCGCGATACTGTCGTGATATTTTTTTTCAGCAGCAGCCTTTGCCACTGCAGCAATGGAATCATTATATTTTTTGTTTTTCAGCCGCAAAACATCCGACCATCCTGTAAGATCGCAGTATCCATCGTGGTTATTGTCGTAATACCATCCGCAAAGTCCCCGGCAGTCCTTTGCTCCACGCGGGCAGTTCTGAGCTTCAGTGATAGTTGTAACGCCTGCCAGTACAAGAAAAGTCAATAGTGAGATCAGTAATTTTCGCATCTTGTTTAAAATTGTGGGGCCAAAGAGTGCTTCCGCTTTATTTTCCATAAAGGGAAAAGATTACGCAAAATTAAACATTTTGAATGTGATAAATGTTTACGGATGGTTAATGAAGGGTTGTATCTCATTCATGATCTCTGAGGCAGGGCTTTTACTGAACCATTTTATTTCAGGATCGCGTCTGAACCACGTCAGCTGGCGCTTTGCGTATCGCCAGGTATTTACAATTATTTTTTCCGTTGCTTCTTCAAGGGTAATGGCGCCATCCAGGTAACTGAACATTTCTTTATAACCCACGGTATTCAATGCATTCAATTGCCGGTAGGGAAGCAGGCTTCTGCATTCCTCTTCCAGTCCGCATTCCAGCATGGCCAGGGTGCGTTGGCGGATTCGTTCCATCAGCTCAGCTTTCGGTAGATCCAGCCCGATTTTGATAATCCGGAATGGCCGGGGATTCTGTTTCCTGATCCGTAATGAAGTATAGGTCTGTCCTGAAGTGATGCAAACCTCCAGCGCACGTATCAGCCTCGTCGGGTTTTTGAGATCGACCACCTTATAATATTCCGGATCGAGCATAAGAAGTTTTTCCTGCAAAGCCGTAATTCCCTCTGCGGCCATGAGTGCTTTAAGCGATAGCCGCAGGTTTGGGTCAGGGTCGGGTAGTACGTCAATTCCGTTGCACACCGCATCAATGTACAGACCGCTGCCTCCAACCAGTAGCAGGGTGTTATGCCGTTCATGCAATTTTTCTATCCGCGAAAGCGCCTCCTGTTCAAAAGCCGAAACATTGTAAGGATCCTGAATGCTGAGGTGTCCGATGAAATGGTGTGGAACAGCCGAGAGTTCTTCTGCGGAGGGCATAGCGGCTCCAATGATCAGTTCCCTGAAAAACTGCCGCGAATCGGCCGAAAGTATTTCGGTGCCCAGCATGCTTGCGAGTTCGATCGCCATAGCTGTTTTGCCGACCGCTGTAGGACCGCAAACGACAATCAAAGATTTTTGAATGGACAAAAGTCAGAAGGGTTACTGATAAATTGTGCTACATATCGCCCTTATCCGCGGCGCGACGGGCGGATCAATTGAATGAATTATCATCGTACAGGCTGTCGAACATGCCCTCCTCTGAAGAAGGTTCATCCCCGGCACCCAGTGCATTGATTTCGTCATCATCGTCATCGTCTTCTTCTCCCGGACCAATCGGCGTGGGTGGCTTTGCAATAAAACCTGTACTCTTAACCACCCGGGGGTAGGTCACACCTTCTTCTGACTCACGGATTTTAAAAAGCTCAATAAAAAAGGTATGCATTTTTAAAAAATCGTAAATGTAAATCATCCGTTGGTGCGGATCGATGATGACATCTTTCATTTTTGTATTACACATCATGGCCACGGGCATGGTCCTTTTTTTGAAAGTTCCGTCCTCATCTTCGTCATTGAGTTCTTCTTCCTGTATCTCCAAATCACAAAGGCTTAATTCCTGCTGCTTGTTCCATTTGCTGTCGCAGAGGTAAAAGGAGGCCATCTCGCTCAGATCGAAATCAGCACTTTCGGCAATCGCCTTATGAAATTCTTCAAACGTCTGGTTTGCCCTAATGTCAATCTCTCTGAAAAACTGATCGTTGTCTTCTAGCAGGATCCTGAATCTGTAGATGTGCATAGTTCGGTAGTTTAGATATTATACCTTGCTTTTTTTAATGGTTAAAGATAATTGTTTTTTTCTTAATTTATTTCTCCTGAGGTTTTTTTTTGAGTCCCATTTTTTCTGCTTCCTCCAGCATAAACTTAAAGGCCGACTCGTAATCGTTGGTAATTGTGCCTTCGAGGATGGCTTCACGTATGGCAGTTTTAAGTACACCCACTTCATAGGAGGGCGAAATTCCAAAGGTTTCCATGATGACTTCTCCTGAAATGGGGGGCTGCCAGTTGCGGAGCCGGTCATTTTTGTCAACTTCTTTAAGCTTTTCGCGAAGCAGTTCGAAATTCTTCATGTACGCCCTGACCTTAACCGGGTTTTTTGACGTAATGTCAGCCTCGGCCAGCAGCATAAGATCATCAATATCATCGCCTGCATCAAACAGCAACCTGCGGACTGCACTATCGGTTACGCCTTCTTCGGTGAGCCGGGCAGGACGAAGGTGCAGTGCGATGAGTTTCTGAACATATTTGAGCTTTTCATTCATCGGAAGTTTAAGCGCCCTGAAGATGTTTGTAGCCATCCTGCTTCCGCGAAGTTCATGTCCGTGAAAAGTCCAGCCAATGCCTTCTGCAAACTTTTTGGTCTGTGGTTTTGCAATATCATGCAACAGTGCTGCCCAGCGCAACCAAAGGTTTTCCGACTTTTTCGAAATGTTATCCAGCACTTCCAGTGTATGCTGAAAATTATCTTTATGCCCCATGGCTTCCACTACTTCAACGCCCCGTAATAGTTCGAGCTGGGGGAATATGAGTTTGAGCAGTCCGCTCTCCGAGAGTTGGTGAAAGCCCTGGGAGGGGTAGGGGGAAAGAAGGATTTTATTTAATTCATCCGTGATGCGCTCTGCAGAAACTATGGTAATGCGGTCAGCGTTTTTGCAAATGGCCGCAAAACATTCATCGGTAATGGTAAAATCAAGTTGTGTGGCAAAACGTATAGCGCGCATCATCCTTAAGGGATCGTCAGAAAATGTGATTTCCGGCTCCAAGGGTGTTCGTATTATCCTCTTTTTCAGGTCGTCAAGTCCGTGAAACGGATCGATCAGCGTGCCGAATCCCGTGCCGTTCAATCTGATGGCCATGGCGTTAATGGTGAAGTCGCGACGGTTCTGGTCGTCGGATAAAGAGCCATCTTCCACCAGCGGTTTTCGAGAATCAACCCTGTAGGATTCTTTGCGGGCACCCACAAATTCCAGGTCGAGCCCTTCGTGGTGAAACATTGCCGTTCCGAAATTGCGGAAAATCTGAATATTTTTTCTGCCCTTGAGCCGGTGTGCAACGGCTTCTGCAAAATCAACCCCACTGCCAAGCACCATAATATCTACATCATTGGAAGGGCGGTTCATGACCAGATCCCTGACATAACCGCCGATGATAAAAGCTTCCAGCCCCATTTCATCCGCAGTTGCAGCAATCTGCCTGAACAAGGGCTTATTAATTTCTTTCTCTATTTCGGTTGAATCCATTTTTTTGAGCCTTTTGTCTTAAGGACTTCAGACTATATTTTTTTAAATTTCAGATATCAGATTCCATTTTCAGCCCACTTCATCGCTCATCTATAAACCAAATCTTTCCAACTTCCAACTTTCAACTTTTCAACTTTCTAACTTTTCAACTTTCTAACTTTCTACTTTCTAACTTTCAAACTACGATCTTATGATCTGATACTCCCCATTCTTATCGAATTTAATAATCGTTGATGGCTTTACTTCGTCGATCCTGTCGTGATATAGGTCAACAACGTAATCAACACCCGAAACCACCTCGGGATCTATTTTAAAGAAAATGAGTGGCGCCGGGCTTCCGGAAATGTTTGCAGAAGTAGCTACCAGGGGTTTCCCGAAAAGGGAAACGAGACTTTTACAAAAGCCGTCCCTTACAATGCGGATGGCTACCGAGCCATCGGGATGCAATAAGTTTTTTGCAAGATTTTTTGCAGCAGGATATATAACAGTGAGCGGGCGGTCGAAGCTGTTGATCAGATCAGCTGCGATATCCGGTACCTGATCAACATAATCATATAATTTATCGAATTGATCGAGAAGTACAATAAAACCTTTGCTCTCGGGCCTTTTCTTGATTTTGAAGATACGCTCTACAGATTTTTGACGTGTAGCGTCGCATCCTAAGCCCCATACAGTATCGGTGGGATAAAGAATGACCCCGCCTTTTTTTAAAATTTCATTTGCTTTCAGGATTTCCTGTTTTGCAACATCGTCATTCATATACAATTCTCTCAGTTAATTTTTTAATTGATATTCCAAGGGCACAGGCGAAATGCTTTTCCGGACAGGAGGTGCGGCCATGAATGCCGCAAGGCCTGCAGGCAAGCTCTTCGTCAGTTTCTATAATGGTTGCTCCATCACTCAGGGGTCCGAATCCGAAGGCCGGCACAGTGCTGCAAAATATGGCTGTGAGCGGTGCATTCACAGCAGAACCCAGATGTAACGGGGCACTGTCGTTGGTATAATTCATCAGGGCGCCTTTCATTAACGCGGCAGACTGTAACAAACTCATTTTCGAAGCCAGGTTGATCACATTTTTGCGTCCGCTCGAAAGTGCCAGCGCATCAAGTTCAGCCTGGTCGTTGGCTCCACCGGTCAGGTAGACTGTGAGGGAGGGTGATAAAGTGCTGATGAATTCCAGCCATTTTTCGCTGGGAAATTGTTTGGTGAACCAGAGCGACATCGGTGCAATGGTGATGTAAGGCCCCGTTTGATAGGGTTGGATGCTTTCGAAAACTTCCTTGGCGGGATATAAACGGGGATTAGCGGGTGTGCCGGGACAAAGATTTTCGATGAGTTGCTGGTTGCGAGCAATCTCATGCAATCCTTGTGTGCCACCGATAATATGGGGAACCCGGGTTGAAAACAGAAACGACAAGGGATTCTGTTGGAACCCATAACTGCGTTGTGCTTTACCAAACGCAGCAATGATCCCGGAAGAAGCAAAACGGTGGAGGTCAATAATGGCATCGTAACGTTCTTTTCGAACCTCTTTCAGGATGCGCAGCAGACCGGTATATTTATGATGTTTTTTATTCCAGACATAGATTTTATGGAAGAAGGGATGCTGGTCAACCAAACCTTCACAACCTTTCTTTATCATAAAGTCAATACAGGCTTCCGGATAGGTCTGATGCAGCTTTTCAGCAACCGACGTAGCCAGTATCACATCCCCGATAGAGGCTGTCTGTATGACTAAAAACTTCTTATGATAACAATCCCCTTCCATAAATATGGTACAATATTACTAACTTTCAGCTGGTCAATTCAACTTTTTCGGGATTATTTTATTACAACTGTGATTTTTTTGGCAATCTGCAGGGCGGTGGTGAAAGTACTCAGATCGCTGTATGTTTTTCCGTCTTTTCCGGAAGGATGGCCGTGTCCGTTCGGTTCAAGCCAGTAGGGGCCCGTTCCTGATAATAACGCGATCCTTGCATGATATACCAGTGAGGGCTGTGCAGAGGTGGCATATTCATTATCGCCGGGAAAAGCACTGTTGTGCCAGGTTTCGTTCCAGTCCCACGACTGGTTGATTTCAAAATACAGATCCACTATTTTTGGAGTTCCTTTTTCAGTTTTAGCCCGAAGTTCGAAATCTCCCTGTGGTGTTGCCCCTGTGTATGCGTCCGGCACAGGGTGTGCGGGGTCGGGCAGGAACAATCCATCCGTGCTCACATATCCGTAAGCATGCGACCATACGGGTAAGGCAGCGGGACGTCGCTGTTCTCCGGGTGCCCAGGCGCCGGCATCCGTTATTTTTTTAGGATAGATGCCTGTCGCTATTGATCTTGAAACATACAGCGTCTGAAGATAATGGTGATTTGTATCTTCAATCCAGACGGCCATGAGCGGGTGATTGTGCTCAGTTCCCTTCGTAAAATGCAAATCAACAGTTACTCCGGAACCCGTTTGATTGGTGATTATAGTCAGGGTGTCGGTGATGGAGGGTGTTTTTTCTTTTACAGGATGACAGGAACCACCAAGGATGATGAAGGAAAGTACTGCAAGCGGCAAAATGATTCGTTTCATGATGGGTGCTTTTTTTAGAATTGAATGATGATTCCCAGGGTAGGCAGTATGCTGCCCGTTTGATTCGGAATAGCTTTAAGTATGTATTTTGATGGATCCCCGGGGTCCGTCAGCGGTGTTCCATCTGCATCCGTAGCAAGTACATAATTGTCCGGACCTTCGGCTTTTGAATTGTAGAGATTTTGAATGTCAGCATAAATGTTGAGCGACCACCTTTTAAAGTAAAACTCTTTATCAATCCTTAAATCGAGTTGATGATACGATTTTAAACGCTGTGTGTTGAAAAGGGAATAGTCTGGGTAAGCCCTTCCGCGCAAGTCCCAGGCTTGCTTCAACGAGGTTAATCCCAGATCGTAAGGAGTGTAAGGACCCCCGCCCAAAAATTTCCATTTCAAACCAACCGTCCAATAACGTTTGAAATTTTTCGAAACAATCAGATTAAACAGGTGCTGATTATCCCACGCTGAAGGAATATATTCATCTGTTTTTCCGGTAAAGAGGCTTCTTACAAAGGTATAAGAAACCAGTCCATAGAAACCTTTAAGGTTTTTGATTCTGAGCAGGACTTCGCCTCCGTATGCATGGCCTTTGGAAGTGGAGGTCACTTCTTCATCACCAAAGGTGGTGAAATCGGCTCCCTTGCTGGCCAGCGATATACTGTCGGTGACCGAAAAAGGATAATGCCGGTACGATTTGTAGAATCCCTCAACCGAGCATTGAAAGGTTTTATCATTGGTATATCCGATACCCAGTACTGCATGGTCGGCGGTGATGTAACGGATGCCGTTAAGTTTGTTGATGAGATCACCCTGTGCGTTTCGGTATCCCAGACTGGTGTAGGGAGGCTGCTGGGTGTAGCGCGCGGTACTCATATTTACCGACCAACCCTTACTGAAGAGATAACTTGCAGCTATACGCGGACTAAGTTGGTTAATCATGTTGGCCATTTCCGGATTGTAGCTGTTGGCATCCGCCCGGGCACCTACACTGACATTCAATTTGTTCATGAAGAAACCTTTGCTGGCCTGTACGAAAACATTCCATTTGAAAAGGTCAATATTGGTATTATAATCAAGAATAATCGCTTCATTCGCAAGGAATACTTTTTGGTAAGTGCTGTTGGTATAACGGGCATATTCTACTCCTGCGCCATAAACCAGTTTTATTCCCGCATTGCGGATCGTGTTTTCATAGCGAAGTTTGTTTTCAATTTCGTTGCTGGTGTATTTCAATAACAGGTTTTCCGGAGATGAATCGTCGTTATTACTATACTTGTATGAACGGTTGTTGAGCATGTTCCGGCTGAGTACCCAGGTGTCGTATGAATGTTTTCTGAAATGCTTGTAAACAACACCTACTGCATAATTCCATTGTTCGTTTACCGGAATGTAGTTCAGAATATATTTCTGCGCATCTGTTTCGTTGGCTTTAAGATTCAGTTTAAAATTGTCGATAGCGCCCAGCCCGATTATCGTGAGCTGGTCTTTTTTGCTCAGGCTGATGCGGCTCTTAATCTGAAAGTCGTTGTATGTGGGAAGAAACGGAAGTTCCAGAATGCTGAACAGGAACCCCAGGTATGATCTGCGGGCCGAGATCAGAAAGGTCGATTTCTTTCCCATCGGACCGTCCATGGTCAAGCCATAGTCTGATGCCCCCAGGGTGAGTTTTACGTTCAATCGGTCTTTGTTGCCATCAATAAGTTTCATGTCCACGATTGAACTCAGGGCATTTCCCCGATTGGCCGGAAAAGAACCGGAGTAAAATTCAACTTCGCGCAAAAAGTCTGTGTTAATCATTCCTGCCGGACCGCCCGAAGCCCCCTGCGTTGCAAAATGGTTGAGGTTGGGTATTTCCACATCATCCAGAAAAAACTTGTTCTCTGATGCCCCACCGCCCCGCACAATGACGTCGTTTCTGAACGACGGAGTAGAGGCCACCCCGGGAAAGGCTTGTATTACTTTACTGATGTCGCGGTTACCCCCGGGACTCTTTTCTATTTCCTGAATCCCCAGCGTACGCATCGAAAGCGGACTTTCTTCTTTTCGTTCGAACGCGGCAGATGTTACTTCAATAGCAGAAAGGTTAATGGTAGTGGCCGACATCTGTATTTCGATGTTGGCTGATTTCGCATTGCTCACCAGGAATTCTGTGGTAATGGCTTTTTCAAAACCTATCGAAGACGCGATCAGTTTAACATATCCGGGTTTTAACCCTTTAAAGATAAAGCGGCCATCCAGGTCAGAAGTGGAGCCTATGGTGGTTCCTTCTATAATGATGTTGACAAAGGGAAGGGGCTCATTATTTTCGGCATTAACCACCTTGCCGGTAATGCTTCCGTTTTGGGCATAGCCCTGAAAGAAGCAAAAAATAATGAAGATGAATATATAGAATCTGTTCATATTGAAATTCTTAGGATTTTTTTGTAATTATTATCTGATGCAAAGATAATCTATTTCTTTTATTTAGAAACAGTATAAATAAAAATTAATTTATTAATCGCGATCTTACCAGCGCTGGTTTGTCAATAGGAACCGCCCTTCGACTACGGTCGCCTGAAAAGCACAGGCGACCTCCGCTCAGGGACCGGGATTTGGTCATAAAGGGGTGTGGGAGTTTGAGAGGGCGGCGAAGCCGCCCTCTCAAACTCCCACACCTAAAGATAATCCCCCGGTCCCTGAGCGGAGGTCGCCGACGTTTTATCAGGCGGCCGTAGTCGAAGGGGTGGGAGACCTGCCTTTTCTATTATACGCTGGCATAATTGCAATCAATCGAAAAATAAATCTTTAACACGATTTATGATATTTTTTTCGGGATAAATGATAAGATTTCTTAATAATAATGTATTTTTGCCAGTCCAATCTACATTCTATATAGAATTAGTAGACTAATAAAAACTAGTTCAATATTTTGTTGATAGTTATTTTTTTCAGAATTTTAAGGTCTTATGGGAAAATATTACGATAAACTGATGGAGGATGTCCGCTTTGTGGAAGGCATTTCAGCCTGTATTAATTGCGGAACCTGCACAGCGATTTGTCCGGCGGCCTCGTTTTATAATTACGATCCCCGTTCCATTGCCGATACCGTGCAAACCCGCGACGATGCTCAAATTGAGGCGTTGCTTAAAGGAGAACAGATCTGGTATTGCGGAGAATGTATGTCGTGCAAAACACGCTGTCCCCGCGGTAATACCGTTGGACTTATCATTTGTGCACTGCGCTCGTTGTCGCAGGACCTCGGATTTTTTGTAGAGTCAGAAAAAGGCCGTCAGCAATTGGCCGTCAAACGTACGGTGGGCCAGTGGATACTCGATCATGGGTATTGCCTGTACATGGAAGGTGTTGGAACGGATATGCATCCTGAACAAGGTCCGGTGTGGGACTGGATCCAGAAAAACTGGACCCCGCTGTTCGAGCGTATGGGCGCCAATTACAAAGGAGATGGCCCGGGCATTTTACGAAAAATTCCCGAAGAAACCATGGAGGAATTACGTGAGATTTTCCGCGTTACCGGCGGAATGGAGCGTTATGAAAAGATTGAGGAGTTCTCGAAAAAGAAAGCCGGTGAAATGGGTCTCGCTTTCGATGATACCAATCAATGCGAGTATTTCAGTAATGTATATAAGTATAACAACCATAAGCATGAATGCCGATGATACAAGAGGGTAAACAACAACTTTGGAAGGACTACCAGAAAGAAATTGCTGACGACCGCTATTTCTATGTCCGCAGCTGTGTCAGGCAGAATTTTTTCCCAGGATCGGAAACAACTTTTTTACGGATCATGCGTGAAGAACTGGGCAAGGACGTTTTTGAACATCCCTGTCATACTACCTGTACCGGTATTGCTTATCACGGTGATGTGGTTCCTTTGGATACCGCCATGACGGTCGTAGCCCGGCAGTTTGCAATGATGACCGAGGCCGGTTACGAAAATCTGGTGCCTTCGTGCATTACTTCATTCGGATTATATACTGAAATTCTTGAAACCTGGCATCATTTCCCCGAAGTGGAAGCCCGCGTGAGAGAGTACCTTTACAAAGCCACTAAAAGAGATTTTAATATTCCAAAGAATTTGGCTCATGCAAGTGATGTGGTTTTTAAATTCCGCAAAGAAATCGCTGCAAAAGGCCCATATCGCCTGGTAAACAAAGAAACAGGCAAACCCCTGAAAGTTGTTGAACATATTGGCTGTCATTATGCCAAAATGTTTCCGCACAAAGGCGTCGGTGGGGCCGAATATCCCTATGTGCTGGTAGGTATGATTGAAGAATGGGGCGGTGAAGTGGTTGATTATCCCGAACGCCGCCATTGCTGCGGATTTGGTTTCCGCCAGTTTCTGGTTCAGGCCAACAGGGGATACTCAATGTCGTGCTCGCACAAAAAGTTTGAGTCGATGGAACCCTATGAACCCGATATGATCCTTACCAATTGTCCGGGTTGCCCGATGTTTCTCGACCGCTGGCAATATGCCATTGGTGAAATGGAAGGTAAAACTTTCGGTAAGAACGGACAGGGAATACCCGTGTTCACATACGAAGAAGTTGCCGGACTGGTGCTGGGGTACAATCCCTGGGATCTTGGTTTGCAGATGCACCAGGTGGATTGTGAACCGATACTCGATAAAATGGGTATCCCCTACGATCCTAAAGATAAATACCGCGGCAAGCACGGAAATGAAATGGGAATCCCGGTTCAGCCTGAGATATTAAAAGCATTATAATTTGCTGAGTATGAAGAAAAAAATCGTTGTTATTGGTGGCGGTATCGCCGGAATGGAATCCTCAGCGCATCTTGCTGCTATGGGTTATGATGTTACCCTGGTGGAAAAAGAACAGAAATTGGGCGGCCACCTGTTGAAATGGGACCGGCTTTTTCCGACCATGCGTCTGGGTTCTGAAGTACTTGGCTTTCTTCAACAGGGTGTTGAAGGGCACGTTAATGTTGAGCTCCAGGCAGAAATTACCTCAATTGATAAAACAAATCCAGGTTTTATCACGAGGCTGTCCAATGGTCAGAATCTCCAATCCGATGCACTGCTCGTGACTACAGGCTACGAAATTTTCGATGCCCGTAAAAAAGAGGAATATGGCTATGGCATTTATGATAATGTGATTACTTCAGCCGAACTCGAAGCTTTGTTCTCCGAAGGGAAACCCATACTTACTGCACAGGGCACGCAACCTAAGCGTATCGGATTTATTCATTGTGTGGGTTCGCGCGATGAGAAAGTCGGTAATACTTATTGCTCTAAGGTTTGTTGTGTAACTGCCGTGAAACAGGCTATCGAAATAAAAGAGAAACAACCCGAAACGGAAGTGTTTTGTTTTTATATGGACTTACGGATGTACGGGATGCATTTTGAAGCAATTTACAAGCAGGCCCAGGAAAAGTATGCGATAAATTTTATCCGCGGCCGCCTCTCCGAAGCTTGCGAAAATAAAGATGGCAGCATTTTGCTGAAAGCCGAAGATACCCTGTCGGCACGCCCGTTGAAAATGAGTGTGGATATGCTCGTATTGATGGTGGGTTTTGTTCCGGGTGAAGGCACTAAGGCCATCGGGAATATGCTGGGCCTCGAGTTTGGCGTAAACCGCTTTTTTAAAACCTGCGATCAGCATACCATGACGAATATCACCAACGTTCCGGGTGTGTTTTTTGCCGGTGCATGCACTGCCCCCAAAACAATTACCAATACCATTACAGATGCCCGCGCCGCAGCGACTTCAATTGCTTGCTATCTGGAAGACCGCGATATCGCCAAACGGACCATCGAAAACCAAAAATAATAATACGTATGCCGGATTTTGGATTTAGCCTGCAGAAAGATCGTCAGATTGATTTCGATGCCAACAATAAAACCCTGTTGAAAAGGGTGGTGGCATTGGAACCTTCCTTCCGCATTTGTATTGCCTGTGGTACCTGCAGCGCTACATGCTCTGCCGGGCAGTTTACGGATTTTAATTTGCGCAAAATTGTTACCGCTGTTAAAAGGGGCGAATTGACTGATCTCGCCGAAGATATTGAAAAGTGTATGCTCTGCGGTAAATGCCAGCTGGCCTGTCCCCGTGGGGTAAGTACCCGGAACATGGTTCTTGCTATCCGTAAAGGTTTGCATGAATTGAAAAATGGAAACGGAACATCAGATCACTCAACCCCGGGAGGAAAATTATGATGTACGATCATTTTGTGTTGCCTTTTTCTATTGGTCTGGTTTTCCTGATCGTCTATATCGTTATTAAGTTTGGGATCTGGATTTTCAGGATGCCACAGCAGGATATTATCAAGTTCTTTAAAGGCGTTTTTAGTTTTAAACTGATTGCTGCCGCATGGGAAATGATTCGCGAAAGCCTTCTGCACCGCAATATGTATAAGGTAAACCGGCTGCTGGGCTATATGCATATGAGTTTTGCCTTTGGATGGTTTCTGCTGATCGCCATCGGGAACCTCGAAACCCGCATGCTGAGCGGTTCAGAGATGAATCCACCCTACTACCCGATCTTCTTTAATTTTTTCGAACTGCAACCCATTGCCTGGAAATATGCTGAAGCCTTCAGCTTTGTGATGGATCTGATACTGCTGTATGTTTTATCAGGCTTTGTATTGGTGCTGATAAAACGAATCCGCCGTCGCTTTTTTGGTATGACAAAAGCCACGAAACACAGGCTTTTCGACCGTATTGCCATGGCTTCATTATGGATGATTTTCCCCTTCCGCCTGTTAGCCGAAAGTTTTACTTCCGGCATTTATCACAACGGTAGTTTTATGACCGAGCCCTTGGGAAATTTATTCGCCACATTCCTTCCCCTGGAAACACTGGCCGTTCCGGCATGGTGGGCCTATTCCATCGCATTGGGATTTTTCTTTATTACGGTGCCCTTTGGGCGCTATATGCACATTCCAACAGAATTGTTGCTGATCATGTACCGTCGCTTCGGGATCAAACCTACCAAAAAATACGATGTGTTTACCGAAGTGGAAGTGAACAGCTGTCCGCGCTGCGGTGTGTGTATTGATAAATGCCAGATCAGCAGTGCCGCCGGTATTCATAACATCCAGCCGCTCTATCTGATGAGCGATATCCGTACCCATAAAGTGCGCGAAGAAATTATACAGAACTGCCTGATGTGCGGGCGATGCCAGGAGTATTGTCCGGTAGGAATTCATACCGAAAATGTCAGGCTTACCCAGCGACTCAGCATCATGGACGATGGTCTGAGAGATTTTCAATATATCGATGCTGCACCCAAACAGGAGGCTGAGGTTATTTATTTCGCCGGTTGTATGACGCATCTCACACCCACTATCAAGCGTGCTATGACGCAGTTGCTCGACAGTGCAGGCGTTAATTATACGTTTATTGATGAAGACGGAACAATCTGTTGCGGACGTCCCCTCATGCTCTCCGGTGAAGAGGAATCGGCTAAAAAGCTGGTGAAAAAGAATGCCGATCTGTTTATGAGCACCGGCGCCAAAATATTGGTGACCTCATGCCCGATCTGTTACAAAGTTTTTAATGAGGACTACCCCTTAACCATGGAAGTCCTTCATCATACACAGTATCTCAATCGCCTGGTAAAGGAAGGGAAACTGAATCCGCTCAAAAATGGTGCGACCCTGGTATATCACGATCCCTGCGATCTGGGCCGTGGTTCCAAGGTTTATCAGGAACCGCGTGAACTCTTGTTAAGTACCGCTTCACTGGCTGAACCTGAATTTGAAGAAAAATTCAGTGTATGTTGCGGTGGTGCTTTGGGAAATTTTCAGTTGAATTACGGTACCCGTGAAAAAATCACCAGTGCGGCCCTGAGCATCATGCTGAAACCTGAGCCCGATAAGCTTATCACCGCTTGTCCTTTGTGCAAAAAGACTTTTGCAAAGTCTTCTTCAGTGGAAGTGCTCGATGTGGCTGAATGGCTGGTGCGAAGCATTCCCGACGGTAACGGCGTAAAATCCGGTGTGCTGTAAATGAAGTCTGCCTGAATCGCAGCGAATATTCATCCACGACCTTATCCATACGAAAGTAATTTTATGCAACAACAAATTCAAGTACAGGTCTCTCCCGGGGCTGTCGAAAATGCTGCGGAGCTATTGCTCGAAGTTTCAAAAAAAACAGGCATTCCCGCAGAGGAGATCCGGCATATCGAAATTCTGAAATCCTCGCTCGACGCCCGTCAGCGGATCATCAAAATGAACGTTCTGGTCAATATTTATATTAATGAGGATTTTGAAGAGATCCCTGTTTCACTTCCGGATTATCAGGATGTAACTCATGCGCCACAGGTCGTTATTGTGGGTGCCGGTCCGGCCGGATTGTTTGCCGCTTTACATTGCCTCGAAAAGGGTATCAAACCAGTGATTCTGGAACGCGGGAAAGACGTGCGCGCTCGGGTTTTAGATCTGAAAGCGATCAATATAGAACACGTGGTGAACGAAGACTCTAATTATTGCTTCGGCGAAGGGGGTGCGGGCACCTATTCCGACGGAAAACTTTATACCCGCACCAAGAAACGCGGAGATGTAAATAAGATCATTCAGTTATTGATTGCTTTTGGTGCCGACAAAAAAATTGCCATTGAGGCACATCCTCACATCGGTACCAATAAATTACCCGACATCATCAAACATATCCGTGAATGTATATTGGCGCATGGTGGCGAAATTCATTTCAATACCAGGGTGGTTGACATCATCATAAAAAATAATAGTATTTCGGGTATTGTTACAAAATCGGGCGATAAATATGAAGCCGGAAAACTGATCCTTGCCACGGGACATTCGGCCCGCGACATATACGAATTGCTCCACCAAAAAGGCATACTCATCGAACTGAAACCTTTTGCCATGGGCGTTCGTGTGGAGCATCCGCAAAGTCTGATCGATAGCATCCAATATAAAAGCGCCGATCGCGGACCATTGCTGCCACCTGCTGCCTACAGCATTGTCAGGCAGATTGAGGGGCGCGGCGTTTACTCTTTCTGCATGTGTCCCGGAGGCGTCATTGCGCCCTGCGCCACCCGTGCGGGCGAGGTGGTCACAAATGGATGGTCACCGTCGAAGCGGGATCAGCCGACGGCCAATTCCGGAATTGTTGTGGAACTCAGGGCTGAAGATTTCAAGGCATACAGTCAGTTTGGTCCCTTAGCGGCGATGGAGTTTCAGAAAGCAGTAGAGCAAAAAGCCTGGATCGAAGCCGGTCGCACCCAGAAAGTCCCGGCACAACGGCTTCAGGATTTTGTGGAAGGCATACACACTGCGAATTTACCCCGGACCTCCTATAAACCCGGCATTGTTTCCGTTGAAATGGAATCCATTTTCCCCGAATTTATTCACCGCAGTTTACAATCCGCTTTCGTTGAATTCGGTAAGGCAATGAAAGGTTTCTTAACCAACGAGGCCGTTGTTCACGCACCCGAATCAAGAACATCGTCGCCGGTTCGCATTCCCCGCGATCCGATCAGTATGGAGCATGTTACTATTAAAGGTTTATATCCTTGCGGAGAAGGGGCGGGCTATGCCGGCGGCATTGTTTCCGCAGCCCTCGACGGAATAAAGAGTGCCGATAAATGTATTGAGACCCTGGGGATCTGATTGGGGTTCACGGTCAATCCGTATTGTTGAGGAGGGTTATCATTATATTTATACTTACCATATGCAGTCATCCCGAACTCGTTTCGGGATCCCCTTGATAGACAAAGAGATGCTGAAACACTAGTGCTGAGGTGCCGAAGTAAGTTCAGTATGACTCCCACATGCTAAGGTATTTGACTCCTCAATAATCCGTCTTGATGCGGGTTCACCTTCCGTATTTTTTTTCAGATAACTTTCCGCCCTATTCCGTCCCTTCCCTCAACGGGTAAAGCTCGTTTCTCCGGCTGTCAGAACCACGCCCATTCACGCCCCTCTCCAAAGCAACCCAATACCCCCAAAATATATTTGTGTTAAAACAGTTTATAAATCGTAATATTTTCTATATTTGAAAATTAAAAAGGTTGGGCAAGTACCGATTATGCCGGTTATAAATGGTTAATAGGGGAGTGGCGTAAATACGGAAGTTAGCGGTAATTTAAAGAAAAATGCTGACGAGTTAATAATATACATATTACTGTGAAGGATTTAAACGAAATACAAAACTTATGACAATTGATTTTTCAAAAGGGCATCAACTAACGCGAGAAAACTTTAAAATTCTTAGATTAACGGCAAAACAGTCTTATTTGTCTAAGAATTATGGATTAGCTAGTTCATTAAATGTTTTATCAGTAGAAGAATTAGTAAAATCATTATTTTTTTTTATTAGAAATCATAATCCTGACGTGGGATTGAAAAACTTTGAGCAGGTATTTAAAAATCATAAAATAAAACATAATGAATTAAAAGAGATAATTAAATCTAGCTATGAAGGATTTGATATTCTTTACTTCAATATATTGGAGGATAAAAAAGTGTTGTTGGATAGGCTTCCAGATGAACGAAAAGACGAATTTGCAAAAGAATATGTAGATATAGAGAGAGTGAAAAATAGGGTTGATAAAATAAAAGGTTATCAAATTCAAGTTGACGAAATATTAATTTGGCTTCAAAATTCTAATGATATTAAAAACAATGGGTTGTATATAGGTTTGGACACTATTTCTGGAGTATGGAGTACCCCAACTGATTATAGTAAAGTAACAATAAAGACAGAGTTAAAGTATGCAAAGATATTATATTTATGTATTGAGAATTTTGAGGATATTCATATTTTTATGAAAAACCTTAAAGAAAGACAAAAAAACTACAGCTAACAAAGCCTTACTTTCAGCGGGGGTGAGCTGAAAATTGAAACGACATACAAATTAATAAGCATCGTGGTAAGCGACAAGAAAGCGGGTTTTAATCCCCCGCCGAATAGCAAGCCCCGACCGTTAGCAAGCATTTAAATGGAACAATTTATACAAACAATTATTAGTCTTGTCTCAGGGATATCACTTTGGGAATTAATTAAATTCCTTTATCCTGATATTAAACGACCGATTATTGCACGAATTGCAGCGAAAAAGACATTCTATGCGAATCTTGACCCAATCTTAAAATCCGCAAATGAGTTGTATGGCAAATTAGAATCCTTAGCAAAAGAGGACTTTTCAACATTTATCAATCCGAAGAACTCAAATTCTCAGGACCCTGACCATAATCGTAAATATGTATGCTATTTATTTGCCCAATTCTGGGCACAGTTAGAATACTTAAGACTCGAAAGTATATATACATCACTATCCAAAATAAAAAAGGGTAATCAACTATTACGTTTCATCGAAACAATTGAATCCAGGAAGTTCCGCATTTTAGACAGGTCAGTTCAAAGAATAATTGGGGAATGTCTTATAACTAATCAAGGACAAAAGTTCAGAGTAATGACTTTGAAAGAGTTTTTGGACGAGATTGATGATACTAAATCAGGTTTAAACAAATGGATTAAAGACTTGGAGAATTTACTTTTAAAAGTAGATGACAAAGAACAACGTCAATTAGTATTACGCTTCGGAGTCATTATTGCGGCGCTAATTGACCATTTTGACCCAAAGCATAAAACTGTTCGTAGGAGAGATATTTATATTAATAAGTTGTCCATAAAAAGTAAAAGGATGATAAGAGGTAATCTATTAAATAACTACTTAGTATTTTTGAATAAAAGAGAAAGGTACTATCAATAAAATAGAGAGTCCGCAAGTCTTTACCACTTCGAAAAGCAATATTGACCTTTGGACTCTTCCGTTATCTTTAAGTAGAAAATTAGCTTATTGGACAGACAAAGGTAATAAAAAAATTGTTTGAACAAAATTAAAATTAAAAATAATAATCGTTTGCTAACAAAGGCTTGCTATCAGCGGAGCAACGAGATTTTAGGACAGTGCAGTTCTTTAATCAAACGTTGGTGTATTCGGACAAGCAATGGCTTCGATTCGCCCCGCCGAATAGCAAGCTACAAACCATTCACGCACCCGAATCAAGATCTTCCTCGCCGGTTCGTATTCCCCACGATCCGATCAGTATGGAGCATGTTACTATTAAAGGTTTATATCCTTGCGGAGAAGGGGCAGGTTATGCCGGCGGTATTGTTTCCGCAGCCCTCGACGGAATAAAAAGTGCCGTAAGTGTATTGAATCCCTGGGGATTTGAGGGGTTCACCTTCCGTATTTTTTTCTGAGATAACTTTCAGTACTGTTCCTGTTCTTTCCCTCAACGGGAAAAGCTCGTTTCTCCGGCTGTCAGAACCACGCCCATTCACGCCCCTCTCCAAAGCAACCCAATACCCCCAAAAAATATATTTGTGTTAAAACAGTTTATGAATCGTAATATTTTCTATATTTGAAAATTAAAAAGGTTGGCGCACGAACCGATTATAGCCGGTTATGAAGGTTTAATTGGGGAGTGGGGTAAATATGGAAGTTATATGCCATTTAATTAAGTGTTGAATTTTCAAACTAAATATAAAATGATTCAAGATAAATCTGCGTTTTTTACAATAATTGGAATTATTGTTACATTCTTTGGTATTCTTACACCAATTGTTTACGGGGAATTAAAAGAGAAATCAGAACTTGAGATTAGACAATTAAGCTCTGTAACCATAATCAATAAACCTTCTGAAATTGATGGGTTAGAAATATTTTATCAAAAATTACCAATAACAGATTTAAATAAACTAACACTTAAAATTACAAATAAAAGTAAGCTAGCAGTAACAAAATCTGATTTCATTTCACCTCTTAAAATTGAATTTTCAAAAGGTGTCAGATTAATTTCATACAAGATTGAAGACAATAATCCGAAAAATATTTTGTCAGAGGTAAATATTGACTCTACAAGACAATCTATCAATATTGGATTTGAACTTTTGAATCCTGATGATTATATCGTAATCGGAATACTTTACACTGGTTTTAATTCCACAATTGAAACTCAAGCTAGAATTAAAGGGATTAAGAAAATTATTTTTATTGTAGAGTCTAATGATTTAATAGATTTCATTGCTCCTTTTATAGTTTTGTTTTTTGTGTTTTTTTCAACGGTGATATTATTTATCATTAAACGCGAGAAAAACAATAGTATCTTGTCATATTCAAAATTCATAGAAGATAAAGAAAAGTATTTAAAATATTCAATGGACGATTTCAAAAAAGAAATTCGTTCAATATTTTCTCATTTTCCTTCAAGCTTTGTTAATAGGGAAGTTTTAAAAGTTGAACAAATCTTTAAAAATAAAAAGATTGAGAATAAGGCAAATGAATCTATTAATATTATTGATAATGATTTGCTAAGTAACATTAATTTAAATAAGAAAGGCAATATTGTTGCACAGATTATTAGAGTTATTGGAATAATATATCTACTGTTTTGGATTATTTCATACTGCAATAAATTCTTAATTTAAAGAAGGAATAGAATTAATAATAAACGGCATATAACAGTGGTTTTATTTCATGCGGCTCGTGCTTCGTAGGCAGAAAAGTAGCGGACAGAAACATTCCTTCTTTTAGACAAGGCTGGGAGGCCGCACGAAAATAGAGCTGCGAGGCGTTCACGCACCCGAATCAAGAACATCGTCACCGATTCGTATTCCCCGCGATCCGATCAGTATGGAGCATTTTACTATTAAAGGTTTATATCCTTGCGGAGAAGCGGCAGTGTTTGCCGGCGGTATTGTTTCCGCAGCCCTCGACGGTATAAAAAGGTGCCGATAAGTGTTTTGAATCCCTGGGCGTTTGATAGGGGGTTACCTTCCATATTTTTTTCTGAGATAACTTTCAGCCCTGTTCCTGTTCTTTCCCTCAACGGGTAGATCTCGTTTCACGGGCTGTCAGAACCACGCCCATTCACGCCCTTCTCCAAAGCAACACTATACCCCCGAAAATATATTTGTGTTAAAACAGTTTATAAATCGTAATATTTTCTATATTTGAAAATTAAAAAGGTTGCGCACTAACCGGTTATTAGCGTTTAATTGGGGAGTGGGGTAAATACGGAAATTATGTGGCATAATAACAGACACAGCAAAAAATAAGAATCATGGACGAAAATCCAACTTGGCTTCAAGTTATGCAGAATGGAACTATTGGAGAAACTAGAGCAAAAGCATTTCTTTTAGATAGATTTTGGATACTTGAAAGGTCTGTTGATATTGACGGAGCTGACTTTATTATTCAAAGGAGAATAACAAAAAACAATATATTAGATAGAAATCCCCCGCGATTTGGTGTTGTTCAGGTTAAATTTTATGATTCAGAAAAGACTACACATTATATACCTGAAGAGTATATTTTAGATGACAATAAAGAACCAAGAGACGAATTTTTTCTTCTTTGTTTTACCGGAGGAGAAGACGATTCAAAGATGTTTTTTTTAACAGCAAAAGTGATAAAAGAAAATTTTGCTGTTACTGAAATTAAAAACACTAACAAATTTAGGTTATATGGCAAGGATATAATCCTCGATAATAAATACATAGTTCAAAATAAAAAGAACACACTTGACAGAATAGAAAATCAACTTGTTCATGCTGATTTCGCAAAAAACAGACAATTTCTTTCATGGAGATTACCAAGTACGCAAATTGATACTTCTGCAATTTTACCTGACTTTAAAGAACCTTTAGATAACTGGTGGGGAGACATTCCCAAAGAATTTAAAGGACTTAAAGACTCAGCACACTCAGCAATGATAAAGGTTGAAGAAATTTTCTACAAGCTTAAATCAATAACAGAAGAAACGAATCCTTTAAAAGCTTTTAAGTTCGCACAAGATATCGAATTTGAGTGTAATCGTAATATGCAATTGCAGTTACCAGATGATTTGTACAATGAAGAATTTGAAAGAGTATGTCATAATCATCTTGAACAGTTGAATAAACTTAGAAATGATGGCTTATTGGACAACTTTTTAGGAATAAGAAAAAATCTTTCAAAACAAATTATTCCTTTTCTATGGGATAATTTGCCATTTGACCCCAATACAGTACATTCTATTTTTATTAAATTTAATTCTTCCAATTTTTCTATAGTTAATATTTCGCAAAAACTTACGAGAGTGAGCGATTACTGGAATGTTTCCGAAAAATTAAATCGATTTGGGCATATGGAAATTCCTACCAGTTCATATGATGGTATAAAAAATATATCTGACACAGAATTTGAGTTTTACTGGTTACCTGGCAGAATACATGTTGAGGAAAAATTTAAGAATGATTTAAAAGGATTTTATGAACAAACTGATTTTCGATTATACTTTACTTGTATGGAAAAGATGTATTATTCAAAATATTAAATAATTACGCCACATAATACGCGGTATAGCCAATAAGGGTTTCAGTCGTATGCGAAGTTTATCACCCGCATCAATCTTTTGTCTCGGTTGATAAGGACGTAGCTCCGCAATCCCATACTGGCCATACCGCCAACGTTTGCCATCACTTTAAAAATGAACACATAAGGACAATTAATGAGAAAATACATAGACTACAAAAATGAGATTTCGCAAACTGACTTATTTGACGGGTTAGTTGGGTTTGGACTTTTTGCTGAAAAAATCCCAAATTTCTTGACGAGTAAAGCTTTTTTAACTTTTGTAAATACACTGACTTTTCCTTTAAACGACAAACCTAAAGACTATATACGTTATTCTAATATGCGAAATATTAATATTCCAAGACCTTTAGCAATTCCAGAACCCTTTGCATATTCTAATCAATGTAAAGCATTGTCAGATAATTGGACAGAAATTAAAAATCATTTCCAAATTAAAACTGATGGGGACGAATTCAAAATAAGTAGAATTCATTTGCGAAAATTAGAAGGGAAATCGGAATTGTTTGAAATGAACTATAAGAATTTTGAGAAAGACGGTGAACCCGAACAAGATATTGTAATTAAAAGCAAATACATTGCTTTTGGAGATATTTCAAATTGCTTTCCAAGTATTTATAGCCATTCAATCGCATGGTCATTAGTTGGAAAATCATTTGCAAAAACTAACAAGGAACCTTCCAATTGGTTTAACAAATTAGACTTTTATACACGAAATCTGAAATTTGGGGAGACAAATGGTGTTTTAATTGGCCCACATTCATCAAACTTGATTTCAGAAATCATATTAGTTACAATTGACAAAGAACTTTCAAATCAAGGATTCAAATATATTAGAAACATTGACGACTATACTTGCTATGTTGATTCATACGAAGAAGCCGATAGATTTTTCCTTTGCTTATCAGAAGAATTAAAGAAATTTGAATTAGCATTAAATAATAAAAAATCAAAAATTATTTCTTTGCCACAAGCAAGCGTAAAAAATTGGGTTACAAAATTGAATCATTTTAATTTTACAAATACTTACCTCGTAAATGGCAAGAAAGCAATTAGAGTTAAAGAATTAAAAGGTTTTTTAGACTTTGCTGTTGAATTAATGTTGGACGAAGACTCTGACGCTTCAATTATTAATTACGCAATAAAAATCATTTCTAATAAACATTTAGATAAAAATGCAAAGGATTATTATATCAAACAAATTCATCATCTAGTTTTACTATACCCATATCTTATAAATTTATTAGAAACAAAGGTTTTTGGCCCTCATAATATTGAAAAAGGAATTATTAAGAATATCGCAAATGACATTTATGTATATGGTTACAAAAAGAAAATTTATGAAGCCTGTTCATTTGCTGTTTATTGGTCTTTGAAATACGATTTCAAAATTGACATTCCAAACTTGAAAGAGAATTCAATCAATTCGTCTGACTGCATTTTTATGACAATCTCATATTTATACGACAAACGACACCAAAAAAAAATGTACTTGAAGGAATATAAAGACCATGCTAAAAAATTAAAAAAGGTCGACTTTGATAGATATTGGTTATATATTTACGAAACTCTTTCTTGGTCGGAATTAACTGATAATTTTAGGATTATGAAAAAGGACGGACTAACATTTATAAAAACTGAATTTAACTTAGACCCGAAGAAATTGAAGTTGCCATGTTAGAACTCATAAATAGTGATAAAGACACTAAAATTTGGTATTATTTGAAGAGCTCAAAAAGCCTCACATTAAAAAATTAATCATACACAGCTTCTGAAATTAGAAAATTGGCCCATTCAGGAATTATTCTCTTTGATGATTGGATATCTTATGAAAGATCTAAAACCTTGAAATATCCAAATGAGCTTTCAGAAAATTATTCTATGAACAAAATTCACTCACTTCATCCATGAATTATTCAGCAAGTAGAAAGAAAGAGCCTAAAATAGAAAGACCAGTTATTGTTGTAATAGCAACAGTTTTAACGTTTATTTGCGCTACAATATGGTTGATGCTTACATTAGGGAATGCTTTTGATTATGATTTAGAAGGGAACACACAAATTGTAATATATGTTATTAATCTTTTCTTTGCTATTTTTTCTATTGGCTTGGGTATAGGCTTATCTTGCCTATATAAATGGAGCTTTAGTGTTGGATTAGTTACCGCAGTGATAACGGCAATCTGGTTTGGATACAGTTTTTATAATTCAAACGAACAGATATTCTTTTTCCTCTGTAATTTTGAATCAGCAAATGCCGTGCTGCTATTGATCAACAAAAGGTTTTTTAGAAAAGAAAACAAAAAGGTAACGGAAATAGCAGTATAAAATTCCCTACTGTAATCGAGTAGACGGCCAGTGAGTTAAAAACCCACTGGAGCGCCTTTCACAGTTAATGTTTTTGGAGTTCACAACGATGTATCAATGTGCTCAGAGTTGAGCAAAGAAATCCACAAAATTTATAATAACTCATTGTATCAATTGTGTGGATTTCCGCACCAGTCGGCATTTTTCTTCGGTTTGCGCAATACAATATCAGGTCCTTCGCAGAATGATGACTATCACGCCAATTCACGTCCCTAATCAAAGCAACCCTTTACCCCCGAAAATATATTTCTGTTAAAACAGTTTATAAATCGTAATATTTTCTATATTTGAAAATTAAACAGGTTGCGCAAGAACTGTTTATGCCGGTTATAAATGGTTAATTGGGGAGTGGTGTAAATATGGAAGTTAGCGTTAAGTTGAACAAAATCCGTCAATAAAAATTTTACTAGATACAATAGAATATTAGGTACACTTAAAAATTAAATTATGAAAGAAGTTTCCGAAGATTTTAAAGCAGTTGATTTACATGTTCATACTCCTGCTTCGCTTTGTTATAAAGGAGACAAAACAGAAGATGAATATCTAGATATATTGCGTAGGTATATTAATAAACAGGTAAAAGTTATTGCAATAACTGATCATAATACTATCAAAGGATATAGGCAACTAATGAAGATAAAAGAAGAGCTAATTCAAAAAACTAAAACAATAAAGGATTTAGTTTCTAAATATCCAGATCTTCAAAACGAGATTAATGATTTGAATGATAAATTGTTATTATTTAATAATATTTTTGTTTTGCCAGGGGTAGAATTTGAAGCGAATCCTGGTATTCATTTACTTTTTATTTTTAATCCAAAACAGAATTTAAATGATATAGATAGATTTTTAGAGTCATGTGGTTATTCTGACTCTAATCAAGGTTTAGAAGTAGTCACGAATGTAAATGTTGATGTTCTTGATGCTTTGAGAAAAGCAAAGGAATTAAATGCAATTACTATTGGTGCTCATATAGATAGCGATAAAGGAATATATAACGACCTAAAAGGTACTTTTCGTTCAAGAGTTTTTACATCAGATGATCTTGATGGTATTTCCATAAATAGTGTTACTCAAATAGAAAAAATAAGAAGTTTATTAAAGGATCCTCAATATAAAAGAAATTCTCCATTGGCAATCATACAATCTTCAGATCATCACGAAAAATGTGATTGTGCAAAGCATATCGCTTTTTTTAAAATTAAATATTTTGATTTTGATGAAGTTGTTTCATGCTTTAAAAATCCAAATGAATCTATTAGTTCAACAGAACGTCCCGAAATAGTAAATATTATTAAAAAAATTGCTGATGACGACAATACAATTTGTATTGAATGTCTTGAAGATGAAAAAATAACTAAGGCTTCATGTGCTGTTTTGAATAGCGGATTTGGTAATGTTTTGGTTGGGGTAACTTCAGATAAATATAAAAATATAAAAGGTGTTATAATCGATGATGAATTAATTAAACAGTTAAAAGATTCTATTATAAAAAACCTTAATCCAGAAAAATTGTTCTATACCTTATCATGTGAAAAATACTCATTTGGTCAGCGTTATGTCGTACAATTAAAATTCGTCAATATATCCAATAAACAATTTTATTATAATTCAAATTATTATTCTTTGCTTAACGAAACAATTATAGAAAACAACATCGATCTCTTGTCAAGTTCAAAAGTGAATAAAATTAAAAAGGGGTTTGATGAATTTCACAATGCAATTGATTCCCAGTTGTATAGTATTAAAAATGAGCTTGAGCTTCTGATGGTAAGTAAAAATAATTTTGACTTATTAAACCGATTAAATGAAAATGGCATAAAGCTTTCTAGAATTATTAATATTGATCTTGTTTACCCTATAAATAATTGTTTTCTAAAGAAGACTTTACCTCATGGCGTCTCAGAGGGAAATGTGTATTATTGTGAAAAAATCGTTCCAAGATATCCAGATATTTATTTGAGATGTAGTTGCCCGATTACAAATGAAATTGAGTTTTCTGACAAAAAGACATTTAAAGATGACGCGTTAATTATTGTGCCAAATGGTGCTATATTTTTGATTAATTCAAAAACAAATTGGAATTTAATTAATTTAGAAAAATATGAACCGATATTAGTTTGTAAAATACGTAAAGAATTTAGAGAGTTCATAAACTTACAAACATTAATTGGATGGCTTAAATCTTCATTATCTCTATGGTATATGTATAATCAATTTAGTTCTTATGATATCCATAATCCTTTTGTTTTTAATAATCTTTATATCCCTACTGAAATTTTCCATAACAATATCGACATACAGATTAATGATCGTATTTTGAATATATTAGAAATGGAAAAAATATTCTTAAAAGAAGGCGAAATATTTTTAAAAGATGTTGAGACAGTTAAAGAAAAGAAAAAAATTATTATTGAAGAATACACAAAAAAAGCAGATATTCATAATAAACAAGTTGATAAGTATGCACTTGAAATAGACGAATTATTATTCAATTGTTTTAACTTAACGAGTATAGAGTTAAATATGGTAGGTACATTTTTAAAACATAAACAATTATATAATTTTCAAAAGGCTTCCAGTTAAATTATTTTATTATTAAAATTTTGATAACTCAACCGTTAGGGGAAAAAAAATACATAAAACATGAGACTACATTCACTTAAAATAGAAGGATTTAAAAGAATTAAAAAAGCCGAAGTTCTATTTGGACAAGCAACTTTTTTAATTGGTAGTAATAATGCAGGTAAAAGTTCAGTTTTAAAAGCAATTGAATATCTTCTTTCAGGTAAAAAACAACTTACTAGTCAAGAATACTATTCAATAATTGATAGTGAAACTGGCGATACTAAAGTAGACGCAACTGTTATTATATTAGAAGGGGAATTTAGAAATTTACCTGTTGATTCAAAAAGTTGGAGAGGTTTTAAGGGTAGGATTTTCGAGTATGAACATAATGAAGAAACTGGACTTTCTGTTACATACCGCAAAACCTATGAATTAGGCAAAGATGTTAAAATTGAGTTTAAATCAAAAGTAAGAGAAATCTCTGAAACATATTTATTATGCAAAACAGGGCAAGATTATATAGACAAAGGCATTGATGAAATAATAGTTTCTGAGTTATTTCCTGATTTATCCAAACCTATTGGAAAAATTCAAGGAGCTATTGATAAGCTTGAAGAACTTGATGAGATTTGGGAGATTAAAGACAGTGATACCTGGTTTAAAAATCCAGGAGGAATACCTGGTAATGTTCTAAAAATGCTACCTCGTTTTTTAATGATTCCTGTAGATACCTCAATAAGTGAAATTCAGGGTTCAAATACAGGAGTGCTTGGTAAAACATTAAACGAATTATTTGAAGATGTAAGAGGTAAATCGGAAAATTATCAAAACGCCCAAATACATTTAGATAAACTTGCAAAAGAACTAAATCCTGAGGATCAAGATTCAGAATTTGGGAAAATGATTTCTGACTTAAATACTGTATTATCAAGCGTTTTTCCAGATTCACGTCTACATGCAACAGCGGATTTGAGTGACCCAGACAAAGTTCTTAAACCAACTTTTAATGTTGAAATGTCAAGTAACATTAGGACAGCTGTAGAAAATCAAGGATCAGGTATGGTTAGAGCAGCAGCATTTGGTATGCTTCGTTTTAGACAAAAATGGTTGTCACAAAAAGAAGATGACCATGCTAGGTCGCTGATTATTTGTTTTGAAGAACCTGAGATATACTTACACCCAAGTGCTGCAAATCAAATGCGTAATGCCATTTATGAATTAAGTGGTGTATCTTCTCAAATAATAGCAACAACCCATTCACCTTATATTATAGATTTGTCAAAAAATCCAAGACAAATACTAAATAGATTGTCGATAGAAAATAAGGAAATTAGCATATTGCCATTTAATGTATCAGATACTTTTCAATCACTTGTTGCTGATGATAAGCAATACGTAAAAATGTTATTAAAGATAGATGACTATGTGGCACGTGTATTTTTTACGGATAATGTAATTATTATTGAAGGAGATACCGAAGATATACTAATTAAAGAATCACTTAAAAGGCTTAGTAAAGAAGACTATTTGAATATTATTTCAAGATTTGAAATAATTAAAGCTAGAGGCAAAGCAGCTATAATTGGTCTTGTGAAATATTTGACAATAATGGGAATTAAGCCTATCGTTGTTCACGACAGAGACAATGCGACTGAAGGTGCAGCTAAATTCAACAAGCCTATAGTTGACGCCGTTGGTTCAAATGGGAGAATTGTATTAATGATTGAAGATGTTGAAGACGAAGTTGGCTATAGTGCCGAATATGAAAAGCCATTTAAAGCATTTCAAGAAACTGAAAAGTGGGGTGATAATTGGTCTGACATACCAGCAAACTGGAGAAAAAAAATGAAAGAAATTTTTGGTGAATATCTAAATGAAGAATAATGTTCAGCCCCTAACAAAGGCTAAAATCAAGCGGGCGGAAAGTGCTAATTTGAACGATATTGCATCTAATAAACATTATCACGGGTTGACAGTGACGAACTCTGAAATGCCCGCCAGCTTTTAACCTCGACCGTTCACGCACCCGAATCAAGAACTTCCTCACCGGTTCGTATTGCTCGCGATCCGATCAGTATGGAGCATGTTACTATTAAAGGTTTATATACTTGCGGAGAAGGGGCAGGTTATGCCGGCGGTATTGTTTCCGCAGCCCTCGACGGGATAAAAAGTGTCTATACCCCCAAAAAATATATTTGTGTTAAAACAGTTTATAAATCGTAATATTTTCTATATTTGAAAATTATAGAGGTTGCGCAAGAACCGATTATAGCCGGTTGTAAATGGTTAATAGGGGGAGTGGGGTAAATACGGAAGTTATCATGCATTGTAAAAAAAATGAAAAGGATTCTGAATATATTGACATTTCTCCTTATCATGACAGGATATGCTGTTCATGGACAGAAAAGTATTAGCCAATTTTACCCTTGTGATCAAAAAGAACTTTCTAAAAAGACTCATGTAATTTCAAAAATAAAATGGCATTTCAAAGAGTGGAATATTTTTGCACGGTACTGCCCATTGATTACAGACAGTTTAACTAAAACTGGATTGTACATGTTTTATATTGTCAGTACAAATCATACTACAGATAATTTCTTTACAGTTGAGGACAATAAAGTAAAAATAATAACAAAGAAAGATAATAAAAAGACGAAAGCTATAAGGAAATTCTTAGCCAAGAATAACTACCCTGAGAATACTATAGCGAAAATTTTGAAAATAATTGAAGACACAATCAAATGGAACAACGATCCTTCAAATTTTGGAGTATTTTGACAAAAATGTATTTATATAAACGATTAACGGCACGCTAACAGGGGCTTTGCATCAGGCGGGTCGCTGAAAAATTCGAAGGCATGGAGAACTAATTAACATTTCATTGGGGGGGAAATGGCAGGATAATTAATCCCGCCCGCTGCAAAGCCTCAAAACGTGTGTGTCTTGAATTGAGAAGAATGAATTAATGTTCTTTGAGAATGCTGTATCTGAGATGGAAGACTTTTGAGAGAGTTGCATTATAGAGCGGAGGTCGAGCGAACTGAACTGGCCGGCTATATC